>Ga0247844_1001323_pt1 | contig 46471 bp, 35 predicted proteins | sample LaCtaG_FD_192421 | JGI IMG/M metagenome (GOLD analysis project Ga0247844, IMG submission 192421) | Freshwater microbial communities from meromictic Lake La Cruz, Castile-La Mancha, Spain - LaCruzMarch201714.5m_1 | ecosystem: Environmental > Aquatic > Freshwater > Lake | place: Spain: Castile-La... | reverse complement strand
TCCAACATGTGAGTGAACGTCGCTTTTTGTACTCCAGTGAGCCGACGAAAATCAGAATCGTTTAGGTCTTTTATCTTATCAAATTTGTTCATCCGCGAAAGTTACGACTTTCGCAAGAAGTCTAATAAAGAAATCGCCAATATGAGTTTAACCTTTATATTATCTTCTTCTCTCCATCGTGAGCTTAAAGATAAATTAAGAGAATATTTTCCTCGCCCAATATTTACTTTGGCAGGGGAAATGTTGGCAGAGCCCAAATCTAAAAATTATGCTCTTATTGGTACTGCATTTGATTATTTATTGAGATTTCACCTTGAAAGAATAAATAAAAATTGTTCAATAAAAAGAGTGAAATGGATTGCGGCTTTAGCACTCGAGAAACTTGAAAAAATTGTCGAGACAAGAGAAAGAAATAAAAATAAAAAAAACAGGAGCGAAGTAGATATAATCAGGTATCAACAACGCACTGAACAACTTAACGCTAAATATCTTCTAGCTCAGAGTAAGCTTGATGAGGCACTAGAAAACTACAATCAGTTTTTAGAAGACGGAATATTATCAGAGAAATTAATTATATCAACAATGTTTTTGGCCAAACTTGACGCATATTTTAGGATAGGGCTATTAGAAGACACCATGGCAGAGTACGACAATAATGATGTTGATGATTTGAAAGGGTTGATATCAATTGTTCCATTTTCAAATTTTACAGCAACTAATAAATGTTATTTTAACCCTACATTTGGCGAAGGGTCAAGGATGGTAGGCGGTGCAGATGCTGATATAATTATTGATGACACGTTGTATGACTTTAAAGTAGTAAAAGATTTGAAACTTGAAAGGGAGCATCTAAATCAAATAATTGGCTATTATGTGCTTTCTCAAATTGGAGGCATTAATAAAAATAAAAATGAGAAGTCAATAAAAAATATTGGAATATACTTTGCCCGGCATGGAATAATTTTGAAATTTTGCATCGCTGATTTTAACACTTCAGATAAAATACTTGAGTTTATAGATTGGTTCCAGCAGTATATGAAAAGTAACACTCCATATGGGTTTATAACTCAAGATTTTGAAGAAATAATTGAGCCAAAAAAACTCACTAAAAGTAAACCGCACAGAAAGTCAAAATAATACCGAGAACTCTGCGTGGCTGCCAACCGCCCGCTAAACGCGGCGGTGTGGCAGTCACGCCAAACGATGGGCATAACATCAAAATGATAAAATATGAATACATATAAAATTCAAAAAGTTAAAATTTCTGACATTGAGAGTAAACTCGATAACCCACGCTTTGATTTGGCTGATAATCAACGTGATGTAATCGAAAAAATGATTTCTGACCAGCAAACCAGCGAGGGAGGCAGCAAGCTCCTCAACTTGGCCAAAAACATTGTCGAAAATGGTATCAATCCCTCCGAACGAATACTTCTTGCAATTCATGAAGCCGAACCTAATAAATATGTGGTTTTAGAAGGCAATAGAAGAATAATTTGCTTGAAAATTTTGGAAACGCCGGAAATAATTGAACAGACACATCCAAAATTATACAAAAAATTTAAAGCGTTAAGTGTTGACTTTAACAAATCTCCTATCCACGAGATCGAATGTGTAATTTTTGAAAATGCAGATGATTCGAAAAAATGGATTGAACTTAAGCATACAGGTCAAAATGAAGGGGTTGGCATAGTTGAATGGAATCCTCAACAACAAGGGCGTTTTAAAGGTGACGCTACACTAGCACTTCAAGCAATTGAACTTCTCCGAAACTCTCCTAATATTGATTCTACCCTCAAAAATGATTTAGGTAAGGTTCCGTCATCTAGCCTTAAAAGATTATTAGATGATCCTGACTTTAGGAATGGAGTAGGACTAAAGAAGGAAGGAGATAAACTTGCTTCGGATTTAGAACAATCAGAAGTTGAAAAAGTGTTAACAAAAATTGTGAAAGATTTATTGGCACCCAGTTTTAATGTTAAAGAAATATATTATAAAGATGACAGAAAGGACTATTTAGATACTTTTAAGTCTTCTGATTTGCCCGATACAACAAAAAAAGCAACCTCATGGACTTTTGATAAACCTCCAGTTTCGACTTCAACAGCAGGAGCAATAACCACAAGAGCCACGGCTAATACTATACGCCCTGTTCCACCTTCAACAGATCGAAAAACTCTAATTCCTTCAACTTTTAAAATTAAGATAACTGAAACCAAACCGAATACCATTTATCATGAATTAAGAAAATTGAATATTGATGATTTTCCTAATTCTGGCAGCGTTATGTTTAGGGTGTTTTTAGAGTTGAGTGTAGATGCTTACATGGATAAAAATTCAGTCCCATATCATAGCAATGACGCTCTTAAGGAGAGAATTAAAAAATTAGCCAATTATTTTGAAAGTAATAATATCATGACTCACAATGAATTATTTGGCATTAGAGCGTTGGCAGCAGCAACTGACGGGTTGTTTTCGGTAACATCTTTTAATAAATACGTTCACAATTACCACTTTCAGCCAATAATTAAAGATTTAAAAACTTTATGGGATAACATTCAACTATTTTTGCAAAAAATTTGGGAAACATACTAGACTATGACATTTTACTACTCTCCATTGCGATACCCAGGCGGAAAGACGCAGCTAGTACCATATCTTCGACATTTTATCGAACTTAATAATCTGTCAGGCCGACATTATGTTGAGCCCTTTGCAGGCGGGGCATCGGTTGCACTCGATTTATTGTTTAGAGAATATGTTCCAGTAATAACAATTAATGATAAAGACATTTCAATTTTTTCTTTTTGGCATTCAGTTCTGCATCAAACAGAAGAATTATGCCGATTAATTGTTGACACACCAGTAACCATAGAAAATTGGAAAAAACAAAAAGAAATACATAAAAATAGCAATTCAGTTGAAACGTTAGAACTAGCATTTGCAACTTTTTTTCTAAATAGGTGCAATCGATCCGGCATAATAAATGCTGGAGCTATAGGTGGAATGAATCAAAATGGGAATTGGAAGATTGATGCTAGGTATAATAAAACTGAACTTATCAAAAGAATTAATAAAATTTCAAATTACAGTAACAGGATAAATATTTTCAATTTAGATGTATGTGATTTAATCGACAACCTCCTTTCCCAGAAAGATAAAAAAATATTTTATTTTGACCCTCCATATTATGTTAAAGGTCAAGACTTATATCTAAATTATTTCAAGCATGACGATCATGTTCGGATACGGGACAGGGTTTCAAATATAAACGACAGTTGGCTGATGACGTACGACAATCACGCAGAAATAAGAAACCTGTATTCTAACTATCGTTCAAGAATCTACAACTTAAACTATAGTGCGGGTACAGCTACAAAAGGCACGGAAATTATGATTTATTCAAATGATATTACCAAACTTCAATAATACGCCCATCTAACGCTTCCCTGCCAACCGCTCGCTAAACGCGGCGGTGTGGCATGGAAGCAAACGTTGGCGGCAAGCAAAAAAAGGAATAGATAAATAGTGGAGACCAGATGCCACTCAAAAAAACGGGGCGTCACCGAAAAGCCATATGAGTAGGAACGTTACAAATAAAATAAAAAATGAAAAAAGCTTTCGATTGTTTTGTTATGATTACAGTTGTTTTGTTATTAGGGTGTGTAAAAAAAGAACAAGATTCAGTTCCTATCCCTGACCAAAAACAGCAAATCCCCACAACTGCCGCCGAGGCATGGGACATATACTGTGCTGTAAGGGCAAATCTTGTGGCTGCTAGATGGCAGCTCATCCAGCCATTAACTGGCTATATAGATTTTAACGGCGTGGGAAAAAATTTTTCAGCAGAACCTCAATTTGCATTACTTGATGCAAATGCAGAGTTTTATCCTTTTAACTGGAACAGTCCAGATTTTGAACTTCACCCTGATGGATTCGGCTATGATGCTGGCACAAATCTTGGTTGGGTGGCAGGTGATGTCTACAAGACTGACGGCACGTCTTTGATTCCAGAATCGCACCGGTTTATGTTTCAGCAAAAGCACTACGAAGTAACAATTGTTCAAGGATTACCAGTTAGATATATTACTGCAATTCTAACCATAAACCCTGGGGACCCTAGTGAATATAATGTTTGGCTCGAGTTCAGAGGTGAGTAATAATAAGCTTTTCGGTGGCATCTAGGTATGGGTACCACTAGGCAGGCACATCTCTACATTATGCATGCACTGTAGGCATCAATTTCGAATTTATCTTTATGTCCCATCTTTTACAAAACTGGCATGTTGTTGTTTTTCAGAATGTTAGAGGTTTTTTATGAGTGACGGTCAATTTGTAAATGTACGACCCTACTTGCCGGAGAACAAAAACAAACAGGAGACCGACGAAAACAGCAATATGTTGGATACCATTGATTAATGTATTCCCCGATACATTTCGCGCCTATACCACGATTCAGAATGTCCATCGAATATGTATGTAAGGAAATTGGAAAATAAATAACTAGCCACCAACAATCGCTTCCCGAAAATTGCTCCTAAGCGTCGCAAATTCGTAAAGCGTAACGATGGCGACAATTAACCCACATAAATAATCGATTTTGAATATTGGACTTTTGTACATAATTTTAACAGACCAATATGGTTACCCAAAACATTAAGGTATATCGTGTAAACAAGGATTATTACAAATTCGATAAATGTACGTCCAATCGCGAAGTACTGAAGGTCATAATGTCTATATTGAATGAAAAAAAGAAAATACAAGACAAAACAAATGTAGATAGTCTTTCAAATCTTACTGAAGATGGCGTTACATATTACTTATACGTACATAAGCATAAAGAACAAAATTCTGAGTGGTTTAGTTATTTTCCACCAGAATTAACTAGCAAATGGGATTTTAAACACCAAGAGTTATCAATCATTTTATTTGTAAATAACTCAATTGATATTTTTGTTATAGTTGGAGGTGTTGCATTTCAACAAATTGTCGAATTTATTGATCATACATTTGGGTTAAAACTCTTATCAAAAATTATCAATCCTGATGAAGACGAGATTGTTTCAATTAACTCTCGCGGTTTGACAGGTGTGCGATCAGGAATTTCGGAGCAATATCGTCAGGAAATAAAGGTAGCAGACTTTGCTAAGTTTGGAAAATTGCCTACTGAGATTCACCTAATCCTGAGTTTGAGAACTACTGATAGTTATTTTAGTTTTTTAAAAAACAGACCGAATGATAGAGTGCGTGTATATGTAGGTAAATCATTCAAAATTAAGAAAAACCTAACATTTGAGGAATTAAAGTTATTGGTTCGTGAAATAGAGCATATTATGGGCTTAGAAGAAAGTGATTTCTTGAGTTCATATATTCAAGAAACTAATAGAAGTGTATTAGAGGAGAATTTTCAACCACTTCTGATAAATAAAATTTTCAATGATTTTGGCAATCTTGGGAGACTTGCAACCGTAGATGATATTCGATTCAAATTTGAATTTTGCAATTCAAATAATATGATAGGGTTCTATGGCGCAGATAAATATCTCATGTCAGAAAAATCTGGCAACTCCTATCAAGTATTTGCCGAGACTTATGATCGAAAAGATATTTATGAAAAGGTACTGCTATACACAAAAACAAAACTGCCAAACCCTAGCTTATTTGAATTTCGTTCTTTCATACAAGGAATACGGGTTTTAGCATATCAAGATGGTAAAAAAGTCTGCTCGGGCAGTTTTCTTTATCATTTTACATCAGAATTTGAGCTTGGGCCACAGTCTGTATTTTTAGTTGACAACAGATGGTATAGGCTTCGATTTTCATTTCTTCAAGAACTTAAACAAGAAGCTATTTCTGTTTTAAGGAACTACAAACTACCTGATAACATTTTTAATAAATCTTGGCCTGCACCCATTTCAGAAAACCAGTATAACATGCAGTACCATAATATTGATAAATATATGGTATTTGACACTATAACCCCCCATGGAATCGAATTATGCGATGTTCTATATATAGGAGATGATGCAACTTATTTAATTCACGTAAAAAAAGGGTTTGACAATTCAATGCGAGAACTCACAAATCAAATATTACTATCTTCAAAGAGAGTTAATTCAGATCTTACAACACAAAAAAAGGAGTATCTATCCAAAATTTGGAACGCATACTCAATTAAATATCCAGAGGATCAAAGGTTTTCTTTTGAATCATTTGTTGGCTTATTCAAAGAAAAAATAGTCTATGTACTCGCATTTGCAGTTCGAGGCAGTATTAATTCTCCAATAATAAGCAACATAGATAAATACAAGTCAAATATTGCAAAATATTCATTGGTGCAATGTAGCCGGGACATACAAGAATATCAATATGGACTAAATATTTGCCAAATACCAATGGATTAAATCGCCATCATGCACTATTTTTCAAGCAGACTAAACGCAGCCACGCAAGCAGTTCTCACGATGGCGGCAAAAAAAAATTAAAAATATGAATATATATAATCAATGGACGTTCAAAGACAATCCCTTCAATACTATTTCTCTTACAGCAGATGAAATAGGGAATGACCTTATTGCGGGCAGAGATGAGGAGATAAAGAAATTTTTAAGGAGACTTTACAATTTACCTCAAATTGTAACTATTGAAGGAGATTTTGGAATTGGCAAAACAAGTTTAATAAATGTAGGCGTGTTTCGAGCAACTTTAAAATATATCAATGACCGGAAAAATCTACTAATAAAAGAGAACCCGCTTTATGTTCCATGTAATAAAACATTTCAATTAAGGCCAGATATTCAATTTTCAAGCTTTTTTGAAGAGGTTCTTATTGAGATTGCGCAAACAATAATCAAATACAAAGAAAACTTTAAAGACCTTGGAATAAAACTGCCGAAAAATATTGAAGAAGTTGATAGCTGGCTAAATTCGCCATATAATTCTTCTTATCAAGGTTCAGTTGGAATTACTTTTGCCCAATTTGGCTTAGGCAAAACAGAAGAAACGAATACATCACAAGGATTTGAGAGGAGTGGCCTGCAAGAAATTGTAACAAGTTGGTTGAAACAGATGTTTCCTAGTAACAGTTCTGGTGGTATAGTTTGCGTGATTGACAATCTTGAACTGTTGGAGAAATCTGCAACTGCAAGAAAAATTGTTGAAAATATGCGTGATACTTTACTCATGATACATGGTATACGCTGGGTTTTTTGTGGATCATTGGGTATTGTTACTAGCATATTATCTTCGCCAAGATTAGAAGGTATATTACATGACCCCATAGAGTTAAAAGGAATACCAAGTATGTTTTTAAAGGATGTGCTCCAAAAACGAATTGAAAAATTTAAGATAAATAACGAATACTATTTACCATTAACAACAGATTCATTTGCGCTCTTGTATGATGTGTTAAAGCAAAACTTAAGGAATACGTTAAAATTTGCCAATGACTATTGCTTGTGGGTAGCGGACAATAATAAGAAACCTATAATGAAAGATGAAAAAGAAACCTTATTCATAGATTGGTTAATTGACAAATCAATAAAATATAAAACAGATATTGAAAAACAAGTAAAATCAAAATCCTTTAAATTATTTACAGATGCGATTCAAATTGGTGGAAGTTTTGCTTTTTGTGATTTCGAGGTTTTAGAATTTGAAAATCAACAATCATTTAAATCTAGTATCAATGAATTGGAAAAATCTGGCTTGGTAGTTTGTGTAATCGATGAGAATGACAGTAGACGGAAATCAATTCAAATAACAGCAAAAGGATGGTTTGTTTCCCATGCTTTAAGTATGAAAAAAACATAATGCCGCCATCTCTGCATGGGCGAAAATTCTTCCTAAGCGTCGCACATCGTCCATGCTCACGCTGTGCAAAAAGTGAAGGCAAGAATAATAACCTATTTAAATAATGAATACTGTAAAAAAAGGTACTGAGTTTGAGTTAAAGTGTTTTGAACTTCTAAAAAAGTCTATTGAAAACCTTGAATTGGGGTTAGTTCCAAGCGCTTGCAAAATCTTTTACAAGAAAAAATACTATTCAAAAGATAGAGAGAAGGATATCGAATTTGACATTTCAATCGAGGTGTGGATGTCAAACGCTCCAAATTATTCTCTGTTGTATTTAATTGAATGCAAAGATTATGGAAAGAATATTCCAGTTGATGATGTAGAAGAGTTCTACACTAAAATAACCCAAGTGGCAGGAGTAAATGTCAAAGGTGTTTTTATGACCAATACCCAATTTATGGAAGGAGGTTATAATTTTGCGAGGTCAAAAAAAATGATGCTAATACAGGTTAATGATAACATAACCTTAAACGTTATTCTGCATAAAACTCAAAAAAATGAAGAAGAAAAAATAGAAAATAGAATACAGATTGATCTTGATTTATTGAAAACGGATGTTGTGGTAAAAGAAATAATCTTTAGAAAATGGAAAAGGAAACTAGATAGCGAAATTATTAAATCCTTACTTGATTTTGTTAAAGGTCAAAAAACACAGACTGATTTGAGGATTCCAATTTTATCATCTGAGCAAATAAGAGAGATTGTTGAGCAAATAATCATGGGCTTTGATGAATCAGTACTAAAAAAAGGTACTCACATAAACCAGAAGGACTTTTCTAAATATCTCGAGAAAGTTTTTGAATTGAGAATCTCGCATAAGCATAGCAATAGTAGTGATTCAGAAGGAAGGAAAATCCTTAGTGAATGCAATTTATTGACGAAAGAAATTGTAATTGATAGCTCTTTATTGTCATCATCACGATATTCCTTTGTGTTGGCACATGAAATTGGTCATTTTTTTCTTCATAATAAACTGATAATATCCCAAGGTTCTTATGAAAATTTTACTGACAGTGAATATAATTTCAAGATTTCAAAATATGATTTGAGTAATCCAAGACAGTGGATAGAATGGCAAGCTAATACTTTTGCCTCTAATTTAGTAATGCCAAGAGATTCATTTATCTTGCATTTTATTTTGAAGCAGGATCAAATGGGATTACGGAAAGGCCAGCCTTTATACGTCGATGAGCAACGATGTAATCAAGATGATTTTCATAACATGACTGAATATTTGGCACGTTATTTTGCGACGACTAAAACAAGTGTGATTTATCGAATGGAATCATTGGGAATAATAAAATTTAATTATCGGACAAAATCTGCTGGAGAAATAATGAAGGAGTTATTTCCAAATATGTTTGAATGAAAATACGTAAAACTTTGCACTACTTGTGCGACGCGCAAGCCGCTCAACATACTGTAATACTCTGCCGATCAAAAACTTGCGATAACGATTGTCAAAGAGACCTTACCTAATTTACTGCAATTAGTTTCCCACGTCAGCGTGCTCTATTGGCAAGGATTCAGTACGGAGCCTGACGAAAAGAAGTAGCCCGCAGCAAAGTGTCACTAATCACCAAAAGTGTACCACCAGTTTGCATCGAAACAGGTGGGTAAGTTTCCTCCGAAATAGGTGGTATAGTTTGGAGCGAAATATACACGGGTAAAACTGGAGGTTTTGCCGCCCAAAGTGTTCAGGCCCAATATGTCCCGACCAGCAGCAAGGGCCCCGCCGCAAAGCCCTAACCTGATATTCAACTAGTGAAAAACCTCAAACAATGCTGACGGCACCCGCCATGGCAAGGCCCTGAAATGCCCCAATCGAGCGATTAAGACACAACTGCAAAATATTGTTGCGAAAAAATGGCCCAACGTTCTTTTTTACAAAGCCCTGTCCTACATTTGCCAACGCGAAAACCAAGTGCCCGAAGGACCGCCCCCGATGAAATTCCCATAGGTTTCTTGGCATTTGGACGGGGCTTGGTGGCGGATGCATTGCTAATAGTTGGGCAAAAAAATAATAAAACAAAATATTTTAAAAGTACACGCAAAAACCCTTATCTGTGCTTAAAAACCCCTAACTTTGTGGTAAAATATCACTTACCATGCAATTTGCGGACGTAAAAAACGATATCGCCTTTCGCAAGATTTTTGGAAACGAGCAGAAAACGGCTCCGCACTCAGAAGAACTTCAGGTCATCCCTGATTTTGCTAATGAAGATGAAGGTTTGAAAACTGCTTTTATTGAAGCAGATAAGTATCAATGGAGCAAGGAAGAGTTGAAGGCTTATGATAATGTGACGATTAGGGAGCAGGATGAGCGTGGAGAACGAGAAAAAGCAGCGACAGATGCAATTATGGAAGTGGCCAAAAATTTGAAAGCAATGGGTTTGTCAAACGCTGATATTAAGAAAGCAACCGGTCTATCAGACGACGAAATAAAGATCATATAAAAATAAAACACCCATGAAAAAATTTCAAAGTTTAAAATACCAAATCACTCCAATCACTGATGAAGCGACCTACATGCATTTCTGTGAGTTGGTAGAAGCGTTAGATGACTTAACATTTGAAGATGAAGCCGAAGAAGAAAAGAAATTTGCTCATCTTGACGCACTAACGACGTTGATAGAAGCTTATGAAGCGAAGCATTTTCAATTCAATAAGATAGAACTTACGGTGGTTCAAGTCATCGAACAAACGCTGGAACAATTGAATTTAAGCAAAAAGGATTTAGCTAAGATTTTAGGGTCAAACAGGGTATCAGAAATATTTAGCGGGAAAAGAGATTTGTCGTTAGCGCAAATTAGAACGCTTCATAAAGCGTTACGAATTCCGACGGATTTGCTTGTAGGCGTTTAAAAGCACCCTGAAAATAAACGCATAAAATACTGGCACTGATATTAAAGAACAGCCGCCATGAGGATGTTTTTTCAGGCGCACCCAATTTTGGAGACGGTGTCTCCAAAATTGAGTTGGGGCACTGGTTTGAGGTTTTAAAGGACGTGTTCAAAAATATGAACAAACAAATTGTTCTAAAATGCAAAAGCCATAGCAAAAAAATGCTGCGATTTTCGTATTTTTGCAGCAAAATCATATAAAATGGCAAAGAAGCATATCCGTTTCGATTGGGCAGCCAAGAATATGCTGCGAGACAAGAAGAACTTTGGCATCCTTGAAGGTTTCCTCTCCGAACTTTTGGGCGAGGACATAAAAATCGAAGGACTTTTGGAAAGTGAGAGCAACCAAGAGGATGAAGATGACAAGTTCAACCGGGTTGACCTGTTCGCTGAGAACTCGAAAGGCGAACACATCATCATTGAAATCCAGAACACAAGGGAATTGGATTATCTCATGCGAATGCTTTTTGCGACCACAAAAGCAATCACGGAATACCTCCCAATCGGTGCGAGATACGGCGAAATAAAAAAGGTTATCGCCGTCAGTATTGTATATTTCGACTTGGGCAAAGGTGAAGATTACGTTTACATTGGACAAACTAAGTTCAAAGGTTTACATACAAAGACCGAATTACAACTAACGACAGCCCAAAAAAAGTTGCTTGGCAAGCCGACCATTCACCAAGCCTATCCCGAATATTATCTGATACGGATCACAAAATTCAACGACATCGTGAACGACACGCTGGACGAGTGGATTTACTTTTTTAAGAATAGCGAGGTCTTGGACGATTTCCGAGCAAAAGGCATGAGTGAAGTTCGAGAGAAACTGAACGTCATGAACTTGCCCGACGGCGAACGAAAAAAGTACGATAAATTTTTAGAAAGGCTACATGATGAAGCAAGTTATGCAGAGACCATGAAAATTGAGGCAGAAGAAGCGGCGACAAAAGCGGCTAAAAAGGTCGAGGGTGAGTTTCGAGCGGATGAGAAAAAAGGAATTGCAATAAATCTTATAAAAATGAACTTCCCGGACGAGCAAATTGCACAAGCGACTGGGTTAGACATTGAAGAAGTAAAAAAACTGCGGAAGCATAAATAAAATTTATCGAACGCTTCATGGTCTCTGCGACGCCCAAGTCGCTCAACATGCTGCAAAGCTCTGCTGATCAACAACTTGCAATAACAATTATCAAAGAGACCTTGCCTAATTTACTGCAATTGGTTTCCCATGTCAGCGTGTTCTATTGGCAACGATTTGGTACGAAGCTTAACGAAAATAATTAGCCTGCTGCAAAGTGGACAGCGCGATAACGCCAAACCGCAAGGGGCGGCTAAAACTGACCCCCCAAAGTAAATTTGGCTGCATTTTATCTTCAATAGAATGTTTTTTTGTATTTTTGTTACAAATTGTTTCGCAAATGGCAAAAAAGTTAATTCGGTTCGACTGGGCGATGAAAAAAATGCTTCGCCATAAAGCGAACTTCGACATCTTAGAGGGCTTCCTTTCGGAGTTACTTGGCGAAGAAGTGACCATAAAACAAATCCTTGACAGTGAGAGCAATAAGGAGACCGACGACGACAAACACAACCGGGTGGACATCTTGGTGGAGAACTCAAAGGATGAGTTAGTCATCATCGAAGTCCAAAACAGTAAGGAGTATGATTACTTCCATCGGATGCTGTACGGTACATCCAAAGCTATTTCTGAGCATATTAAGGAAGGGCAAGCATACGCCGAAGTGAAAAAAATCATTTCGATAACCATCGCCTATTTCGACTTGGGGCAAGGCAAGGATTACGTTTATCACGGCACGACTGTATTCAAAGGAGTGCATAAAAACGATATTTTAACCCTTTCCGGCAAGCAGGTAGAACTTTATAAAAAAGGTAATATCCATGAGGTTTACCCAGAATATTGGGTCATTAAAGTAAGCCAGTTTCATAACAGGGTAAAAGATAAACTGGACGAGTGGATATATTTTTTCAAGAACGCTGAAATAAAAAACAGTTTTTCAGCTAAAGGGCTGAAAGAAGCCGGGGAAAAATTGGATGAAATGAAATTGAATGAAAAGGACGCCAAAGAATATAAAAAATATTTGAAAAACCTCCGTGACATTGCAAGCGAGCAGCATACTAAAATGGCGGATGCTCAGGATTTAATAAATAAAGGCCGTGAGGAAGAAAGAGAAGCCGCTGTAATTGGACTGCATGACAATGGTATTCCTGTTTCGACTATTGCGAAGGCCCTCAAAATGACCGAGCAAAAAGTTATCGAAATCATTGATAATCATAGAAATAAATAGATTCGCCCATCTTTGCATTACTGCCCATGCTGCCTAAACGTTGCACAGGCAGCAGTGCCCACGATGCTGGAAGTAAAGACAAAAAAAATGAAGAAATACGACCTTGAATGAAAAGAATAATAAAATATAGTTTTACCATTATCCTACTGTCCATTTTATGGAGTGTTATTGTTCTCTTTAGCACATTAAATGGTTGGTGGCACAAGCCAATTACAACAAATAAAGATACGGAATCATTTATTGCTGCAACTAAAGAGCACTGCAAGGCTGAATTTGTAGGGAACTTTGCAATGGCAATTATAAAGGATGGCATGGTTGAGAAAGAGATATTCTATGCTCACAACAAATCCGTTGACAGGAACACGATTTTTCAGGTTTCGTCTCTTTCAAAATTCGTTTCCGCTGTAGGAATTATGAAATTGGTAGAACTTGGAAAAATCGAATTGGACACTCCTGTCAGCCACTATCTAAGAAGATGGCAATTACCACCCAGTGAATTCGACAACGAGCAAGTAACTGTGCGCCGGTTGCTTAGTCACACAGCAGGTCTGACAGATGAACTTGGCTATAACGGCTTTGAAGACCAAGACGCTGTCCAAACGCTGGAGGCTTCACTTACCAAAGCAAAGGATGCAGATAAAGGTATAAGTGGAGCCGTAAAAGTGGGAATCGAACCCAATTCCAGTTGGAAATACTCAGGTGGAGGTTTTACGCTTTTACAACTAATGGTTGAAGAGACAAGCGGTCAATCATTTAACGAATTTATGACTACCAATGTGTTCAAGCCCCTGAACATGACCAGTAGCTCTTATATATTGAATGACTCATTAAACGGCAGACTATGTGAATTCTACAACCCGGACGGAACAACTGCTGCTCGATATTATTACACTTCTTTAGCAGCAACATCCCTCTATACTTCATTGGCTGATTTGGAAACTTTCTTTCAATTATTTCTTACAGGAAAGAAGGGAGAACCCATTGGCCGGGGACAATTCAAGCCAGAAACTTTGAAGTCAATGAGAGAAGGACACGGGAACATGATGGGTGAAGAGATTTATGGCTTGGGCTGTATGCTTTATATAGATATTGAAAACAAAGAAGACATTTTTGGGCACGATGGCAAAAGTACTCCTCCCATTAATACTGCAATAAGAATAAACCCAGTTTCGGGTGATGGTATAATAGTTTTGGAAACAGGAAATCCTGATTTAGCAACAAAAATTGCAAGCGATTGGGTGTTTTTAAGAACAGGAAAAGTTGACACCTTACTTTTTACAATGCTTCTGGGGAAAATGACCACGATTCTCATGATCGGGGTGTTTTTGATCTTCATTTTCGTGATAGTTGCAGGAATATGGCGAAAGAAAGGCAAAGGGTAGTAGAATACATGATTGTGTCTGAAAATCAGGATAAGGCAAACGCTCCCTCCCAATATAACACAAAGGTAATATTCAGGCATTTTGCCCCATTCTATCTTTGACGAAAATTTTCGTCATGAAATATAGCCTTACCCTTGTCCTTGCGTTATTCGCCGGTTTGTTGTCCGCCCAAACCCTGTTTCCCTATTTACAGTCGCCCACGCCCAATAGCGTGTATGTGAGCTGGAAAACCTCCGCGGGCATGCAATCACAAGTGCAATACGGCAGCTCCCCCACGGCGCTGAACAATACGGTGAACGGCAACACCGAAGTATTGACGGACGTAGGTTATCCAGCCAATTATTTCTACCACAGCGTCAAATTAAGCGGCCTTCAGCCCAACACAAAATACTATTACCGCATAAAAACGGATGCCCAAACCTCAGCGGTCTGCTCCTTTAAAACACTGCCCCTGCCCGGCCAGGCAGCTACTGCTGACGGCCATTTGCGCTTTTTAATCATGGGCGACAATCAGTTGAAAGCCCCGCGCTATGACTCCCTGGTATCGGCAGCCAAACGCAAGGTGTTGCAACAATGGGGCGGCGACCCCTGCGATCAGGTAACTTTCACCATGATGGTGGGTGATCAGGTGGATGTGGGCACCCTGGATCACTACGAGTGGGTGCATTTTGATAAAAATAAAGCACTGTCGCCTTATTTGCCCATCATGACCATCGTGGGCAACCACGAAACCTACGGTACCCTGCAAATGAATGCTTATTACAAGCATTTCTTTTTGGACAGCATGGGCTATCAGGGCATTTATTCCGGTTCCGAAAATTATTACGCTTTCCAGGTTGGCAATGTGCTATTTGTTGCCACCAGCACCGAACACACCAGCGTTCCCCAGTTTAACTGGGTCAAACAAGTCGTCAACGCCGCCAACAATGACCCCAGCGTACACTGGATCGTCTCCTTGGGGCACAGGCCGTATCAGGCAGAACAATATGTCGGCGATATATCTACCTGGATCCGCAACACCGTGGTGCCCTGGATACTCGATCATTCGGATAAATACCTCATGCACCTCGGGGCGCACCACCACATTTATGCCCGTGGCCAAATGAAGGACAAGCCCGTGTACAATGTCATTTCCGGCGGTACAGCCTGGGATCAATATTGGGGTATGAGCACTGAGGTGGATTTTGACGATGTGCAAAAAACCATCGCCAACTGGATGTACCAGATTGTGGATGTGGATGTGGTAAACGGAAAAGTGGATGTAGAAAGTTATTCCATCGGCGGCATTTACGGTTGGAAAAACAATGTACTGATGGATGAATTCCACCGCTACAAAAACCGCCCGGCACCGGAAACGCCTGCCATCACCAATGCCTTTGGCGATTCCATTGCCTTGCCGCTAACCTTGAATGGGAGCAATTTTGTTTCGCCAGTCGGTGAATTGTTGAATTCCACGCAGTTCCAGATTTCGCAAGACCCCAGTTTTGCTTTGGCAGAAATAGACAAATTGCGCGATTACGAAAACCTGTTTGGTTCTGCGGGCGCGCCAGACACGACTTTGGATCTGAACCTCGGCGTAAATATTCGTTCCTTAGAACTGCCTGCCAACAGCCTCCCCAACGGGGTACACTACCTGCGCGTGCGTTACCGCGACCGAAACCTGGAATGGTCGGAGTGGTCGCCGGTGGTGTCTTTTAAAATTCATAGTAGCGTTACCGGTTTTCCGAGCATTTCCTTGGCCAAAACAGCCTACGAACTCAACGAACCGATTGACATTACTTACAGCAACGGCCCTGGACTGCCGACTGACTGGATCGGTATTTACAAAAAGGGCGATGTGCCAGGACCGACCCCTTCCACCCTTTGGGATTATGTCCCTGGGCCGAGCGGCGTGCTGACCCTCAGCGGTTTACCGGCTGCCGATGAATATTTCGCGGCCTTTTTCACCAACGACAGTTATACCGAAATTGCGCCCCGTGTGCCTTTTTATGCTGGCCCGGTTCCAGTGCTTACCAGCAACAAACCGACCTATACCCTGCAAGACACCGTGCGCATCAACTATGTAAACGCACCCGGGTTTACAAATGACTGGATCGGCATTTATAAAATTGGCCACGTGCCTGGATCAGTTGGATCAACGCAATGGAAATATGTTTCCGGTAGCAATGGGCAACGCACTTTTGTCGGCCTGCCGAAAGGATATTACTTCACGACTTATTTGATCAAAGATGGTTACACAGAAATTTCGCAGCGCATTTTCTTCTCCGTCGGCGATACCATTACCCAGTTGTTTTTGGATAAATCTATCTACAACCTCGGCGAATATATTACGGCCACTTGGGTGGATGCGCCTGGGATAGTGAAAGATTACCTGGGTATTTTTGAGAAAGAAGCCAACCCAAATTTTGACCCGCTGGTGAGTTACAGTTATTACGGCGGTGTTCCGGAGGGTTCGCTCGAATTGAAGGACACGCTTTTGCCGCAAACACCGGGCGAATATTTTATTGCCATTTTTACCAACGACTCTTACACAGAAGTGTCCAACCGCGTAAATTTCACGGTAGCAGACAGTAGTTCGGCAGCATTTATACCCTATGGCTCGGATGCGGGTATCAAGATTTACCCGAACCCCAAGGCAGCAGGTCAGCCTTTGCTGTTCGAGGCTCAATATCCGGTGGATCGTATAGAATTTTTAAATGAAAAAGGGCAAATGGTCTATGCATCAGCCAATGTGCACGGCCAAAAAATATCGCTTGTGAGCCATGATTTGCCAGCCGGGGTGTATTTTGTGAAGATTTTCTCGCGTAAGGTTTATACCTACAGATTGGTGGTGACACCGTAATGGGGGGCTAGCCAAAGACATGCTTAAACCTTATTTCATCAATTGTTTCCTTCTGACTATCCCAGTATTGGTCTGGAATATGGCTTTAACAGGGGAATTACCCGCGAAATATCAACCCGAAATATTCGGGCGGAATATCCCGGAATTCATTGTCTACGGTGAAAACATTTCGAGGGGTTTAATTTTCCTACTCACATTTTTAATGCCCTTGAATCTCGGCACAAAACAGCAAAAAACAGGCTTTTTGATTTATGTATTTGGCACGGCCCTGTATTTTGCCTCCTGGCTCGCTCTCATTTTTTTCCCGAAAAGCGGCTGGAGCACCAGTATGATAGGGTTTATGGCTCCTGCCCTTACCCCTTTGTTTTGGCTGGCTGGCATTGCCAGGATTGGAGACTCGCTTTATTTCGGCTTGCCATTCCGTCGGTGGATTTTTCCAATGGCCGCGCTCGTATTTTTAATTTTCCACATTACCCATGCGTTTTTGGCCTTTAAAAACGGGTGAGTCACATGACTTCCTAAAAGATAACCTTTTCCGCCAAATGTATAACTGACCGCCTCCACCATGCCCGCAACTTTGCCCCATCAAATTCAAATTCAATAAAAATGAAAAAAACAGTATTGATCACGGGCAGCAGCAGCGGAATCGGCAAGGCGGCCGCGCAATATTTTTTGGAAAAAGGCTGGAACGTGGCAGCCACCATGCGCAAGCCGGAAGCCGAAAAAGACCTACGCGAAAGCGACCATCTCCGGCTCATCCGCCTCGATGTGCAGGATGAAGCATCCATCTCCGAAGCAGTTCGGCAAACCATCGCGGCCTTTGGAAGAATAGATGTGCTGGTCAACAATGCGGGCTACGGGCTGACGGGCGTGGCAGAATTTATCCGAGAGGCTGACATCCGCAGACAGTTCGACGTCAATGTTTTTGGCTTGATGGCGGTGACGAACGCCGTTTTGCCTCATTTTCGGGCCAACAAATCGGGACGCATCATCAATGTTTCGAGCATGGGTGGGAGGGTCACTTTCCCGCTTTTTTCGTACTATCATGCCACCAAATTTGCCGTCGAAGGGTACAGCGAGTCGCTCAACTACGAACTCAACCCACTCGGCATTGACGTGAAAATTATCGAACCAGGCGGTGTGAAAACCGACTTCGGCGGCAGAAGTATGGATATGGTAAAAACCGACCACCCAGATTACCTTCCATTGCAGGACAAACTCGTGGCGGCGCTTTCCGACGATAGCAACATAAAGACTGAGGCAAAAGACGTAGCAAAAGTCATTTTTCAGGCGGCGACCACGACGAGCAGCCGGATGCGCTACCTTGTCGGCTCGGATGCCCGCATGATGTGGGCCGTCAAAAGGTTTTTTGGAACCAATTTCCAGCAAAAAGCGGTCAAATCATTTTATAAAATATGATGACGCATTTTAGTTCGATCACGCAAATTCTGGAGGCAATGAACGCCCCAAAACCAAGGCATCCACAGTTTCATCTGATGAGTTTCGATGCCTGCGAACTGGAGCAATACCAACAACTACCCGTCTTCACGAGCGACCTGTATTTTGTTTTTTTCAAAAAAATCGTGGAGGGGCAAATCCTCTACGGACATTCCCCCTTCGACCACACGCAGGGCACCTTGTCGTTTTTCAAACCCCGGCAAGCCATCGAATTTCAAAAAACGAAATGCGAGGATCGGGGTTTCATCCTTGCCTTTCACGAAGATTTTTTGCTCGACACAACGCTGTTCGAGCCCATCAAACGGCTCGGCTTTTTCGATTACGACGTGCGGGAGTCACTGCACCTTTCGGAGGAAGAAAAAGGCATCATCTGGCAACATTTCGACCTGATGGAAGCAGAGTACCTGGCCAATGAGGACGAGTTCAGCCGGGAACTCATTGTGGCACAACTGCAATCGCTGTTCGTCCATGCCAAGCGTTTTTACAAGCGGCAGTTTTTGCACCGCCAGCCGCTCAATTCGTCGCTTTTTGCCCGTTTTCAACAGGCTTTGGCCGCCAACTACGCCGACAAACGAGCCGAACATTGTCTGCCCAATGTGGCGGCCCTAGCCGAAAAACTCGCCCTTTCTCCAAAATATTTAAGTGACTTACTCAAAGCCGAGACGGGCAAAACTGCCCAGGAACACATCCACCTTTTCATCGTGAACGAGGCAAAAAACTTGCTGAAAAAGTCGGAATTGAACGTGTCGGAAGTAGCATACCGACTGGGCTTCGAGTACAATTCGCACTTTACGAAGTTTTTTAAGTCTAAGACGGGTATGAGTCCGAGTGCTTTTGTCGGGGAGGGATAGGCGAAGCCGTAGGTTCGCGTCCATCAGAACACCACTCACTCTGCTGGGATGCGATCAACACGTTGATAAGTAGCGATGTGTGAATAATGCAACTAATTTTCTGAATTCTGCAACGCAGCCGCCTATTTGAAGCCCTTTTTTTATTGGCTTTTCTCGGATTGAGTGTTCTCGGCAGCATCAATTTAAAAACATTAAGTTTTACTCCATAAACAGCGTTTGAACGGGTTCCAGAATCATACGGACAAATCTAAACGAATACTGTCATGGCAAAAAACATGCTGCTTATCCTTTTCCTCCCTGCCTTTGTTTCTTTTATTAAAGCACAATCGGCTGACTCATATTTGTTGGACTATTGCAGCTACCTGGGGGGGCAACATTTTGAGCAGGCACGTGACATTGCCGTGGATCAACATGGTTTTGTTTATCTGACTGGCGGCACCTCTTCTCCTAATTTTCCAACTACACCCGGTGCTTACAATACCATTTATAATAATGCAGGAAGTGGAACAGTAGGAAGTTGGGGGCCCATGATGGTTTTTGTTTCCAAATTTTCTCCTGAAGGCCAACTCGTTTGGTCGACACTTTTAGGCGGACCCAATTATGACAGGGCTTATGCTATTGAAGTAGACAAGGACGGTTATGTTTATGTAGGAGGAAGGGCCGGGGATGATTTTCCTACCACTTCGGGTGTTGTACAAGAACAGTTTATTCAGCAGGGTTCCATTAATACATTGTATGGGCATCAAAATGGATTTATCGCCAAATTGTCACCTGACGGGAGTCAATTAATTTGGTCAAGCTATTATGGTTCAGACAGTTATGGATTTTTTCGAGACATTGATATAGATGATGAGGGCTATGTGTATGGAATCCTGAATGCCGTCAAAACGGAACCCATTGGTGTGCCGGATGACGCCTTTGATCCTGACCTTAACGGTAATTATGATATGGTTGCGGTTAAATTTAGTCCGGATGCCACTGAGGTGGAGTGGGCCACTTTTTTAGGGGGGACGGGTAACGACGATGGCGGCCCAAGCATTCAGGCAGGTCCGGACAAAAGCGTTTATGTTGCAGGAGGCACGCGATCCACGGATATCCCTGTCACATCCAATGCTGTTCAAGCACAATATGGAGGCGCAGGAGACATGTTTGTAGCACGAGTTTCCCCCGATGGAAAAGCCCTGATATATGGTACCTATTTTGGAGGAAGCGGTCTTGAATATTCAGAAACGCACAGCTTATTTGTAGACCATTTGGGCCAGGCTTATGTTGCATGTGGTACAGGCTCAAACGATGCGATGACTACTCCCGGAACGATCAAACCACAGCGTACAGGCACTGAAAACGATTGCTTGTTTTTCAAACTTTCAACGGATGGAACCCAGCTATTGGCCAGTACTTATTTTGGGGGGACAGGAAACGATGGTCCAGAGGGTTTATACGTAGATTCTTTGCAAAATCTGTATGTGTGCGGCAGCACTGCTTCTACTGATTTGCCGGTCACTTCAAATGCTTTCCAAGCCCAAAATCTGGGAGGAACGGATGGGCTTCTCGTCAAGATGAACCCTTCCTTTTCCAGCGCTCTTTATTCTACCTATTTTGGCGGAACCAAAGATGATGCTTTCAGGGCCTTTAACGTGACAAATGGCGGGGTTATTTGTGCCTCCGGGCAAACCTTGTCTACTAATTTGCCGGTTACATCCAATGCCTTCCAGGCCATCCACGCTAGTCCTAATAATAACAATAGGCCCGATAGCTTTTTGAGTTTGTTTGATTTAGAGGAAATCAGTCCAGTAAAGGATCCATCCAAAAAAAGTTTGTTGGTTGAGGTTTATCCCAATCCGTTTTCCAACCTGCTTTTTATTAACACCGGAGCGGAAAGTATCTCTCAGATCACACTTTGGGACCAACTGGGGCGAAAACATTATTCCAATCAACAGGGCGATTGGTGGATTACAGGTCTACCAACGGACGAGCTTCCTTCAGGAATATACTGGCTCCAAATCATGCTTGAAGGAGAGGTATTGGTTATGAAAAAAGTAATAAAGCCATAAAAAATGTGCGCCCTTTCGAGAAAACAACTTAATTCGAGGCACGATTGCAAGTCTCGAAAAGCCACTCATTTTTTAAACAACGCCTCAATTTTCTCCCAACGAACCATCTTAAAGTTTTGCCTTTGTAATTTCCCCTTGTCGTAATTGTAGCCATCTTGTGCCAAAAACATGCCTTGCGGATAAGACTTGCCTAGCGGAACACTCACTACCTCAATGCCATCCGTTTCCTCCACACCGTCCACCTGCTCGCCATCCACTACCTTGAAACTGCCCAGATAATCGTTGTTGCCATTGCGGTCAAAAACGGCATAGGAGTAGTTACCTTGAGAACTGGCAATCAGGTACCCTGCCCCCTTTGATTTGTAAATGGCCAATCCTTCTACATCGTAATGGATATTGGAGTTGTCCTCCCCGCTTTTAACCAATAATTTGGGTGTGTTGTCGCCATCCGGCTCCGCAGAGACTTTCCAGATGCCCTTATCTTCCTCTCCGATATAAAGCATTTTGGTGGCTTCATCCGCGACCATACCCTCCGTTTGGGAGGCAAAATTGAACTGGCGCACCAGTTTCAATTCGAGTTTTTGATCCGGAGTAGCTAAAATCTCGAATTGTTGCACAGCACCGTTTTTCCCATTGACGAACAAATATGGCTTTTTGCTAAAATAAAAGCAAAAACCGTAGACATCCTTAACCAGATTGGTATCTACTTTAAGCGAACGAACAGATATCTCGGTCAAGGAGCCGTCTTGCGGATGGATACGAAAAAGATTGATGGATTGTTCACTGCGGTTGGTACAGCCAACGAGATCAATTTTTGTTTTGCCCAATGGAAAACCATACAGCACATCAATGTTGTTGATGCGGCCCGTTGGGTAAAACGCAAGCTCCCTTCCTTGCAGGTCAAAAACTACCACCCCACCTTTTTTATTGGTGCCGATGATCGTGCTTTTTTCAACATCCAAAGCGTTGATCCATACCGCCATATCGTCTGCGGCATCATCGTCCACTTTCGGGGAAGTGACCGCATTGGTTTCGGCATCCGCCTGCACCGTGGCCGTTATTTTGGCCTGAAGGGCACGCGCGGCAACATAATCCAGCGAATCTTCCAAAGCATCCAACTGTTCCTCGCTAAGCGGTACGGCTTTAGGCGTATTTGGCTGACATGCAACCATTAGGAGACTGAGCGCAATCAGCACAAAAGAGGAGAAGTTATACATATCAAAAGGGTGGTTAGAAGTTAAGTTTCACACCTGCACGGCACCACCAGGAATAAAACTCCTGTTGTTTGATCCGATCCGGTGTGCCGAGGTAATAACGTTGCGGGGTATTGGTCAGGTTGATGACATCCAGAAACACATTTAAATGGGGTGTCAGATCGTAATTGGCGGTAAAATCGAGCCTGAATTCCTTGTCGTAATACTCGTCCAGATCCCGGTCTGCACCCAAACGAATCAAAAAAGCGTCATGGTAATTGGCCGTTAAGCGAACAAAAAACTTGGGCGTATCGTAAAAAAGGGCAAAATTGGCGGTGTTTTTGGCCTGACCGGGCAAGGGGATCTTTTCCGTTTCGGCAGAAGTAGTGAACACGCTGAGGTCGTCCTCTCCAAATACAACCACAGCATCCGTGTAATTGGCCGAAATACGCTTGTTGATGAGGGCCTCTGAATAAGTGTAAGTATAGTTGGTGTACACCCCAAAATTGCGGAAAAAACCGGGCAAAAAACTAAACTTCGATTGCCACTGAAACTCGGCGCCATAAACGAAGGCTTTGTTGCCGTTGATGGCCTTTGTGATTTCAACAATACCAAAATCCTGCGGATCGCCCTCGTGCGCAAACCGCTTGAAATAGAAAACAAAATCGTCAATCCGCTTGTAAAACACACCGCCTGAAAGAATACCTCTGCGGAAATAACGCTCCGCCAAAAAATCCACATTCGTGGCGCGTGGGTAGCGCAATTCTGGATTTCCAAACTTAACTTCCTCCCGGTCTTGCTCCCGGTATGGCAAAACATCGTCGAAATTGGGTCGCGAGTAAGTGTATGTCAGCGCCGAACGCAGGTTGAATTGTTCGTTGATGGTATATTTTAATTGCACTTGTGGCAGTAAAAATTCGTGTGTGCGTTGGTCAGTCAAGGTGTCAATGCCGAGGAATTTATTGCCGTCCAACAAAATCCGGGATCCAGTATAATCAATATCGGTGCGTTCGTAACGCAAGCCCGCAATCATCATCAGCCGATTGTAATCGTGCCGAACCATTCCATATCCCGCATAAATCCGCTCCCGCGCTTCGTAGTCTTCCCCGAAAGATTGCGTTTTAGTAGCGGTTCGGTCGTAAATAAAGTGCTGTGGATAGAACTCATAAAAATCGCGCAGTTTGTCTGCCGAAGGCATGAATTCCAACAAATAGCCTTGGTCCAGAAGATTGTCTTCCCGGAAGCCGTCGTTGAGGGTAGTAAGGGAAAGTTTGGGGCCTTCGCCGGGATAACCCAGCGGTTTTTCAAAATAGGCAGCGAATTGCTGCGATTCAATATTGCGTTCCTTGTTTTTGGCGCGAATCTTCCCGCCAAATTTGACATAGCCGCTATTCTTGGCTGAAAAGGAGTATGGCAGGGTAAGGTTTATCCTTGGCGTGTAGTTTATATCTGATACAGCACGGTTTTCCAACAAAAGGTCGTTCAACTCAAAATTGTCGTAATCCGTGGCATTGGGTGCGCTGCTGGCGTTGGGAAATTCAGCGCGTGGATAATCCGGGTCGTCCAGGTTAAAACGAATGGCAATGGCCTGACCGGGACTTTCAAAAGATGACTCCAAACGGTCCGGCTCACGCTCCTGGGCCAGCGCGACCATAAACTGATAATCCAGTTTGACACGCGCTATTTTGTGCTCGCCGCCAAAGCTAATGGTGCCCAGCGATTGCTTTTTTTCACGAGACCTAACATCGTGCGTAATCCCACCGTAGAGATAATACTCGTAGGAAAGTGCATCATCCAGTTCATAAATTTTTCTTCGACGCAACTCCTTGTCGGAGAAGCTGTTGTACATCGCCCGGAGGTAAATGGAGGAGTTTTTGTTGAACTGAAAATCAAAACTGGGCGAAACACTGATCCGGGTGCGGGTAATGTCGTAATGCCGCAACTGTACCTCACGGAATTGTACATAATAATTGTCTACACCCGAACCCTGGGATCCGAAAAATGGGCCTTTGGCAAAATCGTACTCAATATTGTCAGAGCCCTGGTTATTTTGGAAAAAACTTGCGTTGAGGTGAAACCCAAACTTTCCAAATCGTTGTCCGTAGGCGTATTGTACCTGATAATTGGGGGTTTGCCGAAGGTTGTTATAGCCTGCCGAAATGGTTGCACGAATGTCTGGGACAACCCCTGCTGCATCTTTGGTCTTGATATTGACCGAACCGCCAATCCCGTCGGCATCCATATCGGGCGTCATCACTTTCGACACTTCTATGAAATCAATCTGGTCGGCAGGGATGATGTCCATGCCCACATAACGCACACCACCTTCTGGAGAAGGGATTTGCTCGCCGTTGATATTGAAATTTGTCAGTTCGGGAGGCGTTCCGCGCAACTGCACGAACCGACCTTCACCCTGGTCGCGCTGCAAAGTAATGCCGGGGATGCGCTGCATTACTTCAGCGGCGTTCATGTCAGGGAACGTGGCGATTTGCTCCGCAGAAACGATATTTTTAATACTTTCCGCTTTTTTCTGTTCAATAAATGCCCGAATCTGGCCTTCTGCCTTGCCTGTTATTTCTACCTCTTTCAATATCATTTCGTCTCTTTCGAGCAGTATGCGCAATTGGGGGGTTGGATTTGCAGAAAAGTCGTGCGGGATCGTTTGGGACAAATAGCCTGAAACAGAAACTTTCAGTGTTATAACTTTTTCTGCAATACCCTCTATCCGAAACAACCCATTGATATCAGAGATTGCGCCTTTGCTCGACCCCTCCAGCCTTAGGGTGGCTCCTGGCAAAGGTTCCTGGCTTACTGCGTCCAGGACTGTTCCTGTAAGTGTATTTGTTTGAGCAGATAAAAAACCAGCAAACAGGAATAAGAGCAGGGCCGTTAAACTGCATTGGCGAAAATTATTCATGGCTATAGAAACATAAGGTGCTACGCAGGATAAAACAAACCCGCCGATGTTGCCCCACCACTTTTCACATGAAAGCAGCAAGTACAATACCGGCGGGTAAATGGGCACTCAGCTTATCGGATAATCAAACGCTGGGCGTACAACTCGCGGCCTTGTAAGGCTTGGAGATAGTAAATGCCGCTGGGCAGATTTCCGGTATTAAACGGTACCATTTTCCCAGAAACAGATTTGCGCGTGCTAATCAACTGGCCGCGGGAATCGAACAACTGAATGTCTGCGGCATCTTCCGTGCCCAGTTCAATCGTAACCAAACCTGGCTGCGTCGGGTTCGGATATACAGTCAACGCCTTTGCCGCAGGGCTAAAGATCGTCTGCACAGAAGAAGTGCCCGACGAATAATAAATCACCAGGCGCGGACGACGCTCCGGGTGGTTCTGGCCGTCGCCACCGTCTTGTGGGTCTGCAATGTTTTCATAAGACTCAAACTCACGGGCATTTTCTACGTCCGTGACGCCTTGGTTTTCACCTTGTAAAATGAAGGCAATCGAGTTGCCTGACTGCCAGCCATTGCGATTTACAACCTCCTGAACAATGTTCTTAAGGTTAGGCGTTTGGTACATGCCCCATAGCTCCCATTCTTCCGCCACTTCCCACAAGAGCGATGCCGTTGTACGAGGGCGAGCGGTAATCAGGGCATCTTCTGTAAATGTTTGAGCGTTGTCAGTTGCCTCTCCGGTAATGGTGATACGGGCAACATCCTCCGTTGATTTTCCTTCATGCGACCAAACCTGAATGAAGGCAGAATCAATGATGGCGCCTTGTGGAAGGTTGATGCCGCGAAAGCGAAGGCCTGCTGTAAGGTTATTTTGATCTGCAGGATCGCCTTCCCAACCAGCATCTATATCATCGTCAAAAAGGGAATCAATTTCATCGTTTTCTTGTTCGGCATCGTCTGAAGATGCTTCAAAAACGACCCCATTGTCTTCAATGGTGTCGGTAACCGCAATCGGGATTTCCAGTCGGGCGTTGGACACAGAATAATATATCACCAATTCCGGGCGACGTTCCGGGTGATTTTGGCCATCGCCCCCATCCTGTGGGTCAGCGATATTTTCAAAAGATTCAAATTCACGCGCATTTTCAACGTCCGTCACCCCTTGGTTTTCGCCCAACAGAATCAAGGCCAGCGCATTGCCCGAATTCCATCCGCTCCGGTTGACGATTTCCTGTAAAACGTTTTTGATATCGGGGGTGCGGTATGTTCCCCAAAGTTCCCATGCTTCGGCCACTTCCCAGAGGATCGAGGCACTGGTACGCGGACGATCCGTGATGAGTGCCGTTTCCGTGAAGGTTTGTGCATGGTCTGCAGCCTCGCCAACAATAGTGATGCGCGCCACATCCTCTGCTGATTTACCCTCGTGAGAGGATATAACAATGAAGGCCGAATCAATCGTGGCGCCTTGTGGAATATTGATGTTGCGGAACCGCAGCCCTGTGGTAAGATTATTTTGATCGGCAGGCTCACCTTCCCAACCAGCATCCAGATCATCGTCGAAAAGCGCGTCAATTGCGTCATTTTCTTGTTCCGCGTCATCTGTTGAGGCCTCGAACGTTACACCACTGTCTGTAATAGTGTCGGTGACTAATACAAACTGTCTGAATTCAAAATTTTGGGCGTTACCGAGGTTGTTGTAAAACACCAAAGCAGCCAGCAACAATAGAGAAAAGGTAAATTTCTTGTTCATAGAAAAATTGGTTGAGTTTGTTCCACGTCTTTTAAACGATCTGAACCCATTGTTGTGGATTTGCGCGAGACGCATAAAACTCAAAGGTATTTTGACCTTAGTCGAGCGGGCGTTACCGCAAGATTAGCAAATAGTTAAGTTTGGGTAACCCCTTCCAGTCCGCTTTGATCATGCCGTACCTCGGGTAAATCTTGTCCCAAACCTTGCCCCACCTTACAAGGAAGGGCGAGCAGCCCGGTCGCGCGCCCCTCTTTTGCCTCAAAATTCACATTTACATGAAACTTAAAACGCTATCATGGGGGCTGGCCATCGCTTCGGGAAGCGTGCTTAGTGCCTGCCAAAAAGGTGAATCTGATCTCTCCCAACAAGGTTTGGCAGATTGGTCGGATATTGCCCCCCCATTCTTTGCATACTCGCAGGAAGACACCTTCAACCAATCACCCACCCAGGCATGACCGCACACCTCCTTACCATCGGCGATGAAATCCTCATCGGACAAATCGTGGACACCAATTCGGCGTGGATGAGCCGCCAACTTAACCTCGGCGGCATTACTGTAGTGGGTAAAAGCAGCGTGGGCGACACGCGTGAGGCCATCATAGCCGGCATTGAACACGCCGCTACGACTGCCCAAATTGTCATCATGACGGGAGGCCTTGGGCCTACCAAAGACGATATAACGAAGGCCACGCTCTTGGAAATATTTAACTGCCCATTAGTTTTTCATCAAGAGGTGTACGACCGCATCGCCGCTTATTTTCAAAAAATCAATCGTCCATTACCCCTTGAATTGATCCGCAGCCAGGCCATGCTGCCCGATAAAGCGGTGGTGCTCCCCAATAAAGTCGGCACTGCTTCCGGCATGTGGTTTGATCTGGAGGGCAAGGTGTATGTCTCCTTGCCCGGCGTGCCCTTTGAGATGGAATACCTGATGACCCACGAGGTGTTACCGCGTTTGAAGGCCCAGTTTGGCGGTCGGCCCATTGTACACCGCACTTTGCAGACAGCCTGCGAAGGCGAAAGCGTGATCGCCAAACGCATCGAAAGCTTTGAGGATAGTCTTCCGGAACATATCAAACTGGCGTACCTGCCTGCGCTGGGACAAGTCCGGCTGCGTCTTACAGGTAATTGGCCGGGTGAAGTCACCCCCGACTCCGAAGCGGACCTGAATGTTGAAATGGATGCTAAAAAAGAGGAATTGCGGGCACTCATCCCGGATTTGGTTTTTGGAGAAGAGGAAGAAAGTTTGCAGGCAGTAGTCGGCAATATCCTGCGCCAGCAGGGCAAGCAGTTTGGCACGGCGGAAAGTTGCACGGGCGGCTATGTGGCGCACTTGATTACCCTGGTACCTGGGTCTTCTGATTATTTTCCAGGCTCGGTAGTGAGTTATTCTTATGAGATGAAAAGCAAGTTGTTGGGCGTGAAAGTTGCTACACTGGAAACTTTTGGCGCAGTAAGTGCGGAGACGGTGACTGAAATGGCCGAAGGCGCTCGAAAAACCTTGGGGGTGGATATTTCGCTCGCCATCTCCGGGATTGCCGGCCCAGGCGGCGGCATCCCCGAAAAACCAGTGGGGACCGTGTGGATGGCGGTGAGCGATGGGGAGCGCACGCAGGTGGCCAAACATCTATTTGGGCGGGACCGGGCGAAAAACATTCAACTCACCGGAGTGTACGCTTTGAACATGGTGCGGAAGTTTTTGTTGGAGCTAGCATCTGCCCAGAAACAATAAGAATCTTTACCTTTGTCAAAAATTTAAGTCATGCAACAATTGGTTTTGGACATCGAAGAAAGCCGCTATTCATTGCTGCTGCAATTTTTGAGAACTTTGGATTATGTCAAAGTGGTTCCTGAGACAATCACATCGGCTGCCAAACAACCTAACCACAGAATCAACTGGCTCAATTGCAGCAAATTTTGCAAGGGCAATCAAAACCACTTTTCCAAAACATAGCGGATCCATTGGCTTGGCAAAAACAACAGCGCGATGAGTGGTCGTAAACTGTTATTTGATTCCAATGTTGTCATATACATTGCCAAAAAGGAGCTAGCAAGTGTACTTTCCTGCGCTGATTTGAGCATCTTTGCAGTTCGCAACAAAAAACACTCTACATGCGCTCCATTGTTTGGGCAGTTCTCGCTGTTTCTTTTTCTATCCCCGCAATCCCTGTTTTTTCTCAAAAAACAATCGTCACCTTGGTGAAGGGGAAGGTCACAGATGCTGAAACCAAAGAGGGTCTGGCGTTTGTGAGTGTGGCCGCACCTGGTTTTGCAGCAGGCACCCGGACGGACGAAAACGGTTATTATCTGCTTCGTACAGAGCAAAAAATCACCAAGATACAGTTCAATTATCTTGGCTACGTCACGCAGGTGCTGACAGTCAAGACTGGTGAGCAACAAACGCTCGATGTGGTGCTGGCGCCTGCTGCGACCCATTTGAAAGAGGTAACAGTCAAAGCCACAAAATACAAGCGAAAAGACAATCCGGTAGTGGAGCTCATCGAACTCGTAATAGCCCACCGAGATCAAAACCATATTGCGGATCTGGCCACTTATCAGGACGAGCAATACGAGAAAATTTTTCTGGGCCTCAGCAACCTCAATCAAAATCTGAAAACCAACCGGTTTCTCCGGCCCATGCGGTTTGTGTTTGAAAACATAGATACCAGCAAATTGGGCGGCTTGCCAGTAACCCCCATTTTTTTGCAGGAAAACGTGATGGATTACTTCAGTCAGTCGGACCCAAAACAGTGGAAAAAATATATAAAGGCCTCAAAATCAGTAAGATTTGGGGAGATGGTGGATGATGATGGCATGGACAAGGGTTTGCAATATCTGTATCAGGATGTGGACATCTACGACAATTATGTGAATATGCTTTCGGATCAATTCATGAGCCCGATTGCCAAAAACGCCCCGCTTTTTTACCGTTATTATTCCGCAGACACCCTTGAAGAGGCGGGCAAAAAAATCATCCGACTCGAATTTTACCCCAAAAACAAATTGGATATGCTGCTTCAGGGCGACCTCTATATCGCTCTGGACAGCACCTATGCCGTCACTCGAATCAACTTTTCCATCAACCCCAATATCAACCTTAACTGGGTGAAGGAATTGGTGGTAGAACAGGATTTCCTGCTGCTTCCCTCCGGCAAACGGGTAATGGCCACGGAAGACTATCGCATGCACTTCGGGTTGAACAAAAAAGGTGTGGGCATGGTAGCGCAACGGCTTGTGACGCACCGAAATGCACTTATCAACCCGGCGCTGCCCGATTCCGTGCTGAGGGGCAATGTTTCAGAAATCGTGACCTTGCCCAGTGCATCCAAGGTGGTGGACAACCACTACTGGGAAACTACCCGACCCACCCCACTCAACACGGCCGAGGCCGCAACCTATAGCAATTTGGACAGCCTCCGCAAAACGCGGTTTTATAAAGTTACGACCAAAATCGGTTACGCACTTTTTGGCTCACATGCAGATTTGGGGAAATTTCAAATAGGCCCCATAAGCTCGTTTATTTCTTTTAACGAGGTAGAGGGCACGCGCTTGCGCTTTGGCGGGCGCACAGGCCCCAAAATGAGCAAACGTTGGCGCGCAGAGGCTTGGGCAGGCTATGGTTTGCGCGACCTGCGTTGGAAGTACAACATGGGCGGGGTGTATGGCCTGAAAGGCACAGAGTTTAATAAGTTTCCCAGCCATGTATTGCGCGTCAATTACTTGCACGATGTGCTGCTCCCGGTCCAAAACTTTCAAGCAAACGCATCGGCCAATTTTGCCAACTCCGTAGTGCGTGGTGCGAACGACAAGTTTTTTTACTACAACCGCTTCAACGCCCAATACGAGCGCGAGTTTCAGAATCACTTTTCTTATTTCGTCGGGGGAGAAAACCGTCAGTTCCGGCCTGCAGGCGCGCTATTGTTTGAGCCAGCAGGAGGAGGGGAGCCAACACAAGACCCGGTGTTGGCTACCGCCGCTTTTGCCCAGATTCGCTATTCCCCAGGCGAAACATTCTATCAAAGCGGCACCACGCGCTCCATTATAGATTTCAACTATGCTGCCACTTTGCGCTATGCCAAGGGTTTTAAAGGAATAGCGGGCGGTCAATACGATTATCAAGAGTTGGTAGCAAGTCTTTACAAATTCACCAATACGCCGCCGTTTGGATACAACAAACTCTATGTGGAAGCCGGGGGCGTATTTGGCAAGGTGCCTTTCCCTTTGTTGACCATTCACCGGGGAAACCAGACATACATCACCCAGCAGTTTTCATACAACTTGATGAATTTCATGGAGTTCGTCAGCGACCGATACGCTACCCTGATGGTGGAGCATTATTTCAGCGGCTTTTTCCTGAACAAAATCCCTTTGCTCCGCAAACTCAAACTGCGCGAGGCTTGTTCGTTCAAAGTGCTTTACGGACAAGTGTCCTCGCAAAACCGCCCGAGTGAAAATTCGAACCTGCTCAAATTCCCGACATTCCCGGATGGCACGCCCATCACCTATACCTTGGAACAAAAGCCCTACATGGAAGCCAGTATTGGTGTCACCAATATCTTCAAATTTCTGCGGGTGGATTTGATCCGGCGGTTCAGTTACCTTGAACATCCAGGCGCGGCTAAGTATGGGGTTAGGTTTGGGGTTTGGGTGGAGTTTTAAACAAAGTTAATTTGTATTTTACTAAGCGGAATTGTCTGCAAAACTATATTTGCACCATTCCTGTTTTATTTAGATTGGCAACTCGAACGCCAACAATCCTTTTTCCGCCTTCTTGTTTTTGAACCCCAGATGTGCTACAGCCCGTCTGCCCTTTTTTATTTCCGAAATCAATGCACTATGAAAGGAATCTTACTTTTTACACTTGCCTTCCTTGCGCTTTGGCGCCCCGGTCTAAAAGCTCAAAACGTGCCTCAAGGCATTAATTATCAGTCCATTGTACGTGGCACTTCGGGCGAGCCGCTTACATTGCAAAACGTTACGATGCTTTTCAGTATCAAAGACAACGGCAGCGTTATTTATCAGGAGCGGCAAGTAAACACAACCAATAGTTTCGGGCTTGTCAACTTCATTATTGGTCAAGGAGCAGTGCAACAAGGCAATTTTCAAAGCATCCAATGGAGCGGCGGCTCAAAAATTTTGAGTATTGCCCTTGAAACAGCTCCCGGCATCTTTGAAGAAATTGGAACCATGGAATTGATGAGCGTACCCTACGCGCTTTACACGGCAAAAAGCGCTACTTCTGAGGGACTCGTTGACTTGGGCGCACAACCCGGGCAAGTGTTGCAATGGAATGGGAGTGCATGGGCCCCAACCACGGGTGTCGGACTTCAGGGCGATCCTGGTCCGGCAGGCGCAACGGGGCCGCAAGGTCCTCAAGGCTTGACGGGTCCGACAGGTGCTCAGGGTCCAGCAGGGCCTACAGGTCCACAGGGACAGCAGGGTGACCCAGGCCCAATCGGTCCTCAAGGCTTACAGGGCGTTGCTGGCCCAGCGGGTGGGCCTCCAGGCCCACAGGGTCAGCAAGGTGACCAAGGTCCAATCGGTCCTCCAGGCCCACAAGGTCAGCAGGGTAACCCAGGCCCAATCGGCCCTCAAGGCATACAGGGCGTTGTTGGACCCGCGGGTTCGGCGGGTCCAATGGGACCGCAAGGCGCTCAAGGGCCTACCGGTGCGACGGGTGCCCCCGGTCCCCAAGGAGTTGCAGGCCCTACGGGATCAATTGGTCCAATCGGCCCTGCTGGAGCCACCGGGGCACAAGGGCCTCCGGGAGCAACGGGAGCCACCGGCCCACAAGGCCCTCCGGGTATCACAAGCCTCAGCGGGGATGTAACTGGGCAGGCTTCTGCTGCCAGCGTGGTGAAAATTCAGGGGTACTCTGTGAGCAGCACCGCACCCGGCAACAATCAGGTTTTACAATGGAATGGAACCGCCTGGACGCCAGCGAACTTTAGTGGAGGCGGCGGCTATACCAATTGCGGAAGAGCCGACAGCCCGGATGCACAGGAGCGGGTAGTGGTCAGTAACGATTTGAATAATTGTCCGGGCGCAGCCCAATTCGGGGTAGAAACCTCGCTCGCGCAAGGGGTAAATGTCCGTGTAAATGGTAATGTAGTCAATGGCCCCGCAAGTGTTCTGGGTATGCGCCTGGAAGCCAATGGCGGCGGTGGCTCGAGTGATGGCGCCTTAGTCCTCTCCAGGGCAGTAGGTAAAAGTAGCGACGGTTTAAAAGTAGCCGCCAATAGTGAGAACGCAGGTGCCTCGGACATAACGGGCATCCGTGTAGTAGCCGGTGGAAATGAAACTGATATTCAGGAAGATGGGAATGGAATCGGCCAAAATTATGGGGTTTATATTGACTTGAAAGACCGGGCTAACACGGATTACGGACTTTATATAAAGGATCAAAATCCTGACGACAACTGGGCCATTTATACGGATGGGAACAGCCGGAGTCGGGATGCTTATGCCCGGGATGTTTACGCTGAAAGGAACCTAAGAATTACCAATAGCAGCAATGGCCATAATTGGGCCTTTAGTATCCTGAATGGCGGATCATTAGGCTTCTTTCACGGTACGAATGGCAACTATACCCAATTGGGTTCATTTTGGACCTTCAATGGCTCGTATCAGGTATCAGATAAAAGATACAAAAGGGAGATCGAACCAATCAGTTCAACCTTATCCAGAACAATGCAGTTGAAGCCTTACACTTATAAGTACATCAATGATCCCATGGAAAAACGTACCCTTGGCTTCCTGGCACAAGATGTTGAAACAATTTTTCCAGAGTTGGCGCTCAGAACGACAGATGAAAACAATCAGGAAACACTGGGTTTGAATTATCCAGGATTCGCCGTGGTGGCCATTAAATCCATTCAGGAACAACAGCAGATGATTGAATCGCAGGGAGCGAAAATTGCCCAGTTGGAAAAGGAAATTGCAGAGATAAAGGCGCTGTTGAAAGCTGGGGCAGGCAAATGATTGGTTCTCACATTCCCTTCATACTCAACGCCACCCGCTTCCTCCCATAGTCCACTTCCACCACCCTAACCGTCACCTGTTGTCCCAGCGAAACCACCTCCATCGGGTCGCGCACAAACTTGTCAGATAGTTGGGAGACGTGTACCAGACCGCTGTCTTTCACGCCAATGTCTACAAAAGCGCCGAAGTTGGTGATGTTGGTCACGATGCCGGGCAAGATCATGCCGGGGTGCAGGTCGTCGAGCGAGCGAACATTGGCGAATTCGAAGGATTTGGCCGCGCCCCTAGGGTCAAGTCCGGGTTTTTCAATTTCTTTGAGAATGTCTTTAAGGGTTGGCAAACCCACATCGCCGCGCACATATTTTTTCAGGTCAATACGGTCGCGTTTTTCTCTATTTTGTACTAAATCAATGACTTTACAACCCAAGTCAGCGGCCATTTCTTCCACGAGGGCGTACCGTTCGGGGTGAACAGCCGTATTGTCGAGCGGATTTTTGGCTTCGCGGATGCGGAGGAATCCTGCACATTGTTCAAAGGCTTTATCGCCGAGGCGCGGCACTTTTTTTAGTTCGGAACGTTTGGTGAACGCACCATTTTCAGTACGGAAATCCACGATGTTTTTAGCCAAAACCGGGCCGAGGCCAGAGACATAGGTCAGCAGGTGTTTGCTGGCAGTGTTCAGGTTGATGCCTACCGCGTTCACGCAACTTTCTACTGTGCGATCGAGTCCGTCTTTGAGCTGCGTTTGGTTCACATCGTGCTGATATTGGCCCACGCCGATGCTTTTCGGGTCAATTTTGACCAGTTCCGCAAGTGGATCCATCAACCTGCGCCCAATGCTCACCGCGCCACGTACGGTCAGGTCTTCTTTGGGGAATTCCTCCCGTGCCACTTCGCTGGCGGAGTAAATAGAGGCCCCGGCTTCGTTGACCTGAAATATCTCGACGGGCGTTCTGAAATTGATTTTTCGCAAGAAATCCATCGTCTCACGCCCAGCGGTGCCGTTGCCGACCGAGATGGCTTCAATGGCATATTTTTCCACCAGATTTTCGATTTCTGCCTGTGCTTCGAAGGGATTGTGCAGGAAAATAGCGGTGTATTTCAACAAATTGCCGCTCGCATCCAGACAAACTACCTTGCAGCCTGTGCGGAAACCGGGGTCTACGCCCATCACCTTTTTTTCGCCCAATGGAGCCGAAAGCAGCAATTGCCGCAGATTTTCGGCAAAGACGCGGATGGCTTCTGTATCGGCTTTTTCCTTGGAAGTATTCCTAAATTCAGTTTCGATGGAGGGCGCCAGCAGTCTTTTGTAACTGTCCTTGACCGCTTTACTCACCTCATTGGCGGCTTCGCCATACCCCGTGACGAATATTTTGTCCAAATCGTTCACTGCCAATTCTTCCTCCGGGGCGATGCCGACCCTTAGAAATCCTTCCTCTTCACCCCGACGCATGGCCAGCAAGCGGTGGCTTGGGCATTTGGCCAGCGGCTCGCTCCATTCAAAGTAGTCGCGGTATTTAGCGCCTTCTTCTTCCTTGCCTTTTACCAAGCGAGAAGCGATTTCGGCGCCCCGGGCAAAGTGCCGTCGGATTTTGTCGCGGGCCTTGAGGTCTTCGCTCACCCACTCGGCGATGATGTCGCGGGCGCCTTGCAGGGCGTCTTCCACAGTGGGCACCAGATCAGTAATGAATCGTTTTGCGAGGGCAGCGATGCCGCTATTATCGGTCTGTGAGAAAATACGTTTTGCCAGCGGCTCTAACCCTTTTTCGATGGCCATGCTGGCGCGAGTCTTGCGCTTGGGGCGGTAAGGAAGGTATAAGTCCTCCAATTCGGTCATCGTAGCGGCTTGCTCGATGGCGCGGCGGAGTTCGGGCGTGAGTTTGCCTTGTTCTTCTATGCTTTGCAGAATGGCCTCGCGACGTTTGTCGAGTTCCAGCATTTTCTTCCAGGCATCCTGGATATCAGCAATTTGCACCTCGTCCAATTCACCTGTAGCCTCTTTGCGGTAACGGGCAATGAATGGAATGGTGGCGCCGCTTTCGAGCAGTTCGATGACGGCTTCGACTTTGCGGACAGGGATATTGACGAGTGGGGCGATACGGGGAGCGTAGGACATGTATGATTTTGGATTTTTTACCCGCCGTAGTCCCGAGGACTCGGGACTACGGCGGGACGATTGGGAATTGTGGACGTTTACCCTCCTACGCACTGCGTGCTTCGGCGGGTAAAGGCGCAAAATTCCTTTTTCAAGTGGAATTAGGGGGAGGCTTTTCAGAAAAAGTTATCCACAAGGCTGCAAATTTAAAAACAATTTGTATTTTTATGCCCTTAAAATTATTAAGCCTATGTCAAACATAAAACTTTTTGAAGAAAAACGCGTCCGTTCCATTTGGAATGAAGAAGAACAGCAATGGTATTTTAGCATTGTGGATGTTCTTACTATACTAACTGAAAGTATTGACCCTCTTGCCTACTGGCGCAAATTAAAAGAGCGGTTGAAAAAAGAAGGTAATGAAACCGTGACAAATTGTCACGCTTTGAAAATGGAAGCTGCCGACGGCAAAATGCGCCTCACAGATGTGGCCAATGCACAGCAATTGTTGCGGCTCATCCAGTCCGTCCCCTCTCCAAAAGCAGAACCGTTCAAACAATGGCTCGCCCAAGTTGGCTACGAACGGATGCAAGAAATAGAAAACCCTGAACTCGCCACCCAACGCGCCAGAGAATTGTACAAAGCCAAAGGTTATCCAGACGACTGGATAGAAAGACGCATGCGCAGCATCGCGATTCGAGAGGAACTCACGGATGAATGGCAACAACACGGTGTACAAGAACAAAAGGAGTATTCTATCCTGACTGCCGAGATTGCCAAAGCGACGTTTGGCATTACACCTTCGGAACATAAAGCCATAAAAAGCTTAAAAAGCCAAAACCTGCGCGATCACATGACCGATCTTGAGTTGATTTTCTCCATGCTCGGGGAGGCTGCCACCACCGAAATGGTGAAAGCAAACCATCCGATCGGTTTTGTGGAAAACAAAAAGACCGCTCAGCAAGGTGGAAAAATAGCTGGAGACGCCCGTAAAGAATTGGAAAAAAAGACCCAGAAAAAAGTGGTCAGCCCAAGCAATTACCTGCCGGAGAAAAAAACGAAGAAGATTGATTAACCAAGAATCTTTTAAAAAATATCCTTCGTCTCCTCATCTGGTGACTCCATATCATCGTCCAGATTACCGAAGTAGTCATTCTCTTCGTCTTCCTGCTGCATGGCGCTGCCCGCGTTGTCCAATTCCTCGTCGGGAACATCCAGATCGCCCCCGGAACCTGCACGGCGTCCGGATTCTTCGTTGAGCGGATCGCCGTCAAAATCGGTGTCGTCCAGAAATTGATCGGCGCCAATCAGCTCATCCACGCCCTCGTCTTGATCCAGATCAGGATCGCCGAGCAGGATCAGGTCTTCTTCAGTAACCTCGGCCTCGGGGTCCAGGATTTCAGACGGATCCGTTTCAAACTGCGTAGAGGACAACACAGGGGCAAAAGGGATGCGGCGGCGTTTTTTGCTCTCTTGTTGCTGGGCGTCTGAACCATTGTTGGTTTCGAGGTCTTCGCTGTGGTTGGGGATTTTTTGATTATTCATGATTAAGGAGGATGGAGGTGAATATTGGAAAGGGTTAAAAAAGTTACATCTTCTTCGCAAACACCTCCGCTGCCGTTATCTCAAAATCCGCTACCACTGGGGCCGCGCTACAAACACGCTGGTCTTTACAAATCATGACAGAAACGGGCGAAGTATAAACGTGTACCGTCTGCGTCTGTGGAAACAACAGCCACACCACTTTCACGCCAGCCTCAAAGTATTCCAGCACTTTTTCTTCCACTTTCACACTGCGGTCGGTAGGCGATATGATTTCGATGACAAACTCGGAAACGGATTCGTCCTGAGCCTTTTCAATGCGCTCAGAAGTCCAGAGCGAGAGGTCGGGCCGACGGAGTTGAAGCGGCAGAGTGACTTGATCTACCTCTGGTATAAGTTCTGCACCACTGGCATAAGCAGATGTTTTGGCAAAAAATCGGCTGAGGTTTCGGACAATAAAAAGTTGGGCAGGATTCATATTGCTTGGCGTTTTGATGACTTCACCTTTTACAAACTCGTATTTATACCCGTCCTCTCGATCGGAATATTTGCGGCGAAACTCCTCTAGTGTAAGTCGGCGCGGTGCGACTTTGGGCTTGGAGGTGACTCCCGTTTTGTTGCCTTGTTGTGCAGGCGGTGAAGCTATGGCAGTGGTTGCAGACATTTTGTACAATAAATTTGTGCAAATTTAAGCAAAAAATCTTTTATTGTGATCACGATGGTGTGTCATAAGCGGTGGCATGGCCTTTAGGCCGTCTGGACAAGGGGCATTTATGCCCCTACTTATACTTTCTCCGCCGTGAACGGCGCGCTTCCCGACGGCCTAAAGGCCATCCACCACTGATGAGATACCCTCCTTTCAACGACAAACCCTACCTTCGCGCCTCCATTTTTCAATCACTATCCACTCATGTATTTTTCCCGTCTTGCGCTCCTCATAATCTTGTTTGCCTGTTCGCGTCTCTCCGCGCAGGGTTTTGAAATAGTTTTCCCCGGCCTCAGTGGCGCGGACCTGATTGATAGTGTAGCAAGGAATTACCGCCCCGACACGGTACTCGACTATGCCAACGCCCGCGATACCTTGTATGCCAAAATTCTGGCCATTGACGATGATAGCCTGCGCTGCATTTACTCAGGACACACACTTTACCTTAACCCTACGCAAGATCCAACCCAGTACATTTACCAAAACGGCGGTAGCAATGGCATGAATACCGAACACGCCTATCCGCAAAGCAAAGGCGCTTCTGACGGCAATGCCCGCAGCAATATGCACCACCTGTACCCGGCCCGTATCCCCGTGAACGAGGCGCGTGGCGATGTGCCATTTGCAGAAATCCCGGACGCACAGACGCAAAAATGGTTTATCCGCAATCAAGTGCTGACCAGTATTCCACCGACAAACAAAGACGGCTACACGGAATTCAAAACGGGCGCCTTCGAGCCGCGGGAATCTGTGAAAGGCGACATCGCGCGTTCGGTTTTTTATTTTTACACCATGTACCGGGCGCAGGCAAACCTGGCCGACCCGAATTTTTTTGAACTCCAACGCCCAACGCTCTGCCAATGGGCCAATCAAGACCCGGCAGATTCCTCAGAACTGCGCAAAACCTGGCGCATCGCCGCATATCAGGACGGCAAACCCAATCCATTTGTGATAGACTGTACCCTCGTGAGCCGTAGCTGGTGTCTGGGCTCAACACCCAATTGTCTGGTCGGCACCGATGCCCCTCCTGCGCCCTTTGAAGGCGCACTACAGGTGTGGCCCAACCCAGTGAGCGAGATACTTTTCTTTCAGGTAAAAACGGATGGCCCGGCTACGGTCGCGCTACTGGATTTTTTAGGCAGGACAGTGATTTACCTGGAAACCGAGCATGGTGAAGGCGCTTTCCAGACAAAAGACTTGCCGCGTGGTGTATATATCGTGGAAGCGCGTGGCAAAAAAGTGAGGCAGTGTCAAAAAGTGGTAGTGGAATAATTTCCGTTTTTGAAGCGTCTCCTTATCCTTGAAGAAACGATAGAACGTCTACTTTTGCCGTTTTAAATAAACGAACCGCATCCAGACCTCGTAGGTTTTTAAAACCTACGAGGTCTCTAACCACCCCTCCTTCGCCCTAAACGGGCTACGGCGGGTAAACAACACATATGCTCGATCTCCTTACCCAACTCCTTGACTTCATCCGCCACCTCGATGTCCACCTTGAAAACATCATGCGGGACTACGAATTGATGACTTATCTCATCCTCGCGCTTATCATATTTTGTGAAACGGGCCTCGTGGTCACCCCTTTCCTGCCGGGCGATTCATTGCTTTTTGCTGCCGGGGCTATCACCGCTAAAACGGGTATTCTAAATGTATGGATTCTGATTCCGCTTCTGTTTTTCGCAGCCATTTTGGGCGATAATACGAACTACTTTTTTGGCAAATACTTGGGCGACAAGGTGTTTACCAAGGACTACTGGTTTTTGAAACGCAAGTACATTGACCAGACACACGAGTTCTATGAGAAACATGGCGGGCGCACGCTTATCATCGCACGATTTGTGCCGATTGTGCGCACCTTTGCGCCGTTCGTAGCAGGGGTAGGCAAGATGGAATATCGTAAATTCATCGGTTACTGCGTGTCAGGCGGCTTTCTATGGGTGTCGCTGCTGACCTTGGCGGGATACTTTTTTGGGCAAATCCCGATTGTGAAAGACAATTTTGAGGTGGTGGTGATCGGTATCATTGGTATTTCTATTTTACCAATTATCGTGGAATTTGCGCGGGCAAAGTGGGGGAAGAAATGATGAATCAAAACGTTTGAAACTGCTCTTTTTCAACATGCTTTTTGAAAAAATGACCCAAATACACAAATCTCCAATATCCCAATTTCTAAATATCCTGATCCTGCTGCTGCTGCCGATACTCGTCTCGGCGCAGAACAAGTTCTCCATGTCCGATGCGTTTATGAAGCGCGGCGCGCTGTCCCCGGCGAATCTGAAACAGTTACAGTGGATACCCGGAACCACTCAGTTTACGCATGTATTGGGCGATCAAATGGTGTGCGTGAACGCTCCCAATCTTTTGGCGGATACGCTCACATTGCTGCCAAAAATCAATGAGGGCCTGGCCAAACTTAGTGCGGCACCGCTTCCTGGTTTGCCTGCTGTGACTTGGACAGGCGCAGACAAGCTCTGGTTCCATACCGAAACAGAAATCTTTACCTACTCCCTTTCCGATGGCTTGAGCCGCAAAAACGGATATCCAGCAGCGGCAGAAAACGTTGATATTCAAGATAAAACCTTCGCGGCGGCTTACACCATGGGCAACGACCTCTGGGTAAATATCGGCGGAAAAGAACTGGGCGTCGTCCCGAGTACTCGGGATGAAGGCGACGGAATTGTATACGGCAAGAGTGTACACCGCGACGAGTTCGGGATTTTTAAAGGCACCTTTTGGAGCCCATCTGGTCGTTATCTCGCCTTTTATCGCATGGATGAAAGCATGGTGACCAAGTACCCGATTTATGTCCTTGATTCGATGCCTGCACAGACACGTGAAATTCGCTACCCGTATTCCGGGACAAAAAGCCACCACGTCTCCATCGGCATTTTCGACACACAAACGGCCAGGACGATTTATCTGAAGACCGGCGAACCAGCCGAGCAATACCTGACCAACGTATCCTGGACGCCCGACGACAAATTTGTGCTCATTGCAGTGGTGAACCGCGCGCAGGACCACTTGTGGTTCAATCAATATGATGCTGTAACAGGTGCATTCGTAAAGACCATTTTTGAAGAGACCTCCGACAAATGGGTGGAACCCGAAAAAACCGCCGTGTTTGTGCCCGGATCAAACGAGCAATTCCTGTGGCAAAGCGAACGTGACGGCTACAATCATCTGTATCTCTGCAATTTAAACGGAAAAACGGCGCGGCAAATCAGCAAGGGCGCTATGCCTGTTACCGCTTTTTACGGCTTCGACACAAAGGGCGAAAACTGTTTTTACCAGGTGGCCGACGAGACTGGCATGAACCGTTTTGTTTTTGCAGCCAACCTGAAAACAGGGGTGCTTTCGCGCCTGAATGAGGAGGAAGGCACGCATAATGCCTTGGTAAACAGCACAGGCGAATGGGTCTTAGACGTATTTGCCAATGCAGCAACTCCGCGCTTGATTTATCTCTCGCGTTGGGCGGACACAGCCAAACGCGAGATCGTTTTTGGCGCAAAAAATCCGCTCGAAGGCTATGCCCTTGGTCTTACCCGTACCTCCACGGTGCCTTCAAAAGGCGGGATGCCCTTGAATACCCGCATGATTCTGCCACCGGATTTTGATTCCAAAAAGCAATATCCCGTGCTGGTGTATTTGTACGGCGGCACACACGCCCAATTGGTAACCAATACCTGGCTGGCCGGCGCAGAACTTTGGATGCACCACATGGCCCAAGAAGGTTACATAATTTTCACGGTAGACGGTCGAGGCTCTTCCAACCGCGGTTTGGCCTTTGAAAACGCCATACATCGTCGCGTGGGCGATGTCGAAATAGAGGACCAACTGGCCGGGATTGAATATTTGAAAGCCCAGACTTTTGTGGATCCAGCGCGTATCGGCGTGTTTGGCTGGAGCTACGGCGGATTTATGACTACCTCGCTGATGACGCGCCCGGAGTCAAAAGACATCTTCAAGTGCGGCGTAGCAGGCGGCCCGGTCATTGACTGGAAGATGTACGAGATTATGTACACCGAGCGCTACATGGATACCCCTCAAGAAAACCCAGAGGGTTACGCCAAAAACAGCCTTTACCAATATATAGACAATTTGAAGGGGCGGCTGTTGATGATTCACGGCAGCTCTGACGATGTAGTGCTTTGGCAACACTCGCTCCGTTACATCCGCGAATGTGTGCGTAAGGGCAAGCAGATTGATTATTTTGCGTATCCCGAGCATTTGCACAATGTGATGGGGAAAGATCGGGTGCATTTGTTTGAGAAGATTGAGGGGTTTTTTAATGATAATTTGAGGGATGTGAAGTCGATGAAGCCCTGATTTTGGACAAGGTAAAAATTTGACAACTTTTGAAAATTTATCAAATTTGGCAAATATTCATACCGCAGAGGATCGTATCTTTGAATCTCATTCAATGGATTAAATGATGAGCAACATAATCAAAATTCCGCTCCGCAACGTGAATGCCTATATGTTTCAAGATTTGCAGGAAAAATATCCAGATGCAGAATTGAATATCGAAATAGGACAACACCAGCCAGACGGTCTGTTGACTGAACAGCAGTTCTGGGAACTGATTGACCTGTTGGATTGGAACAAAGAGGACGACGATGATGCTGTGACAGCATCCCTCGTGAGTGCTTTAGCACTGTTGCCGGTGCGCCAGATTTATGATTTTGCTGACATCCTTTCGCAAAAATTGTACTTTCTTGATGGAGTGGAATTCGCCCGGCATATAGGCGAAAGGTCTTGGCAACCAGACGCGTACTTTTCCGTTGACGGTTTCCTATATGTGCGTTGCTGCGCAGTAGCTAACGGGAAAAAGGCTTTTGAGCAAATCCTCAAAAATCCGAAATTGATGCCGAAAGACATGGATTTTGAGCCACTGCTGTATGTGGCAAGTGACGCTTTCGAGCAAAAAACGGGAATGGCATGGGATTACATTCCGGCCTTTAACATGGAGACGTATAGCAACAAAGCAGGCTGGGAAAATCAAACTGAACAACCCCAAGCATCCGCGGCCTGACCATGTCACAACACGGCAATTCCAAACAAAATGACAAATCACAGCACTTGTACGGAATCTACGAGTCGGGCACGAACAAGCTTTTCAAATACGGCATCAGCGCAGGGGCAATCGGGCTGGATGGTATGTCGAAAAGGATGCGAATCCAAGTGACGTTTTTAAACCTGGGTGCTGGCTTCAACAAATTTTTTGCAAAAATCCTGCTTTCCGATATTCCCGGCAGAGCAGCAGCCGAACGCATCGAGCAGGAATACATTGACGCTTATTGGGAACAACACGGGCAGAACCCGTTGGGGAATATTCGGTGAGTCTGGTGCATACATTTTTCCGTCAAGTGAGGGCATTTTCAGTTGTCCCAAAACATGGGACAACCGAACAAAACACCTCTAATTCCGCTCCATCACCATTACCCAAAATAGCTCTTTTGATAAATCTTGGTCTGGCGGCGGTTACCAAGTGATGTTTCGTTGTTTTATTGTGGCCGACAAAGCCCTCAGGAAGAGCCACACACAGCCTTCAGAATCCCTACCAGCCGTGCATGACCATTGAAATATTCGACCCCGACTTGCTGAGCAGTCAGGATGCCGGACAAACGGCTGGACAGTCAATGCACACGCCGAGCATCCCTAAACACTCTGCTGCGGGCGGTTTGCTGTAATGGCGACCCGGAACCCTATGTTGTTGTTGCGATTGTCGGGCGTGTTGTTGTTGCGATTCGCCGCCCGAACGTTCTGCGGGTTGTTGTTCCACGACCCGCCGCGGAGAACACGGTTGGCGCCTTGTGCCGCTTGCCCATATCTTACGAAGTCAGGTGCCGTGCCATATTCTGGTACGAAGCTGCCAAGTCGGGTGAAATGCTAACAGTGCCTGATAGCTATTCGCTGTTGCCTGCATAGATTGCTCTGTGACTTTGCCCTTTTCAAAAGCGTGTTCGCACCGCTTCAAACGCCGCAACATCCGGCGGCAATTTTCCGGGTGAAGCCGGATAATGCTTGGGAATATCCGCCTGCCCAAAAAACTCAGTCCGTTCTGGGCAGAATTGAAATAGGTAGCTGATGGTTTTAAATCCAAGCCGAGGGTCTCTTTCAAAAATCCCCTCGATTGGTCGCGCCATTTTTTCAAAAGGGTTTTGTCGCTTTCAAACAACACAAAGTCGTCCATGTATCGGACATAACCTTTCGCACCAAGCTGCTCCTTTGCGAAATGGTCGAAGGGGTTGAGGTATACATTTGCCAAAAACTGGCTTGTCAGGTTGCCAATGGGAAGCCCTCGCCCGCTGACACCCCCGTTCCGAACAATTTTTTCTGTCAAAAGCAGCAGCGGAGCATCTTTTATCTTGTGCTCGAGCAGGCCGAGCAAGGTGTCCTGACCGATGGTGTCAAAGCATTTTTCCACGTCGCTCTTGAAAAACCAGTCCGCCGAGCGGAGCATCGTCTGGGCGCGAAGCACGGCCGCGTGTACTCCTTTGCCCTTGCGCGTGGCGTAGGAATCGGAGATGAAGCACCGCTCGAACACTGGCTCCAGCACATTCACCAAAGCATGATGTACCACTCGGTCTTCGAAATCGGCCACTGAAATGGTACGTCGTTTGGGGTCGTGTATCTCAAAGTAACGGTAGGGGTGCGGTGCCCATTGGCCGCTTGAAAGGCGATCTTGTAAGTCGAATAAGCGCGTTTCAAGGTGAAACTCGAACGCAGTGGCCTGCGCCTTACCGTGCGCGCCGCGCCGGGCTTTTTTCCAAGCCAAATACAAGTTGGAAAAAGACACAAACTGCGGGAATAAATTGCCGATGCGTTTCATGGCTGTTTCGTTTGTGCTTGCAGCCAGCCGCCACACATCCGCCCTGCTGTCTGGAGGTCGTTCTGGACGAATTCGTACTGCGTTTGGCTGATGTAATGTCGGTCGAAGCAAAGCCGGAAAAATACCCGAAGCCGCTCTAAATTTAGATTTATGGCTTGCAAGAGTGGCCGCCGCTCCTTGGTATAGGCCGCTTGGATGATGAGGTCGAGCGTTTCGGCAGTCAGGTTGGCAATGCGCCCACTGATGGTGAAGCGCGTATGCTTGGGCATCTTGTCGCACTTGTCCAAGATCCAGTCCGTCACCCGATACCAGTGTTCAAAAAGCGGGTAGGTTTTCATGACCCTTGATAAAATGTTTGGATGATTGCCGTAGCGGCTTTGCCATATTTTTCGATGCGCGATTTGCCAAAACCCTTTACCAGTTTTAGGGCTTCGAGTGTCATGCATTTATTTTTTATCATGATGGCCAACTGGCTGTTGGTGGCGATCAAATACACTGGGAAGCCGCGCACTTCGGCCTCTTGCTTGCGCCATTCCTTGAGGCGAAGCATGAGGGCTTTTTGCTGCTCGTCTAGGCCATAATCCGAGTCGCGCACCTGTAAACCTGCCCCCTTTTTTTCATCGTCCAGAATAACTCCATAGAGCACCGCGATGGTCCAATAAGGCTGGCCATGTTTCACGAAAAATCGAGTCTCGATCTTGTGTATCCGCTTGTTCACACAAAACTGCTGCACCACGTCGTCGTGGAAGGTTTGCGTCTCCTCGCTAAAGGGTACCGTGAACAGTCGAATCGGCATATATGCAGTGGCAG
>Ga0247844_1001322_pt1 | contig 46560 bp, 46 predicted proteins | sample LaCtaG_FD_192421 | JGI IMG/M metagenome (GOLD analysis project Ga0247844, IMG submission 192421) | Freshwater microbial communities from meromictic Lake La Cruz, Castile-La Mancha, Spain - LaCruzMarch201714.5m_1 | ecosystem: Environmental > Aquatic > Freshwater > Lake | place: Spain: Castile-La... | reverse complement strand
GCTTGATAGCCTGCCAACCACCACGCGGCACATAGAAACGACTCCAGAGACAAGGCAACTGCACCACTTTCGCAGGCTGAATCCCACGAATACGCATTGCATCCAAATCTATGTCGAGCGTAAGTACTGTGCACTGTATTCCGGGCTGGCGAGCCAAGAAACGACTCATTTGAAAGGTCCGCTCCGCCGTCCCGCCGCCGATTTTCAGGCCTAGACTGGAATTTACGTTCAGTATGTGCACGCTCTAATCACCAATTTTCCGCTGAGTTAGGTATGAGGAAATAAATATGTTCAATGCCTCTGGAAAACACTCGTCATTTTTAAAGCCTGAGTGAATCAGCTTTGAACTTGAATAGTCTTTATAGGTGTTGCTTTCTTCACGTCCACGTAACTTGAGCAAAGCCTGCAGCAACTGTATCGGCATGGTCAGGCGTGGCAGCCATTTCGCCTTTCCGGCTCCTTCATACACAGCGTCTGCGACATAACGGTAATTATTTTCCCGCCATGCATCCTGTGACACCACATAGATTCCAGGCACAACTTTTTCATCAAGTAGCATGAAAAGTATGGCGTTGACAAGCGTCGAAACGGACACCAGATTCAACCGCCTTGCGCCATAAAGGCACTCCCGCACATACTGAACGAAGGTATTTCCATGCCTGATTTCATCTATCAATTTTGTCAGCGCCGGGCCACCAGGACCAAACACTTGGGTTGGCCGCAGGGTGAAGAGCCGGTAGGAATCCTTCGAAGCGCGACTGAAAGCTTCTTCAATCTGGAGCTTGGTCATACCATACGCGCTGAATGGCACACATTTAACTTCTTCATTAATAACTCTGTCATCGGGGGATCCAAAGACGGAGGCCGTGCTGCAATGCACCACCGCGCCAACCCCGGCCACCGCGCACGCTTGTGCAAGGGCTCTTGAATTGGACAGGTTTAGTTCTTTCGTGCTTACGTTGCTATAGGCCAGATTCACCAGCGTGCAGCCGGGAGTCAGCAGTTCAGCCACTGCACCTTTGTCTGCAAGGTCGCCTCTAACGACCTCCAGGTTTGCTGTCGGAAAACTAAAATCTGGCCTGTTACGGCTCAAAAGCCTGACCCTGACATCCGGGCGCTGCACCAACTCCCGCATCAAATGGCGCCCGACAAAACCGGTTCCACCGGTCACGGCAATGGTTGTGCAGGAGTCTCGCGCGACGGGTTGGCGTTGCGTCATCTCCATACAGCTACCATCCGCCGAGCAATCTGGATCACAACCGTGACCAGATAATAATTTGTCAGTCGCAGTGCACTGCGCCCGGTCAGGCGAGCGTAGTAATAGCGCGCTCGTCCGTCGCCCTGCAGTTCCCGGAAGTAGCTGCGCAGATCCTTGGAGACTGCATACACCACTTCGATGTCACAGCGTGCGGTGATGTCCACATACATGGCCGTACCCCGCACCGAGCGGTGGTGTGAATGGATGATGTCTTCGCAATAGGCCTTACCCGGGAACGGGAAGAAGGCATCGCAGAACAGATCTTCCTTGGCCGAAAGCACACAACCTCCTGGCAGCCAGCTTACTTTTTTTACCCGCAGGCCTGCTAGTTCACGTTGTGGATCCACACCCATGGCGCCGCACGCCCGGTCTACGTCTCCACCCTGGTAACCTGCGGCACCGTTCATCAGCCAGTAATAGGCCCTAACCATCCACGTAGGGTCCGCGGGAGCGTGGTATACCGACCTGCTAGTTCCCATGAGATAGAACGCGGGTGCCACTGCGCACCGTGGCCCGTATTTCCGCAAGGTCTCAATCAGCCGCTCCAGGCAGTCAGGCGCCAGATGCATATCATCATCCATCTGCATCACTAGCATTGAGACAGCCTGTCGGAACCCTTCTGCACGCTGCGCCACCTGCCCCCGGACCTGGGTAACCACCACTTTCACATTGGGCGCACTGATCTGCCGGACCCTGTAAGACTCCACCTGCGGAATGCAAATAAGAATTTCTGCGGGCACCACGGTTCCGCTATTGAGTATGTCGATAGTCGGTCCCAGCGTTGGTCCGCCCAGTGTGGCGATGACCACGCTCAACCGGGTATCGCCCATTGCTCCACTTGCTATCGTTCCGGTCTCAGACATGCCCGACCCCGCGCCTGTTGACAGCATTCATCAGTTCCTGTCGGCGGCCCTGTGCTTCTTGCAAATGCAACTGTTCAAACCATTGCTGCAAATCGCCTGGCGAACGACCAAGGGCTTGGACAAGCCGTTCGTTACTCAGCGACATATCTTTGGGGCGGGCCGCCCGCAGATGCGCACTGGCAACTTTTCCTGGTTGAATGCGTCCGGCAGGCAGCCCCAAGGACTGCGCGAGCTCCACTCCGAAGTCATATTTTGAAATGCGCCGGGTGCCAACGACATTGAAAACTCCACTGGCCCTGTTTTCATTCAGTCCATGGGCAAACCTGATGAGTTCATCCGCAAGAATCGGCGTGAAGAAGACGTCATCAAACATCTGCAGTTCGCTATCAGCGCGCAGGCCGTTAATGATCCAGTCACTGAAGGACTGGCGATAGGCACTTCCCCAGCAGAAAAAATTGGTACGCAGGATCAAGGCCGCGGGACACATTTCTGTTACCAGTTTTTCTGCCGCCAGTTTGCTCTCGGCATACGTATTTAGAGGCCTTGGTTCGGTCTGCTCATTACAGAACGGAATAGACCCGTCAAACAGATGGTCTGTTGAAAGATGGATCAGGCGGACAGATTTCTGCTGCGCAACACGTGCCACAACTTCTGCGGAATTGGCATTGGCGTCAAAGGCCCCGAAACGATCGGCTTCACAGGTATCAACGTTCGTCATCCCTGCTGTATGCACGATCAGATCCGGGCAGACATTATCGAGGGTGCGCTCAAAATCAGACGCTGAATTAAGGTTCAGTTGAACCGACTCGACCCCGTCGAGCCGGACGTCATGACAATGAACGCCCAGCACCACCTGCCACGTGTTGCGCATGGCACAGGCCCAGTTGAGCGCCAGCAGTCCTGTACCGCCTGTAATGAGGATCTTTCTATTCACGTGCGGCAACTGTGGTTTCATTAGGTTGAGGGATCAGGCGGGACCAGCGTGTCAACTGCGGATCCAGCCAGAAGTACTTTCCGACCGTGCCCGGGCAGTGCACTGGATTGTCCTCCAGCAGGCGGGCCAGTGCGTAGTGGTCATTCACAAAATACACTCCGGCTTCTCCCCGTAGCGGGCTGTGATTGAGACTGGCATCGTCGAGAAAAACCGCTACGCGCAAACCACCGAGGTAGGCATCCAGTCCGGCTGATGAGGAATTGCTGGAAAAGGCCCAATCATACTGATGCAGGATTTCCAGCAATGGCTTTCTGGATACAGAACCGGCAACGCCGCCAAGCTCATCCAGACCAACGTCACAGACCGGGTGCGGCCTGTAGGTTATTTCGACTGGCACACGAATTCTGTTTAGCGCTTGTGACAGACAGTTCGCCATGGCCAACGTCTGATCCCGGGTGAAGTCACCCAGCAGGAGCAGTCTGATGGTCGTCTCTTGGCTAGAGGGATCCGGAGATTTTCTGGCGCCCAAACCAGTCAGGTACTGAAAGCGCAGGGCTTCAACGTCTGCCAGACTGCTCTCCGGATAGCCACTTTCCACCAGCATTGCACGCGCAGCGGGCCCATTCACCGCCAGACAATCAGGCACAGGCTTGCCGTGGACCTGCGGTGCAGAAAAAATCATTGGATCGTCATAATTGTTGAGATGCCAGAATGCGACTGTCGCATGGGGCACGCCAATGAGTTCGCCATGCCCATGGCGTCTCCATGCATGAATAAACGCGGCCTCCCATCCCTGGTTCTCCCAAAGATAAACACCCCTTGCCTGGCGAGGCGCCTCCTGTAGGCACTGGTCAAATAGCCTACGGGTGACTGAATTTGATAATCCTGCCGGTCCACGAAATGAGGTCTCCCAGTCATCTTTCAGCAAAGACCATAAGTCCGCCCGCGACCCTTGCGGACAAAAGCACAGCTTGGGCCGGATGCGACTGGCAATCCGACCAACACGCCACCATTCAGCCAGCGCCTGACCAATCAGGCGCACACCCAGAAACGATTCGACATAACTGTGCACGCCTTCATCAGACGAGGCCCGGTTAAAACCCTCTGCAATTTCTACTGCTTTGCGCGCGTTGCTGACCGCCGGTGTCAACAGCAAGTGGTGCAGCCAATTCACCTGCCAGCCGCTGGATCGTAAATGTTCCGGTAGCGCCTCCCACTGGTGAGAATGGAATCTACCCGCAGCCGCCTTCTCTATTCCCAGATTGAAAAAGTAGGAAACAAAAAACAGCGTCTGTGCGCCAGTTCGCCACGGCACATGCCGCAATGCTCGCGCCGGCCACCGTTTGAGCATATGCCGCGCGCTCATTAGTCCACGCAGCCTCCACGGCAACATTTGGTATATCCGTCTAGCACAAGTAATACGGGATGGCTCACGCCGATAGACCGTAGTTACGCGCAGGCCCAGATTGTTACAAAGACAAGCTACAGCTTCGAGCATCATGCGGTCAGGACTCACGACAAGCACCGCCACTGGCTGGTCCGCCGAAAGCAGGGCTTCGGAAAGCAGCTCCTCTAGTGCAAGAAGACGCAGACACGCGTACAAGTTTGGCGACTTGAACGGGCTCTTTTCAGCCAGCGGCGACATCCACCACAAGCTCATGCCATCGTTGCAGCTCAGATGGTCGACCAGCGAGACCCCATCCACCCGCTGGTTGCCCAGTTGCTGGATAAAAGTTAGGTATATTTTCCGCAGTCGCATTCCGTTGGCGTCCAGATACGCAGGAATGGAGGTTGCGCCTTCAGGTGCGCTATAGGATGACCAGATAAAGCATCGGCCGCCAGGGTTAGGATCCGGCCATTTGCCATCCCATACGGTCAGGATCTCAGACATTGCATGTGAGGCATGATGGTTTGCAGTCTGTCATATTTCCTTGCAAGCGAGCGTACCTTTTCCCATTTCCTTGCGCATTGATTCCCGGATTTCAGGCGGCACATCTAGCGCACATTCAATCTCCGGCCCGTCACTGTCGCGGCGCTTGTATACCGAACAGGCGACAAAACAGAGCCGGTCATACGGGGTCACAGCCGTCGAGGAAGGTCCGCCAATATATCCGTATACATGCACACGAGCCGGTTCAAGACCAATGAATATCGACATCAGTTCAGCTGCATTAAGGACGACGTAGGCTGCCAGTTCACCTTCTTTGCGACCCTCGTAATTTATGTACTGGTAGCTTCGGTCCATGTCCCTGCAACCCGCACTATCAGTGAGGCGAAAAGTGGCCACCAGACTGCCCCCTGGCGCAACTTTGGTCCAGGCGGTTCTGAACATGGGCTCGAATTCAACATTCCAATCGACGCAACTCAGGGAGAACACAAGATCAAATTGCTGGTCCACAAGACCGGCCGCGCCCACGTTGAGAATATCCCCCTCGAGAATCTTCGCGCGCGGATTCATCTGTATGCCTGTAAGTGCAGCCGCCTTATTAATCTCGACTCCGGTATAGTCCACGACTCCAAAGGCTTCGAACAATGCCAGTCCAAGCCCGCCGCAGCCGCAGCCGATGTCGAGTACCCTGGTTTGCGGGGTAGGCGCTACCGCGGTGATGACTTCGCGTTCGGACGGGTAGAACTGGTCCCATCGGACCCGGTTGCTGGCAAAGTAGGCCGCAATATCTTTGTTTTGGTAGGAAATATTGGTCACGATTCAGCGATACCCGGCCCAGAGGACATCACCCGTCATGTGACGTTCGACAAGTTCAATGTCGAGCGGGCTGTCGACCGAGAAGGACGGTAGATTGGGATACGGCGCTATGTATTGCCTGAAGGGCATATCAAGAATTCGGTTGCTGTCGCAAGCTTCAAGCTGCTCAAGACGCGTCTCATCGTGTTCAGTGAACGCGCGCAGATACTTCCACCGGAAGGCGAAAATGCCATAGATGCGGCGTGCTTCGAACTCGGGTGTGAACTCGCCTTTGCAGTAGGGCACCGGCGCACGCGACGTGTACAGGACCTCACCCGATGCGTTGTAGACAAGTTTGACCGTATCCGGATTGAGCCAGAGGTTCTTGTCCACGATGTGCATCGCCAGGATGGTGGCTGGGATTTTCTCGTTCTCTACTATTGGTGCAATGACCGTACTGATCATGTCCGGACGCATCATTGGTTCATCGCCCTGTACACAAACTACGATGTCATCGTCACGAGCGGGTGTCTGGAGTCTGGTGACTGCCTCCGCCACCCGGTCAAGCGCCCGGGTGTGGTGTGAGCCGGTCATGATGACCGGGAATCCTTTTGACTTTGCAAAATCCTCAATTTCCGTATCACAAGTTGCAATGGCCAGCTCATCCCACCCCCCATACATTGCAGCGCGCAGTTGCACATGCTCCAGCATGGGGCGCCCCAGTATGGAGTGCAGCGGCTTGCCAGGGAAGCGCGATGCAGCCATTCGGGCGGGAATGATTCCTAAAATTCTTGGCTTGGTGTTCATGGCATACCTGCAATGGTGAAAGCGGTTCTTCAAACGTTTGGGGGCGCGGTGCGGTACAGGTTGGAAAGAGCATCATCGAAACGCCCCAGCCGGATACTGTCTCCCGCTTCTGCCACACCCACCCAGCCGCCCGATTCTTCTGCTACGTAAAAGGAATTGAGCAACTGCATGGATGCCAGTGCATCTTCATACTTCACCGAAAAGTCCTGCCCGTTCAGAAACAGGCTTGCCAGTTCGCTGTAAATCTTCGCGTGCCCGTTGCCATAGACATTACCGGAGAAATCCTCCGAATTGTCTGCGCAGGCGCCTGGTTCCGGCGTGTAGATCTGCAGCTCGTTGACCGCAATGCCACCGATTTGGGCCAGCCCGTTTTCACATACCAGTGAGAGGCTGGCCTCGTAGTCGGTGGGCCGGGCGGCAGTTGTGACCTCCAGGGAACCGATTGCGCCGCTATTGAATTCCATGACCGCAGTCGCTGTGTCTTCCACCTCAATACCTGCGCCTAGTGTCCTGAAGCTGGAGCAGACACGCTGAACTTCGCCGCCGAGTTGCCGCAACAAATCGATATGGTGAATGCCCTGGTTGGTCAGGCAGCCGCCATCCATGGCATAGGTTCCGCGCCAAGGCGCCAGATCGTAGTACCGTTGGGGCCGGCACCAGCGGACACGCACTGCTGCGGTACGGATTCCGCCAAGCTCACCGTCGCGCAATCCCTGGATGACACGCTGCACGGCCTTGTTGTGCCGGTTCTGAAAGACAGGAAAAATCCGCACGCCATGTTCCGCCGCAGCCCTGTAAGCCTCGACCATCTGGCTGGGTTTCATGAATGTTGGCTTCTCGACAATGATGTGCTTGCGGTACCGTTTGATGATGTCGAGTACATGTTCAAAGTGCATGCCCGATGGTGTGATGACTGCCACAGTATTGATCTGCGGGTTTTTCAGCAGCATTTCGTGATAATTACTGAAAGCCTGCGCACCAAAGGCATCCCGGTATGCATTGGCTCTTTCAATTTCCAGATCACAAACCGCCACCAGTTCCGCGTTGGGCGTCTCAACGATGGACCGGCAGTGGTGCCCGGATATACGGCCGCAGCCAATGATTCCGACTCTGATAATTTCCTGATTCACGCTATGTCCCTCTTTGCCTGTTCAATGATCCCAACAACAGGCTCCAATATTCCCCGTGGCGCCATGCTGAAGCGGCTGAATCCAGCCAGGCATGGCATATCAAAACCTGCCCGGTACAGAACCCTCCCCTTCAGTGCGGCATGCACCGCAGGGCCGTTTTCACCAAAACCCACATGCAAAAAATTACCCTCGTTATTCATCACTGTGAATCCGAGCGCTCGCATGGCCTGGGCAAAGTAGGCCTTGCCTGCCAAGGTTCGCTGTACGGATGACTGCATGGCGTCGACATGGTCGAGCATGCGCACCATGAACTCTGTGGCGAGTGTACTGACCTCATACATAGGGCGCATTTTGTGGATCAGTGCGATGGTCTGAGGATGCGCAATGGCATAGCCAATCCGCAGGCCAGCGACGCCCCAGGCCTTGGCAAAGGTGCGGGCCACAATCAGGTTTCGCGACTGCCCGGTCCACGACGCAACAGTCTCGGCGAAGAACGGATGGTAGGCCTCATCGATTAGCAGCACAGTTCCCGCAGACTCGCAGCAGGTCAGCAGCAGGCGTAAATTACTCGGGCTCAGTACCGAACCCGTCGGGCTGTCCGGATTGGGCAGACACACCAATTTTGGCTTTTCCTGTTGAATGCGCGCCATGAGGTGCTGCAAATCAAGGATTGGCCCGTCAGGGCTTTTCTCATATTTTTGCGGTTTCGCCAGCGCACCAAACATTTGCGCGTAAACCGGGTACATGGCAAATGTCGGCTCGGTATAAATCACACCATCACCCGGTTCGACAAATGCCTCATACACCAAGCGAATGGTGCCATCACTGCCGGGTGTGAGCAAAAGGGAATCCGGGCTTACATCGGCCCAGGCACCCAACTTGCGGTAGAGCGCTCCGACCTCTGGGTATGTGGCCAGCACATCAGCCGGCAGCATGGATAGAACCTGGTGGCTGATGGCCATCAGTTCCGGATCAAGATTCTCGTTTTTGTCGAGCCAGATAAGGGCCGGATTCCTGGGTTGCGACTGGAGCCCACTGGGGCGCTGGAGTTCCGGATTCAACAGGGACGGACGTGGGCGGATGGTCATGTCAGCAATTCATTCAGTGCAGCGTCAAAATCCGGCGCCCGGATCGCCAGGCGTATGGTGGTGATCGAGGCCGTCAATTGCGGATCGACCCATCGCCAGAATGGCCTCTGCCGAACTGCCCCCAATGTGGGGCGTTGCAAGAAAGTTGGGCAATTCGAGCAGCTCCTGATCCGCCGGAGGTTCCACAGCGAAGACATCAAAAGCGGCAGCTGCCACGCGACCCTCGCGTAAACCCAATTTAAGCGCATGTTCGTCCACAAGTCCTCCGCGAGCCGCATTGATCAATACCGCTGCCGGCTTGAGCATGGCGAGCCTTTCTGCACTGAGCAGGCCTCTGGTGCGGTCATCCAGTGGCACATGCAGCGACACAATATCTGAGCTACGCAGCAATTCTTCCAACGAGACAGCTTGGATCTGGTGCTCACGGTAGAACTCAGGGAATTCCAGGATGTCATGTGCAAGCACCTCGCATCCAAACGCGCGCAACAGCACGGCCAGATCCTTGCCGACGTGGCCGCACCCGATGATGCCGACGGTTTTTCCGGACAGGTTGCCACCCACATGCTGGCGCCAAGTACCGTCAAGCACTTCCCGGTTGGCCCGGGGCACGTGGCGCAGCATGGCAATGGCAAATGAAATGACCAGTTCGGCAACTGCGCGCCTGTTGACACCACCTGTCCAGCCAAGGCGCTTCCCGTAACGGCGCATAGCTGCCATGTCGATCATGTCCAGACCCACACCGTACTTGCCGATTACTTTGAGTTGTGGAAGCGCTGAAAGAACTTTTTCATCCACAGCTTCCAGTGCCGTGATGGCCTTGTCATGCCCCTGCAGAAAACTGACCAGCGAATCGCCTTTCAACGACAGCCCTTGGTCGTTGAAAGTCACATGCCGGTAACGACCCAGCAACTCGACCCTTAACACCCGGTTGGCAGAAAACGAACGCGAGCAGACCGCGACTTTGTCGACTTCATTCATAGCGTGTGTGCTCCAGAAATGCCCTGCAGTCCCCTGTAAATGCGGCATCGGCCACCAGGTTGACCCGTTTGACTTCCGCAGCCTCGCCCAGCGGGAACACCAACCCGAGTTCTGTGCTCGTGTTCTTTTTATCCTTCTGCAAGGCAGACAGCAGTTCGGCAAGCGGAATGTTCGTCTTTGCAAACGGCAAGTAATTGCTGCGAAGAACCGGATGCATCCGGGCGAACTGACTGGCAGGTAGCAGACCCCTGCGCACTGCAATACTGTTGGCCATATCCATCCCCATCGTGACAGCTATTCCGTGGGGAATACCAAAATGGGTTGCGGCCTCAATGGCATGGCCAAAACTGTGTCCATAGTTGAAGATATTGCGCACGCCGCGGTCAAACTCATCGAGCTCAATGTAGCGCTGCTTGATGAGTAGTGCGCTGCGGATGTAGGTCAGAAGCACCGCCTGGTCTTTAAGCATTTGCGGGTACGCATGGGCAACGCGATCAAAAGACGCTGGTGAATCGATGGCATGAACCTTGAGGATTTCACCAATTCCGGACCGAATTTCCTTTTCGTCCAGCGTACCCAAAAACCGCGGCGCAATGTAGATTTCATCCGGCGGATTGAATGTCCCCAGTATGTTTTTGGCGTCACCCAGATTAATGGAACTTTTCGAGCCAATACAGGAATCTGCTTGCGAAAGCAGCGTTGTTGGCACAAACCGCCACCGCATTCCACGCAACAAAGTACTGGCAATAAAGCAGGTTATGTCCTGCACAATGCCGCCACCTATGGCCACCAGCATGTGGTCGCGTCGGACCCGGGCGGCAACCAGCTGCTCAAATATCGGAATGATGTTGTGCAGACTCTTACTGGGCTCCACCGCATCAATCAGGATCGTGCGCTCTGCCTGCAGAACCGGACCAAGTTCTTTCTGGTACAGCCGCGCCACGTTGGAATCCACCAGAAAGTGGCAATCACCAGCGCAAATGGGGACCGGATTATCCAGCAGATTTGCGTCAAAAAAAACACGGTACACACCTTTGTGTGACTGAATCGTCATGGTTTCAAACACGACTGAACCCCCCATCCACAGCGATGTTCTGACCGTTTAAATAAGTATTTTCTTCACTTGCCAGCCACAACACCATTCCCGCGATTTCATCTACCTGGCCTAGACGCCTGACGGGCACGCCCTGAGTCATCTGTCGGATCCCGCTCTCGCCCAGCACAGCTCTCGTCAGTTCGGTGTCGATAAATCCTGGCGACACGCAATTGGCAAGAATTCCGTTCGCACCATGCTCCGCAGCCAACGCCAGCGTCATGCCGTCCAGAGCGAATTTGCTGGCCGAGTAGGACGCACGATATTCCTTGCTGATCTTGCCCCAGACGGAAGAAATATTGACGATGCGACCCCAATTGCGCCGCAGCATATTTGGGAGTACCGCCTGACACAGCCGCATCGGCGCAAACACGTTGACCTGCTGAATTCTCAGGAAATCATTGGGGTCAATTTCAACAAAGGGCGCAATCTTGTTGATGCCCGCACAGTTGATCAGTATGTCAATCTCCCGTGCCTCAAGCAATTTTGCGCAGCCTTCAATCTGCAAAGCATCTGCGAAGTCTGCAACTACCCACTCGTCACATGCATCATCCGCTTCCATTGACCGGGTACGCGTTCCAACGACTTTTGCCCCCCGGGATCGAAATGAGAGCGCAATGGATCGTCCGATGCCGCGCGAGGCACCGGTAACACATACGGTTCTGTCAGCCCAGACCACGGGTATCAGGCTGGTTTATGGGCCGCAATGTGCACCAGCCGCATTAGGTACGCACCGACTAGGTGATCCAGCACCATGTGCGCGTCTTCCGCCGGGCCATATTCTTTGGGCTCCGTTGGAATATGGATGCCCTCGTCGGCTAGCGGCTTCATCTTGCCTCCGTCAAAAGCAGTCAGCGCCACCGTCCGGATACCCGTGCTTTTGGCATGCTCCATGGCACGCAGGAGGTTGGGAGAGTTGCCGGAGGCCGAGATAGCAACCAGCACATCGCCGGGCTGGCCTAGCACTTTCAACTGGCGAACAAATATTTCATCATAGCCGTAGTCATTGCCCAGCGCAGTCAAAACCGCCACGTTGTCCGTCAGGCTCAACACCCTGAAAGGCTTTTCGTATTCATTGGTTCCATAGGCCAGATCATTCGCGAAATGGCTGGCCGTTGCAGCACTTCCACCATTGCCAATAAAGAAAACCGTGGCGCCGCGCTCTCTGGCTGCCAGCAGTGTCTGAATAAACCGCCCGATATCCGTTCGACTGATGCCCGCCAGCACACGCTGGACATAGTTGAGGTACTCATCAGCGAAGGCAACCGGGTCGGCTGTGTAGAAGCGGTCAATAGTGTTCATTTGCGATTCAATTTTCGAAGCGGGAGCCCACGGAGGGGCCCCTACGGCAATCAGGTTCCCGGATCGGAAATCTGGAAGGTCTCGCGCCACTGAGGGTCTGCGAAGTAGATTCTGAAAACGAGTTGCATGGTGCGCAGGGCATCATCTGACGTGCCACTGATCACCGGAGAGTTGCGTGTAACTGCTTCCCCAAATGCAGCTATTTCATCATCCCAAGAAGGATCACGATTGTATCGTGTAGTTTGCTCTTTCGGATCGCCAGCGTCGTTGTCCGGATCAGCTCGAACCACGGTCAGAGTCTCGGCCCCGTAGCTCTTGGTTCCGGACAAAATTCCCCCAAGAATGAGACTACCGCGTTCAAAGTTAATGTCCAGATGGAAGCGGTGGCGCCATTGCGTCGCAGAGGAATTCAGCATCGCCACCACGCCATCCTTAGACCGCATCAAAGCGTATGCATTGTCCTCAACGTCATAACCCCAGTGCGTGTTGGTCACAAAGCTGTGGACGTCCAAAAACTCACCGCCAAACAGGCGCATCAGATCCACCATGTGGATGCCCTGATCCAGCAAGACTCCGCCACCGGCGATGGCACGTTTAGTGCGCCAGTCCGGCTGGTTGAATGTAATCATCTTGGCCTTGCCATAGACGCCCCGCATATTGATAACCTTGCCCAGTTCACCGTCGCGCATAATACGTAGCGCGTCCTGAACCGACTCATGGTAGCGGTGATTGAATCCGTACATCAGCTTCAGGTCCGGATGTTTGCGCTCTACTTCAATCACCCGCTCGATGTCCTCAACGCTGCGGCCAGGCGGCTTCTCACAAAACACGTGAAGTCCAGCCTCCAGTGCGGCAATGGTGACTTCGGCTGCAATGTCATTTGTCAGACAGACAAACAGGGCATCCAGATCTTCCATCAACAGCTGCTGGTAATTCTTGTAATAACGCGTGCCGTCAGCGAAAGTGCCCCCACCTTCATAGGACTGGTCGCAGACGGCGACCACCTGCATATCCGGTCTGCGCGCGATACAGTCCTTGCGGCGCTTGCCAACAACGCCGAAACCGGCGATGCCTATTTTCAGAGTCTTCATCATTCGTAGATACTCACGACATCAAATTAAAATCAACGCCGACGCTCCCAGATTTGATTGAAAGTGTGACGCCCGGATCCGCTGTCATGATCAAAATATTCAGCGTGGCGTTTTTCCTTTAATTCAAACCCGCAGTCACTTAGAACCTGACTCGCGCTATCCGCCTGCTCAGAAAAGTGATCGTTAATTTCGATAAGAATTCCATGCGCCGTCTTGAGAACATCGATTCCGCCACGCAATATGAGATGCTCAATTCCGTCAACATCCATCTTAATAAAATCAGGTTGAGGCACCCCAAGTCTCACAATGGCATCGATCATCGATATTCCAACAGTTTTAAATTCAAACACCTTCTTCATTTCATGACCATCATGTCCATAACTCTGCCCGAAGGTAGATAAAGCCCCCCCCCAGTTCGTACTTGTCATATTCAAGGTGCTAAAACCCAGCACATCAGTCAACGGCAGCGGAATAATTGTTACGTGATTGGACAACTGATTATTGAAAATGTTGCGAGCCAGTAACTCCAAGTTGAAAACTGAGGGCTCAAATGCAAACACACGACAGTCTCGCACCTTAGCGGCATAACAGGAATATAAACCAACATTCGCTCCAATATCCCAAAGTACCGATTTCGGCGGAATCCTCTCAATCCATTCGAGTGTTTCCGGCTCTTTGGTAGAAAACGTAGTCGCTCGATAGAGATTGAGCGCATTCGGCGTAACGAATTTCAAATTGACACCATTATGAACAACCTGCTCCAAGCGAGTCATTGAATTATTCAGTATCTCCTCATGTATCAACCGTCCCAGTTTTGAATCACCCAGAAGCCTAATTGAAGTTACAACTAACCGTTTTATCATATTTTTTATCATTTGAATTTCCCCATGCATTTAAGTAAATTTTGCGGTATATTTTGAATCCGACACTCTTTCCAGACCGTACTTCATCAGATTTTCCCTGCCAGAAACAAATTTGACATTCTGGTACACCTCAGGAAAATAGCGACCTTCGATCTTGCCTGTTGGATCGTAGTACATCACAGGAACATTCATGGCTTCCGCGACATATGCCGGCGAAGTGAATGGATACACAACAACGAGGCATGAGCTGCCAATTATTCGAAAAATGTCTTCGTCATGCGGCAGAAGCGTAAGCAAGCCTTCAGCAGCCCTCGCCTCCAACATATCAAAGTATTCGCGATCGTAAGCGCTCCGGTATCCACGCTTCGTTTTCAGAACAAGTACTAATTCCTGCTTCAATTGCTGCGCCGCATATTCTTTAAACTCTTGAATATCATCAATAAACTGCGTTAGATTTGAAGGAGAATTATAATTGGGAAACTGACCATGCGATAGAGCGACTTCATCCGAATATGGCGAAACATCAAAAACTGCGACTTGCAAATTATCAGTCTTAGTGCACCCTACATCTGGCAAATACCAGAGTATTGGGCCAACCGCACTGTACTTTGCAGCCCCGTCAAAACCAAGCAGATATTCTCCAAAGGAATTTGTCCACACCCAGTGCTCATGCACATGCAAAATCGTTAGCTCAACCAAGTCGCTTGTTGCTTGGTTTTCCGTCCAGGTCACAGGTTTAAAGTTTTGCGCATACCAAACCATATGAACGTGAAAACGAGTGCACGACCTCATCCATAAAGGCTGACTGCCAAATAGCGCGCATGACAAAACCAGAGCGTCAATTCTGCCCATACGATCCAACTCATGCACTGGAGCCACAAAACAGACTTCATTCGCTATCAATGAAGCCTCGGGCATTCTCGTACACAGTATAGAGTATTGAATTAAAATCCCAAGGTGTCTCCACACCATCTTTAGTCTGTCTAAATATCTTATGCTGTCACTTTGCAATAGCTCAAGCATGGGCCGTGAGGAGTATATAAAATCAGACCGCCCTGAATTGATACAATTATTCCCCGTTTGTACAAAAATAACCGCTGCCTTATTCAGCGGTTTGATTGGTCCGCGTCGGCAAAATTCAATGAACGAACTGTCGCTCCCATTTCGAACAATATTTGACGTATCTGTCCCCAGAACTACAACGCACCCTCCCTGCCAACTTCGCCGAACTGCCGGTCGAATGATTGCGAACAGGACATACAGCCAGCGCAAATAGAATCCAGCCAATGCTTTGGCTGCATACTGATACCCCACCCTGACTTCACCGGTACCCGTGACAATGCTGGCGGGCCCGCATCCAATTTCAACCCCTGCTAACGGCTCGCGGTTAGCCCGATTTACAGTCTCCGCGTAGGGCCCCTTTGCCAGTTCTAGAACTCGCTGAGCGACCCGGTCGGTTAATGCGGCCACCTGATGCGGACCAATACCCCGCAAGCGACCGGACAAATAGCGCTTCCAGGCTGCATGCTCGCGTGCCAAGCCATTATTACTTACGTTTGCATCAATCAACTGACTTACCCTTAGACGGGCCGCAGATACTCGCCCGTGACATTTCATTTGTCGCAATTACTTTTCCATTCGCATGTACACGTTTTACAGGATGAAAAATATAATAGGCACGTACGGAATAATTCCATGCAATGATGGCTACGTCTGCAATTAACTTCGATACAACCGTACCCATTCCCATTACCTCAAGCAAAACTAGCAACGCAACTTGATTGATCACAAGTCCTACAGCAGACGCAGCAAAGATGGCTAAAATTTCCATCAGCTTTCCGAACCTTGCGCCACGTGTAAATACCAGACGAATGGACAACAGATAATGCGCGATGGTAGAGATTGAAAACGCAACTGGCGCAACGATTACCCAACTCCAACCCAGAACCTCAACCCCAAGCCAGAACAGTGAAAGGTCAACGAGCGCCGAGACTCCCCCAACTATCCCGTATCGGAAAAACTTCATCAATCTTTGGTCAAACCGAATTTTTTGAAGTAAATTTCTCATGCCTTGCTCCAGGTAAAAATCATCGGCGTTGCCATTTTCGCAGGGATGATTTTGAAAACCTGTAACAAACCAATGAAATTCAATGCACGTGTTAATTTGTGAATGATGTGATGTCGACGTGCGTACTCAGGATCATCTTCCAGCCTGCTTAACGCGTCATAGAAAACAGCGTTCTGAAACTCCAGCCGTGCACCACACTCCTCAGCGATCGCACTCACGCGTCGGGCTGTAATGAAATTAAGCGATTTCCATAAACCGGACTCCTTAATCCCACGCGGGAGTAAGTATTTTGTCATTGCGGGTGCACCTGGCAGCAGCGGCAATCCAAAATGCGGTTCGTAGGGAACCAGATAGTTCGGGCAATTGTGAACCATCTTGCCGCTATCACTGAGCATTGCGTGCATTTGTGTCAAGCATTCCTTGACGTCATCTACATGCTCCAGAACATTGTTGGAAAAGATCATGCCGAAGCGCTGCCCTTCATCTGCTTCCATGTCCTCAATACGACACAACAAAAGTCGATCCGCCGGGAACCCCAATTCCGAAGCAACTCGCTTGAAGAGGTGGGCATGCGCTTCAAATCCAATCCGCGCCGGCTCCAGCATTGTGATATTCCACCCCTTAGAGTGCAAATACGCACCAAGAACGCCCGTTCCGGCGCCGACTTCAAGTATTTTGCAACCTATTGGCGGCAACTTCAATATTGATAATGTGTAAACCGCATCGTGCGCCGCCTGCTTCAGCATCTGCTGCAACTCTGCGGCTATGAATTCTGAAGTTGCCGTTTTATTAATGGCCTGCATCTCCTTCGCTACACCATTTAGAAACTCCACGCGCAGCACAGGTCGAAGAAAATTCAATATTTCCTGTTTATCCATTTTTAACTAAATTTAATATTCTTTAAATGATGAAAAATTCACCAGACGGAGCCCGTTGGCCTGTATCGCATTTTTAACTTCTTGATCCGTAACTGCTGAGAGTTCGGACGCCCAGTTAAAGCCATCGAACGCCCAAGGCAAATCCAATTTCAATTGGGGGCAATCAAACCCGGGATGCGTCATGATTTCGTACGTACCCTCTTGCACCATGGAGAGTATCTCGACCATGTCAGCAATGTCCAGATGCCCGGAATGCGCAAAGCCAAACATTCCATCCGGCATACGGATGCTCTTGGCCTCGGCCAACGCTCGAAACCTTTTCCCCAAGATTCGCATTACTCTTGCTGACGCCCACCGCTGCTGCCCTACTTGGGGCGCGTCAGGTATTTCCGCATGACATCTAAAGGCCCGTATACCGTATGCACTTGCTAAGTCCAGCACAATCTCAGAAATTCCGGGAAGAAGGTGCAGATGCTGAGTGCTGTTGGCAAACGGGATCTGACCCAGCTCCTTTTGGAACAGACTTAACTGCATATCAAGCTCATGCTTCAGCGCAGTAAATCTAATTCCACCAGAAAGGTACCGCATGCCGAATTTCTTCCAACTTCGCAAAAGACAGGGTCTTGCGTTGAAATAACTGACGTCGTCTCTTATCGAGTTTGATTTGTCGGAGGACCCTTCACCGGTTGCACTGAGGCAAATTCCCTCTACTAGTCCAAGATGAATTCCAACCTCAAGACCGGGGTGCTTTCGCGCGAGCGATATCGCATGATCTGTTGCCGGAGCATTCATGAGCAGCGCTGTAGATCGAACCAAACCATTTAGGTACCCTTGCACGATACCATCATTGATCTCCCGAGATAAACCAAAATCGTCGGCCGTAACAATCACCCGTTTATTGGCACTGTTATTCATCGTTAATGCTCGATCTTATAAATTATCACGTCATTAGTGCCATAGACTTGCGACAGTTGTGGACATATTTCCAGATCGAGACGATCAAATCGGAGGCTTTGAAAAAAGTATTGTGCTCCACTTTTTGAAATATTCTTGCAGACAGAATTCGAATCTCCTTCACCCAACAGCTTCTCGAATCGCTCCCACGCGGCAATTGAGTCAGCCCGCGGCTGGCCTCCAAGATAATCCTCACCTTCCAGAACCATCTGCCTCCCCGACAACGCAGAATACGCAAAAAATCTTGATTGATCCCTAGTTTTCCCTTCACCACGAAATGCGCGTCTGTCGGAAGCCACAACTGCATTGGCCGGCGAATTGTTTCTCAGCCATTCCAATGCCCTGAACTCATCGGTACTCAGCGTCGCACGGGTATCCTGCTGGACCTGTTTACTAGCCTCCCTTGTTCCGATGATGAACAGCCCGTTGGCATACCCGGTCCATGCAACTCCTAGCATGCACAAAGCCAAGATCCAACACCACTGGAAAATTTTCGGTTTCATCCGGTCAATGACATACGCGGCCATGAATGGGATAATCCACATTGGATACCACTCAAAATAAATGCTTGCTCCCGCTGCATATTCTTCGTATTGAATGAAATATCTCTCAACGGTCGCAACAAAAACCTGCGCTATCAAAAACAATAACCAGCTTGAATGCCAACCAATTGAAGTTGCTTCTCGGATCAATTGTTTCCTGTTGGCATCTTTGTAAAGCTGCATTAAAAACAAGGATAGGATGGTAATTCCAGCTGTGCTGAACATCAGCACAGGTATCCGAGACACCACTAGATATACTCCAAACAACGCTTCGGTCAGCACGGCACTGTCTTGCCCCAGCGCGTGCTCGATGACTTGATATATTCGTGATTCGGTTATTTTTGTCCCGATATGCACTCCCCGTTGACCGGCACTAAAGAAAGCCTCTTTGACTACGACCGTGGCCATGACCATACCGAACCCCAGCGCCAGTTTTGCACCAATTTCCTTCCGCCGTCCCTGCGCAATCTCGAAAAGCAAAACCACTCCCATTGCCGGAAGTATTATTAAAGCGAGCAGTGATTTTATTGCCACCACTACAAAGTAGAGCATTCCTATATAAAACTTATCAAGTGCAATGGAACCATCATAGTATGACTTGATGATGAATAGCAGCAGCGAAAAAGGGGCAAGGCTATAAAAAAAAGTTAGCGGATTCAAAAATAGATGGCCGTTATAATACCAACCGTATCCACTAGTAAGAAGCAAGACTACCGCCAACCAAACGGCAGTTCTGTCTGAAAACCCACCAACTTCTTTACCGCAAAACACAAGGGTACCAAGAAGTATTAACGCATCCAGCGGAGGGAAATAATAATTCTGTAGCAAATATGGCTGAATTCCGGTAACTGAATATGCACCAGCATGCACCACACTCTGCCCTAAATGATATATCAGCGGTTGCCCAAGCACACGTGAATCCTGAAGCGGCCATTCCGCCCTTATCAGTGACCAAATGTTTCCTGCATTCCAGAGGTGATCTTGATAGAGTTCATTGGGGACAGTTCCGGTTGGCAGCGGGTATGCCATCCACATCAGCAGCCAGAACAACCCTATCCACAATGGGTAGATAACGGCCACCGAACCTGTTGTGATGCCATGCAACAAGGGTGCTGGTCTTATTTTGTTATAAAGGCTCGTCCTGAAAAAAAACAATGAAATCAAGGGCACAGCATGCAAAACCCATGTCGCATGCCAGACCACTCCAAGTACACCGAGAACAATATGCGCAGAAATGACCAGAGGATACGCCACGAGCATACGCACCAAACTGCTCCAAGGAGCCTGCATGAATATGTAGCGCCCCAGGACCCATGCCGGGAACACCTGGTACATTGCCACATATAGCGCAAATTTTATTGCGTCAATGTAGTCCAGCGAGTTACCCATGACGTCAAAAGCCAACGCTCCGCCAAGGAGCAATAGCATCATGGTCAATGGTCTGGGAAACGACGGCACCTTCATAGTTGGCTCAGCAACACTGTGTACCTTCGCCGGGAAGGCGTTAGATTTTTCTCAAGTACTTGTCCGCGGAAGCCATGCCTGCCTGCAATTTCAAGAATAGTGGAAACTTTGTATCGCGTAAGCTTCAGCGACGCAGGACGCGCTGCTGCGCGCACCATATGCTTAAGCATTGGAATCAAAAAGCCCCCTCTGGCCGCCACAAGAATATTCTCGATAGCATCCATCGGCTTGCTATAACGGATAGGGATCACATCCGTTATTAATATATTTGAATTTCCATGCTTTAGCCATTTGCAGGCACAGTTTTCAATAAACTTCTCAAACTCGGAGTTGCCGGAAAAATACTGAACCACACTGTTCGCCACAATCCAGTTATATTTTTCCTCCGGAATTTCTTCAAGGCTGCATGTCAGAACTGGCTTATCGCCTGAAAATGCTGCGACCCGTTGCATTGCATACTCAATTGCACCTTTATCCGGATCATAACCATCCACACATGCATTAATTGAAACTCCAAGATCAAAATGGGAACAACCGTAATCCAGAATATTCTGCTGAGCTGGTCCGGACTGCAGTGCAAGTGACTCTTTCAGATGATCAATGGTCGGCCTAAGCCAGAACTCTGCCATCCGGTCATTTCTTGGGGCATATTCGCCATAATGAGCCCAGTCAGGCTGAATTTCATTACTCATTTCGATCCGAAGTATATTTATCTTCTACAAGATACCGTGGTCTCGCCTTGATTTCAATGTAGATCTTAGCCACATATTCCCCAATAATACCAAGGCACAGCATTTGCACTCCCCCGAGGAAAAATATGGAGATCACAACTGATGACCAGCCTCGAACAACATCACCCGCATAATATGCATATATGGTTTCCACTGTCGCCGCGAGACTCATGAGTACTGTCAGCATTCCAAGCACTGACACTATCCGCAATGGCGTTGTGGAAAATGAGGTTATCCCATCAATGGCCAGTCCGACCATTTTTACAATTGAATATTTCGATTCGCCAGCAAACCGCTCTTTGACATCATATTCAATGATCGCCGATCGTAATCCCAAGCGCGGCACCATTCCACGCAAAAACAGATTGACCTCGCGGTGCATCAAAAGTGCCTGTACGGCTTTCCTGCTCATCAATCTGAAGTCGGCGTGGTTGTAAATAACATTCACGCCAAACATTCCAAGTATTTTGTAATAGGCTTGGGCCGTCATTTTCTTGAATTGCGTGTCTACACTGCGATTACGTTTCACCCCATACACGATATCGTTTCCCTGCCTGAATTTGGCAATAAACTCCGGGATTTTCTGGATATCATGCTGGAGATCAGCATCAATACAAATGGTGATGTCACACGTCGCATGAAATTGCTCAAGCCCTGCCATCAGGGCATTCTGATGGCCGAAATTGCGGGATAACCGAAGACCTCGCACATCACGATTGCCCTTCCCCGCTTCCTCGATTTTTGCCCAGGTCTGATCTTTACTCCCATCATCAATAAACGCCATGAAGCTGGATTCTGCGATAGCCCCCTGCTTTCGCAGTTCATTCAAAAGCAACGAAACCTGGCTCGCACACTCAATCACAACCAGCTCTTCGTTGTAGCTCGGAATGATGATGGCCAGCACTGGCGATGATTGCTCTTCCATCAATTCCCCTGGTCTGCTCGACGTTTCACTTCTGACTACCATATCCCCCATCCACCATCGACTGATAGGTTCTGCCCGGTGACATAGCTGGAAAGGTCAGATGCAAGGTAGGCAATAGCCCCTTGAAAGTCGCTTTCCGCTGCCATCCTGCCAAGTGGTGTCCTCTGACTGTAGCGCTGCACAAACGCTTCAGGCTGTCCTCTGAGCACGCCTCCTGGCGATATTGAATTAACACGAACCTCTGGTGCCATCGTCGTTGCAAGCCACCTTGTCAACTGGATCAACCCACCTTTGGAGGCTCCGTATGCAGCGGGATTGGCCATAGATGTTCCAGAATACAGTGAATAGTCAGGACCTAGCAGTCCGTAAATTGAACCCACGTTAATAATATTTGCGCCGTCCGATCGCCGCAGCAGGGCATGGAGGCCCTGACAAAGTTCAAAAACAGCAGTGAGGTTCACCTCAAGTGCACGACGCCAGGCGGTGATACTCTGATCTGCAAACGGAACAGCCCAGCCTTCAATCGTGCTGGTACCAACAAATGCAGCGTTATTAATTAGTACAGCCAGTCCGCCATCGCTTAAATTGGCATATTCAATCAAGCTCCTGCGCTGCACCTCTAATTCCAGATCGCACGGAAAACAGGTTGCCCGCACTCCCCATGCAGTGCGCAACGATTGCGCGATCATTTCGAGATCAGACTCTGGCCTGTCGACAAGAATGATGTCAGCACCCAATTCAGCGAGGGTATGGACAATTACCCTGCCAATGCCACCGCACGCACCAGTAACCAGTGCGCGGCGACCGCGTAGATTAATCCGGGTTGCAACCGTTGCTGTCACGACAACCCCAGACGCTCGCGCATTAACATTTCAGCAATCATGAAATCAATCTGGTCATCAATATCAGTTGCGCGTTCTTTGGGCACAACTACAGAACGCACCACACCGCTAAAAAGGCCTTCATGTCTCATGACAAATGACGATTTTAGCACGTACGCCACCGTCGTTATATCGTAGACCACCGGAGCATCCTGTCGACGGAACACTGTGGCATCATTCTGATTTACGATTTTACAAACTCCTATTGCATCCCTCACCACCATATTGAAGTACGGACTGCGGTTCGCCTCGGTCACCGTAATGACGGCATCGCACTGATGCGACCTGTACTCGTTAAGGCATCGGTCAATGTCGCCTGCGACGCGCAATGGTGCTGTACAGGGTACTGACACCATGATTTCCGGCATACGCCCCTCACTTTGGAGTAAATGTTGCAGCGCGTGACGCCATGCCATCCACTCTGGCGAAGCGTCCCCAGCAAGTTCTGCCGGGCGAATAAATGGAACTTCAGCGCCAAAACGTTTGGCAACCGAAGCAATTTCTTCCGAGTCTGTTGAGACAATGACCCTGTCGATTCCCTTGGCCTCCCGTGCCTGATCGATGGACCAGGCTATCAAGGGCTTTCCGCACAGTTCCCTGATGTTTTTTCCTGGCAACCCCTTCGATCCGCCACGGGCAAAAATGAATGCCGCGGCACTCACCACCGCCATCTTGTGCACTCCGCGTCAAGCTTATGCATTCTTAGTCCTTGATCAGTTGATTGTTTTGCTGCCTCAATTATCCTGACAACCTTTAGAGCGCCTCGAGCATCGGTTTGATCTGCAGTGCCTCCCTCTACTTTAGCCAAAAATTGCCGCCACTCCGCCACATAGGTATCGTCTGGCATTGCCTGCCGTTGAAATATTTGTCTGGGTTGACTCGTGCTACCTTTATTAATGATGACTAATCCAGCCATTGCATCCCAAATGAGGGTCCCCTCAGACCCAATCACGCAACAGTTTCGCCTCGGATCTTTCCGGAAGAAATCCATAACAATCGATGCGACTGCTCCTTTGGCTGGGCCGTCTGTGTCAAACCGCATGAGGATATGCGCGATATCCTCCACATCAATCTCCAGCGCGCTATGCCGCCCACAGTATGCTTGGATCCACTCCACATCTCCAAACATCCAGAGGAGGTAATCAATTTCGTGACTTAGTTCCAGCAATACGCCGCCGCCGAGTTCGGATCTGGCGGAGACCGTCGCTCGGTAGTCGACATCGGCGCGCCACTGTGGCAGATATTGCCCTACCTCTGCTCTGACAGAAAGCACCTGGCCGATTTCCCCCTCCCGAATGGCCTGCCGCATTGCCTGCAGAGATTCTGAATATCGAAGGTTATAGCCCACCATGATATTTAAATTTCGCTCCTTGCAACGTGCTATCAGGGCTTCAACACCTTGGGCGGTATCTGATATGGGTTTCTCAAGCAAAAGGTGAACAGTCCCAGCAAGAAGTAAATTGGCGCTATCAACATGTGCTGTTGACGCGTTAGCGATGACCGCCACATCGGCCTCATAAGCCAGCGCCTGATCCATCGAAGATAAATAACCGGTAGCACCTTCAGGCAAGTTCATCCCCGGGTGCATAGTCAGCACCATGATCTGCGCATCCGGCCGCAGTTGTCGGGCAACCCGCACATGGCGCTTGCCGATGCTGCCGCCTCCAACCACCAAAATCTTCTTGACTTTCACGTAAGACACTTCAATCCGCTTGGCGGCGCGCCACTTCAAGATCCACGGGCCGACCGACATCCAGCCAGGGCTCATGCATGGGATAGACGATAGTGCGCTGAACGCACTCCTTTGCCCTGGCAAACAGCGTAGGCATGTCGCAATGCTCCCCCGGTGCCAGGTGTTTCAGGACCATCTGTTCAAGCACGTAAACACCCGCATTAATGTGACTGCGGGTGATCGGCTTCTCCTCGAATCTGACAATATCAACGCCCTTTGTGCGCACCACGCCATAGGGGTGCTGCCACTCATGTTGCCTTACAGCCATCGTAGCTGCCGCATTGTGGCGACAATGAAAGTCTAATAGTTCTCCGTATCGTATGTCCGTCAATACATCGCCATTGGTAACGATAATTGGTAACTCAGTCACCTCTGTCAACAGGCTGAGCGCGCCGGCCGTTCCCAGTGGGGAATCTTCGCGTAAATAGCTTATTCGAACTCCCATACTTTCACCATTGCCGAAGTACTCCTCAATCATGTGCCCAAGATAATGCACAGAAAGCACGAAATTTTCAAATCCCTCTGCGCGGGCACGCTCGACGATGTGCTGAAGCATAGGCTTGTCACCGACCTGCAACAACGGCTTGGGGCAATTTTCTGTATGGGGACTTAGCCGTGTTCCCCGCCCGCCGGCCATAATGACCATCGTATTGGGGCGCCGCAGCGGCACGAGCAGTTCGTTCAGATGAAACAGTCCAATAACCCTACGCTGAGCATCTACCACGGGCAGTGCATGGATCACATTTGCCTGCATCAAGTGCAGTGCCATTTCGCGCCCCATCTGTGGCGGAATCACCAGCGCATCCCGGTGCACAATGGACTCTATACCACTACTCAGATCCATGCCACGCAGCAGGCCGCGCCGTATATCGCCGTCAGTCACGGTTCCTACCAGTAAGTCCCCCTCCTCGACGATTACAACGATCTGCATTCCAGACTCCTCCAGACTTCGGACCGCTTGTCGTAAACTCACGCTCTTGTCGAGCAGGACCTTGCGCCATGAATCATTACCCATACTGTCCGCTCCTCGTGCCTTGCCACCACGCCGATGGTTGGCCATTTTTCCAGACTGAATTACACAATGTCATAGAATGATTTTTCAAGTAGGTACTCAAAGGAAATGTGCTCCAGAATACTCACAATCTTGTCGCTGGCACCGCCGTCTCCGTATGGATTTTTTGTCGCCTGCAACTGGGCCTGAAATTCAGGTGCATACATGGCATCTATTGCGTGCAGTATGGCATGACACTGGGGTTGACAGTCAATGACACTCGACGCCTTCAACCTGCCGCGCTGACGGCTTCCAATATTGACCGTCCCCTTCGAAAAACTGGGCACTTCAAGCAGACCGCTCGATGAGTTTCCGATCACGCCATCAACCTGTCGGATGCATGACAGATAACGCGACTGTCCCAGCGAAGGGAACGCGCATGCATTTTCATGGCACGACACAAAGTCGCTTATCAGTTCAGTAACTGCACGTCCACCTGGGTCTGCATTGGGCAATGTGAATATGAGCCCCGTGTCATGAAGTGTTGACAACGCCATCAGTAGTTCCCGCATTTGATCAGCTGCGGCATCTATTTCAAGCGTAGCCGGATGGAAAGTGACGAGCAGGTTCCGCGGACGAAAAGAAAAACCAAGAGACTCCTCCAAGGAGACTCGCGACATGGGGGCAAGACGAAGAATGCTGTCAACGCCCAGCCCCCCCACCAAAAAAACGCGCACCGGGTCTTCACCAAGCTGAATGACGCGCCTGCGGTATTCATCCGCAGCGACGAAATGCAGGTGTGCCAATTTCGTGACGGCATGTCGGATTGATTCATCAAACGCACCTTCCGTTGTTTCGCCGCCGTGCAGGTGCGCTAAAGGTATGCGCGACACCATCGCAGCAGCAGCTGCGGAAAATATCTCAAAGCGATCCCCCAACAACAGCACAAGGTCCGGGCCAAGCGATTCAAATGCCTCGGCGAATCCTGCCAATCCTAGGGACATTGACTTTGCAACTTGCAACGAAGAATCCCCAAGGAGTTGCAGGTCAACACGCTTGTCAATTGTGAAACCGTCCTGCTCAATTTCCCTGTAGGTGTATCCAAAAGCTTCCGACAAATGCATACCGGTAGCAACCACCTGCAACTCCAGATGGTCGCTTGCACGGATTCCCTGCATCACCCAGCGCAGAAGCCCGTATTCCGCTCTGGAGCCGGTCACAACACAAATTTTTCTTTTCATGCCTGAATCAGATCGTCTGCAGCATAGTTGCGGGTTGAGCGCTGCCCGATGACGGAATCCCACAACATGGGCGAAATACCGGTTCCCGGGCGCTTAACCGTCAGGTTTTCTTCGCTGAAACATTCACCCGTTTGAATCGGACGTGCCGCCACGATGGATTTGCGTGCCACCGCCATATTTTCCATTTCGCTGGGACATGGGCGCTTGATGCCGTCTCCCATTGCACGTTCAATGTTCCTGATGGCTGTCACCATTGCCTTGAGCTCATCGGGCTCCAGGCTGGCCTTGTGGTCCGGGCCTGGAAGCTCACGGCTCAGGGTAAAGTGTTTTTCGATCAATACGGCACCGAGCGCCACTGCAGCAGTTGCCACTTCAATCCCTGCGGTGTGGTCTGAATACCCGAACTTCAAACCCAATGACTGACCCATTGTCAACATAGCGCGAAGATTGACGTCTTCCATCGGCGTCGGGTACTCGGTGCTGCAATGGAGCACCGTAATGTCCTCGCGTGTGGTACCGGCCTGAGTCAGGACCTCCACAGCCGAAGCAACCTCTTTAAGGTTCGACATACCGGTTGAAAGGATAACCGGCCTGCGATATTTGCCAACGTGCCTCAAATAGGGAAGATTAGATATTTCTCCCGAAGGTATCTTGAAGCTGTCTATCCCCAGAGCAACCAGCATGTCCACACTCTGTGAGTCAAAGCCGGTGGAGTAAAAACGAATGCCGCGCTGCGCGCAATAAGCAATCAGCTCCACATGCATCTCATACGAGAGTTCGAGCCGACTGAGCATCTCCTGCTGCGACTCGGCAGCGTCAGTGGACCGGCTCTGATACTGCGCCTTGGCTGCCAGCGGTGTCACCAACCGACTGGCACTGAAAGTCTGAAATTTGACCATGTCGGCGCCAGCCTGCGCAGCGACATCAATCAGTTGCCGGGCGAGGCTCATGTCACCGTTATGGTTAACACCGGCCTCGGCGATGATAAGGGTTCTCAATTTGCCACTCCGACCCTGGGCAGCCAGGTTCCTGACTCACAATTTTTCACGACATGCTGTCCCATACCGATAACGCAACGCTCTCCAATCCGGATCAACTGGCGAACCGTGACACCACTACCGACAAATGTCCCTGCGCCAATGTGCGCACCGCTGTTAACGGCTGCCGAAGTGGCAATATGGCAGTGATCTCCCACGACCACATCGTGCTCCACAAGCGCCATGCTGTTGATGATGCAATTGCGTCCTGCTGACGCTGCAGCATTGATGACTGCACCGTGCATGACTATTGTTCCCGCACCCACTTGTGCATGGCGTGATACATAAGCCAAGGGTGAAACAATTGCAGGCAACCTGCAACCCAGCTGCTCGAGTTGCGTAAAAAAATTGATGCGCAGGTCAGGACTTTTTATCTGGCCCACTGCGACGATGGCTGTGCCGAACTTTGCAACGAGCGCCGGAATATCCTTGTCAGTACCAAGTACTGGAAAGCCCAGAACCTGGGTTCCAGCCTCTTCTGGCAGTCCTATCAGGCCGGCAATGCCGTAGACCCCATGGGCCTCAATCACGTCGATGCAAGCGCGCGCATGTCCGCCTGCGCCAATAACCAGAATAGGTTGTTCGGATCTCATGCCGCCTCGCTCCCGAGTGCAGCACTACTGGGCAGGTTGATCACGCGCCGTGCCAGCGATTCGGCAACCGGCAGCTCCATGCGCGGGAAACCCGCATAGGGCGCTAACTGGTGCAAGAGATTCCAGACCGGACGGGTCATCACTCCGGCTTCGTTGGTTGCCGCGAGAATGGCGTCCCGCTGCGACGCCACCGAAGGATCCAAGATAAGTGTCTGCAGCCAGAAATTACTGCGGCAGCCAGGTAGGTCTCCAAGAATACGGACTCCGGGAACATCCCGAAACGCCGCCACGTAGCGTTCATAGACTCGCCGTTTTTGGTGCAGCAAATTCGGTAGCTGTTCCAGCTGTGCGCACCCCAGCGCCGCATTGATATTTGGCATGCGGTAGTTGTAGCCAATTTCGTCATGCACGTACTCCCAGCGATGCGGCAGTTTGGCCGTGGTCGTGAGGTGCTTGGCTCTTTTGGCGAGTTCGGGATCATTTGTAAGAATGGCCCCTCCGCCCCCAGTCGTGATGGTCTTGTTGCCGTTGAAGCTCAGGGTGCCAAGCTTTCCGAACGTACCAGTGTGCAGCCCGTTGACCGTACTGCCGAGCGACTCTGCCGCGTCTTCAACAAGCTCCAGCGCAAATTCCCGGGCCACTTCCAGCAAACCGTCAATATCCGCAGGGTGACCGAAAGTATGCATAGGAACCAGCGCACGGATGACACGCCCGGTGCGCCGGTTGAAACACTGTCCGTTTCGCATGTCGGTTTCGGTCTGCAGATACTCACGCAGGCTGCGGTGGTCCACACCAAGAGAAGCCTCTTCGCTGTCGACAAAATGGGGCACTGCGCCACAGTGAACAACCGCGCTTGCGGTGGCCACAAAAGTCAGCGCGGGAACAAGCACTTCCTCACCCTCAGCAACGCCGGCGACGCGTAAGGCAACCTGCAGCGCAGCTGTGCCGTTTACCACAGCAACCGCGTAGCGTGCGCCGGTGTAGCTTGCAAGGTCGGCTTCAAAACGGTCGACAAATTTTCCGACGGAGGACACAAAGGTGGAATCGAGGCATTCTTTCAGATATTTCCACTCATTGCCACAAAAGCTGGGCTCGTGCAGGACCACAGGACTACTTCCTGTGACTTTCTGCGCGGCCCGGACAACCTGACTGGCCAAACTGGCGCTGCTGGACCTGGTCATTACACGTTGTAGATGTTGGCCTTGTAGAGGCTCAAATTTTCAGGATGGCCGAACCATTCAACCGTGTTCGCAAGTCCCCGCTGGAAACCGTCGAGACCGCCATATTGTGGCGTCCACCCCAAAAGATTGGCGGCCTTTTCATTGGATGCCCACAAGCGCTCAACTTCGCTCTTTTCCGGGCGCAATCGCAGATCGTCCGTGATGATTTCAATCTCCTTGCCCATGACTCTGGCAATGGCCAGCGCAGTGTCTCCAATGGAAATCTCGAAGTTACTGCCAAGATTGATGACCTCACCAATCCCCTTTTCAGACCCCGCAGCCGCAATGAAACCAGCCACCGTGTCGCTCACATAATTGAAGTCCCGGGTCGGGTGAATGGCTCCCAGCCTGATCTGTTGTTTGCCGGAGGCAAGCTGTGTCACGATGGTGGGGATCACGGCTCTGGCCGACTGTCTCGGTCCATAGGTATTAAAGGGGCGGACCACGGACACCGGAGTACCAAAAGAGCTGTAGAACGACAGGGCAATCTGGTCGGCCCCAATCTTGCTGGCGGAATAGGGGGACTGCCCCTGAAGGGGATGCTCTTCCGTGATAGGAACAAACCGTGCCGTTCCATACACCTCACTGGTCGACGTATGAATGACTCTGGACACACCCAGATCACGCGCTGCCTGCACCACATTAAGTGTGCCCTTTACATTGGTATCGATGTAAGTGTCGGGTGAATGGTAGGAGTACGGAATTGCAATCAGGGCCGCGAGGTGGAGCACTGTGTCACAGTCTTTCATTGCAGTGCGCACACCATGGGGATCCCGAATATCACCCGAAAAAACCTCAAAACACCCCCGGACGTCCGACGCACATTGATCCAACCAACCCCAAGAATTAAAGGAGTTATATAGCACAAAAGCGCGCACATCGTGGCCCTGGCGAACCAATTCCTCTGTAAGATGTGAGCCGATAAAACCGTCGGCCCCGGTGATCAATATTTTCTTATTCATAGTGACGCAATATGCCCATAACCGGCCATTTCATCATAAACGGCGCAGTGACTCACTTGCTCATCAATTGTGCAAAACAACTGGTCATCTTGCGCTAAAAACGCACTGACCTGTCCATGCAACCCTGGCTTGAATTCTCTATCTTGAGCATCGTTCAATGGCACGGAATCCATCCTTGTGGTGCCTAGCGCCACCACCTGCAGTTGCTCCATTGGTCGAAAGATCAAGCGACGTTTTCGCGTAAGCACCTCAATACCCCAACGTCCTGGAGCCTCCCAATCAGCATGATAGCTAAACAGCACACCGCGATCGGTAACACCAGACCCGCAAAACCGGGCTGCCGAGGGGTGCCAGTCCAATGCTCCGCTGTGCCATACGCGCCAATCTTTGGGGAAACCACATAGATGAAACGCCAGGTCAACCACGTGGGTAGAGTTTGCTAAAAACCAGGACTCTTTAACTCCCGCCGGTTTAGCTAGTGGTGCAATCACATGCGACCATTCTGTAAATTCAAATGTACAACTTGTTGCTCCACCATCTGCATCGATGAACTCTCGGGCCAAATTCGTCGACGCATAGAAACGTCGGTTGTAGGCTATTAAGACTGTTGCGCTGTGCTCCCGCGCTGACGCAGCAATGGCAGAAATTTCTGCCGCATTTAGACCTCCAGGTTTTTCCAACAAGATACGGCGAGTTCCCCTACGAATCAACTCTATCGCTAGGCCCGCTAGCTGATCCACCCCAACTGCAACAATTGCCTGATCTGGTGCTGCAGAGACTGCTAGGGCGCTAGTTAAGCCCCCTACATTTACTGAAACACCATTTGCAAGTTCAAATTTTTTTGCAGACGCCCCCCCCCGACCAATAACACCAAATTTTTGCTTCAAATGCAGCAAAACTTTCGCGTAGTCTTGCGCCATTTCACCGGCACCAATTAGCCACAAACTCATATACAGTCACCTTATCTAGGTTATTGGGACAACCGTGGCTTGCGGGTTCCCCGCCTGCTGCCAGTGCTCCTGCATTCCGCGAATGAAAACCCTATGCAATTCCGCAGACTCTTTTAAAGTTGGCAGATCACATGTACCCGAGGTCAAAATAGTATCAACAATACCAGCCGTAAGTTCGCTTTGAAACATCATTCGACCGTCCAACTCCAAACCATCAGATCGACGAGCAACGCCAAGCGACTCATCAATGATCCATGAAAGCACACCATCGGTCACATGAATCTCGCCAACTGGACCACCGCCAGTGGCGGTAAGCGATGCACGTGAGCCGCCCGAAAAAAGTGCTTCTAGTGTTCCAGACACTTCCCAATTACCGGCGCGCTTGCTTTCAAACCAATTCGAATCTAGACGGCCTGTATTGACATACTGAAGTTTTTCGCCAGACCACCACGCAAGCAGGTCCAGCAAATGAACTGCGTTGCACGCCAAGCCCCACAAGCCCCCGCGTAAATCCATCGTAACAGGGCTCCCTAAGCCCAACTGCGCTTTTATCATCTGGTGCCAAGGCATTGCTCTGCGAACAGTATTCACCCACGCTTTGCCATTGATCGCCGCCAGGATGGAATCCACGCCAACCTCCGACTGTGCCAATACCTTTTCCAGTATCCAATATCGCACCGATGAGCCTCGAACAATCTCCTGAACTAAGCGAGGGCGCACCTCTGCCGTTGTAGCTACGATTGCAAGGTCTATTTCCTTCGGCACCCGAGAGAGAGAGGCATGGAAAGATATCTTGTGGCGACTTTGATCGCCCGCCACCTCACTCCAGCGTTCCTCGGATCGCGCCAGCGAATCCGGATGGATATCTTGGACAAATATCTGCAACGGGAACTTGCATGCCGCAAATCCCTGCAGATAACGGGAACCAAGCTGACCAGCACCGACCAATAAAATATTTCTTTTCATCATACATTTAAACACAACAGACTCTTATCAAGAAAGAATCTATAAGAGTTTTTTCACCCTGCAAAACAATAACTCAGAATAGAGTCGATGCCCATCTTCCGTTAGATGATGCCCATCTGGCAGCAATAGAGAATTCCGCAACGACTCGTTCATCTCTTGCTCTACGTTGCAAAAACCCTCGGGATGAGCGCTAGAAATAATTGCATTATAAATACCTACGCTACGCCTAAAGCCCGGACTTCGCTTCTCAACGGCAAGAGATGGAAGTGGCAAACCTACTGCTATAGGTCTAATTTTCGACGCATATAGCATCTTCACAATTGATGCATATTCCTTCCGAAATCGAAACTTTGATGTAGCAACATAACTCCACAATCCTTGGACCCAAGCCCTATGGCGAACCAACGCGGATAAAATACGAGGACCTATAACAGGAACTCTTCGCAGCACAGGTGCAAGTAGGTACGTAAACGGTCGAGGTGCGCAATCCACAATGCCAACTTGCAATATCGCAATATTTATTACCCGCTCATCGCCGCCAAAATATCCAGTATCACCTTCCACAACATTCTTTATCATCCTTACATCTGCGCCTCCACCACCCCGCAATAGAAGATTAACTTTTACCCCCAGACGATCTTCAATCAACCTCATCAACAAAAATGGATAGGTGAAACTTATATCATGCGGCTGACCGACTCGCCTGAAGGCCAGACTATCACTATATACATATATATTAATGAATTTGCAATCAACAGATATCGACATACTCACTCATATATTAATACACGCCAGGCATTTTCGTATTACTTTGGCGATTAAATCACCGCAAAACACAAACACTGAAAATTATTAAAGTTTTGTATTAGTGAATTTAAACTCATTTGACTTGAGTATTCATTGCACGAAAAGTCTCACTTTGAAGCATAAGCTGGTCGTACGTCCCTTTAGAGGCAACACAACCATCCGACAACTCGAATATAAGATTACATTTACGAACCGTAGAAAGACGGTGAGCAATAAGCACAATTGTGAGCTCGCCACCAAGACCATCAATTGCATCCATTACAGCTTGTTCAGTAACGGTATCGAGTGCGCTTGTAGCCTCATCGAAAATAAGAACAGTGGCTTGCTTATATAAAGCTCGGGCTATTCCAATCCGCTGACGCTGTCCACCTGACAATCGAACACCTCGTTCGCCAACAAATGCCTGATAGCCACCTGGCGCGCTCTCAATAAAGTCCGCTATCTGCGCTTGCTTTGCGGCTGCTTTTACTCGCACCATATCGATTGACGCAATAGGCTGTCCAAAAGCAATGTTATCCGCAATTGAGGCGTCTGCCAGATACACCGTTTGAGGTACGTGCGCGATATTTTTTTGCCAGGCGCTGAGTAGCGATTTATTTATCACTCGATCATCGATCAAAATGTCTCCTTCAGTGGGCAGCAGCAGTCCCATCAACAAGTCAACCACAGTACTCTTCCCACTTCCGGTACTCCCTACAAACCCAACGCGAGCACCCCTTTGAATCGTGATATTTAATCCATTAACAACCCAAGGTGTCTCCTTGTTATATCTAAAGCGAACGCCATCAAAACGTATTGCGTGCTGAAAAGATAGTTGAGCTTGTGATGATTTGATAAGCATCTGCGGCGACGGTTGATCAAGCAACCTCAATACATCAATCAAAGACTCCGTATTTCCAACGACAGTGGCCCAAGAAGCATACCCCAACTGCAACGCAGGAATCAGACGTTGTGCACCCAACGCGAGAGCGCCAAGGACTGGCAACGCGGCGCTTAACCCACCAGACTGAGTACTCATTCGATACGCAAGAAGAGCAATGAGGGACATGCCTAAAGCCTCCAGAGCAAAACGAGGGCTGGATGATATAAAGATGTTGCTTCCTTGCGCTTTTCTAAGCGACACATCGGCTTCGTGATAGATATTACAATACAGCTCCTGTGAATTATCCAAAATAACATCCCTAATACCACCCAGCCCCTCTTGCAAGGCTTTAAATAACTGAACTTGGGCCAAAGCAATACGCTGACTATTTACTTTTAATTGATGGCGTGAGAACCACGTTATTATTCCATATATCAATCCAAATCCAGCAGCGCTGATTAAAGCGACGCCCGAGTCAATCGCGACAAGTGTCGATATAATAAATACCAGAATCAACACCGAACTAGCAAGCATCAACAAAGGCAACAGAACACCCACAACAACAGTGCTTGTTTTATGAGCAATACCGCTAATGACCTCACTGCTATTTCTATCTATATGGACTTCATATGGTTGATGGAGCGTTCTGCGATACATGTCGATGCTGAGATCGACTCCAATCGCAAATGCTAGCTTCGTACTAACCAATAGAACGATCAATCGAATTAGACCAGCGAGCAAAGTTGACATGATAAATATCAGAGTCATTGGCACGATTAAATCAGTTGCATCAACTACCCCTAGCGCGCGCCCAATCGAAGCAATCATTGGAATTAGTAATAATTTCTCTGGTGAACTTAACGCGCCAATGAATGGCAAAATCGATCCCAAACTGATTACTTCGGCGAGACTACTTAATAGCATCCCGCAAAGCAACATTAGCAACTGCTGCTTGCGTCCTTTAGTCAAATGCAACCAAAGTTGCTTTATTAAAGATATTTGATTTGGAGTGGAAGTCGCAATTTTTAGCTTTCTTATGTTGTTCATGTCTGTTGTATCGTTACCCAACAAAAGATGGGCTTGGGAATAATCTCATCAACGACGCATGATGAGAGGACTTCGGCGATATATTTTTGAGGAGCGCGTACTGTCGAATTGGCGAGTAACTCCATTCACCGGAACAAGCCCAACAAACCAAATGGGCGAGATTGACAGCATGCTGGTGGCAGCCCTCGAGCTCACCGGCAACTGCCGCTCTTCCAGCGGAAAATATAAGCACGTTCAAGTTGCATTACGACATAACTCCACAGCCTTAACCATTTGCACTCACATTCAACCGGCAGGGGACAGCTGATGCTCACTCATGATCACGTGGGTATCTTGCCCCAGCAACTGCATCAACACCACAACTCTTTGCTGTGAAACACTGGATATCAACCCTTCAAAGCCCGACAGCGGGCCATCTGCAATGCGAACACGCTCACCTGGCTGCAATGGGCTGATGTCGGCATCTTTGGCCGCATTGCGCTGGGCTTCAAAATTACGGATGTTCTGCAAGGTCTCGCTCTGCATTTGGGCGGGCTCTTGACCAAAACGGACAATGGTTGCCACACCCAACGTAGAACGCACCGGAGCAAGCGATTGGGCTACTGAGGCCTGCTGAAGAAAAATATAACGCGGAAACAAGGGCTCCAGCACCACCTGCTGCAGACCACGGATGCGCTTCATCACCTTGATCCGCGGCAGGTAGACGGCATAGCCTTGGCGCACCAAATTTTCGCAAGCCGGCTGCTCCTGCCGTGCCTTGGTATGCACAACATACCAAGGCAGGTTTGCCGCCAAGACGCCGACGGGATGGACTAGCTCACTCATGGACTGGACTTGGCACTGATGTCACCATCAACGGATTCATTGGCCTCGTGCTGCAGCGATTCGATTTCCGCTTTCAGCAACTCGTACTCTTCCATCTTGCGCTTGAGGAACCGGCCTGTGAGCGCGGCCTTTTCGGCAATGCCGCTGGGCGTGAGCAAGTAGGCATAAGCGACCTTGCGCGTACTGCTTTGAAAGTTGTGGATTTTGACCGCCCCTTTGTCCAGCAGTGCCTGCAAGCAATAGTTGAGGCCACCCAGGCTCAAACCCAAGGCCTTGGCCAGCTCGCGCTGGGTGAGGTTGGGGTTTTCTTGCAGCAGACGCAGAATCCGGTAATTGGTGTCTTCTTGCTGCTTGCGTAGGCGGGTCGTCATGAAGCGGGAGGCAGGGTATTTATCGTTCAGGCAGGCTACCGCAATGCCATGTCACTTTTAAAAGTGCAGCATGCGGTCAATGCGAATCGACACAGGCATCAACAACCAAATCGTTCGAAACCGAACAAGCATAACAGTATTTGAATAAGTTAGAAGTCACACCCTACACGCAACCCTTCTCCACGCGTACAGTCCAAGGGACGCATTGCACCGCAAGGTGCCGCCACTGAATATTTGAATTTCCACTACTTTTCGGAGCACTCCATGGTCAAAAAATTGCAAAAAAACAAATCATCCAAAGCCGAACTCAAAGGCAAGGTCAAAGACTCGGCCCAGCAAATCTGGCAAGCCGGTCTTGGCGCTTTCACCAAGGCTCAGGCTGAAGGTGCCAAGGCGATTGAGACCTTGGTAAAAGACAGTGTCAGCATCCAGCGCAAGACCAAGGCTGCAGCGGAAGAAAAAATTTCTGAAGCCACCAGCAAGATGACCAACATGGCCACCGACATCTCATCCAAGGCGTCGGGCCAATGGGACAAGCTGGAAAACATTTTTGAAGAGCGCGTGGCCAAGGCCCTGAACAAACTGGGCGTACCTTCCGCCAAAGACGTCAACGCGCTGATTGCCCGCATTGATGACTTGAACAAAGCAGTTCAAAAGTTGTCGGCCAAGGCACCTGCTGTCAAAACCGCCCCGGTGAAAGCCGCAGCGCCTAAAGCGGCAGCCCCCAAAGCTGCGGCACCCAAGACAAAGCCTGCGGCACCCAAAGCGACCCCAAAAGCCGCAACCAAGCGCGCGGCGCCAGCGAAAAAAGCTGAACCAGCGGCTGTTGCAGAGGCCGGTCCAGTTCAAGCTTGAACGAAAAAAGGTCTGGCTTAGAGCCAGTCACGAAAAGGGCGCCATGGCGCCCTTTTTTTCGTTTCGCCACGCATGCGCAATGACAAAACCGCGCCTGCTTGCTGCAACGCAACAAAAACAAGCACCCCGGCGCTCTACACTTTACACATATGCATGTGAAAAAAAATAAACTTCCGAAAATCGCATTGGCCTTATCCGGGGGGGGGCCATTAGGGGCAATTTACGAAATTGGCGCCATGTGTGCGCTGGAAGAATCCTTGGACGGGCTGGACTTTACCAAGCTGGACCATTACGTGGGAGTCTCCGCGGGAGGCTTCATCGTGGCAGCCTTGGCCAATGGCATGACGCCACGCGAGTTGTGCGCCTCCTTCATTGAAAATGACAGCGCCCCGTCGGAGACTTTCGATCCCTCGTGGTTGATGGAGCCGGCCTACGGTGAATTTGCCCGGCGTGCCATCATGCTGCCCGGCTTGGTCATGTCCGCCTTGTGGGACATGACCGTGGGTCGTAAACCGCTCCTCGCCGCGCTGGAGCGTTTAAGCCCAGGGCTGCCCACTGGCGTTTTTTCCAACCGAAAAATTGACACGCAGCTGGCCAAGCTGTTCAGCCGCGATGGTCGCACCAACGACTTTCGCAAGCTCAAGACCAAACTCACCTTGGTCGCGACGAATCTCGACAGTGCCGAGCCCGCGCCCTTTGGCCGCCCCGGCTGGGACCATGTGCCCATTTCGCAAGCGGTGCAGGCCAGCTCCGCGTTGCCGGGATTGTTCCCGCCAGTGGAGATTGATGACCAATACTATGTGGATGGCGCCCTGAAGAAGACCATGCACGCGTCCGTGGCACTGGAAGACGGCGTGGATTTGATGATTTGCCTGAATCCCCTGGTGCCCTTTGACGCCACATCACCGCGCGTCGCCAAAGTAATGCAGCAAGGTCTTTCCCCTGAGAAAAGAAAGATTCCCCGGATCGTGGATGGCGGCCTGCCCGCCGTCTTGAGCCAGACATTCCGCTCGATGATCCATTCCCGCATGGAGTTGGGCATGGAAGGGTACGAGCAGGCTTACCCCAACACCGACATCATTTTGATTGAGCCCGACCACCGGGACCCGGAGTTGTACCTGGCCAACATCTTCAGCTATGCGCAACGCCGCCATCTGGCAGAGCATGCTTACCAGCAAACGCGCCAGATGCTGCGCTCACGCAAAACAGGTCTTTCGGCCAAACTGGTTCGCCACGGCATCAGCTTGAACCACGCGGTCTTGGACGACCATAAGCGCCACCTGTCGGCGCCCGCCAAAGCCCCCACCCGCATCGGCCGAGCGGTCGCCACGCTGCAAGAGGTCATGGATGACCTCGGCGAGGCGGTTAGCGCAGCGTCACGCAAGACAGCCCACTGAGAAAACCCATGGTAAAAAAAGCCCCCCGCCGTACCGCCGAACGCATTCTTGAGGTCACGCTGGAGCTATTCAACCGCTTTGGTGAGCCCAACGTCTCGACCACGCTGATTTCGGCCGAGTTGGGCATCAGCCCGGGGAATCTTTACTACCACTACCCCGCCAAGGACGAGCTGATCAACTGCCTGTTTGATCGCTACGAGAAATCGCTCAACGAGTTGCTCAACGCCAGCGACGATGTGCGCGACGTGGAAGACGCCTGGTTTTTCATGCACACCCTGTTTGAGTTGATCTGGCAGTACCGCTTTTTGTACCGCGACCTGAACGACTTGTTGAGCAAAAACCGCCGCCTGGAAACCCATTTCCAGTGGGTGCTGAAAAACAAGACCCGCTCGGTGAAAGCCTTGCTCGACAGCATGAGCCGCTCCGGCGCGGTTCGCATTGATTCGCGCGAAGTGGAGGCCACCGCCACCAGCATGGTCGTGGTGCTGACCTACTGGCTGAGTTTTGAATATGTGCGGGACCCACGCAACGCACTGGAGCCGGCCAACGCACAGGCCGCACTGCTGCGCGGCGCGCACCATGTATTAAACTTGCTGGTGCCTTATCTGGAAGCCAGTCAGCGCACGCACTTGCAGAGCTTGGCGGGCGCCTACAGCGCATCCTAGGCACCTTTGGGAGAAGGAAAAAGAATGATGACCTTATGGACGGCCTTTGCGCACACGGACGACTATCCGTTTGACGTCGCCAGCGTAAAAAAATACTGGGATCGCCTGCATGCGGGCGACAAGGAGCCCCTGCCAAAGAGCGCCAAGGTGCTGGCAGCCTGGGCGCTGTTCCACAGTGGCGAATTCCAAAAAGCGGTCGAAGCCGGGCTCAAGGCAGGCCCTGCAGGCATCACCGTCGCCAACAAGGCCGCCTGCGTCTACGCCAATTACCTGGAACCCAAAGAGAAAGTCAAACAAAGCCTGTTCATGGAGGTGGCCACGCGAGCCGCTGCGCAGGCAGCCGCAGAGCCGACCAACGCCAATGCGTTTTACTGGCAAGGCTATGCCTTGGGCCGCTATAGCCAGGGCATCAGCGTGGCCAAGGCCCTGGCGCAAGGCATTGGCGGCAAGGTCAAAACCGCGTTTGAAACCGCTATTCAGCTGCAACCCGACCACGCCGATGCTTATATTGGCTTGGCGGCCTTCCACGCAGAAGTGATTGACAAGGTTGGCACCCTGATTGGCAACATGACGTATGGGGCCAAAAAAGACACCAGCCTGAAACTCTTTCAGCTCGGGCTGGAGCTGACCCAGAAATCTACCGTCGCCATGATCGAATACGCCAACGCGCTGGTGATTCTGGAAGGTGAAAAGCGGCTGGATGAGGCAACCCGGCTTTATGAGCAGGTGGCGGCGGCTTCGGCGCTGGATGCCATGGAGCGGCTGGATGTGGAACTGGCACAGGCCGAGCTGGCCGACTAACCCCCCTCGCCCCAGGGCAGCATCAAGGTCATCCAGGCCAGTTTGGCGAATTCCGGCTCGAACCGGTCAATGATTTGCTGGGGATCTGGGCACAGCGTCGTATCGGACACGACGCCAAACTGCACCCCGCCACCGTAACTCAACACCGAAATCCCCAAGCCCACCGTTCCGCTTTGGGGCACCCACGCCAGGGTTTCTTCGACGGTGCAGCCGCACAGGGTGAACTTGGTGCCGGACCCCGGCACATTGGTCATGACCGCCGTGGTTTTTTTCGCGAACAGACTCAACATGGCCTCTTGCGCGGGTTTGACCAGCAACCCCGCCACGGCCAGCAGGCCAAAGGCCAGCAAGGGCTGCATGCTGCCTTTGAGATCGCGCATGCGCCTGCGCACTTCAAAAATCCGCTCCACCGGGTTTTCCAGACCAATGGGCAATACAACCGGCGCCAACCCGAACTGGTTACCCAACTTGTAGGCCTGGTCCGGGGCACGCAGGTTCACCGGCACCATCGTACGAATCTCCTTGCCGTGAATGGCATCGCCGAGCGACTTGAGGTACTCGCCAATGGCGCCCGCCACGCAACTCATGAGCACGTCGTTCACCGAGCAGTTGAGCGCCTTGCCCACCGCCTTGACCTCAACCAAGGGAATGGGCGGGCACCAGGCGACGCGTTTGGTGTGGCCCGGGATGCCCTTGAGGCGGGTCGGCGAGTCGTCCGCCATCAGCGCCAGGGAGGCCAGGTCACTGGCCGCGTGGTAGGCCAACTTGGCAAAGTCAACCGAGCCATGCACGCCTTTTTCCATGCCGAGCTGGGGGTCCATCAGCAAACCCAGGGAACGCACGACGCCCTCAAGCCACGCGGGGTGGACTGCCGGGTGCGGGGCTTCGGGCGGCGCACAGCCACCGTCCATCAACGACTGGGTGACCGAGATCAAAGCGATGCCGTCGGCAATGCAATGGTGAATGCGCACCATCACCGCCGAGCCACCTTTGTAGTTCTCGACCAGGTGAAGTTGCCACAACGGGCGTTGCCGGTCCAGCGGCTCCGTCGTCAACTGGGCCAGCCGGTCCTGCAGCGCCTCTTGCTCCCGGCCAGCCGGCTTTTTAGCCAACTTTTCGATGACCAAGTGTTTCGCAATATCAAACGCCGGGTCATTCACCCAGGTGGCGCCCGCCGTGTCTTCCACCACGCACTGCACAAAGCGTGGGTACTTGAGCAGGCGCTCCTCAATACGCAGGCGCAAATCGCCATACCGAATCCCGGGCTTGATCACCCAGACGCCCACAATCATCATGAGGTTGGACGGAGAATCCATGCGCAACCACGCAGTGTCCACCTTGCTCATGCGTTCGCCTACGTTTTGCGGTACTGCCTGTCGGGCTTTTTTGGCATGAATTCGGGTGACCATGGGCAATCCGGAACAAGGGGATTCGAAAAAAACGCCTGCATTTGGCAAGCGCTTGGCTGTCGTGCCATTTTGCAGGCAAAACGCACCGTAAGATACGGGGCAGACGCCCTACAACCCCAACCGGAGAAACCCATGGCCGATTTGAAATCGAAGTTTGAAGCAGCAATTGCAAATTCCAAGAGCCTGACCGAGCGCCCTGACAATGGCACACTGCTCAAGATTTATGCCCTGTACAAGCAGGCCAGCACGGGCGACAACGCCGAGAAAAAACCAGGGTTTACCGACATGGTTGGTCGCGCCAAGTGGGACGCATGGAACGGATTCAAGGGTACCTCCACCAAAGACGCGATGCAACAGTACGTCGACCTGATCGAATCTTTAAGCTAAAAAGGCCTGAAGCCCCCGTGGATACTGCGCAAGCAGCTACTAATTTAATAGCTAATTAGCCGTTTTATTTTGACCGGGGGTGCGGTTTTTTGACCGCCTTGGCTGCCAGTAACTGGTCCAGATTTTTGACAATTTCGGCCTCGATGCGGTGCTTGAAGGCCCCCAACAAAAAGCCCAGCTTGGCATCCAGATTGAAGTGGTCTTTGGTCACATGCAAGGTGCCGTTGACCCCCGAGCGCACAAAGGTCACCTCGTCTTGCGTGTCGCCCTCTTCGTAGGTGCACTCCATATCAAACTCTTCTTCTACCTGCTCCGCCCATTTGAAGGCGATTTTGCGTGCCGCGGAGAGGCCCAGGGAATGCTCGCGTCGAATGTGAAGATCTGCCACCACTGTTCTCCTTAATTGCCCATGTACAAATTCAAATCCCGTGTCACTGGCGACCTCATTATGCTGGAGCCCAACGGCCGTCAGATCCTGAAAATTCTGGGGAAAGACGACGCCTCCATGGCCAAAGGCATTTTGCTGCCCGAGCACATGCTGCCCGCCATTGCGGCACTGGAAGCCGCGGTTGCGCAAGACGAGGCGGCACAAAAGCAGCGCGCCCAAGACGCCTTGGACAAGGGGCAGTCCTTGCCACGCGCTGAAGGCATCTCACTGCGCCTGCGCGCAGTGCCCTTCATCGCCATGGTCAAACGCTGCCACCAGGCCGATGAAGAAATAGTCTGGGGCGTGTAAGCCCCCTGCCACCCAAGGCTGGACTATTTGTAACTGCGGGCGTCCTCGATCACTTTGCCGTCGTTGGGCAAACTGCCGGGCGACAACAACTCGACCGCACCGCGCAGTTTGGTCACATCGCGGATCGCCTCACCGATTTTGGCCGCCAGCGCATCGGGGCCGCTGCAGGCCGTCTCCACTTTGAGCGTCATCACATCGTTGGCCATTTCACCGCTCACCACCAAGCGGGCCCGCGACACCTCGGGAAAGCGCTTGACGATGTCGTCCACCTGCTTCGGGTGCACAAACATGCCCCGAATCTTGGTGGTCTGGTCGGCGCGCCCCATCCAGCCTTTGATGCGGGTATTGGTGCGCCCCGTGGGGCAGGCGCCTGGCAGGATGGCCGACAAGTCACCCGTGCCAAAGCGGATCAAGGGGTAGCCCGGGTTGAGGGTGGTCACCACCAACTCACCGACTTCCCCTTGCGCCACCGGGTCACCGGTGCCAGGGCGCACGATTTCCACGATGACGCCCTCGTCCAACACCAGGCCCTCGCGCGCTGCGGTCTCATAGGCAATCAAACCGAGGTCTGCCGTGGCGTAGCACTGGTAGCCGTCGATGCCGTGCGCGGTAAACCAGTCGCGCAGGGACGGCGGATAGGCCTCGCCGCCAAACATGGCTTTTTTGACGCTCGGCAGCGAGACCCCCATCTCAGCCGCTTTTTCCACAATGATCTTCAGAAAACTGGGGGTGCCGATGTAACCCGCAGGGGCAAGCTCACGCATGGCGTGCACCTGCTGCTCGGTCTGCCCGGTGCCGCCCGGGAACACGGTGCAACCCATGGCATGGGCGCCGGTCTCCATCATCGAACCCGCAGGCACAAAGTGGTAGCTGAAACTGTTGTGGATCAGCTCGCCGGGGCGAAATCCGGCCGCATAAATCGCGCGCGCCATGCGCCAATAGTCACGCGCCGTGCCTTCGGGCTCGTAAATCGGGCCTGGACTGGCAAATACGCGCGGCATGGCGGCGCCAAACGTCAGGGCGCTGAAGCCACCGAACACATCGCCACTGGCCACCGCACCGGGCGCCCGGGCTCTGGCGGCTTGCTGCAGCGCCTGCAACTCGCTCTTGCGAATGACGGGCAACTTGGCCAGCGCGGCACGGTCACGCACCTCGCCAGGGTTCACCCCATCGAGCACGGCTGCAAACGCGGCCGACGATGTTTGGGCATGGGCCACCTGCAGGGGCAGGGCGGCCATCAGGGCAGACTCGCGGAGCGACGGGTCGCGCGCTTCAAGCGCGTCAAAAAACGAACTGGGCATGGGCGAGGCTCCTTTATGCCAACCAGCGCTTGCGCCGTTTGTAACTCTTCACATCTTTAAAACTCTTGCGCTCGCCGCCGCCCATGCCAAGGTAGAACTCCTTGACGTCTTCGTTGGAGCGCAAATCGGCCGCAGCACCGTCCATCACCACCCGGCCGGATTCCATGATGTAGCCATAGTCGGCGTACTTCAGGGCCATGTTGGTGTTTTGCTCGGCCAGCAGGAAGGTTACTTTCTCTTTGTTGTTCAGGTCTTTGACGATCTCGAACACCTCTTCCACAATTTGCGGCGCCAAGCCCATGGAGGGCTCGTCCAGCAGCACCATCGTGGGGCTGGCCATCAGGGCGCGGCCAATGGCGCACATCTGCTGCTCACCACCCGAGGTGTAGGCCGCCTGGCTGGTGCGGCGCGTCTTGAGACGGGGAAAGTAGTTGTAGACCTTCTCCAGGTTGGCGGCGACTTCGGCCTTGCTTTTGCGGGTGTAGCCACCGGTCAGCAGATTCTCCTCAATGGTCAGGTGGGCAAAGCAATGCCGCCCTTCCATGACCTGCACCACGCCGCGCTGCACCAGGTCGGCCGGCGACAGGTTTTCGATGCGTTCACCGCGCAGCTCAATCGAACCCTTGGTCACGGCCCCGCGCTCGCCCGCCAGCAAGTTGCTGACGGCCCGCAAGGTGGTGGTCTTGCCCGCGCCGTTGCCGCCCAAAATAGCGACAATGCCGCCCTCAGGCACCTGCAGGGACACGCCCTTGAGCACCAGAATCACGTGGTTATAGATGACCTCAATGCCGTTGACATTGAGAACAATGTTGCGCTGCGCAGCAGGCGTGGAAGTGGGTGGTGTGTTGGATGTTTCCATAGGGGTTCTCAGTGTCCAAACGGCAGGGCCGATGCACCTTGCAGTGCAAAGCGCCCTCTCGTTTGGCGGCTCCGCAGAGCCGCCGTTTCAATCAGCCCGGGATCAGGACTGGCAATCCGCAGGGGTGCGGGCGGTCAGCTTCTTCTCGGCCGCGTACTTGGCTGCCGTGGTCTTGACCAGTGGCTTGATGATTTGCTCATCGGCTTGCAGCCAGTCAGAGGTGAACTTCCAGGCCTTGCCATCCCAGGTGTGGATGCGTGCCCAGTTGGCGCCCATGTGGTCGGTACACGAGGTGCTGACCGGACGCATGACGCCGGCAAACCCCAGGGCATCCAATTTAGGCTGTGTGAGGTTCAGGTTTTCCAGGCCCCAACGCACTTGCTCGCCGTTCATGACCTTGCCCTTGCCATAACGCTCCTGGGCCGCACGGACACCTTCCAGTGCCAGCATGGCGCTCATCGCTCCACGCATGTACAGCACCTGGCCGACTTCTTCCTTCGGTCCGGTACCCTGGCCTTTGCCGTGCACCGTAGCAAGCACATCCTTCACGACCTTGGAGCCCAGTTCAGCACCGTGCTGCATGGTGACCGCGTTGTAGCCCTTGGCGCCTTCGGCCACGTCTTTCACGTCAGGCTCAGCACCCGCCCACCACACGCCGTACATCTTTTCGCGGGCGTAGCCCGTGGCCTGTGCCTCTTTGATCGCCGTACTATTCATGACACCCCAGCCCCACAGCACAACGTAATCAGGCTTGCTTTGGCGCACTTGCAACCAGGTGGCTTTTTGCTCGACGCCGGGCGCCGTGACAGGCAGCATTTGCAGGGTGAAGCCGTGCATGGCTGCGCGCTCTTGCAACAGGGGGATGGGCTCTTTTCCAAACGGGCTGTCGTGGTACACCAAGGCCAGTTTTTTGCCCTTCAACTTGTCAAATCCACCTTCTTTTTTGGCAATGGCTTGCATGATGGAGTCGGCGGCCACCCAGTAGGTGCCTGCCAATGGGAAGTTCCACTTGAACACCGTGCCATCCGCGCTCTCGCTGCGGCCATAGCCCACGGTCACCACCGAAATTTTGTCGTTGGGTGCTTTTTCAGTCAAAGCAAAGGTTGCACCGGTGGACAGGGGCTGCACAAAGGTCGTGCCCTTGCTCTTCAGGCGTTCATAACACTCCACGCTACGCGCGGTGTCGTAGCCGGTTTCGCACTCTTCATACGAGAGCTTGACGCCGTTGATACCGCCACGGGCATTCATCAGCTTGATGTAGTCCACATAGCCGTTGGCCCATGGCACACCGTTGGGCGCGTAGGGCCCGGTACGGTAGGACAGCACGGGAATGAACTGCTCTTTGGCTTGGGCGAAGGCGTTGCCGGTCATCAAGACCGATGCGCCAACGGCCACGAGGCTGGTTGCGAGTACGAGTTTGCGAAGCTTCATTTGTCTCTCCTATTAATTAATATCAAAGCACGGGGGAACATGAAAATCAAAAAACGGTGCCACGCATCAGTGCGGGAACGGCCACAGACGCAGTTTCTGTTTGGCGATGGACCACAGCTTGGCCAAGCCGTGCGGCTCGACGATCAAGAACCAGACGATCAAGCCACCAAACACCATCAGCTCGGCGTGCGACACACCGGCCGTTGAAATTTCAACACCAAACAGTCCCGCCAACAGCGGCAAGCCCTGGCTCAGCACAATCGGCAAAATCACGATGAAGGCAGCACCAAAGAAGCTCCCCATGATGGAGCCCATGCCACCGATGATGACCATGAACAAGAGCTTGAACGACTGGTCCACCGAGAACGCGGCGGGCTCCCAAGCGCCCAGGTAAATGAAGGCCCACAAGGCACCCGCTACGCCGACGATGAAGGAACTCACGGCAAACGCACTGAGCTTGGCGTACATGGGGCGAATACCAATCACGGCGGCGGCGACATCCATATCGCGAATCGCCATCCACTCACGGCCCACCGCGCCACGCACCAGGTTCTTGGCCAACAGGGCGATCACCGCCAACAC
>Ga0247844_1001319_pt1 | contig 46635 bp, 42 predicted proteins | sample LaCtaG_FD_192421 | JGI IMG/M metagenome (GOLD analysis project Ga0247844, IMG submission 192421) | Freshwater microbial communities from meromictic Lake La Cruz, Castile-La Mancha, Spain - LaCruzMarch201714.5m_1 | ecosystem: Environmental > Aquatic > Freshwater > Lake | place: Spain: Castile-La... | reverse complement strand
CTCATGCAATCTCATTTTTCACCTGATTATACTTTTTCTCAACCAGTGGATATTGAATGGCTGTACAATAAACAGGGGCTATTTTTTCTTCAAATTAGACCTTATTCCAAATGAAAAATTTCCCTAAAAATTCACTAAATTTTTTTTTTCTTTTTAATTCCTTTCAATTTTTCTTTTCACTTTTACTGTGGGTTCCCATTTTTTATGAATATCAAAAAAAAATTGGCCTTAATGATGGAGAAATTTTTCGCATTCAAAGTCTCTATTATCTCATATTTTGCCTCCTGGAAATTCCCACTGGATATCTCGCTGATTGGATTGGCTATCGTTTTTGCTTAATTCTAGGAAGTATTACATTAGTTATTGCTAATATTATTGTCCCACTTGAACCTAGTTACATGGGGTTTTTAAGTCACTTTATTTTAATTGCACTAGCTCGCTCCTTTGTTTCAGGAGCATCTAGCGCCTACCTCTATGAATCACTTTACCAAAATAATAAAATAGATGAATATAAAGAAGCTGAAGGAAGAGCACGAGCCTATTCCTTAATTGGAAAAGTTATTTGCTGGGGAGCAATTGGACTCATCATGCAGTGGCATTTAACTCTCCCCTATTGGCTTTCGGCGCTAAATGCTGCTATTGGGCTCTATTTTGCCTACCAACTCCCTGAAGTATCTGCCTCTGTAAAAAAAGCACGAATTTCGATTTTAGAATTATTTAAAATACTAAGTTCAAATTTATATTTAATTTTAATAATGTTACAGGGTGTTGCATTATTTGTGCTTGCACGCATTTGCCAAGTAAATCTCTTCCAACCAATTCTTCAAAACAAAGGTTTTGAACTTCCACACTATGGAATGATCATGTCTCTTATGACTATTTTTGAAGCCATTGGTTCCTTTAAATCTAAATGGATCAAATCCTATTTAAGTGACTTATATGCGACATTACTTTTTACAATAATCATTGGACTTTGTTTTTTTATGATTTCCCTTAATTCATTTTGGAGAATTGATCTAAAAGTAATCACCATTTTCTCTCTTTGCCTCTTTAGTTTTGTCATTGGAATTTCCTTTCCCATTCAAAGACAGCTAATGAATCAGGCCATTCCAGAACCAAAGTTGAGAGCAAGTCTCCTTTCCTCAGAATCAATCATAGATAGAGGGATAAATAGTTTAGTTGCTAGTTCCATGGCCGCAGCAATAACAGCAGGACACCTTTTATTGTTTTTAAAGCAATCTGCACTTGTTACAATAATTTCAGTTTTAGTGATTACACTTTTAATTAAGACTATAGGAAAACCTAAAAATGAAAACTCAATCTGAAAATTTTTTTGTTGATAAATTTATACCAAAAAATGCACGTGCCATGATTAATCGCTGGAAAAATTTTTCACCTCACACTATTACTATTATGTTTAAGACATCTTTTTCGATTATCTGCTTAATACTTTTTGCAAAGTTAACATTTTCTCTTCTAAATACGGAATCAAGTATTGCTATTCAATCTTTTGATGAATCTATTTTAAAGTGGGTTGAAACTCTGCGCACTCCATTTTTAAATGCCATGATGGTTGATATAACTTCGCTTGGCGGACTTGCTCTCACTGTGATCCTAGGACTTCTCACTGTTTTTATTTTTCTAATAGCAGGAGATCCTGCTGCCGCCATACATCTCATTATTACAGCAACAGGCGGTTTTTATATTTCACTTTGGACAAAAAGTTTAATTCTAAGACCTAGACCTACTATTATTCCACAACTCATTCATGCTTCTGGATTTTCCTATCCTAGTGGACATGCAACAACTTCTGCAGCTATTTATTTAACAATGGCCATATTAACTTGCAGACATTTTAAAAGTTATAATAAAAGATTTTTTTTACTCTTTCTTGCAGCAATCATGATTACACTGATTTCATTTTCTCGAATTTATCTGGGAGTTCATTATCCAAGTGACACAATGAGTGGGGCCCTAATAGGACTAGCATGGGCACTTTTCATGGCCGCACTTTTTTCTAAATTGCACTTCCACTCAGGAAAATATTAATTTATTCCTTCTACATTTATTCCCTGTAAAGAGCAACTCCTATATTTTTCTCAATACACTCAATTGCTCTTTGCGTCGAGACCTGCTACAGCACATCGCAGTGGATGAGTTTGTAGCTCCACAACACAGAGGGTTATTTTACATATTTAGTATAAGTCTGTGTGAAATAAGCAGCCCAAAGGATCCCTAATTTCCTGTGATAAAATTAGCTGATAATCTAAATGAGTTTCTGTCCAAACAACAACACCGCCAAATTATTTAATTCCACTTGAAGACATTGTACTTGCGCCATTAAATATATCGAAAGCACCATTGGCATCATTATTTCATTTCACGAAAAAAACATCCATTACCTATTTTTTATCTAACTTTGCAATAGATTTCTGTAATGGAACTAATTTTTTTGAAATTTTTATTATTAATTAACAATATTTCTGGATTTCCATTATTAATTGATTTAATGCTGTTTTGAAAAACTGACAATTAAAATTCATATTTTTAAAATTGTAAAAAAGATATAGTCAATAAAATTAGTTTTTTCTAGACAGGGATATAATATATGATGATTATGACTAAGTTTAAAAATTTCCCAGGAAAATCCGTTATGAAAAAAACATTCTCGATATTATGTCTACTTAAATTAACATCTCTCTTTGCAATTAATCATTCGATTAACCCTGAGAGAATGCTCCTTCCACCTATCGATATTTTTAGCAAACAGAATAAAATCCTCAATAATGATCTAGTGGAAGTTAAAAAATTAAGTTTTGATGAAAAAGGAAATGCGTCTAACAAATCAGAAACAATGACCATTTCATTGGAGGAATTTCAAAATTATACAAGACTTGCTTCCGCAGTTTATAAAGTTGAATATTCTACTAATAGATCACAAGAAATTATTAAAGGTACTGCCTTTCATATTGGGCATGGATATATATTAACAAATCATCATGTCTTGTCCAAAGATCGAAGTAATTTAGACCAATGTTTAAACTTTTCAATAACTGATTCAAAAAATCATAGTAATACTTTTTCCTGTAAAAAAGTACATTTTTGCAGTCAAGAAAGTGACTTCTGTCTCATAGAAATAAATGATGCTAAACAGTGTAAAAACTTCTTTTGTACAAAATATAACAAACTTTCTTTTGCAAATAACCCATCACTAAAAATAACTAAAAATTCTATTCGAAATGAATTTCCTGAAAAATCAATGAATCCTCCCTTTCCCTTTAGCGATATTGATTACCCATTAATGGCCATTGGAAATACCCTGGGTTTAGGAACTCATGTTTCTATTGGAAAAGGATTTAACTTACTAACCAATAATTCTACTCGATTTTACGCACCAATAAGAGCAGGAAATTCAGGAGGTCCTCTCATTAATAAAGCAGGAATAGTTGTGGGAGTTATAAAACAGGAAAGTGAAGAGAAAAATAGTAATACTGCATTTAATATAGCCTTTAATTCAGATAGCATCTATGAAGAATTAAAACAGCATTTTTTAATTAACAATAATGTAGAAATGCTTGAAATTCTTGAAACACTTTTCCAAAATTGAGCCTGTAAAAGTTACATACAAATCCTATTATTTCATAGAAATGAACTATTTCTACCCCACTTTTTAAAATCATTTATTATTACATATTAGAAGAAACAGATTTTGAGGTATATAAATGTGCTTTAAATTTTTAATTTATATTATAACATTAGCTTTTATTAATTCAGATTTCATTTTAGCACAAAAATTGAAAACAAATCATGCCTTTGAAAATGAAATATCAAGTAACAATGCTTCAGGAATTATATTTTCCTACGAAAGTTCACAAATAAACATTAATCATCGCGAATCAATTCCTGGTTCTAGTACACCATATTCACTTGATAAAAATGTTAAGTTAAGAAGAAATGGTATCAAGATAAATGTATTTCAAGAATTTGCTGCAAAATCATTATTTTCAACAACTATCTATGTAGACGCTGGAACCTTTTTTGGAAGCGAAGAAGGAAGTGTTAAAAAAGGCAATGGACTAACTAACTCATTTAAAGAAAAAGGTCATGGATATTTTATTGGCCCTGGTCTAAGCCTCAATCAAAATAATTTTGCTGCCGGTCTTAAATGGCAACCCTATGTGGATTTACAATATTTAGTGGAAACCTCCACCTATGATCTCATTTATAATTCAGAAACTACAAATTCTGAACTTCAACTTTCGAACCGTTATATCGAGCAATTTTTCAAATACAGTTTAGGTATTCGTGTCATGGATGAAAAGGAAGGCATGATATCTTATCTTTCAATGGGTATACTTAATTTACTAAATCCAGAAAAAAATATTAATCGGGCATCGCAAAATGACGGTGGGACAATTGTTAATACCGAAACTAGTTCCAAATATAGTCCCTATATATTAATGGCAGGTATTGGTTTTCTTTTTTAAGTAAAAAACCAACCAACTTTGATTTTTTAAAGCTTGATGTGAGAGATCTAAAGTTTTGCTTTTTAATTTTAATATTACAATTCTGTTCTTCATATTCTCTTCTTCACAGACATTCATTTAAAAATCTGCTTTCATTTAATTTCGTTTTAAAAAAATAATTTAAATTTTAACTAGTGCTAGTACTTTAATTTTTTATTCCAACAAATATATTTAGGGTTACAAATTGATGACCCTAAAATATATTTTCATAGAAGGAAATTTCAATGAATTTATGTATTCACTTAAGTATTGTATCGCTTTTACTTGCCTTTTATACATCCTGTTCAATTACTTCAAATATAACTGAAGTAAACCAAAACAGGACACCTTCCTTTACTTCTATTCCTCAGCTAGATTTTATCCTTGAGGAGAATTACTTAATTGTTTATACCTTACAAAGGGGAAGTGCCGATGGTAAAAATTTTAGCACGGCACTAGATTTTCAAAATTATGCTTGGGCACTAAATAAAGCCAAATACCGCGAACAAAAAAAGTATGATAATAGTGAACTAGATAATCTTCATACAAAAAAATTCAGAGATAATTTTGACACTTATTTTGAAGAATTAAAAAATTCAATTCAATATAAAAAACTATATAAAGAAACTGTTGAATATAAAAATGATTGCGCCAAAGAATGGAACAAAAACCTAAACAAATCTTTTGAATTAATGAAAAAAATTACAAAATTACATTTTCAATTTCCTAAATCTGTTAAAATATATATTACTCATCCTGCAGTGAGCAATGGTAGTGCTTTGGATAGAAAGAATTTTAAGATTGCCTGGGGAGATTGGGGACATTTTCCTAATTACTCTACAGTTTATCTCTGGCATGAAATCCTACATTCCTTTATGGACATTGATGATGTATCACATGCAGTGATACAAATGGCCACTGATAATGAATTACGTGCAAGACTAAATAATACAACTTTCCCACCCTTCGTAGGACATGAATCGCTAAAACCATTAATGGACAAAATTTATTCAAAATGGAAAACATACTTGAACTCAGAAATGAATTTGATCGATTTTGCTAAAACAATAAATGATTCTCTATAATATTGTACTTCCGTCACTTAACCATAGAATGTTAAGGTTCACATACTCAATTGATTAGAAAAATTTTGTGATTTATTTTTAAAATTACTGATTATTAAAATTTAAAATTTGGCTGCAAAGCCCAGATTTACTAAAATGAGTCTTATAAAAATCATTCTTCAAATTTTCACTAGAAGTCTTGTTTTTTTCAACTTTTTCTTTATTTATTAAATTATTTTTAAGAACAATACACTCTGGGCTAAGATTTTGATTATCAAGAGAGATGAGAACTTTTTCTAATTTTTGTAAAAATTTATTGTATCCCTTATTAGAATGTCCACTACCTATAAGATTTTTAAATTCTAATCTAACCAAAAATGCCCATTGAAAATGGGATGCTTTCACGGATAGATAATACAGAATTTCTTCCTCACTCATTGAAAATATAAAATCTTCAATATCCTGGTTTCCAGTATTTTTATCCAATAAATAATCTGTATTTTTTTGAAAAGAATAGGCATCAACAGCTTCCACAATATTTTCATTTATTATTTGGGCATAGCCATTATGATCATTTTTTTTTCCTGAATAAATAAAATAATCAATTTCATTATCTTCAAATGCCATTAACCACAAAGCTTTTGTTGTCTTTTTTCTAGACTCAGCCATTTCACAGGAATCTTGATTAACTTCTGCCATATCCCTGGAAAATTTTTTTATAAGCTCATCATAATCCATATAGAGCAAATGATTGTCTTTGGGCGCCTGAATTTTTAACTTTAATAAATATTTACCATACCCACTTGAGCTATAAAAATCATGGGAGACATAAAGTGATGGCAAGGCCAGATCAGCACCAAAGTCATATTTTTTTTCTATCATGAATTCTTTTAAGAGCATTATTTTCTTTTTAGAATTGTTTTTAACTTTCAATATTTTTTTTATCAAATATTCGTCATTTGTCCAATGATAGACATACCAATAATCTAACTTTCGTGGAGTCCAGTTTTCATTAAAATCTTCGTTTTTTAAATCCATATTCATATATTTAAAAAGTGATTCTGGAAGAAGAATTTTTTTATTCTTATATGGCAATAGACATGGATCATTTAATATCTTTTTTACATCATCGGATAGAGATGTAGAATCATTTGAAAATTGAGAATGAAAATTCTGAGCAGAAATATTAGTTAAAAGAAATCCCTGCAAAATACCCATGAGTAATACAATAAGTAACGAAAAATATGCCATAACTAGATATTAACATAAAATGGGTTTTTCATTATTTCATTGTAAAATTTACAAAAAATATTCAGATTCTAAAGATTATTTACTGTCCTTCAAATATGAATATTGAGTGTAATTGTTAAACTTAAGAATTTATTCCCTTAAAATTCTTAATTATAAATCTTTGGGAAATAAATTTATTAAACTTGTCCGTAATTGGGTGTTAACGGGATTTCATCATTAACTCAAAGAATTTATAGCTATCTCCATGAGACAATATATGTGGAAAATAAATGGTTAATCTGGAAGTATATTTTCTCCAAGCTTTATTAATCAAGAGTTGTTTACTTAGATTGAATTAAAAGTTCAAAAAACAACTAAGAATGTTTTAACTTACATTCTAATTCTATTTCAGTATCAGGTGTGAATTGTTGAGGTAAGCTTTCAAGCCCTAAAGAGATATTTATTGAAACAGCTCTTCTAGAATTAAGATTATTAATAAAATTTCCCCATGTAGTGGATGTTTTTAACCATCCTTGCATGGCGTGTGCATTGCATCCAGATCCTAATTTGCTACAAGCTAGTATTTTTTGAATTAGTGGTTTATTTGAAATAATTTTATTACCAATTGTAATTGCTGAGTTTTCAATCCTAAATTGACCACCGCTTCCAACATTTGCTATACCCCAAAAATCATAATTTAAAGTTCCCGGATCACCTCCATTAAGATTGATTCCAAGGTTAAGTATGGTGGTTTTACAAAATTTAGAGACAGTATTAGAGCAACTCAAAGTCTCATAGATTTCCATGTAAAGACCTGAAGTATTTTTATACTTGCCCTTGCAACTTAAATTGATGCTTTTAAATTGAGCATGAGATTGGTTGCTAAAAAAAAAGATTGAGAAAATAAAAAAGAAAAAGAAAATAGATTTCATTTGTACTCCTGCACGGGATAATAAATTTATCAGTAGACCGGACTTATCTGAATTACTCAGTATCACCGTTGCGGCACAGTTCTGGATTTACACCAGATTCCCCTGATAAACATAAAGTCATATAAAAACATTAGTAATTTGCAATACTTGTATGATTGATTTTTTTTGAAAAAATTACTTACTTGATAACGATTGAAAATCCCAACTCACACCAAAATCGAAAAGGAACTGAAAGCTTCTTTAACTGGACTTTGTACTTCCTAAAATAAATTGGATACTTTCAGCTTATCATCAACCATATATTGAATCAGGGGCTCAAAATTACCTTAAACAGATCTAAATGGATAGAAAATCAAAATCCCTAAACCTAGGTTCCTATGCTGTAAAGCAACCATATTTCAAAAAAATCATTAAGTTGATAAACAACCTAAACCTAATGATTTTTGAATTATTGAAGCTTAGTTTTTCTTCGTCTTCATGAATTTTATGGAAAAACAGACCTTGTTGAGCAAAAAATTTAATTCCAGAATAAAAGCTGGGAGCTCTATTTTCTCCCAGCTTTTATTGATCGTCTATCGCTGACTTGAATAGGGATATTGTTCAGAACAATATTATTTTCTTTTTAAGTAAAATCCATCCGCAGAATTGATATCATTATTCCAGGATTTCGGATTTATTAAACAAACTTCAAGATTTTCAAGAGAATAATTTTGAGAATTCTTCAAGAATAAATTAATAGAATTAGTAACTTCATTACTTAAGCACATGCATCTGACATAAGAAAATGCAATATTATATTTTTTGTCATCAATAGAAATACCAGTGTATGCGCCTGTTATCACTTGTCCATTTTTATTGTCAAGATGAGGCTTTATTTCTTTAAAACAAATATCTTCAGATTTTACTGAAAATGACATAACAACTAAAAGTAAAGTTATAAATTTTTTCATCCAATGCACTCCTTTGAAATTTTATTTTTTTATTAACTAAGATATGTAGATCATCCTATTGCCCTAGTCAAACATAAACTAATCCAATGCTTTAGAATGTCCCGACAAATGGACAATTTTAATCATTAATATTTAAAATTTGAAGGGTACTAGAGAATAACAAGAATATTATTAAAGACAATTGATGAAACTTTATCTCTTAACTTACTTACTTACTTACTTACTTACTAGGAATTAAAACGGTTGGATTTTATAAATTTGTAGGTCCTGTCTAAAACGAAGGCCACTAATTTTTTTGAAAATCAGGGAAGCTAAAATAAATCCCCTCCTGATTTCCTTATTTTAAAATGCAGGAAATGAATTAAAAACTAGTTTCCTGGTATGACTCCTTAGGATCAGACACCAATTACAAATTAATTTTATTATTTGAAAAATGTGATCAAGTCATCAATGAAAGATAGAAGAATGTTACTCTGATTTTCCTTTAAGTAAGTTGCACAGATTTTATATCTGCCAAAGGATTGATACTTAAGGCCAATAATTTTGATTTCCTTGATTTTCTTCTCATCCAAAAATTTTTGTGCATTTCTTCTTGGAATCATACATAAACCTAATCCCATGGAAGCAAGGTTAATGGCCGCTTCAAAACTATTCAGACTATATGATCTTTGAAACTTTAGTCCTTCTAATGCTAGGTATTGTGGGATGGGCATACCTTGTCTAAAATGGGCCTGCATATCTGTAAGCAACTGCTCCTGCTCAAGGAATTTTAAATTTATAGACTTTCTTTTATCATCTTTTGAAGTGTAAAATGCAAAGTCCCCTCTATAAACTGTGGTACTCACTATTCTTGGATTTGCAAGTGGCTCAACTGTAAGTGCCAGATCAACATTACCATTTAGAAGATCATTTATAATTGAATCAATCCTGCCGCTCATTAGAGATATTTTTAAAGTTGGTCTGAGCTTAGTCGTTTCCTTAATAAATCTTGGCCAAACATGTATTGCTAAGGTTTCATGAGTTGCAATTTTGATAATTGTCTTCTCATCATCACCTAAGTTTCTAATTTTCAACTCTACGTTATCTGTCTGATGAAAAATTCTTTTACTAAATTCATATAAAATATAACCTTCTGGCGTTAGGGTAATTCCTCTTGGAAGTCTATTAAGGAGCTTGACCTGCAATGAGTTTTCTAATGCTTTCATAGTGTATGATAAATTAGATTGGCTTAAGCCCAACATTTTAGATGCAGCTGTAACTCCTCCTAAATCAGCAATGACTTTAAAAGGATAAAGCTTCTCAAGATGATCTTTTAAATAGAGCTGATCCATATATATTTTTCTACCCATTAGTTTTATTCATGTCATACATTACAATTAAATATTTTTCAATGCCTATTGGTTGCAAGTAAATTGTCCCCAACATTAAATCTATTTTTATGAAGGAAATATATGAAAATTGTAATAATCCTCTTATTGTCAAAAGTTGTTTTGAATTCAATTACCTATGCAAAGTGCCAGGATCATTACTTAAAAAAGATCAATGAAATTTCCAGTAAAATGAATCCACCGAGGACTACATTACTTATAAATGCTGGCGCAGAGACAATCATTATTCCTACATTATTAGCTGCCGGAACTATGCCTATCGCTGCCATAATCACTGTACCGGCATTAGCTATAGCAGCAGGAGGATATTTGGGGTTTCTTTCTATGCAAAAAAAATCTTATCGAAAAGTATTTTTGTCAATTCAGCAAGCAGAATCAGGAAATGGCGGTAAAGTTTTAGACAAAATTTTTAAAAGAGTTCAGCGTAAAAACCAAATTTTATCAAGAGACGAAATTATAACTAAGATCATTGCATTAAATGAAATAAATTTCTTTTGTGTTAATGATTATGAAACAGGCAGTGTAAAATTGCACAAATTTAATTCTTTTATTAAAACCCTAAGCAACATTAAAAATGGAGCATGAAATGAAATTTCTCTTATTACTTTTCGTATTTTTTCAATTGCCTATTTACGCAAAAGATAAACCTGAAGATATTCTTAAAGCAGAAGGAATAACGCTAGAGAAAAACTTTAAAAATATTGGAAATTATCTACATGTCGTGAGAGTTCATGATTTACTATACCTAACTGGGAAAGGACCTATACTCCCCACTGGGAAATATGTCATTGGAAAAGTCGGCAAAGAATTAACTCTTGAAGAAGGCGCAAATGCAGCACGACTTACAATTATTCACCAATTATCAGTTCTGAAATCTGAGTTAGGCGAACTCTCTAAAATTGAAAAATTTGTAAAACTCAATGCTGCAGTTAACTCAGTTGATACTTTCTCTCAACATCCCCAGGTCGTTGATGGAGCTTCTAACTTACTTACAAAAGTTTTTGGAGATAACATTGGAAAGCATGCCCGCACAGTGATAGGGGTAAATTCACTGCCGATGAATATTCCTATAGAAATTGATCTCATTGTGAAAATTAAAAAATGAGTTATATGATTTACAAAATTTGGGCGTACTTAATTACTGTAACATTTTCGCCGATTGTAAAAGCGCAATTTTCACCTAGCGTGCTAGGTTCAGGAAGTATTGATATGCTTACCTATGCATAACCTAAACATGATGACTGCTTATCAAAAAAGTTGCATGAACCATTTAACTGCATTGGAAAAGGTGATTTAGTAAATATGGTAAAGATGAAGAAGATCATTCACTAAACATGGATATGATTAAAATAAATTGCCATGAATCTCTCCACTCTAGTTCAAGTCATGGTTTGTGATGGAACAATTAGGGATCGATGAAACATAATTCTAAGGAATATTTTTGAATTATAGATGCTTAGTTTTTTGTCCTAGTGACTTTTCTCAGAAAGACGGGTCTTGTTGAGTAAAAACCTAACTCCAGAAAAATTGCTGGGAGCTATATTTTCTACCAGTTTTGATATGTGTAAAAATTTCGATGTCTAGAATCAATGTTGAAAATTTTGATTTTGGTAATCTGGTTTAATTAACACCAAGACAGAATTCTACAGTATTGTACTCTAAGCGGCATGCCTTGTAGCCAAAACCTGCATTTTTACAAAGCTCTGCTGAATTGTATTCTGCCCGACAATCTTTATAACCACCTTTTGCACTTAAGCAGAAGTCTGCTGAATTATATTCATCTCTGCAGTCTTTATATCCCTCTTGTGCATTTTTACAAAAATCAGCACTATTGTACTCCTTTCGACAGTCTTCATATCCTGAAGCAAAGGTAAAAGAAATGGGAAGTGTAATTAAAAATAACAACATAATAATTTTATTCTTCATCATAATTTTCCATCTTATTAGTTAGACAATTTATATACTTTCGTAAAACAAGGCTCAAAGATCATTTCGAAGTTGAAATTCGTATACTTTTATAAAGGATTTTGAAGATATAACACAGATGTTTTATTTTATACAAAAATTTTAATTTGGTATGATCCTTAGCATTATTTAGTGTCACTTCGTAACCATGCCATAGATACCGCATGACATGGTCAGTGGTGTCGTTCATAAAATCTAAAATAGTAAAATTATCTGAAAATTTCTTATGTCAGAAACATCTTTGGTTTGAAGAGATTACTAGCGAAAACTAATGATTGATATGGAACTCATTCACACCTTTTCTATATAATAATGAAGACTCTTAGGAATTCTGACTTTAATGAGCGAAAAATTAAATTTTCAGAAGAAATAGCTGGGAGCTTATTTTCTCCCAGCTTTGTTGATCGTCAGTCGCTTACTTGATTAGTGATTTAGGCTGCTTAATTCTTGAAATTATTTTAAAGTAACGGTTAATATAAGAAGCAAAAAATTGCTACCATTTTTAAAATGAAAGTTTGATTAATTTGAAGAATAGTTAACGCAAGTACAGCTTTCCACATAGCAATATTTTTTTATATTCGTATAACCAGGAGAAAAGGATCCAGTGGATGAGCTTTCGCACTGAGCAAATGAACCTGCAATTGCTTCCTCGCAACAGAATTTTCCATTTCCAAGAGATTCAGATTGTGATCTAAAAAAGAATTTAGTTTCGACTAAAGGCTTTTTACTAACACCCAAGTAAGCTATAACGTCTTTACGTGCAATTGCCGTACAATGTGTCCAAGGAGTAACACCTGGGTCAATTTTAAACTTTCGACAAGTTGGTGAGATTGTTTGTCCAAAAGATAAGTTAATAAAAATAAATGTCATTAAAAAAGTAAAAAATTTTACAAGTTTCATTTTGCCTCCAAAAAGATTAATCAATAAGATCGAACTAATAGCAATAAACTAATAGCAATAAAATGTCGAAAGGTAAAATGCTAAAAACTACTTCAATTCCCTTTTATTGACTCTTTTCTAAAAAGCAGAATTTTACGAGCAATTTTTCAGATCTCCATAGCAAGAAATTGCCAATCTAATCTAGATGATTGGCCATGGTTAAAAATTTTAGTTTCATTATTAACTATCTACAAGAAAATGAGGAAATATTACGTGTACTTTTGCTATCATCTTGGATCCCTAAGGATACAAGTCCCTTTTGTGCTTTGACTAGAAGAGTTGCATTTCCGACAAGTTCTGAAGCTGTACATGAATATTTCACAACTTTGTTCAATTTTTCTTCGTTGCAATAAAAAATAAAATCCTCGCCAAGGTATCCAAAAAATGTGAAATCCTGGCCTTCATTTACCAATTCCTTTTCAATTTTAAAATTGTTTTTCCCAGACTTACAATTAAAAACCGTTTCTCCAGCAAATACCGAAACATTAAGTATTGCTAAAAATCCAATTAACATTTTTTTCATAAACTTCCTCTTGTAAAAGTAATTAAAAAGCTTGATTGCTTGATTGTAAAATAATCTTTTATTCTCATTCACAATAGCTGTCTTCTTTTCTTTAATGAGATTAATGACAGACTATTTTTTTTTATTTGATTTAGACTAAAAAAATGGCGTCCATACCTTAAATCCTATTTTTAATTCCCCATCATTAATATTATCATTAAGCTCATAATGTTTTTCAAAAAGCGCATCACATAGGCTGATCGAAACACCTAAAACTACTTTTCTGTATCCATATAAACCACCAGTAACTTCAAAGTTGTGAAGTTTCCCGTTGTTGTTAACATAATCCCAGAATTGATTCCCTGAAAATATACGGGGCTCATTAGAAAAAAATTTCAACAATAACTTGTCTCTGATTGGACGCCTTCGATTAAATTCAGCAACTTTCGGATGATATTTTTCTAAAAAATCAGTTGCATTATTATCAACAACCTTAAACTTATTTTTTCCTTTAACGCTTATGATTATTTTTGGATTCTCTTGGCAACTAACTGTAGGTAAGATCAATTCATAATCCGAATTAAATTTAAAATCAATTGCTCTATTGAAATAACTAATTTTTGCAAATAAATCTGAGTCGATATTTCCATTAGTAGATGCTTGACCAACGACCAATCGAACAAAGCTCGACCCTTTATCACCAATTAACTCATAGTGCCTTGCAATAGCATAAACAATTTCATGAAAGTCACTCCTAGCTTGATCTAAAGGACTTAATTGGTTGTAAATAAAGTTATCTCTCAAAATAATTTGCTTTTTTACACCAAAAGCTTCTTCGTTTTCTGCAGCATCAATCCAGTTTACTAGTTGCAAATATTTACATCCTGAATCAATCGAAAAAAGTTGAACATCATTGACTATCGCCAACTCTAGGTTGCCCTTGTCTTTAACATATCCCGGTGTATTGTATTTCAAGTATCCTTGTGTCACTTGAGTTGCTAAAGCTGGCGATTCTTTTCGAATTTTCTCAACCATTGCCATGAAGTAAGAATCTTTTGATGTTTGCCCATCAATTTTATCATCCTTTTTAATATCCTCCTTGCGGCGGCGCTCCTCTATAAGATGATTCTTTATTTCATGGCCATCATAAAAACTATAACCAACTTTTTCATTTCCTTCAGGACAAAATTGTACACCGCCCCCATTTCCACCATCTCTTCCATTGCTATTAGCAAGGGAAAAAGCAGACAAAAACCAAATCAAAACTAATAATAAAATCTTCATATTTTCTCCATTCATTTTAGTTGTCTAAACTGTTAATTCAAAAAATTGCAGAGCGAGACAGTAAACACTATTTTTTTTCTTTCCCGTTCCAAATTCAGCATCGAATTTACGTCTAAATTCTTTGAGCATCTTTTTGGCACAGGGAAGTTTTTTTTTATCAATAGATAATGTCAGCGAGGTAATATCTCTATTTCCTATATCTTGCATATTTAGTGCTGTTAAAGACTTTTCTATAAGTTGGCGTTGAAATTTTTTAATAACTTCAGAAGGGATATCATTTGGAGTTGATGTATAGTCTTCCGTTGCTCGCAATTTTCCATTTTCATGCCGAAGAAGCCCAACTCTCATTAGTCGATCGATTGATGCATCAACTTCTAACTTCGTGATACCTAATTTTTTGGATATCCAGGAATTCTCCGACTTAAAATCTTCTAGATATGTAATTTCTAGAATTGCAAAATGGTGCCAATCACTGATGATTTTAAATATGTCCATTTGCAAGGGGTTTTCTTTATGCATAAGTTTAACTTGTTCGATCCGTTTTGCTGCTAAATCTCGCTTAGTAGATGATCGAGAATGGAGTGCTGTTACTTGGTCACAAAAAAGAGATTTTTCTTCTTGATTTAGTCCAAGCTTCAAGGCAATTCTATTGGCCAGCTTTTCGGATAGGCCATGTTTTCCACTGATGACTTCACTTAGAATTGAAGGAGAAACATTAAGATCTCTTGCAAAAGCCCTTAATGAATATCTTGGATTTGACTGAACTTTCTCATTCAAAGTGTCCCTTATAAATTTTCTGTAATCTTGCAAAGCATTCATGGTTTTTTCAATAGCAACTGTTTTAAGTGAATGCAATAATATATAGAACAATGTGTTCGAGTTGTTCGATTAGTGAGTTGATTTGTGTAATAATTACCCACTTAAAACAGGGATTTCTTTGTAAATTCTGGTTTTCCCTGTTCTCAAATTAATTCATTTATTTTTTTTTATATTTTGAAATCTTGTCTTCAAAGTCTTGAACATGAACTTTTAATTTATTATTTTTATGTCCTTCCTGATACATAGGTAACAATTCATACCGGACACATAGGTTACACTTTATGGCATAGGAGGTTCTATGCCATGGAAGGAAAGTGATATGTTGGATGAAAAAGTAAAGTTTATGGCGGAGATTTAGAAAAGAACGTATCAGGAAATTTAGGACAAAAGGAGAGCACCCCGGCGAAAGCCGGGGTCGTTCCCGTATTTGGATTAAAGAAAAATTTAAATTTTATTTGGTGTGGGAGTTCGAGAAGCTTGAAAAATGGTGCCCACAGAGGGACTCGAACCCCCACGCTTACGCACTAGGTTCTAAGCCTAGCGTGTCTACCAATTCCACCATGTGGGCACAAATGCAGTTCAAATTGGTTTTTACACAATCGAATTGGCGGTAGGAGTTGAGGTTAAATCAATTTGGGTCAAAATGCAATTCTCTAAATTGTGGATCTATCAAATGAGGCAAAAATAATTCTTTAAGAGGCTGGTTTTCATTAACTTATTTTTTGAAAGAATTTTTGACTACTCCCCCCTTATCTACAACTGCTTTTGTTTGATAGGCATATCTCCAATATTTTTTGGCCTTACTTTGATTCTATATTCGAAGGTTTGTATTAAAAGGTTTTAAATTAAAAAATTGATCTTCAATATAATCGGCTTACCCAATGTCACAGGTTACAAAGGATTTGTTCATAACTTTTTGAACTTCAATCCAATTTTTTGAACGAATTGATGGAAACTCATTTCTAGCAGGGAGAAAAATTAACTTCCCCCTAGCTTCACATATATGGATTACAACCAGAGAAGCTTATTATTAGACCTGAAAAAAAGTTTTTTTATATTCATCTTTTATTTTTATTAACACTGTTTTTTATTATTCGATAAAAAAGTAATTATTTTCACGAATTGACTAACTTTTCGTTAGGTTAAAATTATACTTCCCTTAAATTTTAAGTATTATTTCTTTAAGCTCTTAATATAGTAAATAACTCCGCTAATTTAATTTTATCATCCAACTCAAAGCAGAACTAAATATTCAACATTTATAATATGCCACATGACCTAAGTTCTGAATTTCAAAGAAATATGATTTTTTTACATTCTCAAAATTTATTTTTATAACTGAGTAAGTGTGGCTCTAAATAATGACACTAAATTAAAGAGAATAAATTTTATCAAATAATTAAACCTACCTATTCCTCTCAAAACATTCAGTAACTTCAAAATTTATAGCTCAAGATTTTCCACACTTGAATAATTGAGGGATTACTATTGTAAAATATAATTGAGTCGATTTGCCTCACATGGTAATGATACCCATGGGTACTATGAAACAAGTTGCAGAAATCGAGATAACGATCTTTGTTTTCAAAGTACATTTCATTTGGATATTATGAAATTTAGAAACTTAGCATTTAAAAAGGCTTGATTATCTATGAAATTAATTAATTGTTTTAAAAAAAATATTACAATAATACTATACTTCATTTTGTCTTCATTTACTTTACATACTTACGGACAAAATATCAGTTTTACAGTTGAACTTTCACCCATGGGTTCCTTTACCGCTAATGCAAAAAATGTGACAGGATCCATTTCAAAATCAGGATCAGTCTATTCTGGAGAAAATATTATTTTAAAAGTGGCAGATTTAAAAACGGGAATTGAACTTCGAGATAAGCATTTAAAAGAAAAACAACTTGAGATGTCAAAATTTCCGGAAATTACAATGCTCAAGGCCAAGGGTGCAAATGGAAAAGGTGTCTGTTTACTAAAAGTTAAAAATGTCCAAGAAAAAGTAAATTTTACTTTTAAAGAAGACAAGAAAAAAATAAATTTTGAAATGAAACTCTCATTGAAAAAATTTAAATTTGCGGAAATTAGTTATCTTGGAGTTTCGGTACAAGATGAAGTTAGCATTTCTGGCGATATTCCATTAAAATAAATTATGAAATTTTATTGTTTTATTTCTTTTTCACTCTTTTTAACTTCCTGTGGTCAAACATTTAATTCATCATCAAGTGATGCACGTTACGGCGTCGTCACCCAATCAGCGGCCATAACTATTTTAAATAATAATTGTGTTAACTGTCATGATGGTTATCATAATGCCTGGGGAGTCTATAAAACCTTTGATGATTATGACAATGCTGGACTCGTTAATAGCGGCGATCCAGATAATTCTCAAATTATCATTCGCTTAAAAAACTTTGGTGGAGACATGCCAAAAAATGCTGGAGCATTAAGTGATGCCGATTATTTAGTGCTTCAAAATTGGATTACTTCAGGCACAAACTAAAACTGATAGCTTAATCCCCCAGACCAAAGAAAATATTTTTCACCAACCCATTTTCCAAACCCTAAATCAATTCCCCAATTACCATTTTTAAAAATTGTCTCAAACATTAAGCCAAAAAGTTTTTTTGAATCTCCTTCATAACTTAAACCTGGTGCAGTTGAATAATCACCTTTACCTATAAAAAGAGGAATACTCAAAGCAAAGTGCGCTTTCTCCATTCTTCCCCCCAGCATTGAAGCTTTTGCCATTAAGCCAGAAATGGAAACATTGTCTTGAAAATAATTTCCATTTTCACTGCCAAATGTTACTTTTCCCCCAAGAAATCCCAATGAATAAAAACTTCCAAATTTTTTTCCCCATTTTTCTCGAGAAATAGAAAAGGCCATGGCAGCAACAGGCGAAATTAATTCTGTTTTAGTTGCCCCATTAATTATATAAAACCTATCAAACCAGGAATAATAATTTAGTCCTATAATCCATGAAGCCTTTTCTGCGGATTTTATCTGGGGTGTCTCACTTGTTAAGGTTGGAGAAACCTCATTTGCTTCAATGGGTGCATTATTGACAGAATTATTTTTTAATAAAAAATCTTTTTCAAGTTTCTGGTGAAATTTTAAGTTTGCTTCTGCAATAGGCAATTGTTGACAGGTTTTAAGTGTTTTTAGAAATGCATTTTTATATTTTTCTTCCTGAGATTTTTTGAAAAGCAAGTATTGAATTTTAACAACCTTATCACACCAAACCCCTTTCTCATCCTTGTTCTTTGCTTTTTTAAAATTGGACACTGCAATTTTCAACCTTTTAAGATTAATTTCCATTGAATTTTCATCAGCATTCAAACCTCCAACGAAAAAGAAAAAAAACATAATTAAAATAAAATATTTTAAAACCATAAATGAATTTGTCCCACAATAAAGAGCCTATCAACCGAAACAGCATCCTTTTGAAAAGATCTAGAGTTTAATAAATCAATACGTGCCTCTATTCGTTGTGCAGGAAAATATTGAATACTTGGACCAAAGCGAATTATATAATCTTTTGTTAATGTATCAGCTCTGAGATACTCAAAGGTTTGCATAAAATTTAAACCTCGTCGCAAATTCAAAGACCCTTGAGCAAGACCATAATAGGATTTAATTGTACTAGAATTCAGTGGACTTTTAGTCACATAACCATATTCACCTAATAAACTATTGCCCTCTTCAAAACCAATTCGTGTATGAACCGCATAGCTTTGTCTTTTTAAATAATCTGATTTTGAATTTAATGCAGAAACACCTAATCTCATTTTTTCTGATGCTAAATACTCAACAGTAGTGGCCATGCCCTTTTGACGAAGGTCAGAACTCTGGGCGAAATTTCCAAGATATGGGTTTAAAAAAAATTCAAATCTTTTAGACACGCCATGAAAAACTAATCCATGGACTTGATCATTCATGGTATTTGTTGTCATGATTCTTGAAAAGGCTGCATGTTCAGGTACCTTAATTCCAAAAGTTTTATCCATTAAACCCGCATATAAACCAAAACTTTGAGAAAAACGATATCCAATATAATGTTCTCTAGACCGATAATTATCTTCTTTTTTAGAACCCTGAGCTCTTGGATCAGGTGCATATCCAAAATCTCCAGACATAATCCACTGCTTGCGTGAACCTCCATTCCATACTAATTGAGAGGTTGCCTGCATAAGTATGCTTTCATTTTTTTGGCTATCATCTCCATAATTTTGTTTGTAATTAACATAACGAATTTTAAAAGAAGGTCTAATGCCAGTATTGGCCGAAGGCTGATTTAAAAAAAATCCTGACATTTCTGCCAATTTTTCATCGGTCATTGAAGCACTATATAAATCCTTGGCCGAAACTGCAGTTGCTGAAACTGCTCTACCATAATCTGTGAGTGGACCATTTCCTGCAGGATTAAAATGGCAAATCATACAGGAAGAATAACCATGACCAATAAAATTAGGATAGGCATAAAGATAAATAGAATTGAATAAAAAAAACGAAAAGTATAAGAATGAAAGAAAAAAAGGAATCATTTCATAAGTTTAGATAGTAAAAAGCGGGATGAAAAGTTATTCATGAAAAAAATCTAGATTATAAACATCATAAAATTATGAGGCTTTTTTCGGAGTATTAATTTCTTTTAGTTTTTTTAATTCAACTGCAACTTTTTCAAATTGCTTTTCCTTTTCTGTAAGTTTGAATTGTAATTCATTAGTCTTTTTACTTAATTGGGCGATTTCCTTTTTACCATCTTCAATTTTTGTTTTTGATTCTGTATAGTCTTTCATAATTTTTTTATGGGTTTCTTCAAGGTATTTATATTTAGATGCTATATTGGCAATATCCCTAGGTGAATTTAATTTTTGGGCATCAGTTTTTCCACCCGTTGCTGAAGCAGGTTGGCCATCAACTCCCGGAGGAGCACCATCAAGAGTACCTCCTAAAGCAACTAACTTATCGGACACATCTTTTAATTTTATTTCTAGATTTTTTAATTTTGTTTGCTCGGCCAGTAACATTTTCTTTTGTGATTCAACTAATTCCTTTTCCTTGGTTAATTCCTTAACATGAGTACTTTTTAATAAACTTAATTCTGTCTTTAATTGTTCATTTTTTTTCAATTCTAATTGCAAGGCTCCAGGATTTTCTTCCTTTTTAGCAGGATCTTTTAATTGGTTCTCATTTGATGGCGTCACATTTTTATCCTGGCTCTTCGCAACAAATTCTTTAACTTTTGCTTCTAAGAATTTTGCCTTTGACTGCTCGGCACCTAATGATTTTTTTAATTCATCAACTGCAAGTCTTTCTTTTAATAATTCCTTTCCTTGAATTGATTTTATTTTATTTAATTCTTCACGCAATGTTTGATTTTTTTTATTTGCTTGTTCTAAGTCCATTGATTTATCAATAACTGTTGCCTGTTCTAATTTTTTAAAATCAATCTTTTCAATTTCCTTTAATTTTCGGATTTCATTTAAAAGTTCCTTGTTTTTATTTTCAATTTCCATTTTTTGTTTTTCAACAAACTGTAATTCAGAACTTTTATTTTTTTCTTTTATTAATTCCTTGGCTCGAATTTCCAATTCTGGTTTTAGTCTTTCTAAGTTTTTTAATTCTCCTTTAAGTGTTGCTCGCTCATTATCCGTTGCAACTAATTTCCTCTCAAGATTTAATCTTTCTTCCTTTAAAAATTGAACTTGTTTATCCTTTTCTTTAAACTCCTGTTTAAGAATTTTTACCTCCTCTTCCTGTGCTTTTAATTTAGCCTCAAAATTTTTACGCTGTGAAACACTTTCCATTTTCATTTTTGCTTCTGCCAGTTTTAATTCATCTGGAGAAACACTGAATTCATTAGCATTCAATTTCTGTTTACTAAATGATGAGGATGATTTCTTGCCACCAGATCCTAGTGTTCTTAAATTTTCCTTTTCTCTTTCCAAAGACTTTATTTTAGCTTGAAGTTTTTCAGCTTGATTGAGCATGGATCTCTGCATGTTTCTTTCAATTTCATAGGTGGCTTTTCTAATGGCAAGTTCCTGTTGCTTTTTTTCGCCTTCAAGCTTTATTTTCATTTGTTCAGCGCTTAATTCATGCTTGCGTGCATCATTGGCAAGTTTATCCATTTCTTCTGCATAATGACCCTGCTGAATATCTTGGGATCTTTTTAACTTATTATACTCATCTAACATTTCCTTATATTTTTTTGTAATATCAGATTCTCTTTTCAACATGGCCTTCACTTGATCTTTCTCTGAATCTGACATGCTGGTGTTTTTATTAATTTTATTTAATACATCCTGTCTTTTGTCATCTGATTCATCCTCAATTTCTTCAATAGTATTTTTAGGCTCTAAATTCATTTCTTTTAATTTTTTAGAAATAACTTCCTTAGCATTTTTACTTGGGCTAAGCGCTGCTTTTGATTCTCCTAACAATTCGCTTTCATCGACAAATTCCTCAACAGTCTCCGTTAAATTTTTATACCCATTATCATTTTTTTCTTTTAAATTATTATTAGATAAATAATCACTGGAATGGTTATTAAAATCTTCAATACTTTTTTCTGATATATTTAATTTTTCAGTTTTTGAACCAACTTCATTATCCTTTTCATTTTTTTCAAACTGAAGCTTGTTTCCCGTTGAACTTGAGATATTAGTTTGATTTTTATTTCTTAATTGCATTCTAGTAAAAGCAAGTTCCTGTTCAAGTTCTTCCATTCTTGTTTTGTACTTAAGTACTTCTCCATTAACTCTTTGAATATCAGCTTCACCAGATTTAATTTGTTCATCAAGAAAATGATTATTTCCTTCCACTAATTTTTTAGATAAATCATCTTCCAGTTTTTTATTTTCTATCTCCTTATTAATTTCAACTTTTTTTAATATTTCTTTTTTCTTATCTTCAGAAAATGGCAACACATTTAATAATGACTCCATGGGATCATGATCCTGTTGCTCTTCATCTTCTAATTCTTTCTTTATTTTTTTTTGTTTTAAATTTGTATTAATATTTAAAACATTCTTATCTTCATTATTGATTTCATCTAGTATATTTTCTTCATTCAATTCATTCTCCAAATGATTTGGATCTTCAGAGATTTTCTGATTTTTCTTAATTTCTGATCTTTTCAAACTTACTTTATCATTATTATCAATAGTATTTTCACTATTATAACTTTCTTCATCTACTTCTTCGTCACTTTGTACTTCATCAATATAGTCGCTATCAACTGCATACTTTCCAGAAACAATTTCTTTCCCCAAAAAATCCTCGGCTGGTGATGATTTCCTCTTTTTTCTTTGCTTCACTTTTTTTGCTGGTCTTTTATTTTCTACATCAGAATTATCATCGATGACTAAATTATTTTCTTCATTATCTTTATCTGTTGATTCTTCATCATCATTTTCTGAATCATCATGGCTCCTTTCAGAGAGAGCTTTATCTTTTTTTGCCTTTATATTTTTTTCTACAATTTTTCTTAATTTTTCCTCTGGGATTTTGCCTTGATTAGCTTCAATATTTTCACATTCTTCAGCTAAATCTCTAATCATTTGATCATCAACTTCAGCATCCTCTCTCTGATCGGACACAAAAACATCTTCAATGATTTCTTCATATACGCCTGTTACTATTATTTTATAATCATCTTTAGATAATTTTTTCTTATTTTGTCCTTCTTTTTTTAACCTGTCTGTTAATTCCTCTTTTAAATTTCTTTTCATCTTATCTGAAAGTTGAATTTTTTTTCCGCTTACTAATTCTAATTCATCTTCAAATGGATTATCTGATCCAGTGACAATTTTAATTAAATCCTCTTCCGTTTCCACATTTTCAAAATTTAACAATTCAATCTCTTTAGAGACTTTTTTAGTTAATTCTCCTGCAATTTCATTATTTAATTCTTCTTTTTTCTTTTTTCTTCTTTTTGCTTTTCTTAACTCAGCTTCTCTAAATTTTGGAGATAGTGGGTCGAGATCAGACCCACCTGTCATCCCAGAAACTAATAAATCATCTTCATCCTCGTCACTTCCACCTCTTACTGTTATTTTTTCACCGTTGTTATCTTCAATTGATCCATTCACAAGAATTATATCATCATCGGCCTCTAGAAATTTTCCTTTGACTGTAATTTTGTCATCGAGTCTTTTTTTCTTTTTTATAATTTTTTTTCTAACTACTTCATCATTTAATGATTCGGCAAGTTCTGGAACTACTTCCTCTACCATTACCTCAACCTCAGCTTCTTCTCGAGCAACCCTTTTTTCAACTTCCTTCTGGACTTTTTCAACTTGATCCTTAAAAAATTCACCATCTTTTAATGAATTTCGAATCAAATCATAATCATCCTCAATCATTCTCCCGATTAAATCCGCTTCAAGCGCTGATTTAACTATGTTTTTAAAATCACTTTTCGGTAACTTATTGATATCCATCTTCCTTGAAATCAATTCACTTGAAACAAGGGCCACAGCATCCTTAAGTAATTCAAAATTATTATAAAAAGCGGATCTTTTATCATTTTTTAATTTTTCAAGTGATTTTTTAAGTACTAAATGGTTTCCTGGTAGTGCTGTACCTTCACTTAATTTTTTATCTTCATTATCATCCATAGATTTTTCAAAAGGCCTTGAAAAATCTACATCAGTTTTTTTAATATCTAATTTGTCCTCAGGAAATTTTTTATCAAAAAATGATTTCTCCTGATAATGAAATAATAAACTGCCAAACTGTAGACTGCTTTCATTATTTTTCTTTTTCCAGACAAAGAGTAAAAAAAATCTTTTTGTAATTGAAAAATATTGTATAGATAAAAAATCGGCCTGTTCTCTGCAATATCCAAGCAGCCTGTTCGTTCTATCCTGCTCCTGATCAATCATTAAGGATTTTGTAATGCCTAACTTTGAAAGTTCATTAGCTTTGATATGTAGACCTAAAACAAAAAATTGATTATTGAAGGTATACTCTAATTCACAAGGAAATTGAGCAATCTCAAGCTCTCGAAGATAACTAAAATATAACATTGCATGATCAAAAACAGTTCTAAGAGCAACAAAATTAAAATCTTGATTTAATCCTTCTTTTACAATTTCATCAGCGTGTTGTCCTATTCGATTAAATCCAAGGATTTTTCTTGTCTTATAATTAGAAAAACTATCTCCAAAAACTTCCTGCAAATGAATTGATTGAGATTTATATAACTTTTTCTTAATGAGTTTTTTTCCAACATCGGTTGAAAACCAACTCTCCTCGATATAAAATACGTTTCCAAGAGATAATATTTCACTAATATTTTCAGTCTTCGTTATTAAAATTAAAATTTGTTCCTTGAATAGTTCACTAGTTTTTTCATATTCTTCACTAACTAAATATTCTACTGCCTTTGCTCCATCATTAAATAATAGATAATCACTTTCTCGACTAGCTACGCCAATCTCGAAATCAATTTCTGCATTATGAAAAAATGTCTTCATTTCCTTTGAAATTTCACTAAATAGGGCGATGACTTTTATTTTTCTCAAAATAATCACCCCACCTTTTTTGATTTAGCATTGGGAATTCTCCAATGTCTAAAAAATAAGTGTTGGATCTTGCTAAATCCCCAAGAATCATCAAATTCATCAGTCCATTTTTTTTCGACTATGCTTGTCAACAATCCTGTTCCGTCTCCAGTCTGATATTCTCGGTCCTCCCAATGTAATAATTTATCCATGACAATAATTAATGCTATCCAATCTGGAACTTCTCTTTTTGAAATTCCATGGGGAAAACCCAATCCATTAGCAGACTCATGGTGGATTTCTCGAAGTTCTTTTAAACATTCATTATCAAATTCCAAAGTATCGATTTCTAAATGTTTTTCAATTTTATATAGCTCATTGGCTGCTTTCTCTCTTAGATAAAGATGCCCATCTCCACTCTTTATTGAGTCATGTTCAAAAAAATGTTGGAGATGAATCGTATAATCTGTTTGAGTCAGTTTATAATCCATTAATAAAATGGCATTAAACACTTTTTTTAAAAATTTAAAATCCACATAACCCAAAGCTAAAATTCCTGGAATTGAAAGAGAAGCCAACAGAAAACTTCTTTTTAGCAAAACAAAGTTTTTTTCTGCAAAATCATCAATTTGTTTAAGTTGTATTTCGCAAAAGATAGATATATAAGCACTCACATATTCAACAAGAGATACACTCTCACTTCCATAAATAATGGAATTATAATATTCTTCAATGATTTTATTTTTTGCCACTTCTTCTTCAGATAAATTTTCATTCTCATTAGCAATTTTTAATTTATTCCATAAATCGGTTATTTTTGCGATCTGTAATCCAGGAGAATAGGGTCTAAAATAGACGGACTTAATTCCATTTTCTCTTAGTTTTTGTACAAAACTTGGTAAAACATATTCTCCAGCCTTTAGATATCGAATATATTTATTTGAAATTGGTGCAAAATAAAAAAGATCACCTGCAGAAATTTTTATTTTTTCCACATCCTCAATACTTAAAATAATGTATTCATTTAAATTTATAGACTGACTCATTGACAATCTTTTCGTCAACATATGATCAAAACCTAATTAATTCATACAGATTGATTAAAAAATCTCTTTAGATTAGGTTCATGAGCAAGTTGACTAAAACAGGCGAGACAAATATAAGCTTAATTTAAGGCAAAAACAGGATAATTCGTTATTTTAGGAACTGCATTAATCAACTTTTGAGTATAATGGTGTTTTGGATTTTGATAAATATTTTTAGCACTCTCCAATTCAACAATTTTTCCTTCATTCATAACTGCCACAGTATCGGCCATAAAATTTACCACTGATAGATCGTGAGAAATGAAAACATAGGTTAATTTAAATTCTTCCTGGAGATCTAAAAGTAAATTTAAAACCTGTGCCTGCACAGAAACATCTAGAGCAGAAACTGATTCATCACAAATAAGCAATTCTGGATTTAAAGTTAAGGCCCTTGCAATACAAATTCGCTGTCTTTGACCACCTGAAAACTCGTGTGGATATCTTTTTAAGTGATTTTTTCTAAGCCCAACTTTTTCAATAAGTGTTGAAATAATATGATTTTTTTCAGACCTAGACATTTCTGGAGAATTAATTTCAAGTGGCTCACTCAATATTTTTTCCACTGACATGCGCGGATCAAGAGATGAATAAGGATCTTGAAAAATAATCTGCATTTTTTTTCTAAAGGGTCTCATTTCAGCTTTTGTTAAACCCGTAATGTGTTGTCCCTTAAAAATAATATCTCCACCGCTTGGTTCAACTAATTTTAAAATAGTTCTACCAAGAGTTGTTTTACCACAACCAGATTCTCCAACTAATCCAAAGGATGTTCCTTTCTTAATGGTAAAACTCACATCATCAACTGCTTTAAAATGATTCCTAACTGTTTTAAAAAAACCAGTTCGAATAGGAAAATAGGTTTTTAAATTACGAATAACTAATATATCCTCAGACTCTTTAATTTTTTCTACTCTACTACCTTGTCTATCAACTTCAACAAGCCTTGCAGGATCAACTTTTAAAGCAGTTCCATCTTCGCTCATATAATCAGAAACAGTTAGCAACCTATTCGGATTAGCATCTAGTTTGGGACGACAGGATAAAAGTCCCCTTGTGTAGGGATGTTTAGGATTTTTAAAAACTTCTTGAGCATTACCCTCTTCCACAAGTTTGCTTCGATACATCACTAGCAAATGATCAGCAACATTTGAAATAACGCCTAGATCATGAGTGATAAATAAAACACTCATTCCAAGAGAGACTTGCAAACTTTTTATTAGGTCCAATATTTCCTGCTGAATAGTTACATCTAAGGCGGTTGTTGGCTCGTCACAGATCAATAACTCTGGATCACAGGCAATTGCCATAGCAATCATCACACGTTGCTTTTGCCCACCGGAAAGTTCGTGAGGGAAACTGTGTATTTTTACTTCTGGTTGAGGAATTTTTACTTGTTTAAAAAGTGCTAATGCTTTTTCAAAAGCATCTTTTTTATTTAATTTCAAATGTAACTGAATAGACTCTATTAATTGATCACCAACAGTTAAAACAGGATTAAGGGAAGTCATAGGCTCTTGAAAAATCATAGAGATTTTTGATCCTCTTAAACTTCTCATTTCCTCTTCTGAAATTTTAACTAAATCTTTTCCCTGATAGTGAATTTCTCCACTAGTAATATGACCATTTCTCGTAAGCAATCTCATGAGTGCTAAACTAGTCACGGATTTTCCCGATCCAGATTCTCCCACAAGCCCTACTGTTTTACCTCTGGGAATCACAAATGATAAATTATCCACCGCTTTAAACATGCCATCACTTGTATTAAATTCAACAGTTAAATTTTTAATTTCAAAAACTGTTTCACCTTTATTCATTTTAGCATTAGTTCTATCAATTATATCATTCATCATATTTACCTATTCTTGTCCGCGTAATTTTGGATCTAGAGCATCTCTTAATAAATCACCTAAAAAATTTAGGGATAATAAAATGAGAAACATAAAAAGTGTCGCTGCTCCAAGTTGCCACCAAACACCTCGAGCTAATTCAAGCTTCGAATCATCAATCATCTTTCCCCAACTAGGTAGATCTTGAACTCCAAGTCCTAAGTATGAAAGAATCACCTCTGATTTTATGGCCATTTGAAATGTGAGAGAAGCATCGATAATCACAATGTGAAAAACATTGGGAAGAATATGTGTAAATAATTTTCTCCTATGGCTTCCTCCAAGAGCATCAATTGCTAAAACGTAATCTCTATTTTTATGCTTTAATACTTCGCCCCGAATCATTCTGCAAAGTCCAACCCAGGAAGTTAATCCTAGCGCTAAATAAATAGCAAAAATTCCTCGCCCTAAAATAAATGTAACGGTGATTAAAAGCATAATACTTGGAATCGAAGAAATAATAGAACAAAACCAGACAATAATTTCGTCAACAACACCACCAAAATAACCTGAAATTCCTCCAAGCAAAAGCCCAATGGGAACTGAAATCATCACAGTGACAAGTCCAACGGACATGGCGACTTGTGTCCCAACTAATGCTTTCATTAAAACATCGCGACCAAAAATATCTAATCCAAACCAGTGATTCCAATCGGGAGCAGCATAACTCTCACCCACTGTCGTTGACCATGTTGCCCCAAGAATCCCAAAGGCCACTAATAATGAAACTACAATATAAAAGGAAAATACGATCATGCAGGCAAGTGCTAATTTATTTTTAGCCAAACGATGCCAAGCGTCCTGCCAAAGAGATCTTCCAATCTCTTTAGTTATTTGAACTTTTTTAGAGCTACTATTTTCTGTTTCTGCTGAAATAACTGCCATATGACTTTCTTTTTTCCTAAGTAATACCAATGGAATAATAAATTTAAACAATTCTTATCAATCAAATTTCACTCTCGGATCTACAAGGGCATATAAAACATCAGTTAATAAATTAAATCCTATGTAGGCCACTGAACTTAGTACTGTAAAAGCCTTCAAAACAGGAAAATCAGAATTATTAACCGCATTTAAGACAGTATTACCAAGCCCAGGAATTGCAAAAAATGTTTCTAATAAAACTGTCCCAAGAACTAAAAAAGGAATTTGAATAACTACATATGTTAAAATTGGAATAAGTGCATTTCTCAAAACATGTTTAATAAGAACATCTATTTCTTTTAACCCCTTTGCTTTAGCAGTACGTACATAGTCCTGATAAATTTCATCTAAAATAATTGTTCGAAAAAATCTAACATCAGGACCAAGTGACAAAATAACCCAAATGATAATAGGAAGTGGAATATAATATAATAAATCCGGTAAAGTGGGCTCAAACCCTGCAATAGGGAAAAGCGAAAATTTATAGGCTAAGACATATTGAAAAAATAATATGTAAACTAAACTAGAAATACTAACAAGGGCAATACACAAAAAGCGTACAAAAACATCAATACCCTTTCCTCTATAAAAAGCCACTACCAATGCAATAAGAATCGACATAATCGTGGAAATCATAAATCCAGGAAGAGCAATACATAATGAAGGAAAAGCCCCTTGCTTAATAATTTCCACAATTTGTTGTTTTGATTGCCAGGACCTACCAAAATCGAATGTAAAAGCAGATTTCACAATATCAAAATATTGATAATACCATGCACGATCTAATCCAAGTTGATGTCTTAATTCTGCCATTTGTGAAACTGTGGCATTTTTTCCAAGCAACATGGGCGTTGGATCTCCTGCCACAACATTAAATAACAAAAAGATAATAAGACATACTCCGAGCAAAACGGGAATGATGTATAAGGATCTTCTTAAAGTATAAAGTACCAAATTCACATTATTTCCAATTGCTCTTAATTTCAGCTTTTTTTGCTAAATCAATATCTAAATATTTACTCATTCCAGCTGAAAATTCGTGATACTTATCGTTTTTCAACCATCCGTGGGAAAGTGAATAACTCACTCTGTGAAATCCAAAAATCCAAGGAACCTGCTCAGCGACATAAACATATAATTCTTCATACTGCTGTGTTCTTTCTGGTGAATCCTGCAACAGAGAAGCTTTTTGAAATAATTCATTAAATTTCTTGTCATCAAAATTACTACCATTTGATCCTGGAGCTTTATTTGGTCCAAATAAAATATTATAAAAATTTTCAGCATCTGGATAATCAGCTCCCCATGCCATTCCAAACATCGGGGCTTGGCGTTTCGTTACTAAATTTTGTAATTCAGTCCAAGGAACTGTTAAAGCATTAATAGTAACACCAATATCCTTCATCATATCTCTGAATGCCTCGGCCATCTGACGACCATCAGTACTCGCAGTAACATAATAACTAATTGGAGGTAACCCCTTACCACCTGGATATCCTGCTTCAGCTAAAAGTTTTTTTGCTAAAACTAAATCGTATTGCATATAAGGATTTTTATAACCCACTTTATGTCCTGCAATATCCGGAGGAATAATTGACTGTGCTGGAACAGCTAATCCATTATAAAATAATTTATTCATTTTATTATTGTCATAGGCAGAAGCCATTGCTTGACGCAATTTCAAATTATTTTTAAATAATGAATCTTCCATATTAAAAGCAATATAAGTCACATCTAAACCAATAATTTTTTGATCTTCAATCATCAGTTTTTTGTATTTATCAGCCAATTTTCCATCGGCCATAACTTCAGCAAAATATTCCTTTGGAATACCTGATCCATCAATGTCACCCTTAAGAAAACTCAACCATGCAGGTTGATTTTCAATGATCACATTCACTTCAATTTTATCAACAAAAGGAATTCTCTTTCCAGCTGCTTCAAGATAGCCGTTTTCCTTATCTGTCGGATCGCCTTCAGATGGATAAAATTCCTCTCTATAATTTGGATTTTTTGTATAAACAATTTTATTAGTTTGAGTAAATTTTCCTGTAACAAATGGTCCTGTTCCCACTGGATGATTCATAAATTCAGGACCATATTTTTCCACTGCTTCCTTTGGAACAACATAAGTAAAAGGCATGGCAAGCGCGTATAAAAACTGTGGAAAAGGTTTTTGCAATTTAAATTCTAAGGTATAATCGTCAGTGGCCTTAAGACCATCAATTATATCAGCATAATTTACTGCAGGAGCATTTTCATATTTTTTTCTCCATTCATTTAAGCCAATAATTTTACCATCTAGCAACCACCAGCCCAAGGATTGCAACTTAGGGTCAGCTAGTCGCATGATGGAATAAACAAAATCCTGAGCCTTTAATTCACGGCCTTTCCCATTGGGAAAACATTCGTTATCTTGGAAAAGAACACCTTTTTTAATTTTAAAAGTATAACTAAGTCCATCAGCAGAAACTGTAGGCATGCTTTCTGCCAGTTGAGGAATAAGTTCGTAGGGTCTTTTTAAATAATGAAATTGAAGTAATCCTTCATAAACTCTACCTGCTTCATTTGAAGAGTAAAGATCGTTGGACATAATGGGATCAAGCCCTTTTATCTGAGCAACAGTTCTAATATGAAGAACTTTTTCAGTCTCCAATTCTTTTTTAGTACAGCCATTTAAAATTAGTGCTCCTAACGCAATGGCAAGCAATGGGATTCTTAGCAATTTACTTGATTTCCACATCATTTCTTACTCCTATCTTTAACATTGATAAAAAAATATTCTCAGAAAACTATCCTTCATTAGATCTTTAAATTAATAACTTGAAAACACCTACCTTCAAGTTTTTTAACTTTTATCTTTTTAGTTAATTAAGCTGCAAAACAAAAGAAGAAGCAGACTTTGTAAGATTAAAACTACTTTAAACATTTTTGTGGAAATAATTCTAAGTTGATTCCCTTTAATTCGGTCTCTTTTTGACGCTTTATATTTTTCACAGAAGTTCCATCTGCCCTTTTAAGTGCAATAACCTGTTTAGAAAAATAGCTATTTTCTCTGGAACTTCTCAGATAAAAACTCCATCTTATTCTCCCTGATTTCCCTTCATAACTTAAAAATAAACCATTTTTAGTGTAGGTGTAATCTTGACCTTGAGAGTAGGAACATTGAAATTCATCCTTGTTTTGTTCCTGACAATTTTCTGCAAAATTTAGTAGATTATTTTTCAAGTCCTCTTGATATTTTTTCCATCCAAAAATGGCCCAGGATAAGTCCTGAAGCAATTCATCGATAGTATCTATGCTCATTTTTGCTTTCGATTTTTGATTGATCAGCTGTTCATCTAATAAATTCTTCAATGATCCTGAAATAAAATAGGCTTTTCCATTTCGACCAATTCTCGTTTTTTTTACGGAGCTAATGCCCTCTTCACCCCTCAAGGGAACATCTAGGGCCAAGGCCCATCCATCGCCGTTTTGAATCCAACTACTATTATAACTAAAGGAATATTGCCGTGAATCTAGGGTGAGTTTACCCTTTCCCTCTGAAGTTAGACAGGCTTCATCTACTGTTTTTAACCAGTGATTAGAAGTTCCGTAGGGAAAGTCATTTTTTACATTATGGTTTGAATTGAGCCCTAACTGTGAGCAAGAATAAATAAAAAAAGGAACAATCACAAAATAATAATATTTCATCATGGTGCAATAATAAAAGAATTTACTTTGGACGACTAGGGAGTAGTTTGATTTTGTGCGTTCACATCCTTCATATCCTGGCTTGCAGGTATACGTTGCTTTGTTGAACTGTAAAAACCCTTAGGTACGAGAAGCTCCAGTTGTTTTTTCTCTTCTAGGCTTAAAATATTATCTTTAGATGTTAAAAGCGTAATAACACTCTCTGCTTTTTCTACCATATTCAATGCTAAGTATGCTTGAACTAAGTTGCTCACAATTGCGTAGTCATTTGGCAGAAGTCCAAAGGAAAATTCAAAATGTGTGAGTGCTTTTTTAAATTCACCTTTTTTAAAATAATATTTACCCAAAGTGTCCACTATATATGGATCATTAGGAGCAATTTTGATTGCTTTTTGAACGAGACTAAAAGCTATTTTTAAATTTTCGTCACTGGGACTTTCATCCCTTTCTAGATAGGAATAGGCCAAAAAATTCCAACCATGGGCAAAGCTAGGATTAGCTTCAATTAATTTTCGAATAATTTGCTCTGCCTCATCTCGTTTGTTTAATTCTTCTAAAATTGTCGCTAAATAATACTTTTGGTGTTCCTTTAAACCATAACTTTTATCTAATTCAATGAGCATTTGTGCAGCAACATCGGCTTTGCCAATTGAATCATAATAATTTACAGATTGAATCATCCAGGTTTGAAAATGATCACTTTCTGGTCTTGGCCGAGAGGATTTTAAAAAATCTTCCCATTTATTTAAGTTCACTTCCTTCAATTTTAGGTCACTGGATAATTTCCATTTTTCCCTAAAATAATCCCCTCTTTCATTGAGAATTTGAGAATAGTTTGGATCTGTTTGATCTACCTTTTCAAGATAGGCAATCCCTTCCTCAGTTTTTCCTTGAATTTTCAAAGTAGAATATAAATGAAAATACGTTTGTGCATCGGCAGTGTTGTCAGTTAAACAACTTCTTAAAGTTGATTCTGCTTCAATCCATTTTTTTTCTTCCATATAAAGCATAGCAAGACGCATCTTTATTTTTTGGTTCTGTGGGTATAGTGGAAGAATTTTTTCTAAAACCTGTCTCGCCTCAATATAGCGCTGCTTTAAAACAAAATAATCTGTCATTTTATTAATCACAGAAAAATCCATATTTCCTCTACTAAAATATTCATGCAATACCTTATCTATATTTATTAATTTCTGTGGCTTTAAATATTCCTGAAAATCTATAATCACATTAGTAAGCGCTGCATTTCCCGGAAATTTTTCACTGATTTTTTTTAGTATAACAGTTCCCTTTTCAAATTCTCCCTTCTGAAAGGCATCTTTTATTTCAAGAAGACTTAAGGAAATAAGTGAATTATAAGCAATAACCTCGCACCGGTTTTTTAAATCACGAAATTCTGAGTATTTTTTTTGTTTTATTAATAGTTCACCATATTTTATACATATCTCATCATAATTATCGCCGTCTTTTATTTTTAAGGCAGCCCTGTAATGATTTTCTGCTCTTAAAAAATCACTGCGAGAATCAGAAAGTGAAGCGAGTATCATTTGAATATTCATTATTTTATTAGGTTCTACTTCTGTAGTTAGAACTTGGGTCAGAGATTTATAGGCTTCTGTTAAATCTCCTAAATATAAGTGAGAAATGGAATCATTGAGAAAAATTTCACTTTCTCTTGAAAGACTTGCCAACATGAAATTAAATAACTGGCTCGCTTTTTTCAATTCTCCCGATTTTTGTAAAATATTACCTTTAACATATAAATCACGGCCTAAATATTTTTTTTCTTCGGGGCTTCTATCCTTAATTTTTGAAGTTAACTCCTTTAGCCAATTATTCCACTGAGACTCATTATAATTTACTAATAAATTCAAGTCTTGATTAGACACCATTTTCTGGAATTGTTCGGAGAAATGAATATTTGATGTTGAAAGAAATGCTAAAGGAGTTCCCCATTCATTAAAAACCAATGATTGCTCATCGCCATAATGTTTTTCTTTCACCAATGAACTTGAGCAACTTGAAAAAACAGTGGTTGCAATAAAAAACAAAAAAATCTTCCAGCAATTTAACTTATTATTAAACTTAAAAATTTTCATGGTTGTCATGAAGATGGCCCTCAGACAACTTCTCGGTTTCTAGGAAACATAATGAAATTTTATGGATTATACTTAAATCTAGGAAAATTCGATTCCTGAGTGGAACAATTTCAACAGATAGAGTAATAAGTCCTATTAGTTTTTTATAACTTATTATTAAACTCCACTAAATACAGCCTTGATATCGTGAATGAATTTCACAAATTTTTTAAGATCATGTAAGTTTTTTTCAGTCAAGTAACATTCGTTGACTTGAATTTTTTTTAATCGTATAAGTCCCCAAGTTTTAAGGTTACTAACTAAATGAATAGAAAAAAGAGAATTTATGGGACTAAATCCAAATTTACATGAGGTCAGGCTAATAAAAAGATATCAAAACCGTAAACTATACGACACCAATCAAAGTAAATACGTTACCTTAGAAGAACTGTCGCATTTGATTAGAAACGGAATAAATATTTCTGTTATTGACAATAAATCTGAACAAAATCTCACTTACCACACTCTACTTCAATTAATTTTTGAAATGGAAAAGAAAGCTGAAACCCCTGAAAATGAGTCAATGTTATTTAGGCTTATTAGACACGAAAATGGTTACCTAAGCACTTACCTAAAATCACTTGAAGAGGGACTTTCACTGGGAGTAAGGCACTTAGAAGAAAAACCAAGGGTTGCTCATAAGAGACTATCACTTGAAGAAAATAAATCAGCTACTGGGACCATTAGAGAGCTAGCTGAGCTTCAAAAAGAATCTCCTGATCTCAATCCTAACCATTAAAATGTCATCTTTTAAAACAAAGTGATTAAAAGAATATAATTCTTTAATCACTTTATTCATCCATTCGTTTGCACTATCATGTGAGTTCCAAAATTAAATTCAATGGAATTAACTACGCTTAGGAATAACATGAACCAATATAATAAAATGATTCGCCCTTTGCTCCTGCCTTTTTTTCTTTCTATTTTTAGCGCGATAGTTTCCTTTGCCCAAACAACAAATGAAAAAGACGGCATAGAAATAAATGATGCTCCCGACCAGGACATTCCTCGCAAATCAAAAAATACAAATTCAACTTCTAAGAGCGAGAAGAAAAATGCCATCGGCCTAGGCTTTGGACAAACAATCTTACTGGGAGATTATAGGGATCACGGCGACAACAAGTTGGGCTTAGATTTATTTTACCAATACCAAGCTAGCTACTCCTTTTCACTCCTTACAAATTTTCATGCCACAACCCACAAACAGGATGATGGACAAAAAATGGATCTCAAGGGTCTTGTGCTAGATATAAAAGGAACGCTTTTTGATTTTGATTCCTTTACTCCTTATATCTTAGGAGGCCTTGGTCTCTACTGGCCAAAGGCAAAAAGAATCGAAGGCAATCAATTAATTGATAGCAAGGAAAAAATGGTTTTTGGTATTAACACAGGAATAGGTGGAGATTTGCGATTAAATGAGGAGCTCAGCTTTGGATTACTTGGAATTTATAACTATCCCTTTAAATCAAACCAAAGTAACCAAGCTTCCCTAAAGGGCAGTTACGCTAAGTTAATGTTTTTATTTTATTATCACTTTTAGGATTTCAATTACATTTACTTGAATAACATATGTTTAAAGCAAAAAGACTTTCATTATTTACGGGCAAAGGTGGTGTGGGAAAATCATCCTGTTCTTTGGCCTATGCCAAAATGCTTCAAGAAAAAAAACTAACCGTCCACTACGTTACTTTTTCTCCAGGGTTTACTCAAAAAATCGATCTATGTGAGAAATTAGATATTATTTATGAAGACCTTCAATTTCAAAATGCTCTAAAAGAATATTTGATTCAAAAAACAGGAACGGAATTTTTTAGCTCTATTCTCATGGAATCAAGTTTTTTTAAAGCTCTCTTAAATATCCAACCTAGTTTTGAATATCTCGTTTTAATCTCAAAATTAGTTAATGAAATTTTAAAAAATGAAAATGAATTTTTCATTTTAGATTCCCCTTCAACAGGGCATGCGCTCTCAATGATTGAATCAATTTTTAATTACGAAAAAATTTTTACGATTGGACCTCTTAAAAAAGATATTCTCAAAGTTAAAAATTTTTTAACAAATCCAGATTTAATTGATTATTTTATAGTCGCTAATCCTGAAGAAATGTCTCTAGAAGAATCACATGGACTAAGTGAATCATTTTTGAAAATTGATCCTACTATTAATTGCAAAATTATACTTAATAAAATCCTGGATAAAAATCTTGAAGTTATTCAAACAACTACCTATTGGAAAAATCTATTTGAATTGCAAAAAGAAAACTTAACTAATTGGGTAAAAAAAATGAATTTCTATCAAGAACTCCCCTACGTTCCATCAAAAAACAACTTAGATCTTATATTACAATTAGCTAATGCCTATAAAGTAAACCCATGACAACTGAGATTAAACTCAATACTAAACTAGAATTTTTCTGCGGCACTGGTGGTGTTGGTAAAACGACCTTATCAGCTTCACGAGCTCACTACTTGGCCAATGTGCTCTTGAAAAAAGTCGTTTTAATCACCATTGATCCCTCACTCAGATTAAAAGATTTTTTTCAATTAAATGAAACTGGCAAAATAGTTAAATCACATGGTATTGATATTTTATTGTTTTCTCCAACACACTTTCTCAATGAGCTTTTTCATTCTAAAAACCTTTCTGTGAATGATTTTCGTCCCATTAAAATCGTTTCTGGTTCGCACGGAGGATTAAATGAAATTCTTTCCCTGGTAAAAATTTCACAACTCATCTCAGAAAATCTCTATGAATATGTTATAGTTGATACTGCACCAGGGGAACATTTTTTGGATTTTCTCGAAGGTCTTGAAAAAATTAAACTTTTTTTTTCTCCCTCACTTTCACTTTTTTTAAAAATGACCTCCGCACTTAATCCTTCTAAATTTGGCTTTATGGGAGAATTGGTTCAATCAATTACCCAATCTGGAATTGATAAAACTTTTACCCTTATTGAAAAATTAACTGGTCCAGATTTTCTTCAGGAATTTCGCAAAACTCTAGCTGGTATTCTCAGCTTAAAAGATATTTTTTTACAATCATTAGAGCTTTTTGATGATCTTAAGCAGGAAGATAGAACAACTTTTTTTCTTGTTACTACCATTGAACACGACAAATGGAATGAACTCTTAGAAATGAGGAAGTCTCTAAAAAATTATAGTAAAAAACAATTCACCCTTCTCCTAAATCAATCTGCACTAGCTAATAATTTAACTAGTGAAATTAAAAATATTAAAAATAAAGAATGGAAAGAACATTGTGAAATTCTTCTTCTTCGAGAAGAGTCCTGGAATAAGGAAATGTTTGAACATTTTCATAAAATTTTGTCCTTCCCACGGATTTTTAAAAAATCACAAAATCCTAAGAACATGAATACTGCAACGAATACAACCCTAGAAATTCTTTCAACACTTACTGAGTATTGGCAGAAAGGAGAAAATAAGTGAATTCAATTAATACTAAAGAAGAATTAGAACATTTTGTTTGTAAAAATTGGAATGATATAAATGTTTATTTGGATAAACTTGGAACCACGGTCCCGCTTCCCATTTATACCAGCGTGGATATTCGAGAAAGCAAAGAACAATTTGCTCCAGTGGATAACAACCTTTACCCAGCAGGATTTAATAATATTTGCCAATTGGATTTAAATGTTTGTGCCGATAGATTAAATCAATACATCAAAAATATTGCTCCAAAGGCTAAACGACTGATACTCATTCCAGAATCCCATACGAAAAATAAATTTTATCTCGATGGACTTTCTACATTAAAAAACTGCCTTGAAAAAAATGGATTGATTGTCGATCTAAAGACCCCAGATCCACATTTTTTTGCCAGCGCCTTAAGCGATGGATTAATTAATGATATAAATCAAAATGTAAAATTAGAATCCTACTCGCAAAATATATTAGAAGTTGGAAAATGTGATTTAGAAATGATTAATTCCTATGATGGTGTTATTTTACATAATGATCAATCAGATCCCCTTCCTATTGATTGGGTAAATGTCACTGTACCGGTACTTCCCACACCCTTTTTAGGTTGGACCAAAAGACAAAAAACAGAACATTTCAAATATTATGCCGAAATTGTGGACCAGTTCTGCCAACATTTTCAAATTAATCCTCGACTTATAAGTGCGAAATTTCTTGAAGTAACCCATCTAGATTTTAATGAAAAAGAAGGAATTGATCTCTTGGCCAATGCTGTGGACGAATTACAGGTCCAGATAGGGCGACCTCAAGCTCCCGTCTTCATTAAATCAAGTCAAGGAACCTATGGTATGGGAATTTCTGTGGTTACTTCTAGCGAAGAAGTTCGCCAAATGAACCGAAAAACAAGAAATAAAATGGACGTGGGAAAAAATGGCTTAAAATTTAACCAAGTTTTAGTTCAAGAAGGCATAGAAACCATGTTAACAGTTGATGGCCATCCAGCAGAAGTCACGATTTATCTAATCGGTGGTAAAAGCTCTGGAGGATTTTTAAGAATGAATCCATTAAAAGATTCAAATGGAAATTTAAATTCAAAGGGAATGGTTTACCAAAAATACTGTATTAGTGAGATTACTCAAGGCTATGATCACCAATGCAAAGAAGCTGTTTATTGTATGATAGCAAGACTCTCTACCTTGGCCACGGGGCTTGAAATCCTCAATCAACATAAACCAAAGAAATAATAAAAACATAATATTATAATATCTTTATACATCAAAGGACTAAGACAATGTCACCTTCCTCACCTACCAATTCTCCCATGGATAAATTTAATCGCTCAGTATTAGATATTGTTGGGCATACTCCTATCATTAAATTACAGCACACGGCCAAGCAGGTTACATCTTCCATTTACGTAAAGTTAGAGTACCTCAATCCCGGTGGCTCAATTAAAGATCGCATTGGAAAATACATGTGTGAGCAAGCGTTAAAAAAGGGAACCTTGAAACCAGGTGGAACAATTGTCGAAGCAACTTCAGGAAATACTGGAATTGGAATTGCCATGTTTGCTGCAATCAATAACATGAAAGCAATCTTTGTCATGGCCGATAAACAATCCAAAGAAAAAATTGATGTTTTACGCGCCTTCGGCGCTGAGGTTATTATTTGTCCAACGAGAGTTGAGCATGATGATCCACGATCTTATTATTCTATTGCTCAAAAAATTGCAGACACTATTCCAAACTGTTTTTATGCAAATCAATACGATAATGATGACAATGCAAAAACCCACTATTATTCAACTGGTCCAGAAATTTATAATCAAACTCTTGGAGATTTTGATTACTTTGTGGCAGGAGTTGGCACAGGTGGAACTATTTCTGGAACCAGTAAATTTTTAAAAGAAAAAATGAAACATTTAAAAACTATTGGAGTTGATTTAAAGGGATCCATACTTTCCCATTATCATGAAACAGGAAAAATGATTGAACCTACACCTTATGCTGTGGAAGGAGTAGGTAGTAGCTTTATCCCCCACAATGTTGATTTTAAGGTAATTGATGAATTTGTTGTTGTGGATGACAAGGAAAGTTTTGAAACGACGAGAATACTACTAAATAGAGAAGCCATTTATTGTGGAGGAAGTTGTGGATCTGTGGTTGCTGGAGCACTAAAACACGCGGCGAAACAAACAAGTCCTAAAAAATATTTAGTAATCCTCCCTGATACTGGATCTAGATATCTTAGCAAAGTTTATAATAACGATTGGCTAAAAACTAATGGCTTTAATCCACCAGAGGAAAATACTGCCATTCGCAAGACCATTTCTGCACTCATTATTAAGGATGTTAAACTCATCTAGATTCACATTAAATTATTGTAATATTACAGAATTATAAAATATAAATTATAAATTACAAACTACTAAGGATCCTTATGAAAAATACTAAACTATTAAATATTGCCACAAAAGCCATTCATTCTGGCGGTGAACCTGATCCCATAACCGGCTCAATTATGCCTCCCATACATCAAACAAGTACCTACGTGCAAAAATCCCCTGGTGAACATCAGGGATATGAATACACAAGATCACATAATCCAACGAGATCAAGATTAGAAACCTGTCTTGCCTCACTTGAAAATGCTAAGCACGCATTAGTTACTGCAAGTGGCATGTCGGCGCTAAATTTAGTGATGCATTTATTTAAAACAAAAACATCCATACTTTGCGGCGATGATGTCTATGGAGGTACAAATAGATTATTTAATAAGGTCTTTCAGGACATTCATCAATTTCAATTTGTTGATACAACTAACTTAGATCTTGTAGAAAAATCCCTTCAGACCTTTAAACCTGCCCTCATGTGGATTGAAACACCTACAAATCCAATGCTAAAAATTTCCGATATAAAAAAAATTTCTAAGCTTTGTAAAAAGCATCAGTGCTTACTTGCTGTTGATAATACTTTTATGAGTCCCTATTTTCAAAATCCACTAGATCTTGGAGCTGATATTGTACTTCATTCCATGACTAAATATATTAATGGTCACAGTGATGTCGTTGGCGGAGCACTCATGCTCAATGATAAATCACTATATGAAAAATTATGGTTTCTACAAAATGCCATGGGTCCCTGCCAATCTCCCTTTGATAGTTGGCTCGTTCTTAGAGGTATTAAGACTCTTGCCGTTAGAATGAGGCAACACGAAATTAACGCAAAGGAAGTTGCTACCTTTTTAAATAATCATAAAAAAATTGAAAAAGTCATTTATCCAGGACTTGAAAATCACCCACAATATTCCATTGCCAAAGAGCAAATGAAGGGATTTGGCGGAATGATCACAATTTACTTAAAAGGTGGACTAGCAGAATCAAAAAAATTTTTAGAAGGACTAACACTCTTTGCACTAGCAGAAAGTTTAGGTGGGGTAGAAAGTTTAGTAGAACATCCTGGTATTATGACTCATGCATCAGTACCTGAAGCAATGCGAATACAACTTGGAATAAGCGATAATTTGGTCAGACTTTCAGTTGGAATTGAAGATGTAAGCGATTTAATTGCTGATCTATCCCAAGCATTAGAAAAATCATAATATAATAAATATTGTAAATATTATTTTGAATGCTTTTAAAGTAGAGAAATTTCATTGAATAATCTGATACAAGACGTTCTTTTAAAAATTGAAACTGTTCCAAAAGAATTTTTTTTTATTGCATTATTTTTTATGGTCTTTTTTACTTGCTTGGCAATATTGCCAAGCAATAATGATGTACTGTTATTAGCACTAGGAATTTTTACTGCTCGTCCTGATGGACAATACAACCCAACTATTGCCTACTTGATTTATTTAATCGCCATATTGAGCGGTGAAAATGTTATGTTTTTAATTGGTAGAATCTTTGGGCAAAAATTAGTCAATACAAAATTTGTTACTAAAAAATTCTCTGCAAAACAAATACATAAATTAAAAATAACTTTTCAAAAATTTCCTAAACGATTTATTTTTAGCATTCGAATGACTCCAGTATTTCGCCCCCTTTTCTATTCTTTGCTTGGAACATTTGGACCTAACTGGCGGGATTTTTTTATCTTTCACTTTTTTTTAACTATTCCTCATACTTTGGCAATGTTTAGTATTAGTTATTTTGGGTCCTCATTTATGATGATTCATTTTAAAGAATTTCTTCCTGTCTTTATTTTATTTTTAGTTTCACTTTGGTTAGTCATCATTATGTTTGTAAGAAAGGGAATTAAAAATCAATTACAAATTACCGATATAAAATAAGCTAATTTGTAATAAATTATACACATTACAAAATCACTATCTAAAAATTTTCTAAATAAATTAAACGCTACTAAATTTTCAAAAGCCAACTTTCAACAAGTTAGCTTTTAATAAGATAACATTGTCTTACTCTTAAGCATTCTATGCTTTTCAATTGTCAATAGGTTGTCGACAATATTACACAAGTATTACAAACAAAAATCCTAAGAGAAAAAATTTATAAAAATTCTATTTTATTAACTAGTAATACTAATGACACAGGGAGATCCCATATGAAAAAAATCTTTTTTTTAACAACTATCTATCTACTTTTATCAACTTTAAATAGTTTTGCCCAAGACACCCTCATGTCTAAATCCAATTTTAAACTAACTATTTTACCAGATGCCACTTTTCAGGTTGATGCTTTTTTCCCCGTGAACAACATTAATCCCATTAAACTAATAGATCAGTTAACCGAAAACGAAGAACTTTTAAAGGCCAGTGATGAATTTGTTTCATCTCTAACTGTTGATATTTCAGCCGATGATAATAGCGGTAATAAAACTAAAATTGTTAATACTAAAATTAAAATTTTAAAACTATTTCCCGATAAGGCCCAATTACTTTGTGCTCAAAAATTTGATGCTGAACTAGGATCTTTTAATTGCGAGATGACTGATGCTTCCTTTATGAAGAAAAAATTTCACCGCTTAAATGACTCTCTCATTTGCTCCACAACTGAATGTCACTACAAAATGGCTGCAAGAACTAAATCGGCCTTAACTTATTCATCCAGAGATGTGGCGGCCATTCTTGCTGAAGTCACAATCTCAAGATTTTATATTATGATTTATGTCCTTAATGAAGTTGATTCACTTTTAGTAGATTATAATGGCAAAGCTAAAGCCGCTAAAAAATCTTCATTTTATAAATTAAATATTGATGATTTTTCTAAAGCTCTAACTGATAATTTAATAAAACTTTCTGATGGCGAGTGCGAAAAACTAACTGTTGAATCTAATCCCACGGGCTTTCTGCAAAATTGCATTTAATTAGTTTTCTCTTTTTTTAAGAAAAAAAAACTAGGTCCTTTTAAAAAGTTATCTTTTTAGGAGGACCTGGGATGCCAGGAGCAGACTCTGATGGATTAGAGCTTCCAGGTATTTTTTTACTGTTTTCAATTTTATCAGCAGCATTTTCATCCGTTACACCATCTTTTTTTGTTTCTATATTAGCTTCTTTAGTGGTTTCTTTATTAGTAGCTTCTTTATTTGCATCAGTATTTAATTGAGAATTTAAATTAGGATTTGAACTTGAATTTAAACTTGCAGGAATATCTCCAGATACACCGACTAAATCTGAAAGTGGTGTATTGATAAAAATATTAACTGCAGCAGGAACTGTTAAGCTAAAAACTTTTCCTTCATTTAAATATGATTTTAATAACAAAAATGAACAGTAAAACTTTCCGTGATCAGTGAGTAATGTTTCTCTTTCTCCTTCTGCATAAATTAAAGATTCATGTTCTAAAATATCCATTACCTTTGCTACATTAGCACAATAATTTGATTCATTAGGACAGGATTCCTTCTCTTTTAAATAAAAATCATCTCCCGAAAGACCAGAATATTTTATGTGAACTGGTTCGCGACAAAGATCAATTTTCCATTCATAACTAAATAAGGATTTCTTGCGCACTTGCAAAAGACATCTCGATTTAGAAACCATAATGCTGCTTTTAAATAAATTAAATGGCAGCTTCGTGATTTCAACGGAAGAATTAAAATCAGCAAGCACACAATCAGCAACATTAAACATAGCAAAAACATTATTTATTTTAAAAAACAAGCTCAACAACAAAAATCCTATAATATTATTCATCAGTAACCACCTCTCCATATACTAAGTTTAAATCATAATCTAAAAAAGGAGTGCCATCTTCCTTTTCAACCATTATAAAAATTTCCGCCAATATTTCATTTCTTAATTTTGCTAAATTATCTTCAACAAATTTTGAAATTGCATTAATTTTTGAACCATTATAAATATTTCTTTTAATCCCAGGAGTCATTAATAGAAAAGGTTCACTGGCAGAAAGATTAATTGGTTGTGTTTTATTTGATTCAAGTTGTATTTGTTCTTCAGACCCAATATAAAATTTATAGTCACCGGTGAATTCACATTCTGCTTGGTAACTATGAACATTGATATTCATGAAAAAATAACTAAATTCTAATTTTTTTTCCATGTTTTTTTGGAAAGTATCTATCGTGGAATGAAGATCATTTAAAATATTTTTTAAATAATCTGATCTCCAATTTTTTTTATTATTTCTACAATCTTCGATAAATTTCAATAGAACTGAAGATGTTGAATAGGATTGGCAGGAAAAATTTAACCACAAAACATTCTCTCCAATAAAAAGGAAATCAGAATACTCGGCACCAGACTGCACACCAACTCTATATTGATAATCAAATTTTAATTTATTAAACCTGATGAATCTGGATGACTGTTTTTTAAAATGTTTTTCTCTTGCAACTAATAACTGTTTTTCTAAACGATCAATGGCCACATCAAATTGCAAACTTACTTCTTTCATTTTACGGTGGAACATTTCTTCTGATTGATTCACTACTTTTTTATTCAAAATATGATTATTTAATATTGAAAGAATTGAAGCTACATTCCACTCACTCTCTTCAAACAAAGCAAAAATATTTGTTGCCTGTGCTAATTCCACAGGCCTTAAAGGAATAAGGGATTTATCTACAGATAATGCATCTTTAGTAACCAGAAATACAAAACCAACATGAGGACTTAGGTATCTTTTTGCAAGTTCAATGATTTTTTTTTCATCATCAGAAATTTTTTCAAAAAATACAACAAATAGTTGATTTTTTGTTTGCTCCAAGTTTTCAATTTTATTCAAAAACTCATGGTTTGTATAATTCCAAGCATTCAACTCAGGAGCATAAGAGGTCCAGAATTTCGTTTTTACTGGGGAAAAATTAACTAAAATAACTTGTTCCATCATTTTGCGTTATCCTATTCTTGAGTTCTTATGTTTTTCATAAACACACCGATGAGAATTTATGGGCCTGAAAAAAATTAAAAATATGCAATATACTCACGATTTAGACCCAAACAAATCATCGTGGATTAATTTCGAACTCATTCAAGGCCTAGAAAACCCTCAATTTAATACTCGCAAACAAAGTGAATTGGCCTTAAGGAGCTTACTCAAAGCACTAGATCTTCGAGATAATTACACCTATGGACATAGTATAAGAGTAGCACATTATTGTTTGATTTTGGGCAGTCACTTATTATTAAATCCAAATGATTTGTATGAACTTGAGTTGTCAGGACTTTTTCACGATATTGGAAAAATTGGAATACCTGATCACATTCTTTGCAAACCAACAGGTCTATCTTCCACAGAATTTAGCATAATGAAACAACATCCTGTTATGTCCTATGAGATATTAAAAAACTTCAAAAACTTTGAATCAATTTCTATTAATACAAAACATCACCACGAACGATTTGACGGAAAAGGATATCCCGAGGGTCTTCAAGGCGAAGCAATTCCACTTTTTTCAAGGATTATTCTTATTGCCGATACTTTTGATGCCATCACTTCATCTAGAGTTTATAGAGTAGGAAAATCACAGGAAATTGCATTCCAAGAATTACTTGAGTTTTCTGGATCACAATTTGATCCAACACTTGTTCGCCACTTCATTTCGGGAATGAGAGAATTTACTGCAGATTTATCTGAGAATACTTCACTTAAAGCAAATACCTTAAAACCAGAAGAAAATAATGTCATTATCTTAGAAAAAAAATCTGCTTAAAAATCTAAAACTACTGACAAATATTTTTTAAATTTTTATCTATTGAATTTCTATTTTTTACTATTTTACATTCGTTTATTGTTTTATAAACTCCCATGGTTTTGCAGCTTTTATTTCCATTATTTGCTAAGGTTTTACAATTCACAAAATTGTCCTTATCAACACAGGACCAATTCTTTTTCTTGCAACTGTAAACGAGTCCTCTACCTAATTTTTTATAATTAACTTT
>Ga0247844_1001318_pt1 | contig 46637 bp, 39 predicted proteins | sample LaCtaG_FD_192421 | JGI IMG/M metagenome (GOLD analysis project Ga0247844, IMG submission 192421) | Freshwater microbial communities from meromictic Lake La Cruz, Castile-La Mancha, Spain - LaCruzMarch201714.5m_1 | ecosystem: Environmental > Aquatic > Freshwater > Lake | place: Spain: Castile-La... | reverse complement strand
TTTCCCGTTCGCGCGCTTTCAAATCGGAACGCGTGAGGAGCGTCTCTCCCTGAGGAGGAGGCGCTGCCTGCATTTTGGTTTGAGCAGCGGGCTCGTCGAACACCAGCGGGTTTCCCCGGGAGAGGATAACCGCCCGTTCGACGGCATTCTGCAACTCGCGGACATTCCCCGGCCAGTCGCGGGAGGAAAGTTGGCGGGCGGCAGCTTTGGTGAATTTTGGAGGCTTGCAGTTCATGCGCTTTGCCGCGATGCGGATGAAGTGTTCGGCCAGTCGCGGGATGTCCTCACGGCGGCCCCGAAGGGGTGGGTTTTCTATTGGGAATACGCTCAGCCGATAAAAGAGATCCTGGCGGAAACGTCCGGCTTCGACTTCTGCTGCTAGATCGCGATTGGTGGCGGCCAATACGCGCACGTCGATTTTACGGGTCTTTGTCTCACCAACCCGCTCAACTTCCGCTTCCTGCAGGACACGCAGCAGTTTTGCCTGCATTGGCAAGGGCAGCTCGCCGATTTCATCCAGGAAGAGAGTGCCGCCGCTTGCGAGTTCGAAACGCCCGGGCTTGTCGCGTTGGGCACCGGTGAACGCCCCCCTCGCATGGCCGAAAAACTCGCTTTCAAACAACGCTTCGGGAATCGCGCTGCAATTCACCGTGATCATCGCCCGGTCGTGTCGCGGGCTGCGTTCATGGATCGCACGCGCGACGAGTTCCTTGCCGGTGCCGCTCTCGCCGGTGATCAGCACCGTGGCCTGAGTCGGCGCGACGAGATCGATTTGTTGCTGCACCTTTCGCATGGCCGCGCTCTCACCAACCAGATCACGAGCCCCGAGCACTTCGCTCACCTCATCCTTTAGATAGCTGACCTCTTCCTCAAGCCGTTCCTTGAGAAACGCAATTTCCTCAAAGGCGCGGGCATTGCCGATCGCCACCGCCGCATGGTTGGCGAAACTTTGCAATCGTTTAAAATCCCCGTCACGCAATGACGTGCGACTGAACATGCCAAGAACCCCCAAGGTCTCGCCCCGAAATACCAGAGGATGCCCGGCAAAAGTTGCGATGCGCTCTGATTTTACCCAATCTGGATTCGCGACCCACTTCGAGTCACTGACCATGTCCGCAATGTGAATCGGCTGTCCCGTGGCGGCGATGTGGCCGATTTTCCGAATGCCAATCGGAAACCGCCGGAATCGCCCATTAACTCGCGACAAATCCTCCTCCTTGTTGCCTGAATTTCCCGCGCTGGCTGCCAAGTGGAGACAACGACTCTGGTCGGCGCATTCGGTTCGCATGAGGCACTCTGCACAGATGTCTCCTTGCTCGATCAGCCATATGCGCACCAGTGCAATGTCGGCGCAGGCCTCCGTCTTCTTCGTGAATCCCGCCTGCGGACAATCGCTGACCTGTTCGACGATTTGCTGTAATACCGCCGCCACCGACCGCTGCTGCGCGATTGCCAGAACGACATCCTGCAGTGCATCCATGTTCATGGAAATGGCATTACTACGAAATGCCGTAGATAGACAGCGAATTTTCGTAATATACGATTTATCGTAGCAATTACCCGGGCAGTTGAGTTATCTGCAAAAAACTACACATTATTTGTTTACGAAAATAATAAGCGGTTGGCACGCCGTGTGCATTCGTAATGCCTGTCGAACGATTTGACTCAAAGAAACCAATAAAATCACAAATGAACCGCATCCATCAAACCGATCCCACCACATCCACCGGCAAAACCGGGCAGCTATTCTCTGCTGTCAAAAGCAAACTCGGCTTTGTCCCGAACATGATGCGTGTGCTCGGGAATTCCCCCGCCGCGCTGGAGGGCTACCTCAATTTCAGCGGTGCGCTTGCCGGAGGAGCGCTCGCCCCGCAGCTCCGCGAACAGATCGCCCTCGCCGTCGCCGAGATCAACGGCTGCGGCTACTGCCTCAGCGCGCACACCCTGCTCGGTGGCAAAGCGGGTCTTAACGCCGAGGAAATCCTCTCTGCCAGAAAATCGTCCGCCGCCGACAGCAAGTCCGATGCCGCGATCAAGCTCGCCCGTGCCGTCACTCTGCAACGCGGTGTCATTGCCGACACCGACCTGCAAGCCGCCCGTATCGCAGGCCTGAATGATGCGGAGATCGTCGAGGTGGTCCAGCACGTCGCCCTCAATATCCTGACCAACTACACCAATAACGTTGCCCAGACCGTCATCGACTTTCCTGAAGTCAAACCCGGCAAACTCGAACCCTGCACCACCGAAGGCTGCGGATGCAGCCACTAACCATCCGATCCCGTCCACAGAAACAACCACTGCCATGAAAAACATGACCCATCATCTCGCCCTGGCCCTATTCGCCATCACCGCTGCCTCCTCCCCAACGCACGCCGCCGAGGCCAAGGCCGCGACGCCCGCCCACGCTACGATGCATAAAACCATCAAGGTGGACGGCCTCGACATCTTCTATCGGGAGGCCGGCCCTGCCGACGCGCCGGTTCTCCTGCTGCTGCACGGATTCCCCACCTCGTCCCACATGTTCCGCAACCTGATCCCGGCGCTGTCGGACCGCTACCACGTCATAGCCCCGGACTATCCGGGCTACGGGCAGAGTTCAATGCCATCCGTCACGGAATTCAATTACACGTTCGACAACCTCGCGAATATTGTCGAAGCCTTCACCGAGAAACTCGGCCTCAAAAGCTACAGCCTCTACCTCATGGACTACGGCGCGCCGGTTGGTTTCCGCCTCGCGGCGAAACACCCCGAACGCGTACAGTCTCTCATCATCCAGAACGGCAACGCCTACGACGAAGGGCTCCGGGAATTCTGGGCTCCCTTCAAAACCTACTGGAAGGACAGTTCCGACAAGAATGCGGAGGCTCTCCGCAAGTTGCTCACGCTCGAGGCCACCCGCTGGCAATACACTCACGGCACCCGCCAGGTCGAAGCGATCAGCCCGGACAACTGGCTGGTGGACCAAACGCAGCTCGATCGCCCCGGCAACAAGGACATCCAGATGGCGCTCTTCGCCAGCTACGCCAGCAACCCGCCACTCTACCCAAAGTGGCAGGAGTATTTCCGCAAACATCAGCCACCCACCCTCATCGTCTGGGGCAAGAACGACATTATCTTCCCAGCCGATGGCGCAGAACACTATCGCCGCGACCTGAAGAATCTTGAGTTCCACCTCATCGATACCGGCCACTTCGCACTTGAAGAAGATGGCGGGAAGATCAGCACCCTCATCCGCGGCTTTCTCGCCAAACAGAAGCTCTAACAAGCATCCTCCCTGACTATGAAATCTGAAGGAAAAATCGCTGTCATCACCGGCGGCAACAGCGGGATCGGCTTTGCCACCGCGCAGGAATTCAAGCGACTCGGCGCGCGTGTCGTCATCATCGGGCGCAACCCGGACGCCGTGGCCAAGGCCGCTGCTGAACTGGGAGGCGACACGCTCGGCATCACGGCCGATGTATCCTCCGTGGCGGATCTCGACCGCGCATTTGCAGAAGTGCGCGAAACCGTTGGCCGGGTGGATATTCTCTTCGCCAATGCCGGCATCGGGAGATTCGCCCCAGTCGGCGAAACCACGGAAGCCCTGTTCGACGAGATTACGAACACCAATTTCAAAGGCGCCTATTTCACGATTCTCCGCTGCCTGCCGTTGATGCCGGATGGCGGGGCGATCGTGCTGACCTCGACGGTTGCCGTCCATTTCGGCCTGCCGGGAGCCAGCATCTATGCTGCGGGCAAGGCGGCGCTCAACAGCCTCGCCAAGACCCTCGCCATCGAACTCGCAGGGCGGCGCATCCGCGTCAACATCATCAGTCCAGGCCCGGTCATGACGCCGATTTTCGGAAAAATGGGAATGGATCAGGAAACCCAGAATCAAGTCGCCGCCGGCCTCATGCAAGGCATCCCGCTCCAACGATTCGGCACCTCCGACGAAATCGCCCGCTGCGTCGCCTTCCTCGCTTCGGATGACGCCGCCTTCATCACCGGTCAGGAACTCGTCGCTGACGGGGGAATGTCCCAATTCTAACACAACAAACCATCCAAATCACATCATCATGAACGCACCAGACCTCACCAAACGTCCCCCGCGCAGCCCGCGCGTCCGCCTCGGCGGCTACACCATCCTCCCACGCATCCTCGATAAGATCCGCGCCGAACTCGCCGGAACCGCCGGTGAATACAAATACAAAAACCCCAACGACTGGCACTTTTTCCGTTTCACCGGCATCGATCCCGCTGCCTTGCAGCAGAAAGTCGCCACCGGTGCCGGCGATTGGGATGTCCTGATCTGGATCAACGAAAACGCCCCGCTCAAACACACGCCGCTGGAAATCAGCCAGTGGTCCGACTGGACGCAAACCGTGTCCTTCAACGACATCGAAATGCGCGAGTGGTATACCGAACAGATCAAGCGCCTTAACCCAGCCCGCGAAGACCTGCGCGGCACCTTCGACTACCTCGATCTCGACGACTTCGTCAGCTTCGGCGGAGTTGCCTGAAACCCGAGCCAATCCACCATTCTCCCGGACAAAAACAAATAAACCAAAAAGCAAAAAATGAAAAACATCATCAAATCCGCCGCAGCCCTCGTGCTGTTCACCGCCTCCGTATTTGCAGGCGATCTCGTCAACGTCTCTGGCGCCAGCAAGGCTGCTGTCAGCGGCTTCGACACCGTCGCCTTCTTCACGGAATCCAAACCGGTCAACGGTTCACCGTTCATCACTTCCGAATACCAGGGCGCAGTCTATTACTTCGCCTCGGAAGAGCACAAGAACCTCTTCGTCAAGAATCCTGAGAAATACGTGCCGCAGTTTGGAGGATTCTGTGCCTTCGGCGTGGCCATCGACAAGGTGCTCCCCGTGGACATCAGCACCTGGCAGATCCGCGACGGCAAGCTCTACCTCAACCTGAATCAAGAGATTCTCAAGAAATACAACGCAGAGTTCAAAGAAAACACCGCCAAAGCCGAAAAGAACTGGCCCGGCCTTGTGAAAGCAAACAACCAATAAATCCAATCAACCACGTCGACCGGTCTGACCGGAAGACATACTTAAACAAACATTATGAAACTAGCAGTCATCATCATTAGTGATCCCAAAGCCGGGGAGGAAGCCCTCGCCAGTGTCTTCAATGGTCTTGCCGTTGCAGCAGAAGCAAAAACGGCTGGCGACGACGTGGAACTCAGCTTCATCGGTACCGGCACCCGCTGGCCCGCTGAACTCACGAAGATTACCCACCCGGCCAACGGACTTTACAACGAAGTCCGCGAGTTGGTCATCGGCGCATCATGCGCCTGTGCCCAGGTCTTCGGTGCCACGGAAAGTCTTCAGGCAAGTGGCGTGGAAGAAAAAAAAGACAACGCCCTCACCGGAACTCCCGGCCTTCTCAGCGTCCGGCGCTATCTGGTCGATGGATGGCAGGTCTTAATTTTCTGAGCAATCACCCGCTTTGAGCATGATGAATCCACGTCCGCCAATCCCGCCATTCACCGAAGAATCCGCCAGACAAAAGGTTCAAGCCGCCGAGGATGCTTGGAACAGCCGTGATCCGGAACGCGTCTCACTTGCCTACACGCCGGACACCGATTGGCGCAACCGCGATGTCTTCCTGAACGGCCGAGCTGCCGTGGTTGAGTTTCTAGCGGCCAAGTGGGCGAGGGAGCAGGACTACCGCTTGAAAAAGACGCTCTGGGCCTTCGCCGGCAACCGCATCGCCGTGCGCTTCGAATACGAGTGGCACGACGACGCCGGTCAATGGTGGCGAAGCCACGGCAATGAGAACTGGGAATTCGATGAAAGTGGCTATATGGCCAAACGCTACGCCAGCATCAACGACCAACCTATCTCGGAAACCGATCGCAAGCTGCGCTGGGATCGCGCCTGAAATCTCTCGCCATGAAAAACAGCGTTCTCAGCTCGCTTGTGGCCGACGCCTTGTCACTCGGCGCGCACTGGATCTATAGCCAGCGCGAAATCGCCGAAAAGTTCGGCAAGATTACCGGCTACTCCGATCCCGCCACTTCTTATCACCCGGGAAAGCATGCGGGCGATCTCACCCACTACGGCGATCAGACGATGGTCCTGCTGCGCTCTCTCGCCTCTCACGGGCGCTTCGATCTTGGATCCTTCGCGAACGAGTGGCGGGCGTTCTGGGAGAGTCCAGAAACCCGCAGCTACCGTGACGGTGCGACCAATGCCACGCTCGCTAACCTCCGCAGCGGCTTGCCACCCGCTCAAGCCGCCTCACCCTCTAATGACATCGCCGGCGCGGCCCGGATCGCTCCATTGTTTCTCGTGAAAGGGAAATCCAACGACGACCTCATCGCCGCCGCCCGTGCACAAACTTCGTTCACGCACGGCGATCCCACCGTCGAGGAGGCCGCAGAGTTTTTCGCCAGGGTCACGCTCGCCATGCAGGAAGGCGTTGCAATTTCCGATGCCCTTCGGGTCGCCGTATCGAATCCTCTCCAAGAGGAATGGTTCCATGCCAGTCTCGCATCCAGCGCATCAACGGCCACAGACGCAGCTGCGGTCAAGGCGCATGGACTCACCTGCCATGTGCCTGATGCGTTTCCTGCGGTATGCCACCTCCTGCTCCGTCATCCGGAGGATTTGGTTTCCGCACTCATAAGCAACGTCGAGGCCGGTGGCGACAGCGCCGCCCGTGGCATGATTATCGGCATGATCCATGGAGCGAGGCCTGACGCCACGCCACACCCGGAACATTGGCTCACCGGCCTTCGCGCTTACGGCGAAATTCAACGACTCATCGAAACTATCCACTCCCATGTCTGAATCCTACGACCTCATCGTGCTCGGTGGCGGGCGCGCGGCAAATCTTGCCATCCCAGCCGCCAAGGCCGGCATAAAGACCCTGCTGATCGAGCGCGATTTATTGGGTGGCGTGTGTCCGAACCGCGGTTGCGTGCCTTCGAAGCTGCTCATCGGATTTGCGGAAGCGGCGCGGCATGTGCGCGAGGCCGACAGGCATTTCATCGATGCCGGAATCCGCAGCGTCGACACACGCCGGCTTTTCGACAGCGTGAATGGATATGTCGGCAAGGTGGATGGCCGCTATCAAGGGCGGTTGGACGAAGCCGGTGTCGAACTCGTACGCGGCGAGGGCCGCTTCATTGCCATGAAAACTCTTGCCGCAGGCGGGCGTGAGTTTACTGCAGAGCGGATCGTCGTCGCCACCGGTTCGCGGCCCGCCCCGCCGCCCTTCGCCCACCTGCCGGTGTGGACGAGTGACAGCCTGTTCCCTCTTGAAGGCGATGTGCCCAAAAGCCTGCTCGTCATCGGCGGTGGCTTCATCGGCTGCGAAATGGCAGCATTCTTTTCCGCCATCGGCACCGAAACCCGGCTCTTCACCCGTGGTGGCAAACTGCTGGGTCGCGAGGATCAGGACATCGAACGCGTATTCCAGACCGAGTTTGAGAAAAACATTCCCACGCACTGCCATTCGACTTTGAGGAACCTGTCGTGGGATGGTGCGGAGTTCACGGCGACGTTCGACATCCATAGCGAAATGAAGACATTCACTGCCGAGCGCGTGTTGTTCGCCATCGGTCGCATTCCCAATACCGACAGGCTCGACCTGGGAAAAACCGGACTCATGGATGACCACCGCGGCTTCCTCCCCGTCAACGAACATCTCGAAACCTCCCTGTCCGGCATCTTCGCGACAGGAGACGTGAACGGCCGCTTCATGCTCCAGCATGCCGCCGCGTTTGAAGTCCACTACCTGCGGCAGAAGTTTCTCAAAGGCATCCCCAATCCCATCGACGAACGCTTGATTGCCCATGCCGTGTTTTCCCATCCGGAAGTCGCATCGGTGGGTTCGACCGAAGAACAACTCAAGTCGGCCGGCACACCTTATGTCTCCGTCTTTGAAGACTGGCTCGCCAGCGCCCGTGCCGATGCCATGCGGATCGACTATCCGCGGATCAAGCTGCTCGTATCGCCCACTGACTACGCGATTCTCGGCTGCCATCTCGTCGGCCCGGAGTCGTCCACGTTGTTGCACCAGGTAATGATGCTGATGCGCCTGAAGAACGACGTCCGCGAGCTTGCCAACCTGATTTATATCCACCCCGCCCTGAACGAATGCCTGCTCGCCGCCGCAGTCAAAGCAGTTGGCGAGGTCAGAAAACTTAAGTCCGACAACTAACATCCCGATATCCATGGCCGATAAATTCATGCAGACCGTGCTCACCCCAGCCGTCCTCGAGGCGGAAAAGCACTACTACGGAAAAACCTACCCATCCTTCGCCGACGCGCCGGAGACCGATGCCCTGCGCGATCAGGAAATTGAGTTCATCGAAACACGCGACAGCTTCTACATGGCGACGATCACCGAAAACGATTGGCCGTATGTCCAGCATCGCGGCGGGCCGGTCGGCTTTATCCGCGTGCTCGGGCCGCAACAAATCGGCTTCGCCGACTACGGCGGCAACCGGCAAATGATCAGCGTCGGCAGCATTTCCAAGCAGGACCGGGTGGCCCTGTTCATGATGGACTACCCGCGACGTGAACGGGTGAAGATCCTTGGCCACGCCAAGGTTCTCGATGCCCGCGAACATCCCGACTTTATCGAAAAAGTCGTCCCGCCTGGTGGACACGGCGCGAAGGTCGAGCGGATCTTCCTCATCGACATACTCAGCTACGATTGGAATTGCCCGAAGTTCATCACCCCGCGCTACACCACCGCAGAAATCGATAGCGCCGTAGCTCCGCTACGGCAGCACATCGCCGAGTTGGAAACCAAACTCAAGGCGTTTGGCCAATAAAAACGGGGGGCCCAAAGAAACATGTGCGTTTCTCACGTCGGTCAGCCTCCTTCCCCATCACTTGTTTCCGGCATGGGTGGCTGCTGCCATCTGCGAGGGATTGCTGGGAGCTCAATGGGGCAGTCGCAAAGCGCGGCCAGTGTGGCTTCGGCCAACTCTCGCTGCCATACTTCTTGTCGCTGCTGCCAAATTTCCGCGAGGGCGTTTTGCCTGTGAAAGACGCTGGACTGCGCTTGCAAAGTCCGATGGTTTGCAAGAACCCCCTTTGACGGTTACCCAAAAAATGCAGCCGGGCTACCTGCCTGCTATCTGTGGCGCTTACCGTCGAGCATATGTCAGGCAGCCTTGGAATGCCCACTCTGAATCAGAGAGGTGTCCAGCGGGTGAAAAGCCGCTTCGTGGGAACGGAGCAAGGCAGGCCGAACAGCTTTCGCAGGAGTGCGATGAGGAACTTCATGGGTGGTGGCTACCGTGACCGGAAGGGAGTGCGTCCAGCCTAGCGGATGTGGACAACCCGCACAGTATCGCCAACGACACGATAGAAGACGCAATACTTGGCAACGGGCATCATCCGCAGGGAGGGAGAATACCGCCAGGGAGGGTAGCGCTCTGGAAAATCCGCCAAGGAATCCATCGCATCCAAAATCCGACGGAGGTAATTGTCGGCGGTCGCATCACTCTCCGAAGCCAACATGACCTCTCGACGGACCTGCCGAAGATCGCCTGCGATTCGGAAGGCATGTGAAATCCGGTGGGTCACAAGCCGAGTTTTTCGGCCAGCTGCCCCGTGGTCAGGCACTCTCCCCGTTCAAACTCCGCATCGGCTTCCGCCACGGCACGCTTGATGTCCTCGACTTCCTCCGGCGTGAAATCTGCCGCCAACTGCTCCCCAAGGCTGGTGAAGAGGACGGCTTTATCCTCCCGCGAAAGCTCGTTTGCCAACTCCAAGACGTCATGCACGCTCATGGAGGAACCATGCACCATTCATCCGACCGATGCAAGCCGTTCGGGGCCTCCCACCCGCGAACGAGTACGCAGCTTCGCAGCGCACGAGGGCACTGCTTCGTCAGGGCCGATATTTTGGGTTGCTCAATTTGAGCGCCCGGAGCCGGCGACACTCTCGCCGCCGAATCGATAGGCACTCCCCTAATTTGAGCGGGCGGGGCGGAGCATGAAGCTGGTGAGCAGATCGTGCGGTTCGTAAAATCGGAACCATCGCCGCGTTGCCGATCAGTCATGACTCGACCTGAAAAGGAGACCGTGACAAGGTTGATGCGTAACAATGAAAACGATCTGGCCATCTTCGAGGGACACGGAATTCGTCGCATTTTCGACGAGAAGACCGAGACTTGGTTCGAACTTCAATGCTGAAGATGTATGAGCCTTAGAACCTCCATTCCAAACCACCCGAAATCATTTGGGAGGTATAGTCCTGCCTGCCAAAATCGATGTTATAATAGCACGACACATTCCAATCCGGACCTAATTGCACGAGGGCTCCTACGCCGGCGAAGGCCGAATCCCGTTCCGGGGCGCTCGTGTCAAATCCAAAACCCTGAATGTCCCCCGTTGCAAGGCTGGCGTCCATGTTCCGCGAGTTTTCCGAAAACTCGTGCTGCCAGAAAACCCTCAACTCAGGAATCAGCGACACATTTTTTGTCACGTTCCAGGTGTAGGCGACGCGACCTCCAACGCTGCTCCTCAAGCTGTTGATATTCTGCTGTTCAACCTGCAGGTCCAGGCTGCCAGCACCCTGCTCGGTGAAGGATGAAATCCCCACATAAGTATACTGCGCGCCCAGAATCGGCCCAAGCGTAAAATTGCCGATTGTCCAGTCGTAACCGAAATCCAGATACGCGCTGAACTGCGCCCCGTCAAAATTGCCTATCGCCGTGCGGTCGATGACGCCAAATTGAATCGGGCGCCTCGTGCTATAGCTGCTGAAGCCTCCGGTGAGGATCGCATCGGAGTAAAATCCCCTACTCTGATATGTGGCGTAGGTTCCGAACAGTCCGGTGTTGATCTTGTTCAAACCCCCTGTGTCATATTTCGAATAAATTCCCTGGTAGCCGCCGAAGACGCCGGTCTTGATTTGCTCGGTCCACTGGTAGTCCAGGCCCGCGAAGACCCCCCCACTTTCAAAGCGGGAATCAGGCAACTGATTCACGTTGGAAACTTTTCCAAAGATGCCATTCCCTTGGACCCAAACTTCCCAACTGTTGTCGGAAGCTGGGGTTAGGATGTTTTTTCCGTTTTTCACATCCATCACACTTTTGCCTCCCACAATGCTCTTGCCATCCTTGTCGTGGAGAATGGGGCTTTCGATCCCTTCAGACTGAAACCCGCGCGATCCCAGCCGGAGGGCACGCAGTCGTTGCGCCAGAAACTGGTTCTGGGCGTTGGCCTGCTCGATCATGAGAATGCCCAGACCTTCGTAGAAAGCGGACGTGAAGGTTTCGGGAAATTCATCGTCAGGCACGATTAGCACGTAGGTTAGCCGGTAGGGCGTTCCAAGTTCAGGATCGAAGCGCACCGAGGAACTGCCGCCCTGCAATCGTTCTCCGGGATTGGACCCTGGGCCATCGTCGAGACGGATGCTTGCAAATTCATGGTCGAAGTCCACCGAGACCCTCCCGTCCTGCAATCGTCCTCCAGAGTTGGAGCCGGGTTCTTCGTCGAATTGAATGCTTACAATTTCATCCTTGTTTTTTGGGATTCGATCTGGAGTCGTAGAGGAAGTAGCCCGTTGCGCGGAGGCGTCCATCACTACGAGGCACAGCAATAGGGGGGCGCAGATTTGTGTAAAAAGGCAAGCGTTTGAAGTCTGCATCTAATGGGTCTTGGCGGATACTTGAGACGCGAATCTCGGCACCTTGTCCAGCGACAATTACAAATCGCTGGCGGCGACAATTAAAAATGACTCCTGGCGACAATTACCAATGGGGGGGATCTTCGGGGAATTTTGGGGGTAAAAAATGGCCAAGAGAAGGGAAAATGGAGGGATGGAAGAACGGACCCTTTTGATTGACGGTCTCCTTGACATTCCTGAACTAAAGGAACGCCTCATGAAACCCGGCATACTTCCAGCTCTGATGCTCGCTTGGCTCTCCGCCACCGCCGGGCAGCTCTTGGCGCAGAATGCCACGTGGGTTGCGCCTGGCGGAGGGGCTTGGAACAATAACGCCAACTGGTCGCCAGCGACATTTCCAAATGGCGTCAATGCCAGCGCAACCCTCGGGAACGCCACCACTGCGAGCAGCACCATCACGCTGGGACAGGTTATCACTTTGGGAGCACTCCAAATCGACGACAACCACAACAACAGCATTACGAGCTCCAACCCGAGCCACCAGCTCGTGTTTGATGCGGGCGCCGCCAACGCAATGCTCACCATCACCAATGCCATCGGCAATGGGTCCCATTCCATCAGCAGCCCCGTCGTTCTGAATAGCAACCTGGTGGTGACCCAAGGGTCATCGGGGGTTCTTTCCATTTCGGGCAACCGGACCGGAACCGGTGGTTTTACGAAAGAGGGATCGGGCATGATGCAATTTACCGGCAACAGCACTTACACAGGAGCAACCGCCATCAACGACGGGCGCCTGCGCTCTTGGGCGGCGGGGGGCCTCCCGGGAGGCGTTGGCTCGCCGGTGGTTGCCATCGGGGATGGTCTCGGGGTGGCCGACTCTGCGGTGCTGGAACTCCGCGGTTCGATGGGGGTCCCCAATGCGATTGCAGTCAACGTGGCCTCGGATGGACGCCTCGAGCAATTTAACTTCATCCATGTCCGCCTCCTCTCGGCCGCTGGAACAGGGGAAATCCGCCTGAACACGTCGGTGGGAAACAGTCTGGAATTTCTGGGAAGTGGGGCGGCCTATGATTCTACGTTCGCGGGCGAAATCACCGGGGGCATTACCACCACGGGGGTTCCGGACCCTAACCCCGCTTCCCCCTCAAGCCGGATCAACAAAACCGGCACCTCAACGTTGACGCTTTCTGGGGCAAATTCCTACCTTTCCCGAACATTCATCTCGAACGGCACCATCAACGCCGCAAGCAACAGTGCCCTCGGGAGCAGCCTCACCAACCAGGGTACGTACGTTTACTCCAGCGGATCGCTGCAGGTCTCCAACAACGTCACCCTCGCAGAGCCTCTTTTCCTGAATGGGATGGGATTCCGAGGCAATGGCGCACTCCGAAGCCTGTCTGGGAACAACACCCTCAGCGGGCCGCTGACCTTTGGCTGGTCGGGTACGGGGGTCCCCGCGGCTCCGACGGCCGTTTCCGTGGACGCGGGCTCGACATTGACCGCCAGCGGCAGCATCACCGGCTCCGCCAATGCCACGAAGCTGGGCAACGGAACACTGAGATTCACTGGCTCAAACACCTATTCAGGTGCCACATCGGTAAATGTAGGAACTCTTCAACTCGCAAGTTCCGGGACGGCCATTGCGGGCTCCTCCGTCACGGTCAACTCCGGTGGAACCCTCCTTCTTGGTGCGAGCAATCAGATTTCCAATTCATCCAATTTGACCCTTGCCGGGGGGGCCTTCAGCACCGGGGCGGGATATTCGGAGCAGCTGGGAACTCTCACGCTGACTGCGAACTCCACCATTTCCTTGGGTGCAGGAGTCCACAATTTGATGTTCGGTGCTAGCAACCTCGTGCTCTGGTCACCGACGGCCATCCTTTCCATTGCGGGATGGGTTGGGGATACCGTTGGCGGCACGGCCGGGCGCATCTTTTTTGGCTCAAATGCCACGGGGTTGACAATGGATCAATTGTCCCGGGTCGAGTTCATTGGTCCAGGCTACAGCGGGGCACAGTTGCTGGCAACCGGGGAACTGGTCCCCGTGGCCGTTCCCGAGGCCGAGGCCGTATTCAGCGCCGCGCTCTTGCTGACGGTGATTCTTTGGCGCGAGCGAGGTCGGCTTCGGAGGCTTCTCTGTCTCGCCCAGGGCCAGGAGTAGCACGGCTCCTGATGTCTCCCGCGCGCCAGCGCGTTTGTGGTTAATTTGCGCGGGCGGGGCGGAGCATGAAGCTGGTGAGCAGGCGGGTGAGGATGACCTCGTCACCGGCCTGGCTGGTCACCATCTGCAGGTTCGCATTGGCGCATCCCTGGAATGCCCGGAAAAGCTCGGCCGACGTGTAGTGGACGGAATTGCGCGCGGCGATCCCGAGAGGATACGTGTTGAGGGTGCCGTCCTTTTTTCGGGGCAGATGGTCGATGTCGGACGGTTTGAGCCTGTTCAGGGCTGACGCAAAAAACTGGGGTTGTGAGGGCGGGTCGATCCGGTGCCTGGCGAGGAGGTCTTTGACGAGAAGAAGGTTGCGGACCGTGGGCATGATCGAGGCGAGGAGGATTCCGATCCCGCTCTCGCGCTGGCGCAGGAGCTGGGAGAGGGTTTCGAGCGCCAGCGGCAGGTCGCGGGCGGCCACCGCATTGCCGATATCAAAAATCCCGCTCTCGCGGGTGGCCGGGACGAGTTCGCGGACATCCCGGGCCTCGATCGGGTGGCCGGTTCCAAACGCCGTCACCATCTTCTCGAGTTCGTTGTCGAGCTGGCCGGAGTCGAGCCCGATCCTCGCCGCGAGAACCTCGACCGCCTCGTGGGAGATCTTGAGCCCACGCTCGCGCGCGCGGCCCGCCGTCCAGGCGATCAGCTCCTCCTCGCCCGCCCGGAACCCGAGGTCCGGCTTGTCGTGGAGAACGGTCCGGCAAAGCTTGATGAGCTGCTTGTAGGCGGTCCGCCGCTTGTCGGGATCGATCGCGCTCATCAAAAAGGTGACGCCGTCGGGCAACGGGACCTTGAGGACCTCGCAAAGGCCGTCGAGCGCGGTGGTCACCGACTCGGAGCGGCCGGTGACAGAGTCTGTGAGGAACGTCGCGCTTTTCAGCCACACGAGCTTTGTCCCGCCGAGGAACGGCATCGTCTGCAGCCCCTGGATGGTCTCGTGGATTTTTGAAACCGCCGCATCGACGGTATCCGCTCCGCCGTCGATCACCTCAAGCCCGAACGCATCCGCCCCGGGGGCGAGTTCGGCTGCGGTCGCAACGGCCGCCTTCTTGACGGCGGCCTCGTCAGAACCGGTGATGAAAATCGAAGCTTTTGCGGGCATGAGACGACGACGAGGTCCGATTTCGCGGCGGCGATCAGGCTTCGGCGAGCGGTTCGACGGGCACAGCGGCTACCGCTGGCGCTGCGGGCGCGTGCTTTTTCTTCGGGACATGCTCGCGCGGCGGCTTCGGTTTGCGCACGGCCTCAAGCCCGCGCTTGGCGTAATCCATGACATGGCCCTGGTGGATCAGCCACGCAAGGTCGGAGGCGAGGGCGGACTCGCGCGCGGCCAGATCTTCCGGGGCTGTGCGCATCGCGAGCAAGGCCTTCCATTGGTCCGGGCGCGCAGGAGCGGGCTTGCCTTCGAGGTAGTCGAGGATCGTGGAAAGTCCTTCGGCCACCGGAGCAGCGGTGCGGTCGAGATATCGCGGGCGCGCCACCGAGACGTACGTGATGTTTTCGTGGGCCTTGAAGATCTGGAGTCCGGCGGCAGCAAAATTTTGCCCGATGACATGGGCGAGCGGGAGCGGGAACCGGCGGAGGTCATTGACCGCGTTGAGCGCGAGCTGGCGGAGCGACGGCGACGAGGCCGCAGCCACGACCGCTCCAGAAACCTCCACGGAACCTTGGATCGGAGAGATGGTGCTGGCGGCATGGGTCGCGCGAAAATGAATTTCCACGGCAGCCATGTCGGCAAGTGCGTCGGTCTGGGGCTTCTCAGGTGTCTGAGGCTCTGCCGCCTCTGCCAGCGCGGCTTCTGCGACGGGTTCCGCACCTTCCTCAACAGCCACCGGTTCTGCAGCCGGCAACGATTCCGCAGTGACCTCGGGGGCTTCCTCGACGGCCACCGGTTCGGGCGCGGCTGGCTCCGGGAGCTCCGCCGGCTCGGTCTCGTCCGATTCCCCGCGCGGGAAATACTGGTCTTTCGAGCTCTGTTCCGTCTTCCACTTTTCTATAAATTCCGGATCCTTGACCATCTGCACCCGGCCTTTGAACGCCTCGAACGGCATGTTCCGGAACCGGGCGGCATGGACCTCGCGGAGGCGGGATTGGTAGGCATGGTGGTTCGGCGGGCCGAGCACGATGTCCCCGCAGACCGCCACGCACGAAAACGAACCTTTCGGCGGGTCGATCGTGATCCGGTCGCAGCGGTAGAATTTGTCGAGGTGCCGGGCGAGCAGGTGCGCAACAGCCTCCTTTTCCGAGGTCCACAGGCTTCCGTCCAGGTTCACCTGGAAAAGTGTGGGCGCTTGGTCGGACTCCCGGCGGAGGGCGATCTGATAACGTTCCGGCTGCTCCAGGATCAGGACGGCCAGGTCAAATAGCGGGTACGCCTTCCCGCTTGATCGGATCTGCTTCGCGAGCCCATCAATCCCGCGGTGGTCGGGAACGACCGAGGCACTCCAGCCGGTCAGAACCGGCGGCGGCTCGGGACGGCGGTCGTCCCGCCGATCATCCCTGCGATCTCCGCGGCGGTCGTCCCGGCGCGGGTCGCGGCGCTTGTCGCCATCCCTGCGGTCGCGGCCTCCTCCACGCGGACCGCCTGCAGGCCGGCGATCGTCCGGCCGCCGGGGGCCGGACCGTCCGTCCCGCCGCTGGCCGCCTCCGCGCGAATGGTCATCGCCGCGGTCATAGCGCTCGGCCAGCTTGGCAACCGCTGCCGGCGCGCTGGACGATTTTGCCCAGTCGGGCAGGATGCTGCTGGCCAGGTCGATTCCGGAAAATGCCAACTCGGACGGTTTCTCGTCGCTCATAATAAAAAATGAAATCCTGTAAATCTGCGGCTAACTTCCGCGTGGTTATTGAGGCTTGGGAGCAGACGGGACTGCCGGGGTCTTGGCGGCCAACTGCGGGCGGTCCATGGCGACCAGTTCGGAGACCGTCACAAATTTAAACCCCTTCTGCGCCAGCCCGTCGAGGGTCGCTGGCATCGCGTCGACGGTCGTCGCATGGATGTCGTGCGCGAGCACAATCGAACCGGCCTTCGTATTCTTCAAAATCTCTGCGGTGACGCGGGCGGAGTTCCGGTGTTTCCAATCGAGGGGATCGACATCCCACATGATGACTTTTTGCCCGAATTCCTCGTTGAGGCGTTTGGAGATGCTGGTGTTGGTCGCGCCGTAGGGAGGCCTGACGGTGACCGGTTTCGGGGCTCCGGCAGCGACGAGCGCAGCGTCGGTCTGGTTGATCTGCGAGGCCACTCCCGCCCCGCCTGCCTTCGTAAATGCCGTATGGTTCCAGCTGTGATTCCCCACCTCATGACCCTCGGCGACCATGCGCTGGATCAGCTCGGGATAGGCCACCGCATTCTGGCCAATCACGTAAAATGTCGCCTTGATCCCGCGCTCCTTGAGCATGTCCAGCAGGCGGTCGGTCTGCCCGGGCTTCGGGCCGTCGTCAAACGTCATCGCAATATAAGGACCCTCAACGGTGCACGCGTTATAGGTCAGCCGCGTGGGCCCGGTGGGGGTCTCGGCCGCCGGAGCCTGCATCATGGGGGTGGAATCGCCGACTGCCGGGGCTCCCACCCCGGGAGCCTTGCTCATTTCGTCCTGAGGCACGGCAATCACCTGAGGCTGCTGGGATTGGGTGTGCGCAGACTGGCAGGCGGCACCAAGAAAGCCGGCAATAACCGGAGCGATGAACCAAGAATGGGATTTTTTCATTTGATGCGGGTCAAGAAGTGACCTATCGCACAAACCGGTCCAGAATCACACCAAGATTTTTTACCGTCTCCTCCGGCCAAAGGTTTTTCGGCGTGATGAGCGCGCTGTCCAGGCTCCGGTGCTCCGGCCAGACCGGCTCGAGCGGGACTTTCGGGATCGCGAGGGCCAGGATCTCTTTCGCCGTAATCACGTTCGCTTGGAGGTGGGCGATGATGGCGCCCGCGGTCACCGGTTCCTCCTCGACTTTCCAACAATCGTAGTCGGTGATCATGGCCATCGTGGCCAGCGCGATCTCCGCCTCGCGAGCCAGCTTCGCCTCGGGCAGGTTCGTCATGCCGATCACATCAAACCCGAGCTGGCGGTTGGCATTCGACTCCGCGCGGGTCGAAAACGCAGGGCCGTCCATGTTGACGTAGGTTCCGCCGTCGTGGCACGTCTTCCCGGCCTCCCGGCAGGATTCCGCCAGGATTTTCCGAAGGCCCCCGCTCACCGGGTCGGCAAACGACGGATGCGCGACGATCCCGTTGCCAAAAAACGTGTGCTGGTCGCGCCGGCTCATCCGGTCAAAATACTGGTCGGGCAGCACGATATCGCGCGGGTGGTATTTTTCCTGAAGGCTGCCGACGGCGGTCACGCAGATGATCCATCGGACCCCGAGCGAGCGGAGCGCCCAGATGTTTGCCCGGTGGTTGATCTCGTGCGGGGCGATCCGGTGACCGCGCCCGTGGCGGGGCAGAAAATAGACCGAGCGCCCGTGCAGGGTCCCCCCGATGATGACATCCGATGGCGGCCCGTATGGCGTGGGCACAACGATGTCCGCCTCGCCGGCAAACCCGTCGATCTGGTAGAGCCCGCTGCCGCCGATGATTCCGATTGCTGGTGCGTTCATTTTTGTTTGGATTTTCCTGCGCGCGGCTGGAAGTCGCTTCCCTCGCCGCCCAGGTCGGTCTTCTCCAGCAAAGCCAGAAATTCGCGCAGCGCCGGAGTGCCCGCGGAGGACTTCTTAACGAGAGTACCCAGCGGCCGCCACATCTCGGCGTCGGTCAGCTCGAGGCATGCCAGCTGACCGGTCTCAACCTCCGAACGCACCGACGTGCGCGGCACGATCGAGATCGCGCTCTCGATCTCCACAGCACGCTTCACCGTCTCGATGTTGTCGAACTCAAAGGCGACCCGCACGCGCGCCCCGGCCAGCCGGAGCTGGCGGTCGACCTCCCGGCGGGTTGGCAGGTCGGGCTCGAACGCGATAAATTTTTCTCCCCCCAGCTCGGCGAGGGAAAGTTTTCTTCGCGGGGCCAGCGGGTGCGATGGCGCGCAGATCACGACCAGGCGGTCGCGCCAAAAAACCGAGGCCGTGATCCCGCGCCTCGAGGCCGGATACGCGACCAGCCCGACATCCGCACGGTTTTCCTGAACTGCGGCATAGACCTGCGCCGACCTCCGGTAGTCCATGCGGACCTCGACCAGCGGGAACTCACGGCGGAAGCGCTTCAGATAGGGCGGGAGCTCGTGGAGGCCGATGCTGAAAATCGTCGCGATCCGCAGCTCGCCGGAAACCACCTCCTGCAGCTTCTGCATCCGGGTCCCCAGGTCGTCATACGCCCCGATGATCTCCCGGCTTGATGCCAGGAACGCCTGCCCCTCGGGGGTCAGGCAAAACGCCCTCCGCCCCCGGTCAATCAGCCGCACCTGAAATTGCTCCTCGATCGACCGAACCTGCTGGCTGACCGCGCTCTGTGTGATCCCGTTCCGCTCCGCGGCTTTGGAAAAGCTTTCCGTGTCCGCCAAATCGCAGAATACTTTGAATGTTTGAATTTGCATTCGACTCCTTGCAGATAAGATATTCTAATATCTTCATAAAATACCAGAACAGATTTTCTAATGTCCGAAGCCAAAACCCATCTCGAATCCATCCTCTCCCGTATCCGGGCGGCGGCCAGTGCCGCCGGGCGCGCGGCGTCCGACATCCGCCTGGTGGCCGTGTCGAAGACGCATCCGGCCGGGGCGGTGCGCGAGGCGTTTGAGGCCGGCCAGCTGGTCTTCGGCGAGAGCAGGGTCCAGGAGGCGCTGGAAAAAATCCCGCTTCTGCCCTCCGCCATCGAGTGGCACCACATCGGCCACCTGCAGTCGAACAAGATCCGCCGCGCGCTCCCGCATTTTAGGCTCTTCCACGGGGTCGACCGCCGGGACCTCGCCGTGCAGATGGATCGGATCGCGGCCGACGGCGGGTGCTCAGCGCGCGTGCTGCTCGAGGTGAACACCTCGGGCGAGGCCACGAAGTTCGGGTTCTCTCCGGAGGCCCTCCGCTCCTGCCTGCCGGAGATTCTCGCCCTGCCGCGCGTTGAGGTGGCCGGGCTCATGACGATGGCCCCGTACGCCGAGGACCCGCAGGCCAGCCGGCCGTACTTTTCCGCGCTGCGGCAGCTCCGCGACCGGCTGGAGCCCGAGTTCGGCGTCCGGCTTCCCGAGCTCTCGATGGGCATGAGCGGAGACTTTGAGGCCGCCATCGCCGAGGGCAGCACGATCGTCCGCGTCGGCACCGCCATCTTCGGAACCCGGCCCGCCATCAAGGATTCCTGAGAAAATCTTGCTGCAAATCATGTCTTGCGATTCCATCGCGTGATATTAGACTGTCTAATACCAAAACCCACCACCTCTATGAAACCTGTCCAATTTAACAACACGATCCTGCGCGACGGCCACCAGTCGATGGCCGCGACCCGCATGAAAACCAGCCAGATGCTGCCTGCGGCCCCGATCCTGGATTCCCTTGGGTTCCGGATGCTCGAGACCTGGGGCGGGGCGACGATCGATACGAGCCTGCGGTTTTTGGGCGAGCAGCCGTTCGACCGGGTGCGCGAGCTGCGCAAGGCGGCTCCGAAAACCCCGCAGGGAATGCTCCTGCGCGGTCAGAATATCGTGCAGTACAAATGTTTTCCTGACGACGTCGTCGAGCTCTTTGTGAAGTGCACGGCGGATGCCGGCATCGAGGTCTTCAGGATTTTTGACGGGCTCAACGATCCGCGCAACCTGGCCCCGGCGATCGCGGCGGTGCGCAAGGCGGGCAAGGTCGCCCGCGGCGAGATCTGCTACACGACGAGCCCGGCGCACACGGTCGAGGCCTTCCTGAAGTTTTCCGGCGAGCTCAAGGAGATGGGCTGCACGGAGATCGGCATCAAGGACATGTCGGGCGTCATCACGCCGCGGGTCGCCGCCGAGCTGGTCACCGGGATCACGAAGCTCACCGGTCTGCCGGTGACGCTGCACAGCCACGAGACGGCAGGCCTCGCGGCGGCGTCCTATGTGGCCGCGACCGACGCCGGAGCCACCGCGATCGAGACCTCGATCTCGCCGTTTGCCAACGGCACCTCGCAGCCGGACACGCTCCGCATGCTCGCGCTGCTGGACAACAATCCGCGCCAGCCGTCGTACGACCGGAAAAAGCTGGCCGAGCTCCGCGAGTACTTCACGAAGGTTTACAAGGAGATGGAGGCGTTCACCTCGCACGCCAACGAGGTCGTGGACAGCGACACCCTGGTTTACCAGGTGCCCGGCGGCATGCTCTCGAACTTCCGCGTGCAGCTCAAGGATCTCAACATGGCGGACCGCATCGACGAGGTCCTCGCCGAGATCCCGCATGTCCGGGAATGCCTCGGCTGGGCTCCGCTCGTCACACCGATCTCCCAGATCGTCGGCACCCAGGCGATGCTCAACGTGAAATTCGGCCGCTGGAAAAATTTCTCGCCGGCAGCGATGGACATCGTGCTCGGCAACTACGGCCGCACGCCGGCCCCGGTGGACAAGGAGGTCCTCGCGCTGGCGGAAAAAAATACCGGCAAGGGGCCGATGACAACCCGGCCGGCCGATTCCCTGAAGCCGAACGTCGACAACCTCCGCCAGCAGCTCGCTGAGAAGCAGCTCCCGACCACGGACGAGGCAGTCGTGCTCTTCGCGATGTTCCCGATGGAGTACGAAAAGCTGATCAAAAACCCGGCTGCCATCACGGCTCCCGCGCCAGCCAAACCGACCGCTCCCGCCCTGGCAGCACAGGCCCCCGCCCCCCGACCGACCGGCCGCCACCAGCGCCTCCTGATCACCGTCAACGGCCAGACCAGCGAGGCCCTGGTCGAAGAAGTTTACTAAGCATGCTATGAAACTGACACTCGACGAATTCCCCGCAGCGACGTACGAAGAATGGCGCCAGGCGGCCGAGGAGTCGCTCAAAGGCGCTCCCTTCGACAAGAAGCTCATCACCACCACGCCGGAGGGCATCAAGCTCCAGCCGATCTACCGCAAGGAAGATCTGGAGGCGCTCGCGCTTCCGGAGTCCTGGCCGGGACTTCCTCCGTTTGTGCGCGGCACTGCGGCTGCGGGCTTCAAGGCGAAGCCGTGGCTCATCGCCCAGGAGCTCCCGTACGGATGCCTCGACCAGTTTAATAAGGCCCTCAAGAGCGACCTCATGCGCGGACAAAACTCCGTCGCCGTGCTGCCGGACGTCGCCACCCGGCATGTCAAGGACCCGGACGAGGCGGCTTGCGGGGAGGTCGGCGCCTGCGGGCTCTCGCTCGCCACGCTCGCGGATGCCGGACGCGCGTTTTCCGGCGTCGATTTTGTGGCGGCGCCATTGCTGGTTTTTGCCGGAGCTTCCGCGCTTCCGATGGCGGGCCTGCTGAAAGCCGCCTCGGGCGACAAGCCGGTCGCTGGGGCGATCCTGGCCGACCCGCTCACCGAGTGGGCGCGCGAGGGAACCCTCGACCTTTCGTTGGACGATGCCTACGCCGAGATGGTGGCGGTTTCGAAGTGGGGAGCCGCAGGAAATGTCCGCACGGTCGGAGTCCAGGCGAACCTCTGGGCGGATGCCGGCGGCACCGCGGTCGAGGAGCTCGCCTTCGGCCTCGCGACGGGCGCTGCCTACTTCCGGGCTCTCTCGCAGGGCGGGCTGGCGGACGACGAGATCGCGCCTCGCTTTGTGATGGCGCTTTCGCTCGGATCCAACCTGTTCATGCAGATCGCGAAGCTTCGCGCGGCCCGCCTCCTCTGGGATCGGATCGTCGAGGCGTTTGGCGTGAAGCCGGCCCCGCTGTTTATCCACGGCCGCAGCAGCATCTTTAATAAATCCGTGCTCGACCCGCATACCAACATGCTCCGCGCCACCTCGGAAGGGTTTGCCGGAGTCATCGGCGGAGCGGACAGCATGCATGTCGCCGCGTTTGACGAGCCCGCGCGCACGCCGGATGAATTTTCCACCCGCATCGCCCGGAACCTCCACGTCATCCTCGCCGAGGAGTGCGGGTTCTCCGAGGTGGCCGACGCCGCCGGCGGGTCGTGGTATGTCGAATCCCTGACGGTCGAGCTCGCGAAAAAGGCGTGGGAACTTTTCCAAAAGATCGAGTCCCGCGGCGGCATGGCGGTCGCGCTCCGCGAGGGCTTCCCGCAGCAGTGCGTGGAGGCCAGCGCGAAGGCCCGCCTCGACGCCGTCGCCAAGCGCCGCGAAGCCGTCCTCGGCGTGAACCTGTTCCCGAATCCGACCGAGTCGCCGCTCACGCCAACCCCGGACCACTCGGCTCAACGGTTTGCCGAACGCTCCGCGAAGATTGCCGCCCTCCGCAAGGGCGGGGTCAAGCTCGCCTCGCTCTCCGTCGATGACGTCGCTGCGGCATTTGCTGCCGGGGCCACGATCGGAGAAATCCGGCAGGCCCTGCCCCGCAAGGGAGCCGACCTCCCGGAAATCCCGCGCGTCCGCGTGATCCGCTCGTCGCAAGGATACGAGGCGCTCCGCTCCGCAGCCCTCGCCCGCCCGCCAAAGGTCTGGCTCGCCAAGTTCGGCCCGCCAAAACAGTCGAAGGCCCGCGCAGATTTTTCCTCGGGATTTTTTGCCGCTGGCGGCTACGTGGTCGACCAGGCCACGGCCGGAGCCAAATCGGTCGAGGATGCCCTCAGCCAGGCGGTGGCCTCGCAAGCCGCCGTCGTCGTCGTCTGCTCGACGGACGACACCTACCCGGACATCGTCCCGGCATTCGTTCCCGCCCTCAAAGCCCAGCTCCCTGGCGTCCAGGTCATCGTGGCCGGGTACCCGGAAGCCGAGATCGAGGCGCACAAAGCGGCCGGCGTGGACGACTTCATCCACCTCAAGGTCGATTGCCTCGCGTTCCTGACAGGCCTTCACAAGACGCTCGGCCTCACGAAATAACGGCTGCCCAATTCCAAATATGAAATGCCCTGACTTTACTAAAATCGGTTTCAGCACGGAGCCGGCCGCAACCGCTTCCGCCTGGGAAGACGCCTTCGCCAAGGAGACCGGAAAATCTCCCGCCCACGCGGAGTGGATGACGAACGAAACGATCGCCGTGAAGCCGGCCTACGGACCGGCCGACGTGGCGGGCTGCAAGCACCTCGACTACACGGCCGGGGTTGCACCGTTCCTGCGCGGGCCCTACGCGACGATGTACGTGCAGCGCCCTTGGACGATCCGGCAGTACGCCGGGTTCTCGACGGCCGAGGAGTCGAACGCGTTTTACAAGCGCAACATCGCCGCCGGCCAGCAGGGCCTTTCGGTCGCCTTCGATCTGGCCACCCACCGCGGGTACGACTCCGACCATCCGCGCGTGGTCGGCGATGTCGGCAAGGCGGGGGTTGCGATCGACTCGATCCTCGACATGAAGATCCTCTTCGGCGGGATCCCGCTCGACAAGATCAGCGTCTCGATGACGATGAACGGCGCCGTCCTCCCGGTCCTCGCGTTTTATATCGTGACCGCGCTCGAGCAGGGGGCCGCGCTCGACCAGCTCGCCGGCACGATCCAGAACGACATCCTCAAGGAGTTCATGGTGCGGAATACCTACATCTACCCGCCGCTCCCGTCGATGCGGATCATCGCGGACATCTTCGAGTTCACCTCGCAGAAGATGCCGAAGTTTAACTCGATCTCGATCTCCGGCTACCACATGCAGGAAGCCGGCGCCACCGCCGACCTCGAAATGGCGTACACGCTCGCCGACGGGCTCGAGTACCTGCGCACCGGGACCGCGGCCGGCCTCGACATCGACGCGTTTGCACCCCGCCTCTCGTTTTTCTGGGCGCAGGGGAAAAACCTCTTCATGGAGGTCGCCAAGATGCGCGCGGCGCGCGTGCTCTGGGCAAAGATCGTCAAGGGCTTCAACCCGAAAAACCCGAAGTCGATGGCGCTCCGCACCCACTCGCAGACGAGCGGATGGTCGCTGACCGAGCAGGATCCGTTTAACAACATCGCCCGCACGTGCATCGAGGCGATGGCGGCCACGATGGGCCATACCCAGAGCCTGCACACAAACGCGCTCGACGAGGCGATCGCCCTCCCGACCGACTTCTCCGCCCGCATCGCCCGCAACACCCAGCTCTTCCTCCAAAACGAGACCGGCATCTGCTCGGTCGTCGACCCCTGGGGCGGCAGCTACTACGTCGAGGCCCTCACCCACGAGCTCCTCGAAAAAGGCTGGGCCCACATCCAGGAAGTCGAGGCCCTCGGCGGCATGTCGAAGGCGATCGAAACCGGCCTGCCCAAGATGCGGATCGAAGAGGCCGCCGCCCGCCGGCAGGCAAAAATCGACTCGGGCGTCGAAACGATCGTCGGAGTCAACAAGTACCGGCTCGAGAAGGAAGACCCGCTCGACATCCTCACCGTCGACAACACCGCCGTCCGGATCTCCCAGATCGAACGCCTCAAAAAACTCCGCGCCGAGCGCGACGAGGCCGCCGTCCAGCGCTGCCTCGCCGCCATCACCGCGGCCGCCGAAGACAAAAAGAATGGCAACCTCCTCGCCCTCGCCGTCGAGGCCGCCCAGGCCCGCGCCACGCTCGGCGAGATCAGCGACGCCGTCGAGAAAGTCGCCGGCCGCTACCAGGCGGTGATCCGCTCGATCAGCGGGGTTTACGCCTCCTCCTACGGAAATATGGACGAGATCAAAACCGTGCGCGCGATGGCCGACGACTTCGAAAAACACGAAGGCCGCCGCCCGCGCATCCTCATCGCTAAAATGGGCCAGGACGGACACGACCGCGGAGCCAAGGTCGTCGCGACCGGCTACGCGGACCTCGGGTTCGACGTGGACATCGGCCCGCTCTTCCAGACGCCGGAGGAAACCGCCAAGCAGGCGGTCGAGAACGACGTCCACATCGTCGCCATGTCCAGCCTTGCCGCCGGACACAAGACGCTCCTCCCCGCGCTCATGGCCGAACTCAAGCGCCTCGGACGCGAGGATATCCTCGTCGTCGCCGGCGGGGTCATCCCGGCCCAGGATTATGAATTCCTCCGCGAAGCCGGTGCCGTCGCCATCTTTGGCCCCGGCACGAAAATCCCGGAGTCAGCCAAAGAGCTCATCGGAATCCTCAACGCCCGCGCCACGTAACAAGAGGGTTTCACACGAAGCCACGAAGAAATCTCAGGAAGGCGAGGATACGATCGAAGCGCTGGAGGGACGACCTCCGTGTCGTCCGATTTTCTCTCTTTTGCATCGTAGAGGGTTCCGCATGCGGGGGTGGACAGGCAGCCCGGTTGTGGGTAGGGTTACCGCCATGAATCGCGGGTCAGGAAAATTCGCAGTGGGGGCGGCGGTCGCATTGTTTTCCGTGTCCGCCCCGGCCCAGGAGGACATCGAGGTGCAGCTCGAGAGGAGCTCGAACGAGCACATGCGCGAGGAGCTCGGGGTGAACCCGATCACGACGCCGTCGATCCAGGAGGTCCTCAAGCAGCTGGAGATTTTTCGTCCTGTTCCGGTCGCGCTCATCGATTCGGCGAACCGGGAGGCGACGTTTAACAACCGGCTTCAGACCTCGATGCACTTTGGCTCGCTGGTGGCCGACGGGTTTTTGCTGACGCTGGCCGAGCGGCCGCAGGACCTCCAGGATGTTGGCAAGGCGCTGATCCGGCAGGCGCGCGCTCTGGGCGTTGGCGAGCGGCTCACGAAGCGCAGCAAGAGCCTTCTGGAGCTGAGCGACAAGGGGGATTGGGTGGGGATGCGCCAGGAACTGGTGCGCACGCAGGAGGACGTCGAGACCTCGATGCTTGAGCTGCGCGACGAGGAGATGGCACACATGATCAGCCTCGGCGGCTGGCTGCGCGGGTTTCAGCTCGGGGCCAACAGCACGGCGGACGCCTACTCGCCAGCCAAGGCCAGGGCCCTCGGGAATGTCGAGATTATGGACTACTTTCTCGACCGCCTCGACACGCTCCATCCGAGGCTGAAAAAAACCGAGATGGTGACGACCCTGACCGCGAAGCTCAAAGAGATCCGGGGTTTGGCCGGCGAGGCGGCGGACAAGCCGCTCACCGCCGGGCAGGTGGCGCGCGTGCGCGACCTCGCGAATGAGACCGAGGCCGCCGCCGTGGCAAAACTGGATGCCGAGGGACGGTTCGAAAAGAGCGGCGCAAACTAGCGGGTTGTATCTTAGAAATGTTTGGATCCCCTGGTCACGAATTCCATTGCATCGCAGGCATGCCGGAAATCAAGTAAGCGCCTGCGGGCGGATACTGAACATCGAACATCGAACACTGAACATCGAATATTCAAAAAGGAGCCACTTGAGCGCGTGGAGGTTGGGATCCGGGTCCTGGGAGGCTTGCGGCGGGATTCCCTTGGCTGACCGCGCGTTTCGTTACGGAATGAGCGTCTTCGAGACGGTTGCGGTTCGGGACGGCCGCTGCCTGCTTTTTGACCAGCACCGGGAACGGCTCGCCCGCGCGGCGTCCGAGCTCGGGTGGCCGGAGGAGGATTTTGCGCGGGCGGCGTTGCTTTCGCAGCCGCCGATCGGGCCTGCGGCGACCGGCGTCGTTCGCATCTACCTCACCGCCGGCCCGGGCGCGCTTGGTGAAAGGTTTGCGGGCTCCTTCTACGCGCTCGCCGAGGACGGCGAGGTGGGCGCGGAATTTCCAGCGATCCGGGTCGCCACGTCTGCCGCCCCGTACCTCCCGGCCCCCGGAGGCTGGAAGACCGGAAACTATTGGCAGAACATCCAGGCGGCAAGCCATGCCCGCGCGGCAGGGGCCGAGGAGGCGATCCTCTTCGACCCGTCCGGATGCCTGCTCTGCGCCAGTATGGCAAACATCTTTTTGGAGGTGGACGGACGCTGGCAGACTCCCGCTCTCGGCACAGGCGCCCGGGACGGCGCGGTGCGCGCCTGGGTGATGGAAAATTTTCCGGTCGAGGAGACCCTGCTTGGGGCGTCCGCGCTGGGTCTGGCCGCCGCCGGATTTTTGACGAACAGCCGGGTTGGCGTCCGCGCCATCGCCGGGATCGACGGGCGACCGCTCGAGTCCGATGTGTCCGCCTTGCAGCGGGCCTACCGGACGAGCGTGCTCGGGGTTTCGCCTCCTGAGGACCCGGTCCGCAGCTCTCCATGAACGCCCACTCGGGGGACTGGCTGCTGGAGCGGGCCGAGGGGGATCCGGGAATTCGGGCGATGCTCGAATCCCAGTGCCGGGCGGGCGGGGTCCTGGCCGAGATAGCCGAACCGGCCCAGGCCTTTGTTGCGGCGTTGATCCTCCGGCGCCTGCCGGGGCGCGTCTGGATCGAGTGCCCCGACGTGCGAAGGCAGGAGGATTTTGCGGCCGAGCTGGCGGCGTGGAGTCCCCGGGTCAAGCTCTTCCCCGAGCTCGAGCTTCCCGCAGGGGACGCGCTCCCGGACCCCGAGACGTCGTCCGAGCGGCTTGAGATCCTGCGCCTGCTCGCGAAAGGCCGCGGAGATGAAGCCGTTGTGATCCACCGATCGCAATGGGATTCTTACGTGCCCAAGCCCGGCTCACTGGCGCGTGGAGTGTTTGAGCTGCGGGCCGGGATGGAGATCCCGCTTGAGGAGGTTGCGGGCCGGCTCCAAAAATCCGGATACGAACCGGCCCCGCAGGTGACCGCCCGCGGCCAGTTCGCGAGGAGGGGCGGGATCCTCGATGTCTTTTCCTGGCAGGCCCCGCGCCCGCACCGGATCGAGTGGTTTGACCAGGAGGTTGATTCGATCCGCGAGTTTGACATCGATTCCCAGGGCTCGGTGACGGTTGTCGATTTGGCCGAGATCCTCCTCTCCAAGCAGGAGCGCGGCGAGGCCACGCTCGCTGACTACCGGTCGCCGAAGGATCTCGTGATCTCCCTGGATCCTGATGAACCGCCGGAAGGAGGGATCTTTCTCGGGAGCGGCTCGCCGACAGACGAATCCGCTGCCATCCCGTTCTATCCTCCCCCGTTTGCCGAGCTGGGCGCGGGCGACCTCGTGCTCGACGAGGTCAAGCGCGAGCGGTTTTTCGACCAGCTCGCCGGTTGGGATGCCGGCGGGTGGACGGTCGCGTTTGCCTGCAACAACGAGGGCGAGGGCGAGCGGTTCCGCGAGCTCGCCGAAGACTTCCATTTCGACCCGTCCCGCCTGAAGATTTTGCCGGTCCCGGCGACCCGCGGGTTCGTGTGCCCGTCCGCGCAGCTGGCGCTGCTCGCCGACGCCGAGGTGCTCGGGAGGTCGGCCAGCCAGCGCAGCCGCCGGGCGGCACTCCGCAGGGAACGCCTGCGGTCCGGACGCGCGGCGATGGATTTTTCGGAGTTTGAGGAAGACGATTTGGTCGTCCACCTCGACCACGGGATCGGGAGGTTTCTTGGCCTGCAAAAATCGCCTGATGGGGGAGGGGAGGTGCTGGCGCTGGAGTTTGCGCATGGGGCGCGGCTGTACGTCCCGCTCGACCAGGCGTGGCAGGTCTCCCGCTACGTCGGCTTGGGCAAACGCCACCCCAGCCTCTCGGAGCTCGGCGATGGACGCTGGCAAAAAGCGAAGGCGAAGGCGTCGAAAGGGATCTTTGAGTACGCGGCCCGCATGCTCACCGTGCAGGCCGAACGCGACAACGGGACCGGCCACGCGTTCCCGCCGGATTCCCACTGGCAGCAGGAATTTGAGCGCTCGTTTTTTTTCACCGAGACGACCGACCAGCTCCGGGCGATCACCGAGACGAAGGCGGATATGGAATCGGTCCGCCCGATGGACCGCCTGATCTGCGGCGACGTGGGGTTCGGAAAAACCGAGGTCGCGATCCGGGCGGCGTTCAAGGCGGTGACCGGAGGAAGGCAGGCCGCGATCATCACGCCGACCACCGTGCTCGCCCAGCAGCACTTCCAGACGTTCCGCGAGCGGATGAGCGAGTACCCGGTGACGATCGAGCTCCTGAGCCGGTACCGCACGGCGGGCGAGCAGCGGCGGGTCGTCCGGGCGCTTGCCGAGGGCAGCGTCGACATCGTCGTCGGCACCCACCGGGTCATCTCGGCCGACGTCTCGTTCAAAAACCTCGGCCTCGTCGTCGTCGATGAGGAGCAGCGGTTCGGCGTCAAACACAAGGACGCGCTCAAAGAAAAGTTCCGTCTGGTCGACGTGCTCACGCTTTCGGCGACCCCGATCCCGCGAACCCTCTACCTTTCGCTCATGGGGGCCCGCGACATGTCGGTCATCGAGACCCCGCCGCCGAACCGCCAGCCGGTCGAGACGATGGTCTGCGGGTACGACGAGCGCATCATCCGCGACGCCATCGCGCGCGAGGTCGCCCGGGGCGGCCAGGTTTACTTCCTGCACAACCGGGTCGAGAGCATCGAGCGCACGGCGGCCCGGATCCGCGAGCTCTGCGCGGGGGTGCGGGTGATCGTCGGCCATGGCCAGATGGAGGACCACGAGCTCGAGGGGGTCATGCAGGCGTTTGTCGCCAGACAGGCGGACGTCCTCGTCTCGACGACGATCATCGAAAGCGGCCTCGATATCCCGAATGCCAATACCATCATCATCGACCGGGCCGACCGGTTCGGCCTGGCGGACCTCTACCAGCTGCGCGGGCGGGTCGGCCGGTCGAGCCACAAGGCGTACGCGTTCCTCCTGCTCCCCCGCGAGCTCATGAGCGTCGGGGCCGCCCGCCGCCGGGTCTCCGCGATCAAGCAGTACTCGGACCTCGGCTCGGGCTTCAAAATCGCGATGCGCGACCTCGAGATCCGGGGTGCGGGCAACCTCCTCGGGACCGCCCAGAGCGGGCACATCATCGCGGTCGGGTTCGACCTCTATTGCAGGCTCCTCCGGCGCGCGGTTGAATCGCTCAAAGGCAACCGCTCGGGCGGCGGCACAGCGGTCGTCCGGCTCGACTTCCTCAAAACCGATGAGGCGGAATTTTTGGCTTCGGGCGATGCTGGCGGCGCGTTCGTCCCGGCCGCCTACGTCGCCGATGCCCGGACCCGGATCGATGCCTACCGGCGGATTGCCGAGGCGGCCACGCGCGAAGAAATCTCCGTGCTGGAGGCGACATGGAGGGACCGGTTCGGCCCGCTTCCGCCCGCAGCAGCAAACGCGCTCGTCCTCGCCGCGATCCGCCTGGAGGCCACGCGACGGCGGATTCCAGCCTTGGAGGTAAAGGACGATAAGCTCATGCTCACGCGGGGCGGAAGTTACATCCTGGTTGGCGGCCGGTTTCCCCGCTTGACGGCATCCGGGCCGGAATCTAGGTTGCGCGAGGTTCTGTCCCTCTTGGAAAAGATGCCCAGCCGATGAGATTTTTGATTTTTACCATAACTGTCAGTTTTTTAATGGTCCGCCTCCCGCTAGCAGCCCAGCAGGCTGAGGTCATCGACGGGGTTGCCGCGATCGTCAACAAGGACGTCATTACGATCTCGCAGGTCCGCGAGCTCATCGGTACCCGCGAGCGCAGCCTGCGCGACGTTTACTCCGGGCCCGACCTCGCCAATAAAGTCAAGGAGATGCGCCTCGCCGCGCTCAAGGACCTGATCGACCGCCAGCTCGTCATTCAGGAATTCAAAAAGATGCAGGAAAAGGGGGCCAATATCCCTGACTACGTCGTCGACGACCGCGTGCAGCAGATCATCCGGGAAGAATTCGGCGGCGACCGGTCGGCGTTCGTACGAACCCTCCAGGCCCAAGGGTACACGGTCACACGGTTCAAGGAGATCGAAAAAGAAAAGATCGTCGTCCAGGCGATGCGCCAGTCGAAAGTGAACGACGACTTCGTGATCTCGCCGACCCAGATCCAGAATTTTTACAATAAAAACAAAGGTTCCTATGCGATCCCCGAGCAGATCAAGTTGCGGATGATCATCCTGCGCGAGGGTGTTGCCGGCGATGTGCCGGGCACCGAGAATAAGGCGCAGACGGCGGAGGAGATCCGGCAGAAGTTGGTGGGCGGCGCCGAGTTTGACCGGATGGCCGAGATGTATTCCGAGGATGAGAGCACGCGCGACAGCGGCGGCGACTGGGGATGGATCGAGCGCGGCACGCTCAATGAGGAGCTTTCGAAAGTTGCTTTTAACCTGCGTCCCGGCGAGGTCGGCCCGGTCGTCAAGATCGGCGACTCGTACTACATCATGCTCGTCGAGGCAAAAAAGAATGCTGCCGTCAAGCCGATGGGCGAGGTGCGCGATGAGATCGAGCGCAACCTGATCCAGCAGGAGCGGATGAAGGTCCAGCAGCGCTGGCTCGATACCCTGCGCGCCAAGGCCTACATCAAGATCCTGACGTAGCGGCGCTTTCAGCGCGTCATTTCCGCCGCTGGAAGTCTGCGATCTCGCGGTCGGTCTCGCGGTCGGAGGCGCGCTTCTTGAGGTCTGCCCGCTTGTCTCCGGCATCTTTTCCTTTGCCCAGGCCAAGCTCGACCTTCACGCGCCCCTTTTTCCAATACATCCGCAGGGCGACGACGGTCCGTCCGGACACTTCGATTTCTCCGACCAGCCGGTCGATTTCCGCGCGGTGGAGGAGGAGCCTCCGCACGCGCTTCGTCTCGTGCTGCTCGTGGCTCGCTCGCTCGTAGGGCTGGATGCTGGAGTCGTAGAGGCAGAGGTTGCCGCCGTCCATCCGCGCAAACGCCCCCTGCAAGGTCACCAGGCCGGCACGGATCGACTTGACCTCGGTGCCGAGGAGTTCTACGCCCGCCTCGAAACGCTCGAGGATATGGAAGTCCCGAAGGGCCTTCCGGTTTATTGTAATTTCAGACGCCATGGGGAAAACCTCCCCCTTTAACTTTAAAGGGCGAGCTTGGGAGCGACCCCCAGCTTGCCTTTCGCAATCTCCATGAGCGCGATGTCGGCGAGCCCCATCCGGAACTCCGCCTCGACCATCGGCCGGCTCCCGGCCGTCAGCTGCCGCACGCGGCGGGAAACCATGTTGATGAGCACCTGAGGCTCCGGGATAATCTTGGTGGCTTCTTCGAGAAGTAGTGCGTTCATGAAATTCATTCTCCGCAGGGAGACCTTGTGCCTCACGCCTGACGGGGATGACATCCTACGACGGCCAGTCCGCCTGTCAAATTTATTTTAAGATTTTCTTTGACATGCCCCCTGTGCGGGTTATTCTACGCGGCTCCCGACACAACCTCGGGTCCAACCCAACCGCAGGAGACTGGCTTCCGGTCGCTCGCACTGCAAAAATACCATGCAAAAAAAACGAAGCAAACGCTACCGCGCCGCGACCGAACTGGTCGAAGGCGGGAAAAAGTACCACCTCGCCGAGGCGATCAAGACGCTGAAGACCCTTCCGGCGACAAAGTTTGATCAGACCGTCACTCTCTCGTTTAAAATGGGCGTCGACCCGAAGCAGAGCGACCAGATGGTCCGCGGAACCTGCCCGCTCCCGAACGGCAGCGGCAAAAATGTCCGGGTCCTCGTCTTCGCCACCGGCCAGGCCGCCGAAGCCGCCCAGGAAGCCGGCGCCGAATTCGTCGGGTTTGAAGATCTCATCAAAAAGGTGACCGGCGGGTTCTCCGACTTCGACGTCGCCGTCGCCACCCCGGCCGCCATGGCCGAAGTCCGCAAGCTCGGCAAGGTCCTCGGGCCGCGCGGGCTCATGCCGAACCCAAAAACCGGAACCGTCACCGATGACACCGCCAAGGCGGTGAAGGAAGTGAAGGCGGGACGCGTCGAGTTCAAGCTCGATAAAAACGCGAACATCGCGGTCCCGGTCGGGAAATTCTCTTTTGACGAAGCCGCGCTGGTCGAGAACGGCACCGCCGTGATCGACGCCGTGGTCAAGGCCCGCCCCGCAACCGCCAAGGGCGCGTTCGTGGAATCCATCACCCTCAGCGCGACGATGACCCCCGGGATCCCGGTGGACGCCGCCTCCTACCTGAAAAACTGACATGAGACCCGAGAAAACTTTGATCGTCGCGGACGTCCGCGAAAAACTCCAAGCCTCGCCTTATCTGCTGGTGATCGACTACACCGGGATGAAGGTGCCGCACTTCGAAGAGCTTCGCACCCGCCTCGCCGGTGTTGGTGGCCGCCTGAGCGTCGTCCGCAATACCTTCCTGAAGATTGCGGCCCAGGAGCTGAAGATGCCCGAGCTCGACGGCTCGCTCACCGGCCAGACCGCGATGGTCACCGGCGAGTCCGACATCTGCGGCGCCGCCAAGATCCTCAAGGTCTTCACGGCCGAATTTAAGAAGCCCACGGTTCGCGCCGGGGTTCTCGACAACGCGGCTCTCACCGCCGATCAGGTCACCGAGCTGGCAGACCTCCCGAGCAAGGAAGTCCTCCAGGCCAAGCTCCTCGGACTTCTCCAGACGCCGGCCAGCCAGTTTGTCCGCCTCCTCAACGAGCCCGGCGCCAGCCTCGCCCGCGTCCTCCAAGCCAAGGCCGACGCGGCCGGGGGGAACTCCTAACCATTTTAACACTTTCGCAAAGCGTTCGAAGCCGCGCTGCGCGATATCACAAAAACCAAACAATCGGTTCCTTGTCGGCCGGGCGGCTGTCCGGCTCAAATGCCCTGAGGCTTCGGGGCGCGACGATACCAAAAATACAATAATACTATGGCAGATACACAAGCACTCGTAGACCAGCTCAGCGGACTCACCGTTCTGGAGATCGCAGACCTGGTTAAACAACTCGAAGAAAAATGGGGCGTCAGCGCCGCAGCACCGGTGGCGGTCGCAGCAGCAGGCCCCGCAGCAGGCGCGGCAGCCGCTCCGGCAGAGGAGAAGACCTCGTTCGACGTCATTCTCACAGAAGCCGGCGGCAACAAGATCGCTGTCATTAAGGAAGTGCGCGCGGCGGTCGCCGGGCTCGGCCTCGCCGAGGCGAAGACCCTCGTCGAAAGCGCGCCCAAGTCCCTCAAAGAGGGAGTGACCAAGGAAGAAGCGGAAGAGATCAAGAAAAAGATCGAAGCCGCCGGCGCCAAAGTCGAAATCAAGTAATCTCCTACCCCGCAGAGAGGTCACGAAAAAAATTTCTTGATCTCTCTGCGGATCCCTTTACCTTCTCACTTCCGCTGGAAGCCAAGGCTCTATTCATCTGTCCACTTCTGTCCGAGCATAAATCAATCCGTCACCAGACGGGCGGGGTTACTCTCCGTCCTGCCTGCACGGATGTTTTGCGTTTCGGGATGGTGGGCGGCTGAAGGGAATCCAGGCCTCCGGTTGGGAACATCCAACGCCGCGGAAACAGCACTTCGAATCCACCATGTCTGAACGTATCCACTTTGGTAAATTGCAGGAGGCCATCGAGCCCCCCAATCTCATCGAGCTCCAGATCAACTCGTACAACGAGTTCTTCCAAAAAGACATGCCGGTGGCGAAGCGCCGGAACGTCGGACTTCAGGCGGTCTTCCGCGAGTTTTTCCCGATTTTCGGGTTTGAAGAAAAGTCGTCGCTGGATTTTGTGAGCTACGACCTGGGTGAGCCGAAGCTTTCGGCCCTGGAATCCCAGCGCGAGGGGCAGACCTTCAGCGCCCCCCTTTACGTGACCTTCCGCTACAAAGACGAGAGGTGCACGAAGGAGGAAAAGGTTTACATGGGCGAGCTCCCGCTCATGACCCCGCAGGGCACGTTTGTGATCAACGGCGCCGAGCGCGTCGTCGTCTCCCAGCTCCACCGCTCGCCGGGCATCTGCTTCGAGACCTCGGTGCACACGAACGGAAAAATTCTTCACGGCTTCCGGATCATCCCGGACCGCGGGTCCTGGATCGAGGTCCAGTTTGACACGAGCGACCTCCTCTACGTTTACCTGGACCGCCGCAAGCGCCGCCGCAAGTTCCTGGCCACCACATTCCTGCGTGCTCTCGGCCATCCGTCGGACGAGGACATCATCAAGCTGTTTTACAAGGTCGAGGACCTGAAGCTGAGCGACCGCCTCGAGGAGGACGAGATCAGCACGAAGGTATTGATCGCCGACATCCGCGATGGCGAGATCACCGTCGCCCGCGCGTTTGAGCCGCTCAACGCCGCGACCGTGCGCCAGCTGCTCGGCCTCGGGCACAAGTCGGTGAAGGTCGTCGACACGAAGAGCGACGACACGATCATCAAATCCCTCAAGAAGGACCCCGCGCACGACGAAGACGAGGCGCTCAAGGACATCTACCGCAAGCTGCGCCCTGGCGATCCTCCAACCGTCCAGAACGCGCGCGGCATGCTCAAGCGCCTGTTCTTCGACTCCAAGCGCTACGACCTCGGCCGCGTCGGCCGCCACAAGATCAACCAGAAGCTCGGCCTCAAGGTCAGCGATGACGAGAGGATCCTCACGAAGGACGACTTCGTCGCCGCGATGAAGTACCTCGTCGAGCTGCGCAACGGCGAAGGAATGACCGACGACATCGATCACCTCGGCAGCCGCCGCGTCCGTACGGTCGGCGAACTCCTCGCGAACCAGTGCCGGGTCGGCCTGGCGCGCACCGAGCGCCTCGTCCGCGAGCGCATGACCCTGTTCGATGCAAATGTCGACCAGATCACGCCGCAGAAGCTGATCAACCCGAAGTCCCTGAGCGCGGTCGTCCGCGACTTTTTCGGCCGCAGCCAGCTGAGCCAGTTCATGGATCAGACGAACCCCCTCTCCGAGCTGACCCACAAGCGCCGGCTCTCCGCCCTCGGGCCGGGAGGCCTGAGCCGCGACCGCGCCGGATTCGAGGTCCGCGACGTCCATCCGTCCCACTACGGGCGCATCTGCCCGATCGAGACCCCGGAAGGTCCGAACATCGGGCTCATCAGCTCGCTGAGCACGTTCGCCCGCATCAACGAGTTCGGGTTTATCGAGACCCCTTACCGCAAGGTTGCCAACGGCAAGGTCACCGATGACGTCGAGTACCTCAGCGGCGACCGCGACGAAAATTTTTACATCGCCCAGGCGAACTCGGCGATGGATTCGGGCAGCCGGTTTACGGCCGAGAAGATTTCCGCGCGATACCGCGGCGACTTCGTCGAGGTCGATCCCGCGCAGATCCAGTACATGGACGTGTCGCCGAAGCAGCTCGTCTCCGTGGCGGCGGGCCTGATTCCCTTCCTCGAGCATGACGACGCGAACCGCGCGCTCATGGGCTCGAACATGCAGCGCCAGGGGGTTCCGCTCCTCGTCTCCGAATCCCCGCTGGTCGGGACCGGACTCGAGGGCCGCGTCGCCCGCGACTCGCGCGCCGTCATCTGCGCCGAGGCCGCCGGCAAGGTCGCCTCGGTCACCTCGACGCACATCGTCATCACCAAGGATGGCGATCTGCCTGAGGGCAAAAAGAAGATTAAGAACGACCCGGAAAACGGGGTCCACGTTTACGAGCTGCGCAAATTCATGCGCTCGAACGCCAGCACCTGCATCAACCAGAAGACGATCGTCCACAAGGGGCAGGTCATCAAAAAGGGCGATGTCATTGCGGACGGACCGAATACCCAGCAGGGAGAGCTCGCGCTCGGCCGGAACGTGCTCGTCGCGTTTATGCCATGGAACGGCTACAACTTCGAGGACGCGATCCTCATCTCCGAGCGCGTCGTCAAGGAGGACATCTATACTTCGATCCATATCGATGAGTTCGAGATCGGTGCCCGCGATACCAAGCTCGGGCCGGAAGAAATTACCCGGGACATCCCCAACGTCAGCGAAGAGGCGCTCCAAAACCTCGGGGCTGACGGCGTGATCCGGATCGGCGCCGAAGTCAAACCCGGCGATATCCTTGTCGGAAAAATCACTCCCAAGAGCGAGACCGAGCTGGCCCCCGAAGAGCGCCTCCTCCGCGCGATCTTCGGCGAGAAGGCGGCCGACGTCAAAGACACCTCGCTCACCGTCCCGTCGGGCACTTACGGGATCGTCATGGACGTGAAGGTCTCCTCGAAAAAAGAGGTGACCCGCACGAAGATGACCCCGGCCGAGTCGAAGCGGCAGCAGAAGATGATCCTCGAGGACTACAAGAAGCGCAAAGACGACCTGCACGAGCAGCTCACCGCCTCGCTCTCGAATATCCTTCTCAACGAGAAGATCCCGCTCGACGTGGTCAACGCCCAGACCGGCGAGATCATCATCCCGGCGAACCGGAAGATCACCAAGCAGCTCCTGCGCAAGCTCGCAGCGGTCTATAACCACGTCGAGATCGACCCGAGCCCGATCCGCAATAAAATCAACGAGATCATCGGCCAGTTCGAACACAAGTTCGTCGACGTCGACAACGAGCGCGACCAGAACCTCGGCCGCATCGAGAGCGGCGACGATGTCGACCCCGGCATCATCAAGCAGGTCAAAGTTTACATCGCGAGCAAGCGGAAGCTGAGCGTCGGCGACAAGATGGCCGGACGCCACGGAAACAAGGGTGTGGTCGCCAAGATTGTCCCCGAGGAAGACATGCCGTTCCTGGCGGATGGAACCCCGGTCGACATCGTGCTCAACCCGCTCGGCGTGCCAAGCCGAATGAACGTCGGGCAGGTTCTCGAAACCCACCTCGGCGTCGCCGCAAAAGCCCTCGGCTTCAAGGTTGCCACCCCGGTCTTCGACGGCATCCCGGAATCTAAAATTCGCGAGTTCCTCAACGAGGCCAAGACGAAGGAAGGCTTCACCTGGACGAACGAAAACGGCAAGTCCACCGTCTTCGACGGCCGGACCGGTGAGGCCTTCGACCAGCAGGTTGTCGTCGGCTACATCTACATGCTCAAGCTCGGCCACCTGGTTGCGGACAAGATCCACGCCCGTGCGGTCGGCCCCTACAGCCTGGTGACCCAGCAGCCCCTCGGCGGCAAGGCCCAGTACGGCGGCCAGCGCTTCGGAGAGATGGAGGTCTGGGCGCTCGAAGCGTACGGCGCCGCCTACACGCTCCAGGAACTCCTCACCGTCAAATCCGACGACGTCGCCGGACGCACCCGGATCTACGAGAGCATTGTCAAGGGTGACAACTCCCTCGAGGCGGGCACGCCGGAGTCGTTCAACGTTCTCATCAAAGAAATGCAGGGCCTGGGCCTCGACGTCCGGGTGGGCGGGAAAGAGCCCACCTTTGGCGAACCCGCCGCCTGATCCAACCGCAACCGAAATAGAAACGATCCCATGAAAGAGGTTAATACCCGCGAATTATTTGGTGAACAGAAGCCGGTCGGCTTTGACGAGGTGGCTATCACGGTCTCTTCCCCTGAGGCGATGCGCAGCTGGAGCAAGGGCGAAGTCAAGAACCCGGAAACCATCAACTACCGAACGTTCAAGCCGGAAAAGGGCGGCCTCTTCTGCGAACGCATCTTCGGGCCGACCCGGGACTGGGAATGCTCGTGCGGAAAGTACAAGCGCATCAAGCATAAGGGGGTGATCTGCGACCGATGCGGCGTCGAGGTCACGCTCTCGCGCGTCCGCCGCGAGCGCATGGGCCACATCGACCTGGCCGTGCCGGTCTCGCACATCTGGTTCTACAAGTGCATGCCCTCGCGCATCGGCCTGATGCTCGACATGACGTCGCGCCAGCTCGAGCGGGTGATCTACTACGAGGACTACATCGTCATCGATCCGGGCAGCACTCCGCTGCTCCGCTGTCAGCTTCTCACTGAGTCTGAGTACCGCGAGGCGGAGGACCAGTACGGGGATGCCTTCACCGCCGGCATGGGAGCCGAGGCGATCCAGAAGCTCCTCGAGCAGACCGACCTCGCCGCGATCAACGTCGAGATCGAACAGGCAATGGGCACGACCCGCAGCAAGCAGCTCCGCAAGAAGCTCGCCAAGCGCCTGAAGCTCGTCCAGGGGTTTGCGACGTCGAAGACCCGCCCCGAGTGGATGATCCTCAACGTTCTGCCCGTGATCCCGCCGGACCTCCGTCCGCTGGTGCCCCTCGAGGGCGGCCGCTTCGCGACCTCGGACCTTAACGACCTCTACCGCCGCGTCATCAACCGGAACAACCGCCTCCGCACGCTCCTCCAGTTGAAGACCCCGGAGGTCATCATCCGCAACGAAAAGCGCATGCTCCAGGAATCCGTGGACGCGCTGTTCGACAACGGCCGCCACGGCCGCGCCGTCACCGGTGCCGCCAACCGTCCGCTCAAATCTCTCAGCGACATGCTCAAGGGCAAGGGCGGCCGGTTCCGCCAGAACCTTCTCGGCAAGCGCGTCGACTACTCCGGCCGTTCGGTCATCGTGATCGGGCCGGAGCTCAAGCTCAACCAGTGCGGGCTTCCCAAGAAGATGGCCCTCGTCCTGTTCGAGCCGTTCATCATCCGGCGGCTCAAGGAGCAGGGGCACGTGCACACCGTGCGCAGCGCGAAGAAGCTCATCGAGCGCCAGACGCCCGAGGTCTGGGACATCCTCGAGGAGGTCACCAAGGGCCACCCGGTTCTCCTGAACCGCGCCCCGACACTCCACCGCCTCTCGATCCAGGCCTTCGAGCCGCTCCTCATCGAGGGCGAGGCGATCCGCATCCACCCGCTCGTCTGTACCGCGTACAACGCGGACTTCGACGGCGACCAGATGGCTGTCCACGTCCCGCTTTCGGTCGAGGCCCAGATGGAGGCCCGCATGCTCATGCTGGCGACGAACAACATCTTCTCGCCCTCGAGCGGAAAGCCGATCACCAACCCTTCGCAGGACATTCCGCTCGGGTGCTACTACCTCACGCAGAAGCCGCGTGGCGAGGATGCCAACAAGGAAAAGCGCATGCCGCTTTTCGCGACATCCGACGAGGTCGACCTCGCGATGTCGGAAAAGTCGATCCGCACGCACACGCGGATCCGGTTCAAGAACCCGGACTTCGCCCGCGACACGGTCTACGGAGACCCGGCGGTGAAGATCCTCGAGACGACTGCCGGGCGCGTGATTTTCAACCGCATCTGGCCGGAAGGGCTCGGATTTTACAACAAGGTCTGCGGCAAGAAGCAGCTCTCCGACGTCATCTGGCGCTGCTACAAGCTCGCCGGACAGCAGAGGACGGTTGAGACGCTCGACCGGCTCAAGGAGCTTGGGTTCCGCGAGGCGACCAAGGCAGGGATCTCGATCGGCATCACCGACATGATCATCCCGACCGAAAAGGTCGCCCTCCTGGAAAAAGCCTACCGCGAGGTCGGCGAGGTTCAGAAGCAGTACCTGCGCGGTATCATCACCGACGGCGAGCGCAAGAACAAGGTGCAGGACATCTGGACGCACACCGGCGAAGAGGTCGCGAACGCCCTGTTCCGCACGCTCGACCACAACGATGGCCGCCGCGAGATGAACCCCGTCTTTATGATGGTCGATTCCGGAGCGCGTGGCAACCGGACCCAGATCAAGCAGCTCGCTGGCATGCGCGGCCTCATGGCCAAGCCCTCGGGCGAAATCATCGAGCAGCCAATCACCGCGAACTTCCGCGAGGGCCTCTCGGTCCTCGAGTACTTCATCTCGACCCACGGAGCCCGCAAGGGGCTCGCGGATACCGCGCTCAAGACTGCGGATTCCGGGTACCTCACCCGCAAGCTCGTGGACGCCGCCCAGGACGTCATCATCACGATCGAGGATTGCGAAACCGTCAACGGGATCGTCGTCCGCCCGATCTACGAGGGCGACGAGGAGGTCGTCAGCCTCTCCACCCGCATCATCGGGCGATCGAGCTGCGAGTCGGTCAAGGATCCCGTCACCGGCAAGTACATCATCAAGGCCGGCCAGCTGATCGACGAGGAATGCGCCGCCGCGCTCGAGAAAATCGGGCACGAGCAGCTCAAGATCCGCTCCGCGCTGACCTGCGAATCGAAGCGCGGGATCTGTGCGAAGTGCTACGGCCGCAACCTTTCGAACGGGAACATGATCAAGCTCGGCGAGGCGGTCGGCATCATCGCCGCCCAGTCGATCGGCGAGCCGGGAACCCAGCTCACGATGCGTACGTTCCACGTCGGCGGAACCGCGAGCCAGACGTTCAAGCAGCCGGTTGTGAAGGCGAAGAACGAGGGCGTCGCACGGTTCAATGAGCTCAAGGTCGTCGAGACCAGCGAGGGAACCTACGTCGTCCTGAACAAAAATGGTACGGTCAGCCTCCATGCGCCGGACGGCCGCGAGCTCGAGAGCCACAACATCGTGGTCGGCTCGGTCATCTCGGTAGCCGATGGCGCGAAGGTCAAGAAGGGCGAGACGTTCATCCAGTGGGATCCGTACAACGTGCCGATCATCACCGAGAAGGCGGGCCGCATCGAATTCAAGGACATGATCCCGGGCGTCACGATCCGCAAGGAAGTTGACGAGGCCACAGGCGTAATGGGAACCGTCGTTATCGAGCACAAGGAGGACCTCCACCCGCAGATCGTCATCACGGACGAGGCGAAAAACGTGCTCGCCAGCTACTCGATCCCGGCCGGTGCCCACATCGAGGTGAAGGAAAATTCGAAGGTGCCCGCCGGACAGCGTCTGGCGCGAACCCCGCGGAAAATTGCCAAGACGAAGGACATCACGGGCGGTCTGCCGCGCGTGGCCGAGCTCTTCGAGGCACGCCGTCCGAAGGACGCTGCGGAGATCGCGAAGATCGACGGCGTCGTCGACATCGGAGGAACGGTGCGCGCGAAGCGCCGCCTCATCGTGACCGACCCGGATACCCAGGCCGAGGAGGAGCACCTCATCCCGCTCAACAAGCACATCATCGTCTTCAAGGGCGACGTCGTCAAAAAGGGCCAGCAGCTCACCGAGGGGCCAGTCGTCCCGCACGAGATCCTTGAGGTGTGCGGGCCGCAGGAGCTCCAGGAGCACCTCCTCAACGAGGTCCAGGAGGTCTACCGCCTGCAGGGCGTTGAGATCAACGACAAGCACATCGAGATCATCGTCCGCCAGATGCTCCGCAAGGTCAAAATCACCGAGCCCGGTGATACGAGCCTCCTCTGGGGCGACCAGGTGGACCGCCTGGAGTTCGAAGCCGAAAACGGCCGCGTCGTGGAGAAGGGCGGAAAGCCCGCCGAGGCGAGCCCGGTTCTTCTTGGCATCACGAAGGCGTCGCTCGAGACGGACAGCTTTATTTCCGCGGCTTCGTTCCAGGACACGACGCGCGTATTGACCGAGGCGGCAACACTTGGCAAGGTGGACCGACTGCGGGGCTTCAAAGAGAACGTCATCATGGGGCATCTCATCCCGGCGGGCACTGGATTCCAGACCCACCGCGAGATCGAGATCGTGCACCTGGGCGATGCGCTTGATGCCGAGCCGAATCCAGAAACTGAAAAAGCTGCCAGCTAAGTGACCACCATGGAAACATCCAACAACCCGAACGTCGAAATTATGACAGAACTGCTAGAAGCCGGCGTGCACTACGGACACCAGACGAAGCGCTGGAACCCCAAGATGCGCGAATACATCCTTGAGGAAAAAAACTCGATCTACATCATCGACCTCGCCCAGACGGTCGAGCAGCTCGAGCGCTCGGCCGCCTACCTGGCGAACCTCGTGAAGGGCGGCGGCAAGGTTCTCTTCGTCGGCACAAAAAAGCAGGCGCAGGAAGCGGTCCGCGAGGCGGCCACCGCGACCGGCCAGTACTTCGTGAATCAGCGCTGGCTCGGCGGAACGCTCACAAACCTGACCACGATCCGGAAGAGCGTCGCCCGGCTGAACGAGATCGAGTCGTCGGAGAAGACGCCCGCCTTTGCCAAGATCAACAAGGCGGAAGCCTCAGCGATCCGCCGCGAGGGAGCCAAGCTCCGCCACAACCTCGATGGCATCGTCGACATGGCCAAGCTCCCTGACGCGCTTATCGTGATCGACACGCTCCGCGAGGAGATTGCCGTCGCCGAGGCAAACCGCCTCAAGATCCCGATCATCGCGATCGTCGACACGAACTGCAACCCGGAGAAAATCGAGTACCCGATCGCCGGGAACGACGACGCGATCCGCTCGATCCGCGTGATCCTGCAGAAGCTCGTCCAGGCGATCATGGAAGGTCGCGGGACCGGCGCGAAGTCCGCCGCCCCCTCCGAGCTTTCGGCCGTCTCCGAATAACAACAAGTTTTCCGTGTTCCGTTTTCCGTGCTCAGCAGAGAGCTGTTTTTACTGAAATCTGAACCACTGAACCACTGAACACTTTATTTATGTCTGAAATTTCTGCCTCACTCGTCAAAGAACTTCGCGAAAAAACCAACGCCGGGATGATGGACTGCAAACGCGCCCTCTCCGAGACCAACGGCGACCTCGCCGCCGCCGAGGAGCTCCTTCGCAAAAAGGGGATCGCCAGCGCCGGCAAAAAGGCATCGCGCCTTGCCAAGGAAGGAGCGATCGCCTCGTACATCCACCTCCAGGGGAAGGTCGGCGTGCTCGTCGAAATCAACTGCGAGACAGACTTCGTCGCTAAAAACGAGGTGTTCCGGGAATTTGTGAAGGACGTCACCCTCCACATCGCCGCCGCCAACCCACTCTACGTGACCCGCGAGCAGGTGCCGGAAAAGCTGATCCTCTCGGAGCGCGAGATCTATGCCGCCCAGGTCGTCGGAAAGCCGGCCAACATTGTCGAGAAGATCGTCGACGGCAAGGTGGACAAGTTTTTCAGCACGATCTGCCTGCTCGAGCAGCCGTTCATCAAGAACCCTGACCTCACGATCAAGGACCTTCTCAACAGCAAGATCGCGGAGCTCGGCGAGAACATGATCATCCGCCGCTTCACCCGCTACATGGTGGGCGAGGACCTCGGCGAATAAGGCCCTGGCACGGTGGGCATTCCGCCCATGTCAGCAAACCACTCCACCGATCCGATCGGTCGCAGCGAGGGGGGCAGGAAAACCGGCCCCCCTCCTTCCGTTTCGCGGCCGTCGATCCTCGTGATCCGGGGCGGCGCGATCGGAGACTTTCTCCTGACCCTTCCTGCCCTGCGCCTTCTCCGCGAGGGATTCCCGGACTGCCGGATCGAGATCGTCGGCTACCGGCACATCTGTGCGGTCGCCGAGGGCCGGTACTATGCGGAGGCCACCCGCTCGATCGAATACGCGCCGATGGCCGGGTTCTTCAATCCGCGATCGCAGCTCGACCCCGGGCTTTCGAGCTACTTTTCCGGGTTTGGTCAGGTCATCTCGTACCTGTTTGATCCGGATGGATTTTTTGAGGGCAGCCTCCGCCGGTGCGGGGTAAAAAACCTGATCGTCGGCGACCCGCGGGTCACGGGATCCGTCCATGCCGCAAGGCACCTTGCAGCGCCGATGGAATCGCTGGCGCTTTTCCTCGAAGAGGAGGCGGCACAGGTATTTCCCTCTTCGGCCGACCGCGCTGAGGCGGCTGCGTTGCTCGAAGGCCTCCCCGAGCCGGTCGTCGCCGTCCACCCGGGGAGCGGGTCGGAAAAAAAGAATTGGCCACTTCCGGCGTGGACCGACCTGATCGGCTCACTCTCCGCCGCCGGGGCGACGGTCGTCGTGGTCACGGGGGAGAGCGACCAGCCGCGCGCGGCCGCGCTCCGGTCGACGGTGCCGGAACGCGTGAAATTTCTGAGCCAGCCCCCGCTTCCGGCGCTCGCAGCCGTCTTCGAGCGCTGTGCGTTTTATATCGGGCATGACACCGGGATCTCACACCTCGCGGCCGCAGCGGGGGCCGAATGCCTCCTGCTCTTCGGGCCGACCGACCCGGATGTCTGGGCGCCCAGAAATCGCGGAGTGAACGTCTTGCGTGCGCCGCACGGGATCATGCACAATCTCGCCGTGGACGACGTTTTGAACCATCTGCCGGCCGGCATCCGATGAGGGAGATCCTCCTCGCGGTTGACCCGTCGCTTCGCGGGACTGGCCTCGCCATCCTCGAGCGCGAGAACAGCAAGGTGCGCTGCCTCCATTTCGACGTTATTAAAAACCCTCCCAAGCTCACGCTTTCCGGCTGCCTGCTCGCGATCCACGAGCAGCTTGCCGATGTGATCACCCGGTTCGAGCCGCCGGTGATGGCGATCGAGAGCGTGATCTACGTCCAGAGCTTCCCGACGGCGATCACGCTCGGCTCGGCGCGCGGGGCCGCCCTCCTGGCCGCCGCCCAGAAGGGGCTCGCCATCTACGAGTATGCCCCGCGCCGGGTCAAGCAGGCGGTCGTCGGGCGGGGAGGGGCCCAAAAAGAACAGGTCGGGTTCATGATCCGCGCGCTTCTCGGGCTCACGGTCACCCCGCCTCCGGATGCCGCCGATGCCATGGCAATCGGGCTCACCCACTTTCAATCGGCGGACGCCGCTGCGCACCGCCGCGTCCCGCTCACGCGCCTATGAAAATCGTCGAGCTCGGCCGTATGGGCTACCAGGCGGCGCTCGAGGTCCAAACCCGGCTGGTCGATGAACTAATTGCCGGCCGCGGCGAGGAAGCCCTCCTCCTGCTCGAGCATGAGCCGGTCTACACGATCGGGCGCACGCGCGACCAATCCAGCCTCCGGCCGAACCTGCCCCATCCGGTCATCGAGACCAACCGCGGCGGGCAGGCGACCTTCCACGGTCCCGGCCAGCTCGTCGGCTACCCGATCCTCGACCTCAACCGCCGCGGGAAGGACCTCCACCGCTATCTGCGATTTCTTGAGGAGTTCCTGATCCGCCTCTCCGCCGCACATGGCGTCGAGGCCACCCGCCAGGCTCACCTCACCGGTGTCTGGATCGGGCGCAAAAAAATCGCATCCCTCGGTGTCGGGGTGAAAAAGTGGGTGTCGATGCACGGGTTCGCCCTGAACGTCGAACCTGCCTCGCTCGACGGTTTCCTTCACATCACCCCCTGCGGGATCGCTGGCGTCGAGATGGCCTGCCTGGCCAACGAAGCGGCCCGCCCGCTGACGCTCGCGCAGATCACCCACGAGGCGGCTGGCCAGTTCCCTAGGCTTCTCGCTGACCAGCTTGGGTCGTGAGCTGCGGAGTCCGGGTAATGTCGGACCTGTCGGACCTGTCGGACCTGTCGGACCTGTCGGACCTGTCGGACCTGTCGGACCTGTCGGACCTGTCGGACCTGTCGGACCTGTCGGACCTGTCGGACCTGTCGGACCTGTCGGACCT
>Ga0247844_1001317_pt1 | contig 46720 bp, 30 predicted proteins | sample LaCtaG_FD_192421 | JGI IMG/M metagenome (GOLD analysis project Ga0247844, IMG submission 192421) | Freshwater microbial communities from meromictic Lake La Cruz, Castile-La Mancha, Spain - LaCruzMarch201714.5m_1 | ecosystem: Environmental > Aquatic > Freshwater > Lake | place: Spain: Castile-La... | reverse complement strand
ATTAAATAACAAGCGAGAGTAGCTTCCGCCGCGGCGGAGTGAGCACGACCTAATATTAAACGAAATATTAGAATTAAATAACAAGCGAGAGTAGCTTCCGCCGCGGCGGAGTGAGCACGACCTAATATTAAACGAAATATTAGAATTAAATAACAAGCGAGAGTAGCTCAGTTGGTAGAGCACGACCTTGCCAAGGTCGGGGTCGCGGGTTCGAATCCCGTCTCCCGCTCCATTATTGTACCGGCAATCTTTAAGATTGTATTTCGCTCGAGTGGTGGAATCGGTAGACACGCCGGACTTAAAATCCTGTGCCTGTATGGGCGTGCGGGTTCAAGTCCCGCCTCGAGTACAAAAAACCCGACTTAATGTTGGGTTTTTTTTGTTATTAAGGCCTTGTGAATTGGCTTCCACCTTTCACGAGAAAGTTAAACCCCGTAGAATTTATTCTTTGGGGTTTTTCGTTTGTTAAAATTTAGGTTGTTTTTATCTAATTATCAAACAAAAATCGTGTGGGCTCAGCCCCGAAGTCTCGGGGCTGCCTCGAGTACCAAACCCTGACTTCAAGGTCAGGGTTTTTTGTTTTTAAAGCCTTGTGAATTGGCTTCCACCTTTCACGAGAAAGTTAAACCCCGGAGAATTTATTCTTTGGGGCTTTTAGAATTAAATCCGGTGGTTTTGTCAGACAAAAAATTAAAAGAAGTCCCTACCCTATCTCTTTTTAGCAGACGGATTGAGTGACATTTTTGGGCCTTGATTAGAGTAATCTTCCCAATCTTCTCTCAATTCTTGGGTGTATTGTTTTGTTACGCTAATTGGAATGTGTTCTACAACAACATTGGTCTTGTCTAAACCGAAATCTTCCGCAGGTTTAAGTCCGGTGGATTTAATAAACCGGTAAATTTTAACGGATAAAATTTGGAATGGTGTTAGTAAGTTATTGGTGGCGACCCGTGAGTTTAACACGATGAATTTAAAGTCTGCCTCCGTAAATTGTCCTTTTACCGATTCAAATACACTAAGACCACTTAATTCTCCTTTTTCAACCATTTTGCGTTGAATTTGGCACATAAAATATTCGGTTCTCAACTCCTCCTTGAAACCGAGGTGAATCCCTACATAATAACAAGACTTGTCGATTACTTCATGAACTGAATAATGCATTCCCCATGGCTCGTTAAGGATGTCAAAATGAATGAACCATACTACACCAGCTTTCCGCGGACGCTTTTTAAACAAAGAGTAGAATATGGTGGCGTCTAGTTTGTTGGGATTATCACTACGTGTAGGGTACACAATGTTCGTGGCTTCATATGGAACCTTATCATCATTCTTAATGGCCGTTAACATGGGAATTATTTTTGTCATTGGGACATACTCTGTAATTCTTTTTCGCAAAAGGCGGGCTTTAAAGTACATGAACAAAAGGACGAAGAATATGGAGGCAAGCACCAATGTAAACCAACCACCATGCGCTATTTTTCCAATATTAGAAAAGAGAAATATTCCTTCAACTCCTAGTAATATAGCGAAAACAACAATAAACGCGAATTTCCTTTTTGGGTATTTTAACATTAATAGGAATCCTAATAAGATGGAGGTCATAACCATGTTAATTGTAATCGCTAAACCATAAGTAGCCTCCATTTCGGTCGACTTTTTAAAAATAGCAATCACTAATAAACAGCCCGCCATTAAAAACCAATTTATAAAGGGAATGTAAATTTGTCCTTGATGATCCGATGGATATTTGACTTTAAGGTTGGTCCATAGATTTAATTTAATTGCTTCATTCATTAAACTGAAAACCCCTGTAATGAGCGCCTGTGAAGCTATAATTGCTGCTGTGGTCGCGAGAACAATAGCAAATGGCAACATGCCATCAGGAACCATGGAATAAAATACCGTTTGTTTTCCCTGTAAAACAAAACCATCAGAAAGACATAATGCAGACTGGCCTAAATAGTTCAATAATAATAAAACACTAATAAATGACCAACTAATTCGAATGTTGTTTTTTCCACAATGTCCCAAATCCGAATACAAAGCTTCAGCTCCTGTTGTACATAAGAATACCGCCCCTAACACCCAAAATCCACCTTTCACATTTACCACTAAGTTGTAGGCATAATAAGGATTGAACGCTTTCAACACCTCCGGATTCTTCATTATGTTGATTAGCCCTAAATACCCCAAAAACAAAAACCAGATGACCATTACGGGGCCAAAGGCTTTCCCAATTGCGGATGTACCAAACTGCTGAATAGTGAAAAGCAGTGCGATTATTCCCACAACAACCGGAATTACTGGGAAATCAGGAAAAATATTTTCGATACCCTCTACTGCTGAAGAGATCGAAATTGCAGGCGTAATAAAACCATCCGCTAATAAGGTAGAGCAACCTATTAAAGCAGGAATAATCACCCATTTTATGCGGCGAGATTTTAACAAGGCAAAGAGGGCAAAAATGCCGCCTTCTCCATTGTTGTCAGCATTGAGGGCAAAATAGATGTATTTGATTGTCGCAATTAATGTAAGGGTCCAAATTACTGCTGATAATCCCCCCATTATTAAATCTGGAGAAAAGTTTTTTCCGTTTCCAGTAATCGCTTGAAATACATACAAAGGAGAGGTTCCTATGTCCCCAAATACAATCCCAATAGCCACTAAAATTGTCGCCGCAGTTACCTTTTTTTTAGTTGATTCTTCCATAATACGTTTGTAGAGGCCAAGCCATCCAATGTTTCGGGGTTAAAAATAAGTATTCTTTATAAATATTATTGTTTTAATGAATTAAGATATTCCGCTGTAACAGGATATCCTTGTCTTTTTGCTTTTTCAGCGTAAAAAAGAGCCTTGGTGCGATCGTTAATAAGACTATAAGCCACCGATAAATTGTAATTAGTAAAGGAGTAGTTCGGGTTGATGGATTCCGATTTCAATAGGTCATTAATGCCCTCCGGATATTTCTTTTGGTTAATCAATGCTGTTCCACGGTAAAAATAGCCTTCGAATCCTGAAGGGGAAAGTTTCATTAACTTTTCTGACAGCTCAATTACCTCTTCAAATTGCTTGTTATTTAGCAGTTCTGACGCTAAATTACTCATGATTTGATAATTGTTTGGTAGTAATTGAGCCGCTTTACGAAAGTCGGCAATGGAAGCGCTTCGATTACCCATTTTAGAATAAGTAATTCCTCTATTTAAATAGGTTTCATAGTTAGAGTTGTTTCTTTCAATTGCCATTCCATACATCTCCATCGCTTTGTCAAACTTCGCTTCTAAGGCATACATGTTGGCCATGTTGCTGTAAATCAATGGTTCTTTAACCCTTGCCAAAACCAAGGTGTTATAGTCATTAAAAGCTAATTTCATTTGATTGTGTTCCCGGTAATAGTTACCTCTATTCTTGTAGGCAACCTCCACCCCATTTTTAATAATTTTTACTTTATTGCCTTGCTGGTCAATAACAAATGGATACTTAGAAATAACGTCCGACCAAAGTGTTTCGGAGTTGGTCCAAATTGGGACCCTATCGTAACATTGTTTGGCTAAAAAACAAGTGAATATGCCTAAAACTGTATACGAAATGGCCTTATACTTCAAATGTACTTTAAGGTGTACCAATGCACTCAAAATTAAAAAGAAAGCACCAATGTATGGAATATAGGTGTAACGATCAGCCATAATTGCGGAGCCAACAGAAATAAATTGCAAGACCAAAGCCACCATAATTATAAAGAAGCCCATCCCGAAAATAATGGGTTTTAAGAGGGGTGATTTTTTTCGCCATAAAATAATAACAGGAACTAAAACAAGGACGGAAACGAGGAGAGGAGCCAAGTAAAAAAATACGGGTAATTCATTCTCAGGACCAAGCGCCGGGTAAGGATAAAATGCAGACAAATCAACCGGCACAAACAATTTAACCCAATACATCATAAAGCCATAGCTCGCAAACATAACTTGCTGAAAAATGGTAAAAACACCCTCTTTTGCGATCGCACCTTGTCCTTGAATCTTCCAAGCCAATACACCAATAAAAAGAGCCACTAGAAAAAAGGGCACTTTCTCAATTAAACTTCGAAAGTTAAACTTTCTATCATTATAGTAATCTAGAAGAAGTAAGATAATTGGTAAGGGCACCGCCATTGCTTTGCTTAAACATGATGCAATAAATAATATAAACACAAAGAAAAGAATCCATACTTTTTTTGCTTTTAGATAATATTGATAAGAAAGCAAAGACAATAAAAAAAAGAAGGTATACAATACATCTTTTCGTTCAGAAATCCACGCGACACTTTCTACATGCATGGGATGTATTCCAAACCATAGTGACGTAAAAAAAGCGATAAATAAGTTTTTTTGTGATAAAAAATAGATGAAAAAAAACACCAATAGAGCATTTAGAATATGGAGAATTAAATTCCATTGCATATATGAAGAAATGTCTAGCTCTGTTTTGCTATAATTATATGCCAAGGTCAACATCGTTAGTGGATGATAATTTAACATTACCTGTGTGGATGTATTAAATAGCGAGTCGACTTTTTCGGAATCAAATGATTGAATTAAGGATTGGTTAGTTACATAGCCTGGATCATCCCAATTTGTAAACTCTTTCTCATCAGAAAAGGAGGGGGAATAACAACATACAATGGCAATGATGATCACAATTAAAGGAATCCAAATTCCCTTTTTAGAAGGTGGAATAATTTTCTGCGAAGGGACGCTTTTTTTTGATGTTTTTTTATTCATCTGACTCGATAATTATGAGATAAATCTCATTTCATTTTACGTAACTGTTCCATTGCTCTTTTCAATTCTATATCCTTCGTGTTCACTACGCGATAATAGCCTTCATCTGGCCACAATTGCCGAGCAATTTCTGATTTTATATTATTTATGATGTAGCCTTTACTTCGTTTGAAATCGATGTTGTTTTCCTTAACATTGTGTAAGTTCTTTGCATAGGCAACGAAGCGCTGAAGAATTTTGTCATCTACAACAAATCGTTCACAAAAATCCTTTGCCCCCGACCAAGAATTTCTTTTGTTAGATACAAAATCAAATGCGAAGGATTGAAAAGCCCCACTCATTATCAACTCCGTTAAATAAAAACTACTTTCCGTTGTGTCATAAGGAACAAAAACATCTGGTGTAATCCCGCCGCCGCCATAAACAGTACGCCCTCCTCTGGTTTTAAATTTCAATGAATCAACATATAATGAGCTATCTAAATGGTACCACTCTCCCTTTTCCATTCTAGACTCATCTTTTAAATATGCTTCATAATTTCCGCTGTAAGGTTTTTGAATACATCTTCCTGAAGGTGTATAGTAGCGTGCTACTGTAATCCTTACATTACTGCCGTCTCGTAGTGGAATATCTTCCTGAACCAAACCTTTGCCAAATGTCCTCCGGCCAACAATATACGCCCGGTCATTGTCTTGTAGTGCCCCCGCCAATATTTCGCTCGCTGAAGCAGAATAAGCGTTTACTAATACAACCGCGGAAACATTTTCTAATACACCTCCAGACGTTGCATAATACGTTTTTTCTTTTTCTTTCCGGCCTTTCGTTTTAAGAATTACAAGTCCCTTGGACAAAAACTCATCAGCGATCATCGTAGATGCTTGAAGAACACCGCCGCCATTATTACGTAAATCTAGTATTAACTTTTTCATTCCTAAGCCTTTTAATTTTACCGCTGCTTGGTGAAACTCATCTGCTGTAGGCATTGAAAACTGTTCAATTCCAATATAACCCGTTTCTTTATCTATCATGTAAATTCCAACTACGGTTTTTAACGGGATCTCTCCCCTAGTTATCGTAAAAGGTATTTCTTTTTTATTTCTAACAACCGTTAACTGAACGGTTGTTCCCACAGCGCCCTTTAGGTTTGAAAAAACCAATTCATTGGTTATCTTTTTCCCCGCAAATAGTTTTTTGTTGATTTTTATTATTTTATCTCCTGATTTAATCCCCACGGATTGGGACGGAGAGCCCTCAATGACATTCGTAACACACACCGTGTCTCTAATAATTTGAAAACGGATTCCGATTCCACCAAACTTACCCTCTATTGACTCAGAAACAGCGAGCATTTCTTTCGCAGAAATATAATTGCTATGTGGGTCAAGTTTATGTAACATTTCGGAAATTGTTTCCTCAAAAATTTTATCTTTATCTATATTGTCGACATATCGGGCGTCTAGCAATTGAACAACATCACTTATTTTTTGAATCTGTTTATTGTCTAATACACTACTCCCACCCATGCTTCCCGATAATCTACTACCTATAATTAAGCCTAAAACGAGGGTGCTCGCAAATAGTATTGGTAAGAGATACCGCTTGTTTTCTTGGTTAAATTTCATCTATATTTTCTATTTGTAACGTTTTTACCCCTGCACTATTCAAGAAATCCAAGCCGGCGGGATCTTTATATTTATCGATAAATACAACACGAACTATTCCTGCTTGTAGTACCATTTTACTGCAATCCTTGCATGGAGAATGAGTGAGGTATAGCGTCGCACCACTACAATTATTCGTAGACTTCGCCACTTTTAAAATGGCATTAGCTTCTGCGTGGAGAACGTACCAATGAGTTTCCCCAGTAGTGGTTTCGCAAAAATTATCAAATCCACTTGGTGTTCCATTATATCCATCCGATATTATCACACCATCCTTGACTATAATGGCGCCGACTTTTTTACGTTCACAATACGACAACATCGCCCAATTTTTAGCTAAACGTAAATAGGCTCGATCGTACCGCAACATTTTTGTTTCTTCCAAATTCATTTAACAAAGTTAAGGTATTTTGTTATTTTCTATTTAATTCATCGTCTGTTTGATACCGTATTAAGTTATAATCCTTTGGTATAGGAATATTATCTAATAAGTATCCCACCATTTCTTGCGCCATTTTTGGTGCAAGTAAATAGCCTTTTGCTCCCAAGCCATTAAAAACATGAACGGTTTTATAGGTAGCATGGCTTCCTAATACGGGCCGTCTATCCATGGTTGTTGGCCGGATCCCAACGGGTTGAGAAATAATTTCAGGAGGTGTTTTTGTGATGTGTTGCAGGTGATCTAACAGGGTGTTTCTTGCTTCTTGCGTGGGATTTAAGGTGCTGTTCTCCCATTCATATGTAGCGCCAATTCTAAATGTTTTATTTCCCATTGGAAACACGAAACATTTTAAATGCAATGACGCTGCTTCTGGTAATTCCTGGTGTTTAATTACCAAGGTTTGCCCTTTTGTTGGTTTTACTTGACAATCCTCAAAATAAGAGGTTTCAGAAACCCTATAGCCACAACAAAAAACAATATGGTCATACTTTATTCCCCGATAGGTTGATTCCAATACAGAAAATGAGTTGTCATCAAATGTTTCTTTTATTAATATTCCCAACTTTTCAAAATGCCTTAGGTTTTCTATGTAAAACTTTTCCGCATGAACAAAGTATCCGCTACGGACAATTCCGAAGTTCTGTTCCATGTTTGCCGATTCAATATTTACCAGGTGATTTTGATAAGCCGGCAGTAGCTGTTTTTTTTGCCACTCTTCTTTTTCATTTACAGAGGGGAAAATTCGTTTTATTAAAAAGGGCTCAGCAAATGTCGTGTTTAGTTGTTTTTCCAATGATTTATAAAAGTCCCAACTGTATGTTAGAAATTCGGTCGCTCTCCATGATAAGGTCGTTCGGCGGAAAACAATTGGGTTAACCATTCCTGCGGCAATTTTTGTGGAGGCATTCAGGCCATCATCAATAAGAGTTACCTGCTGATTTCTATTAAGTAAGCGATGGCTAAGAGTTATCCCTGCTAATCCACCTCCAATAATCAAGAACTTCTTTTTTTCTTCTGCTTTCATTTCTTTGCCATTGCCAAGGCAAAAATACTTATTTCAATGGTGGGGTTGTGCTTCTTTATTTCTTTTATTAATGCCTCCAAGGTGGCTCCAGTTGTTATTACATCGTCAATAATCGCAATGTGTTGATATCCCTTGTTGAATGAAACGTGCCCAAATCCACCGATAACATTCAGCCATCGCTCCGGATTTGATTTTTTAGTTTGACTTTCCGTATGATTCTTTTTAGAAATATACTGAGTGTCAATTGGGATATTAGTCACTTCTGAAATACCCAAAGCAAGTTTTTCACTTTGATTATACCCCCTATTAAATTTCTTCCTATGATGGGTCGGTACAGGAATAAGAGCATCAATTGTTTTGGTTGAATAATTCCCCATAATGACCCGCGCCATCCTTCTTCCCATTTCGACACCAAGCTCCCCTTTATGGCCGTATTTTATTTCATGTAAAATTGTTTGTGAAACGGAACCCTTTTTAAAATAAAACAAGGCAAAAGTTTGGTTGACTTTCACCCTCCCCCAAAACAACTTGTCGAGAGAGGAGGGATTACTTTGTAATTCAAAAAAAGTGGCTTGTATTTCTAATTCGCAGCACCAACAGATATACTTTTCGTTGCTTAATAATTCTCTTTTACAATGACTACAAAAAGGAGGGAAAATTAAATAAAATAAGGGGTTAAAATAATTTAACATTTGTTTATTCCTTTTATGGTCGGTGGTTTTGTTAAGTACAAACAATACCTTGTTCAAAACCGGCAAGAATAACCTCGGTAAAAAAATCAAATTCTTTCTAATTTTATATCATAATGATTCTACTTAAGAATTATTATTATTTAAGACAGAAAAAGTTATTAAAAAAGTAAAAATAAAAGTGTGAATATCTTTATTTCAATGTTAAAAAATTCGCAAGGTTAATGTACCAAAGGGTGTCATGTTAACTTGTTAATAATGCAACGAAAATGTTCATTTCTTTAATTGGTTTTAATTAAAAAAAAAAATAAAATTTGTAGGCCTCAAAGTTTAAAGGACATTTACAAAATAAAGCGTAAATGAAATCAAAAACGAGAGGATACAAAACCCTTTTTTGAATTATACATCCCCAATGTGTCAAGCATGTTGGGAAATTATTTTAGTTTTTTTAAATATCATTATGAATAACATTGAACCTATCCTGCAAGAAAATACAAGTCGCTTTGTCTTGTTTCCTATTCAACACAATGACATTTGGTCATTTTATAAAAAAGCAGAGGCAAGCTTTTGGACGGCAGAGGAAATTGATTTGTCCTCTGATTTAATTGACTGGGACAGTAAATTAAATGATGATGAGCGTCATTTTATCAAACACGTTTTGGCGTTTTTTGCAGCCTCTGATGGGATTGTGAACGAGAATTTAGCTCAAAACTTCCTTTCGGAAGTGCAATATACGGAAGCGAAGTTTTTCTACGGCTTTCAATTAGCAGCAGAGAATATTCATTCAGAAACCTACTCCTTGTTAATTGACACCTACATTAAAGGCACCGCAGAAAAAGCCCATTTGTTTAATGCAATTGAAACATTGGATTGCGTAAAGAAAAAAGCTGATTGGGCTTTAAGATGGATTGATAAGGGTTCTTTTGCTGAAAGACTTGTTGCATTTGCCGCGGTAGAAGGTATTTTCTTTTCAGGTTCGTTTTGTTCAATCTTTTGGTTGAAAAAAAGAGGTTTAATGCCGGGATTATCCTTTTCAAATGAATTGATTTCGCGTGACGAAGGCTTGCATTGTGATTTTGCTTGCTTACTTTATACAAAACACCTTGTCGAAAAGCTTCCAAAGGAAAAAGTAATGGAAATAATAATAGATGCCGTTGCTATTGAAAAAGAATTTGTAACAGATTCATTGCCCGTAAAACTTATTGGTATGAACAGTGATTTGATGGGGCAATATATTGAATTTGTTGCTGATCGCTTGTTAGTTGAACTTGGGAATCCACGCGTATTTAATACCGCAAATCCTTTTGATTTCATGGAAATGATTTCCCTTCAAGGAAAAGCTAACTTCTTTGAAAAGCGCGTTGGTGAATATCAAAAAGCAGGGGTTTTAAACAATAACGGAGAGCAGGCATTTAGCTTAAATGAAGATTTTTAAATATATTTAGTAAGAATAATTATGTACGTAATAAAAAGAGACGCAAAAAAAGAGACGGTAAAGTTTGATAAAATTACCGCAAGAATTGTTAAAATGTGTTACGGGCTTGACCCATTAGTTTCACCTGAAGCCGTAGCCATGAAGGTTATTGAGGGTATTTACGATGGTGTTACGACAATAGATTTAGATAATTTAGCAGCAGAAGTTGCTGCCGGTAAATCAATAGACCATCCTGATTACGCATTGCTGGCATCTAGAATCGCAGTGTCGAATCTTCATAAAGAAACAAAAAAGACCTTTTCAGATGTAATGCACGATTTATATACTTATATAGATCCTAAAACCAACTTGCCCGCTGCACTACTAGCTGATGATGTTTATCAAATCGTCATGGATAATAAAGAATTACTTGATTCTAGTATTATTTACGACAGAGATTTTCGTTACGATTATTTTGGGTTTAAAACACTGACTCGTTCTTATTTAATGAAATTGAATGGACGGATTGCTGAGCGCCCTCAACAAATGCTTATGCGTGTTGCATTAGGCATACATAAAAGAGATGTAGCAGCAGCTTTAGTAACTTACAATCTAATGTCAGAAGGTTGGTTTACCCACGCAACTCCAACCTTGTTTAATGCGGGTACTCCAAAGCCACAAATGTCTTCTTGTTTTTTATTAACCATGAAAGAAGATAGCATTGAAGGGATTTACGACACCTTAAAATCTTGTGCGCAAATTTCGCAATCAGCAGGCGGGATCGGATTAGCTATTCACAACATTCGTGCGACAGGATCATACATTAAAGGTACAAATGGTACTTCAAATGGTATCGTACCAATGTTGCGTGTCTTCAACGACACCGCTCGCTACGTTGATCAAGGTGGAGGAAAAAGAAAAGGGTCGTTTGCTATGTATATCGAACCATGGCATGCAGACGTGTTTGACTTTCTTGATTTAAAGAAAAACCACGGTAAAGAAGAAAATAGAACCCGGGATTTATTTTTAGCGCTTTGGATTCCAGATCTTTTCATGAAAAGAGTAAAAGACAATGGCAACTGGACCTTAATGTGCCCTCACGAATGTCCTGGACTTTCTGATGTTCACAGCGAAGCTTTTGAGAAGCTATACCTAAAATACGAAAAAGAAGGGAAGGGTAGAAAAACAATTAAAGCACAGGACCTTTGGTTTAAAATTCTAGAATCTCAAATCGAAACTGGAACTCCTTATATGTTATATAAAGACGCGGCAAATGCTAAATCCAACCAACAAAACTTAGGGACTATTAAATCTTCCAATCTGTGCACTGAAATTATTGAATACACGGCGCCAGACGAAATCGCAGTTTGTAATCTTGCATCACTTGCGTTGCCTAAATATGTAAATGAAGATAAGTCATTTGACCACAATAAATTATTTGAGGTAACCTATCAAGCGACAGTGAATTTAAATCGTATAATTGACGAAAACTATTATCCTGTTGAAGATGCGAGAAGGTCTAACATGCGTCACCGACCGATTGGTTTAGGTGTTCAAGGACTTGCTGACACATTCATTCTTATGGGCTTTCCTTTCGAATCAGTGGAAGCTCGAAATTTAAACAGAGAAATTTTTGAAACGATCTACTTTGCTGCAATGACCGCATCGAAAGATCAGGCAATCGAGTTTGGAACCTACGAAACATATGCTGGATCACCCGTTTCACAAGGGGTGTTTCAATATGACATGTGGGGAGTAACTCCCTCTAACAGATGGGAATGGAGCCAGCTTAAAGAAGAAGTTAAAAAACATGGCGTAAGAAACTCGTTACTTTTAGCGCCAATGCCAACGGCTTCTACTGCTCAAATACTAGGTAACAATGAGTGTTTTGAACCTTATACATCTAACATTTATACAAGACGTGTTTTGTCAGGGGAGTTTATTATTGTGAATCGTCATTTATTAAAAGATTTAGTTCGTTCTGGTCTTTGGAATAGAGATATGCGACATAAAATAATGGCTGCAAATGGGTCTATTCAAAACATTACTGAAATACCACAAGACATAAAAGATTTATATAAAACAGCTTGGGAGATTTCTCAAAAAGCAATTATTGAACTCGCTGCAGATAGAGGAGCTTACATTTGCCAAAGCCAATCTCTCAATATATTTATGGAGAATGCAAACTTCGGTAAGCTAACATCTATGCATTTTTATGGTTGGGAAAAGGGACTGAAAACTGGCATGTATTACCTTCGAACAAAAGCAGCGACAGACGCGATTAAGTTTACAGTAGATCAGGTTATTTCTGAAGAAACTACAGAAGACGGAAGCCTAAGTCTGGCAGAACAAGCGGCAATTGCATGTTCAATCGAAAACCCAGACTCTTGTGAAATGTGCTCTGGATAGAACTAGTTGTTATCTAAGTTTTGGAAGTGTTTGAAAAATTGGTAAAAACAAGCCTCTCTTTCTTTTTTTGCCTTTAAGAAAGCGTTTTGATCGATTAGGTCTTTCGTTAGTATGCTCTTCGAGTCAAAGTTATATCTTAAACTTCCAAATGGAGTAATAAAGCCATACCCTCGAATAGTTGAGAAGAATGCAAATTCCTTTACTGTTGGACTCATCAAGTCTTTACTAAAAATAAACTCCTCGCTCGATAATCCTAATTGATGTAACAATGTGGCGGCTAAATCTGCTTGTGAACCTACTTTTTCTATTTTTTTACCACGATATGCCTCAGAAATTGGATCGCCATAAATCAATAAGGGGATATTAAAAAATTCCGTTTCAAAGGGTGAATTAATCCCTGGGGTGGCGTGACCATGGTCTGACATAATCACGAAAACGATGTTTTTATACCAGTCACTCTTTTTACTTTTCGCAATAAATTCAGCTAAGCATTTATCCGCATAAATCATCGAGTTTAAATAATTAGATTCCTCCCCTGAGAACTTGGGTTTACTAGCTTTTGGGTGGTCATACGGGGAATGCGTACTCCCTGTAAAAGCGCATTGAAGAAATGGTTGTTTTGCAGCATTGATTTCCGCCAATAAGAAGTTATATAGGTCTTTATCATAATAATTTAATTTTCCTTTACTTAGGCCGCTAGGGAAATCATTTTCGTCTTTCAATTTATCAAATCCGTGTTCCATTAAAAAGCCTTTTATATTTCCATATTTTAAGTCCCCACTAAATAAATACTGCGTTGAATAACCTTGTTTTTTGAGTTTCTCATTGATGGTGGGGAGATTTCTATGTTTTTCCGGGTAAAGAGAAATGGCCGTTTCAGGAATACTGGGGTAACCAGCGAAAATTGACGTATTCCCAATTTCGGAAGTTGTATTTGTCGCGAAAATATTTGTGAATAAAACGCCCTCTTTTGCTAATTCATCAAAATAAGGTGTTGCTGTATTTCCGGGGTGAATACAGCCCATTGCATTAGCAGACCAGCCCTCTAAAATAATAAGAACGACGTTTGGTTTTGGCCTGCTTATAAAATTGTTTTGGTGGGTGCGCTCGAAAGTATAAAGGTCATTTGTTGTCTTTTCTGCTTCGCCAGGCAGAAGATTCGGCAAATGATCAGCTGCATCACTTTTATTGAACAAAACGTAGCTGTTACCGAAAAAATAAGCAGAATTAACCGAAATGTCATTAATGATTTGATGCTCCGAAAAATAGGCGGAATCAATATTGATGGGTATTTGTTGCAAACCTCCTCTAGCCATAACGATACAAAGACTTATACCTACCAAAATCGATGCAGTAGAACACGAAGTTAGTGTCCACCTGTTTTTTGTGGGACCTTGGGGGGCATTAATAAATAGTTTCGCTTTTTTCAATAAATAAAACCCGAGTCCTAATTCCATAATTAGTAGAATAATAAAGTAGAGAATCGAAGAGGCATCTGCCGTTCGAACCACCTCATCTGGCATAGAAAGGTGCATAAAAACTCGTGACGTAAGTTTGTGGCCCCATTCGAAATACGAAATGACTTCACCACTGTGAATAGCTGAGATTAAAACTATTTCCAAATAAACCACTGCTTTTAAAAGAAAGGATAGCCATCGTTTTTCAAAAGTGTTATAAATAGATTTTAATATGATATAAGGAGCAACTAGAAAGGCAATTGTAGCCATATCTAAACGGAGAGAATATATAAATGCCTTGCAGCTATTTATTATACCAACAGAATCAGGAATTTCTTTATAGTGAGTAATGAAGAAAATAAAGCGCTGTAGGGCAAAAATAAGTAACCAAAACAAACAAAACAGGACAATAGGTTTGCCAAAGGAAAAAACCATTTTCATTAGACAAGGTTACCAAAAGATTAACTTATTATTACACCTAGTTGTTTTTGCCAATTCATAAGACGAAAAATCCAAAAAATATAGTCTGAATTTGTCGCTTAATTTTATCAGAAATGAATGACTATAAGAAAATTGAAGCCGCATTAATCTCTGTTTTCTACAAAAGATTAGCATGGCGGATCTCAGCCAATTTATCGCTGATTATGAACAGGAAAAAAACCTTAATCAGCTTATTAAGGTGAAAGTTGAATACTACTGAAAAAAAATACGCTAAAAGTATTCTCGGCTATTTTTTTTTGCGTTTTAGCTAGTAGAAAGTAATTTATTCTATTTCGAAAGCGTACTCTCCAGCTTCGTCGATGTAAATTGTTACAATTTTAGCATCGCATAGGTTCAAATCGTTTAAATATACCCAAGTTTCTTCTGATTCGTCTTCTGTCAACTTGAGATCCCAAGTGCATATTGTCTCATCATTAATATAATCGAATGTAATATCTATGACATCTCCATCTTCAACCATGGCGTCAGGAAGGATGTCTTCGCCCCAATTTTGTGTATCTGTATCAGTCAAATATACGGCATAGAAAGAATAGCCCGTTTTATTGTGTAATTTAAAGTCCAGGACCGTCTGTGCCTGTGTAAAAGTAGTAGCGGCGAAAACAAAGGCTACAATAAGCAAAAGTTGTTTTTTCATGTTAAACAGTTGTTAGAAAGTGTTAATATTAGCATCGGCAAATCAAATTCGTATTATTTTAAAAGAAAACAAATTTAAATTTATTTTGATAAACATAGCTAATTCAAAATTATCATTTTGTTATTGTTGTTAAAAAAAAGAGAAAAGGCGTTTCGTGCAGTAAAATCACCAAAAGATTAACTTATTGTTACGCGGAGCTGTTTTTACCAAAATACATGAGTAAACATCCCATAAATTAGGCGTAAATTTGTCGCTTAATTTTATCAGAAATGAATGACTATAAGAAAATTGAGAGCGCATTAATATCTGTTTTCTACAAAGATGGACTGGAGGAACTTGTGCGGGAATTAAACCATCAAAATGTTCGGATTTATTCAACCGGTGGAACATTAACGTTTATTCGTGAGTTGGGCATTGAAGCTATTTCAATAGAAGAAATCACCCATTTCCCTGAAATTCTAGGCGGGCGTGTTAAAACCTTACACCCCGGTGTTTTTGGGGGCATTTTACATAGAAGAAAGAATCCATCAGATGTTGAAGCCATAAAAAAGCATAATATCAGCTCAATTGATTTGGTTGTGGTGGACTTATACCCCTTTGAAGAAGCCGTACAGTTAAAATTAGAGGAAGAAGAAATTATAGAAAAAATTGACATTGGTGGGATTTCTTTGATACGAGCTGCCGCAAAAAACTTTGAAGATGTTGCGGTAATTGCTTATAGGAACCATTATGAACATTTTACAACGCTTTTTCATGAACAAGAAGGGAAGTTAAGTTTAGAGCAACGGCGATTATTCGCGGCAGAAGCTTTTAATATATCATCCCATTACGACAGCATGATTTATTCGTATTTTTCAGCTGATCCATTCGATAATTTCAAACAAAGCGTACAGCAAAAAACGGTTCTGAGATACGGTGAAAATCCACATCAAAAAGGGGTGTTTTTTGGGGATATGAGCCTTTTTTTTGACAAACTATACGGCAAGGAACTTTCTTTTAATAACATTTTAGATATTGATGCGGCAGTAAATTTAATGAGTGAGTTTACAAAAGAAGATCCCACATTTGCCATATTAAAGCACAACAATCCTTGCGGTGTAGCAAGCGCTGAAACAACTGAACTTGCCTTCTCAAAAGCGCTTGCGGCGGATCCATTAAGCGCATTTGGCGGAGTGTTAATTAGCAATCAACTTATAAACATTGATACGGCAAATAAAATAAATGACCTATTTTTTGAAGTATTAATCGCTCCAGCATATGATGAAGATGCATTAGTTCTCTTAAAATCGAAAAAAAACAGGATTTTACTTATCCAAAAAATAACTGCATTTCCTAAAACACAATTTAGGACAGCATTAAACGGTATTTTACAACAAGAACGAGATGAAATTTCAGTGTCAGAAGAGATGTTGGAAGTAAAAACAATCTTAGAACCAACTAGACAAGAATTAAAAGATTTGATTTTTGCTAATAAAATCGCAAAACATACGAAGTCAAATACAATTGTGTTAGCGAAAAACCTCACCTTAATTGCTAGTGGTACAGGGCAAACCTCGCGGGTTGACGCACTTGCTCAAGCAATTCATAAAGCGACACATTTTGGCTTTGATTTAATTGGGGCGTCCATGGCCAGCGATGCCTTTTTTCCTTTTCCAGATTGTGTTGAAATTGCTTTTAAATCCGGTATTAGATCCGTTATTCACCCTGGTGGATCCATAAAAGATAGCTTGTCAATAGACTTTTGTGACCAAAATAATATGACAATGGTTTTTTCAGGAGTACGACATTTTAAACATTAACTTTGTTTTATTAGAAAAATCCTTTTTTTTGTTTTTTCTTTGCATCAATTACTGTAATTTATATTTTACACAAAAACAATGGGGCTATTTAGTTTTTTAACGCAAGAAATTGCTATTGACCTGGGAACGGCCAATACACTAATTATCTGGAATGATAAGGTGGTAGTTGATGAGCCTTCTATTGTTGCAAGAGACATTCAAACAGGAAAAATTGTTGCAATTGGTAAAAAGGCGCAACAAATGCATGGAAAAACCCACAAGTTAATAGAAACCGTGCGTCCATTAAAAGATGGTGTAATTGCCGACTTCCAAAGTGCTGAACAAATGATTCGCGGAATGATAAAAATGATTAATCCAGGAAGAAGTTTGTTTAATCCTAGTTTAAGAATGGTTATTTGCATCCCTTCTGGTATTACCGAAGTGGAAAAAAGAGCCGTTAGAGATTCTGCTGAACACGCTGGTGCGAAAGAGGTGTATCTAATTCACGAACCAATGGCTGCCGCAATAGGAATCGGTATTGATGTGGAAGAGCCAATGGGTAATATGATAATCGATATCGGGGGTGGGACCTCGGAAATAGCCGTTATTGCACTTGGTGGTATAGTCTGTGATAAATCTATTCGTATTGCGGGCGATGATTTCACCAATGATATTGAAGAATATATGCGGCGACAACATAACATATTGGTAGGAGAAAGAACCGCAGAACAAATGAAAATTGAGGTCGGGTCGGCATTAGTTGAATTAGAAAACCCACCTAATCCATATGCGGTTAGAGGACGAGATTTAATGACGGGTATACCGAAAGAAATAATTGTTACCTATGACGAAGTAGCCAGTGCATTAGATAAAACTATCTCTAAAATTGAAGAGGCTATTTTAAGTGCCTTGGAAATGACGCCTCCAGAATTATCTGCAGATATTTATAAAACAGGGATTTATTTAGCTGGTGGGGGTTCTATGTTAAGAGGATTAGACAAGCGAATTTCTGCCAAAACAAAATTGCCGGTGCATATTGCGGAGGATCCACTAAGAGCAGTGGCCAGAGGAACAAGTATCGCGCTGAAAAACATTTCAAGGTATCAATTCCTTATTAGAGATTAAAGAGACTACTATTTCTTGTCTTAATTCAGCTTAGTTTTCTATTTTTGTATATGCAACAATTTATTGCCTTTTTTAGGCGCTTTCGCGTTTTTTTAGTTTTTATAGGTTTGCAAATTTTCGCGTTGAGTACTTATGTACAATATTTGCGATTTCCCCAAAGCCAATATCTAACAAGTGCATCCTATGTCGCGGGCAAGTTTTATGGCGTTAGATATTCCATCATGAAACATTTTAATTTGGAAAACTCCAACAAAAACCTTCAGGCAGAAAATGCGATACTTCGAAAACAAACATTAAATAATTTATATCAAATTAATCGGTATAAATTTCATGTGGCGGATACTGTATACGAGCAGCAATATGATTTTATCTCCTGTTTAATAACCAATTCCAGCACAAGTAAAATAAATAATTATTTCACGCTTGATGCTGGGGCGTTACAAGGAATAGAACGTGGAATGGGTGTTTTTTCACAAAAGGGCGTTATAGGAGTCGTTCATAACACGAGTGAACATTATTCCGTAGTTAAATCTGTTTTGACAAAGGACATTAATATCGATGTTCTCGTTCTTCCTGTTGGATTATACGGATTCTTAAAATGGAATGGAAAAGACCCAAAGCGCGGAACAATTACTGGGATTACGAATGATTTAAGCATAAAAAAGGGCTCCAAGGTTGTTACAAGAGGTGGCGCAGGTATTTTTCCTAAAGGATTACTTGTTGGATATGTCGAGAAATTAGTTCCTGTAGAGGGCAAGCCTTTATGGGAAGTAGTTGTTCGCTTTAGTGAAGATTATCGTAGAATAGACCGCGTTTATGTGATTAAGAACTTGTTTATAAAGGAGCAACACCTGCTCGAAAATGCGAACCCAAAAGATAATACAACACAATAACAATGAATGTAATTGTAGCAAACGCAACGAGATTTGTGTTATTTGTTTTTCTTCAACTGTTTATCTTTAACCAACTAGAATTTGGTTTCGGAATACATTTATTGATGTGTCCCTTATATATTATGCTTTTGCCATTTGAAATTAATATTGTAATTCTTTTGGTTATTGCTTTTGGAATGGGGGCTTTCGTTGATGTTTTTTCCAACACATACGGACTACATGCCTCTTCATTACTTTTTATGGCCTATTTTCGCCCGTACATTTTTAAGGTTTTTGCGCCACGGGAGAATTATGACTTCTTGAAAAGTCCTTCTTTCCTTGATATGGGACATCTTTGGTTTTTTTCAACTTTTAGTGTCCTTCTATTGATTCATAACTGCTGGTTTTTTATTCTAGAGGCATTTTCTTTTAGTGGGTTTTTATATACACTCCAAAAGATTGCACTTTCTTTTCTTTTTATATACTTTCTAAGTATTCTTATGCAAATAATATTAATAAAACGAAGTAAAAAATAAGTAAGAATGAAGCTCGAAAATAGAAAATATATTATCGTTCTTTTTATTCTAATCGTAGGAATCCTCTATTCTTCTCGCCTATTTTATATGCAAGTAGTCGACCATACTTGGGTGCTAAGGGCCCAAGAAATCGCTGAAAAAAGAAAGGAGATTTTGCCACCAAGAGCTGTCGTATTCGATCGTAATGGGCGGAAAATTGTTTCCAATAAAACATATTATAACCTAATGTTTATTCAAGACAACATTACCAATTTAGACACTGTAGCTTTCGGTAAACTAATAAATTGGACGCCACTTCAGATTAGGGAGCGATTTAAAGAAATAAAAGACGGGGAAGGTATTTATTTTAACAAGAGTAGCGGGCGAAAAATAAGCAATTATCAATCTCAAAGGCCATACCCATTTTTAAAAGAACTTACTTTAGATGAAATAACTACTATTGCTGTACACCTTGATAATTTCCCTGGTTTTTATGAGGAAGTTACAAGTATGAGAACCTATCCTTTTTCTAATGGCGCCAATATCCTTGGTTATTTAAATGAGGCCTCAAGGGAGGAAATAGATAAAGACCGATTTTATCGGCCTGGATATAATCTTGGCCGGTCTGGAATTGAGCGTTTTTATGAAAAAGAGTTAAGAGGGAGAAAAGGTATTAAGTACGTTGTTACATCTGCCATGAATAATGCCATCGAGTCGTATGCCAACGGAAAGTACGACACGACTGCAAAGCAAGGGCCCGGGCTTACGCTTGGTATGGATATCACTTTACAAGCATATGGCGAATTATTAATGCAAAACAAGAAGGGGTGTATCGTTGCCATTGAACCTAAAAGCGGGGAAATACTAACAATGGTTTCAGCGCCCAGCTTTGACCCAAATTTATTAGTCGGACGGAAAAATATTGGAATAAACTACCCGGTTTTAGCGAAAGACTTGAATAAACCCCTTTTTCCGCGCCCTTTACAAGCAGAATATCCACCCGGATCAATTTTTAAACTTGTTCAAGCTCTCATTGCACTTCAAGAAGGGGTTATTAATAAAAATTCTGGCTTTGCTTGTAATAAAGGGGTTGTCGGATGTCACAATCATCCAAATGCATCTGGGGTGTCCCAGGCAGTTCAATACTCTTGCAATCCCTATTTTTATGCTGTGGTAAAAAAAATTATCCAACAACAAAAAAAACGAAACAATTTTGAAGATTCCGAAATTGGTTTGAACTTATGGCATAAATACATGACAAGTTTTGGGTTAGGAAAAAGTTTAGAAACGGATATATCTGGGCAACGGCCGGGACTTATTCCAAACTCAAGGTATTACGATAAAATATATGGTCATCGTCAATGGGCTTTTTCTACCATTCGATCAATATCCATTGGACAAGGGGAAATAAAACTAACCCCTCTACAAATGGCTAATATTGCTGCAATTATCGCCAATAAGGGCTGGTTTATTACACCACACTTTGTTAAATCAATTGGGAATAAAGGGCCTTTACCCATTTACACAAAGAAAAACTATACTATGGTAGATGCCAATCACTTTACCTCTGTCATTGAGGGAATGAGAAGGGTTGTTAATGAGTCTGGAGGAACGGGTAGCGCCGCCCGTTTGACAGATATTGTTGTTTGCGGAAAAACAGGCACTGTTCAAAACTCGCAAGGAGAAGACCATTCTGTTTTTATCGCCTTTGCTCCGATAGAAAATCCTAAAATCGCACTGGCTGTATTTGTTGAAAATGCGGGGGCCGGAGGAACATGGGCTGCTCCCATAGCAGGTTTAATAATTGAAAAGTACTTACGATCGAAGATTTCTAACCAGGAAAAAGAAAAGCAAATAATTGAAGCAACTTTGTCAAATATTAGTCGGCCATGAGAAAAAACGACTCAATCATTACAAATATTGATTGGCCCTTATTTATTTCATTTATACTCTTAATCGTTTTTGGTATGGCTACGATTTATTCTGTGGCTTTTAACGAAGAACATCCTGAGCTTTTTGCATTAAGTGAAAAATATGGAAAGCAACTTTTGTGGCTAGGTATCTCCTTCTTTGTGGGATTAATCATTTTTTTAATTGATGCTAATATTTATAGTAAAGTAGCTGGTCCCGTTTATATTGTAACCCTGCTACTTCTTGTTCTTGTATTATTCATGCCTCCTATCAACGGCGCAAGGGCCTGGCTTGGCGTTGGTTCAATGGGTGTTCAACCAGCTGAATTTGCTAAAATTGCAACAGCGCTTCTCTTATCAAAATATATTAGTGAACTAGTCACAAAATTACAGACCACAAAAACCGTTCTTCTTGCTTGTTTAATCTTTTTTATCCCTTCGTTTCTGGTTGCAATGCAACCAGACGCTGGTACTCTAATCGTCTTCAGCTCCTTCCTTTTTGTAATGTACCGCGAAGGGCTTACGTTTGATCCTTTAATTTTAGGTGTATTAAACGCGATTCCAGGAATGAAGTTTAAATCAACCTGGTTAGGGAGCCACTTTATCCCTGTGTTATTTGTTCTATTATTTCTCTGTGTTTTAACCCTTGCACTGAGCAATACCACATTCCATTTGTGGTTTTTTCCTAAGCTATTAATTCAAGGGGCAACGGGGATAATATTAACCCTCTTAGTGATTGCGGTTGTTTCCCTTTTGTTTATTCGACAATTTAGTGTTAAACGAGATCGTCCGAGGATATTATTAGTCATTTCATTGGGATTTATAATCACCTCTGGGATTACATTTTTTGTGGATACGGCTTTTTCAAGCTTAGCTAGGCATCAAAAGGATCGAATTGAACTTGTTTTAGGCCTTAAAGAAGACCCTGATGGAAGGGATTATAATCGTAACAGAGCAATGGCAGCTGTGGGGTCGGGAGGAGCATTGGGAAAGGGATACAAAGAAGCTTCTATATCAAGTATAAAAAGTAATCACGTGCCTGAAAGTGAGACCGATTTTATCTTTTGCCCCTTTGCTGAAGAGTGGGGTTTTTTAGGGAGCATCGTCCTTGTTTTTATTTATATGTTCATGCTTATGAGAATTGTTTTTATTGCAGAGAGACAGCGCCTAGCATTCAATCGAATTTATGCCTACTGCGTTGCTATGATCTTGTTTTATCATTTTGCTATTAATATAGGCATGAACATCGGGTTTTCTCCCGTTATTGGCATACCTCTTCCTTTTTTTAGTTACGGGGGTTCCTCCATTTTGTCTTTTTGTATGCTAATTTTCATTTTATTAAAATTAGATAGTCAGAGAAAAGATATGTTATAAATGATTATTCTGTAATTTTAAGGCATGAAAAATACACCTTTAGCACTTTCGGATAGCAAAAAGAGAAAAATGACACTTGTTTTTTGGGGTGTGAGTCTTTTTCCCTTCCTGTTTGTTGCATCTCTCTTGCTTTTTCAATCAGAAAGTGATTTGCCACCCATTTCCATGCTAGACAATCCCCCTGAACTACAGGCATCATTAATTTTGGGTCAAGAAGGAGATACATTGGGTCGGTTTTGGCAAGTTAATCGCACAAGTGCCAGTTATAAAGATATTTCTCCTTATATGTTTGATGCATTAATTGCAACGGAGGATGAACGATTTATGGACCATTCTGGGGTGGATTTTAGATCACTTGCAAGATCTTTCTCCTCTTTCGGAGCGGCTGGAGGGGCTTCTACAATTCCACAACAATTAGCAAAATTACTGTTTACTTTGCAACAAAGGCAACGGGATGAGATTGCAAAAACAAATGGGGTGGGGCTGGAAAAATCCTTCGGTGGTATTTCTGGTAAACTGAGTCGTTTAGGCGAGAAGGCAAGAGAAAATATTATTGCAACGAGACTTGAATCTATTTACACCAAAGAGGAAATAATTACTATGTACCTCAATCAATTTGATTTTTTATATAATGCTGTTGGAATAGAAAATGCGGCGAAAGTCTATTTTAATAAAAAGCCTATCAATTTATCAAAAAATGAAGCAGCCATGCTTGTCGGAATGTGCAAAAACCCAAGTCTTTTTAATCCATACAAGTTTAAAATAACAAACTATAGGAGGAAAATAGCAAGCGAATTGGGAATTGAATCAGACAACGTTACAAAAGAACAAATAATTGAAGCAAGGCAAAAGGATTCAACGAGAGCCCTGTTAAGACGGAATCAAGTCTTGTTTCAATGGATGAAAAACAGTACAAATAATAATGAGGCCATTAAAAATAAATTAAGTAAAAAAGAATATGACTCATTGGCCCTATTGCCATTAGAAATTAATTATCAAGTCGTTGATCATAAAAATGGTGGGGCTCCCTATTTTCAAGAAGCTCTTAGAAAAGAAGTTACTTCCCTTCTCTCAACCCAAGTAGGCGGGGTTCTTTCGATTGCTAGAGAAGACGGAAGAGCGTATGATATATACAGGGACGGACTGAAAATTTACACAACTATTAACGCTAATTTACAAAAATACGCGGAAGAAGCTGTGGAAGAACATGTAAAAGAAACGCTACAACCCGCTTTTAATCAAAACAACAAAGGCTTGAAAAATTACCCGTTTTCAAATGATATTAAACAAGAAGCGGTGAACCAAATTATGGATAACGCGAGAAAATCAACAGACCGTTATAAAAGCTTGGTGGCCAATGGGCAAAGCGAAAATGAAATTGCGAAAATATTTAATAAAAAGGTGCCAATGACCGTTTTTTCATGGAGAGGAGACCGCGACACCATCATGACGCCAAACGATTCTATTAGGTATTATAAAGCTTTCTTGCATGCCGGGCTAGTTTCTATTGAGCCAGGAACAGGATTCGTAAGGGCGTGGGTCGGTGGTGTTAATTTTACTCACTTCGCTTATGATCATGTTCGACTCGGTAAAAGACAGGTAGGCTCTACCATAAAACCTTTCGTCTATGCCGCTGCGCTGTCCATGAATGTTGTAAACCCATGTTCAACTTTTGGAGCGGCGGAATATTGTTTGGATTTGGTTGATAATCAAAATAAAGTGGTTGGTAGGTATTGCCCGGAAGGGAAACCCGCTGGAACAATGCGTGACGGTCTTGCCCTTTCTTCTAATCCAACAACTGTGGCTGTAATGGCTAGAATGGGGGTATATAACCCAGTATACAAAACAGGTGGGCCATTCCAAATTGAAAAGCTACTAAAAAGCGTTGGTATTGTGCTTAAATCAAATGATGTGGTTCCCTCAATGTGCTTAGGAAGCATGGACCTTTCGCTCTATGAGCTCGTGGCGGCTCAATGTATTTTTCCTAATAATGGTGTCTACATTAAACCGACCGTTATTTCTCGAATTGAAGACCGCAATGGGAAAGTGATTTATGAAGCTAGAGAAGATAAAAAACAAGCACTGAGTTCAACGGTTGCATATGAAATATTAAAAATGATGAAGGGGGTCGTTGAAAGAGGAACTGGTGCTAGTCTTAGAAGTGGGAAATATGGGAAAATTGCTCCTACGGCAGGAAAAACGGGGACAACACAAAATAATTCAGATGGTTGGTTTATTGGAATTACTCCTGATTTGGTTACCGGTGTTTGGGTTGGGGCTGAAGACAGATCTGTGAGATTTAAATCCATGACTTTTGGACAAGGCGCTAGATTGGCCTTGCCTATTTATGGATTGTATATGAAACAAGTATATAAAGACAGTCATATTGGATTATCTACCATAGATTTTGCAGAGCCGCCAGACTATGATCCAAAAAAATACGAATGCAAAGATGTGCTTATAGATGAGGTAATCGATGTGGAAGAGAAACCGTTTGACACATTTTTTTAAATATGAACAAAGTAGTAGCTAATGTAAGTGCCGCACTCGATGGAATAGAAGACGGAATGACCCTCATGCTGGGTGGCTTTGGTTTATGTGGAATTCCTGAAAACTCAATCCTGGAGCTGGTAAAAAAAGGAAAGAAAAACCTTACCTGTATTTCTAATAATGCTGGGGTAGATGGTTTTGGACTTGGTTTGTTATTAGAATCAAAACAAATCAAAAAAATGATTAGCTCTTATGTGGGTGAAAATGATGAGTTCGAAAGACAAATGCTTTCTGGCGAATTAGAAGTTGATCTTATTCCACAAGGTAGTTTAGCAGAAAGATGCCGTGCAGGAGGGGCAGGTATTCCCGCTTTTTATACGCCTGCAGGATTTGGAACGGAGATCGCTGAGGGAAAAGAAACGCGAATTTACAATGGGAAACCTCATATTCTCGAAAGTGCATTAACCGCTGATTTTGCTATCGTAAAGGCATGGAAAGGAGATACTGCTGGCAACTTAATCTACAAGGCCTCAGCCAGAAATTTTAACCCTTTGATGGCGATGGCTGGAAAAATAACCGTTGCAGAAGTGGAAGAGTTGGTGCCTGCGGGTTCACTTGACCCAAATCAAATTCATACTCCTGGCATATTCGTTCAGCGAATTTTTCAAGGAAAAGCATTCGAAAAAAGAATAGAACAAAGAACAACGAGAAAGAAGGAATAAAGGAAAGATAAATGAGGGAATGATAAATGAGGGAATGGGGCAATGATAAATGAGGGAATGAGGCAATGATAAATGAGGGAATGAAGGAATGAGGAATGAGGAATGAAGGAATGAAGGAATGAGGAATGAAGGAATGATAAATGAAGGAATAATAAATGAAGGAATGAGGAATGAGGGAATGAAGGAATGATAAATGAAGGAATGAGGAATGAGGGAATGAAGGAATGAGGAATGAGGAATGAAGAATTCGTTTAGAATTTTTTAAAACTTGAGAAATGAAAAAACATAACTTTAGAGAAATTAAAATTTGGCAAGAATCATTGGTTATTGTTAAAGAAGTTTATGCCTTAACATCAAGTTTACCCAAAGAAGAAAAATATGGAATTACATCTCAATTAAATCGTTCAGCAGTTTCTATTCCATCCAATATTGCTGAAGGTTCAGGACGCACATCAAATAAAGAGTTTATTAGATTTCTAGAGATTGCAATTTCTTCGAGTTACGAATTAGAAACACAATTAATTTTAGTTGAAGAATTGTTTAATCTTCAAACAAAAGAAATAATCGAAAATTTACACGCACTTCAAAACAGAATCGGTGGATTCACAAGACAGATAAAAGAAAGAATGAATAAGGATATTTAAATTTGTATAAAATCACTAACTCATAACATCATAAAATCACTAACTCATAATATCGTAAAATCATTCGCTCATAACATCATAAAATCACTAACTCATAACATCATAAAATCACTAACTCATAACATCATAAAATCACTAACTCATAATATCGTAAAATCATTCGCTCATAACATCATAAAATCACTAACTCATAACATCATAAAATCACTAACTCATAATGTCGTAAAATCATTCACTCATGAAATCAACTAAAAAATGCTTGATAAAATAGGTATAGCGAAAAGAATTGCGCAAGAATTACGTAACGGGTGGTATGTCAATCTTGGTATTGGAATTCCTACATTGGTCGCAAATTATATTCCTGAAGGGATTGAAGTAGAATTTCAATCAGAAAATGGCGTGCTTGGAATGGGCCCCTTTCCTTTTGAGGGAGAAGAAGATGCTGATCTAATTAATGCGGGGAAACAAACGATAACTACACTTCCAGGGGCTTCCTTTTTCGATTCGGCAGACTCCTTTGCGATGATTCGTGGACAACATGTTCAACTGACCGTATTAGGTGCGATGGAGGTTTCACAAAATGGCGATATTGCCAATTGGAAAATTCCGGGCAAAATGGTGAAGGGAATGGGTGGTGCAATGGACCTTGTTGCCTCAGCAGATAATATAATTGTCGCAATGATGCACAGCAATAAGGCTGGCGAGTCTAAATTATTGAAAAACTGTACGCTTCCATTAACCGGTGTAGGATGTGTAAAAAAAGTTGTTACTGAATTGGCCGTTCTGGAAATCATTGATGGAGCTTTTCACTTAATTGAGCGGGCTCCCGGCGTGTCCTTTGAGGAAATTGTAGGCAAAACAGAAGGGCTGTTATTTGTGCCTGAATTTGTGCCTGAAATGCAACTCTAAGCCGCTTGTTAATCAAAAAAAAATATTTAACAGCCATTCATGCCGCGATAGAGGCCTCGAAAGAAATAATGCGCATTTACAATGGGGTTATTGACCTTGATTACAAAGAAGATGGTTCTCCATTAACCAATGCAGACTTAGCTTCTTCAAAAATTATTAACGATTATTTGTCTCCAATCGGATTTCCCATTACAAGCGAAGAAACTATTCATACAAAATACAAGGAAAGGTCGAGCTGGGAAAATTGTTGGTGTGTAGACCCTCTGGATGGAACAAAAGAATTTGTAAGTAGAAATGGGGAATTTGCTGTCAACATCGCATATATTGAAGGAGAATATCCTGTTTTTGGACTTATTGCCGCGCCAGTTAATGAAGAAATAATCTTTGGTGGGAAAGAGGAGGGGGTTTTTACTTGCTCTTTTAGGGATGTAAGTGAACCCTTAAAATGGAAAAAAATTCAAGAGAAGAGTTCTATCAATAATCCATTAAATATGATTGGCTCCAGAAGCCATCCATCTGAATTAGGAAAAAAATACTACGAGGATGTGGTACTGTTAGCGAAAAGCGTTGAATACATTTCGAAGGGTTCGTCCTTAAAGTTTTTTGATCTTGCGAATGGAAAAGCAGATGTTTACCCTCGCTTTGCTCCTACAATGGAATGGGATATTGCTGCTGGTCAAGCTATTTTAGAAGCCTTGGGAGGAGAAGTAATCAACGCCATAGAAGGAATACGATTACGCTATAACAAAGAAGACCTGACCAATCCTTTTTTTATAGCAAAAACAAAAGGGTTTATAGCTAAATATAAATGAATACTAAAATTGTCTTATTATTTATTTTAATTTGCAAATGGGCAAATGGGCAAAGTCAATTGGAGCCCCTTGGAACTTATTTTAAAGACCAACTCTATAAAAAAAATACAAGCGCATCATTTCTCCCAATAAGCAAGAACCAAGAAAAATGGACGTGTTCATTTGGTAAACGACAAAACGATACATTGCTTCCTTCCAAAATAAAAAGATTTAGAGACGAGCACCTCATTAAAGTAAAAGGAGAAGATTTTAAATTGGAGATTTCGCCGCTTTTTAACTTTTCTTTGGGAAATGATTTACTAGATTCAATCAATCAATTTTTATATCAAAATAGCCGTGGTATAATAATTTTAGGAGACATCACTCCTCGGTTTTCATTTTCGACCTCTTTCTATGAAAATCAAGCGCGATTTAGTTCTTACGAAAGTTCCTATATGAAAGAACACGGTGAAATTTATCCCACCGTTAACAATCAATACAACGTTCAAAACGCGGTTGTTCCTGGCGCAGCAAGGACTAAACCATTTAAAAATAGCGGTTTTGATTATGGCTACGCAATTGGTAATTTTGTCTTTCGAGCAACAAATAAAATTACGTTTATCGCAGGAAATAATCAACAATTTATAGGGGCTGGATACCGGTCTCTATTGCTTTCTGATAATTCCATTGGCTCACCATACATACGCATAGACTATCAGTTTTTTCCACGTTGGACGTTCAATTACTTACGAAGTCGCTTATTAAATTTAGTGCGTAAACCGAACTATACGACCGTGGAAGGAAATTACCAAGCTAAAGGGCTTGCTTTAAATTACATTAGTTTTGCGGCAACTAGCCGTTTGACAATTAGTTTGTTTGATGGGGCCATTTGGGCGAAAGGGGATTCAATAAAAACGAGCACCTTAAACCCTTTGTATTACAGCCCTATCCCATTTTTAGCACATCTCGTGTCGGACAGTACGGCGTATGCCATTACAGGGTTGAATTTCAACTGGGTGATTAATTCCAACATCCGTCTTTATGGCCAAGCGGCATTTGCGCGTTGGAAGAAGATGGAGACCGCTTTTCAACTAGGTTGCCGTTCCTATGAATTCGTTGGATTGGAATCTCTTTTCATGCAGTTGGAATACAATCAAGTGTCAAGCCACATGTATCAGGCGCCGGCTCAATTTCTTTCTTATTCACAGTATAATTTACCCTTAGCACATACCAAAGGAAATGGGTTTAGAGAAATCGTATTCCGTTTAAATTGGAGGTGGAAATCTTTTTCTGTAGAAGGAAAATCAATTGTATATCAATTGATCGATCATCAAAAATATGCCCTCTTGCCAATAACCAAGTATAGTAACCCTGATAATAATTGGCTGGTACTTGAACAAGTAGAACTCTCTTATCAAATTAATAAAAAACTTAATCTAAGTGTCTTTTCTAATTTAGCATACCGATTTAATTCTCCTTCTATTGATCAAACAAATTTACTGCTTAATGTGGGTATACGAACAAGTTTAATGAACCATTACAATGATTATTAAAGCGGGCGTTTTATCGATTTTTATTTGCTGTATTTGTACCATCTCAAGGGCGCAAATTGCGGTAGATTGGTTAATTGAACCTCGGCCAAATGATAGCTTAAAAACAGCAGCAATAACACGCCATGACAACTTTTACCCTGCTATTCAATCAAATATTGCGGAAAAAGTGGGTTTTAAGCTAAAAAGTAATACTTCATTCGTCCCCGTTTTAGACCTTGGATCACAGTATAATAAAGCGACTCATTATAGAATTGGAGGTGGTGCTTTCCTAGAAAGTTCGCCAGGTAAAAAGTGGTATTATAAGGTGGGAGGAATTTGTTATTTCCAAGAGGCCGGAAACAATTTTAAAGTTCCCTACCAAGAATATGATGATCAGCCAAATAAGATCATGGGTGTTTCCCCAATGGGAAGAATTGCCTTTCAACCTCACAAATATTTCAATTTCCAACTAGGCCTAGACAAGAATTTCATAGGGGAAGGCTGCCGATCTTTATTTCTAAGCGACTACGGTAAGCCTTATGCTTTTGGTAGAATGCAAACACATTTTTGGCATCTTGAATATACAATCCTTTATCAGGGATTAACAGAGCAGTATCAAAACAAAACGCGCTTAAAGTTTGGCTCGAGTCATTTTTTAAGTTGGAATGTGACATCATGGCTTAACATTAATTTTTTCGAATCCGTTATCTTTCAAGCTAAGGACACCTTACTACAAAGAGGGTTTGATCCCGAATACTTAAATCCATTTGTTTTTTACCGACCCCAAGAATACGCTATTGGTTCATCAGACAATGTTTTGATCGGAGGAGGGATAACTTTTAAATATAAAAAACACCGTCTTTATTCTCAATTTATCCTCGATGAGTTTTTTCTGTCTGAATTTCGAAACAATTCGGGTTGGTGGGCGAATAAAATTGGTGGGCAAGTCGGTATAAAAGGATGGTTAGGAGAAGGAACTAATACGTTTTTTTATCGTGTAGAATGCAATGCTGTTAAACCATACACCTATTCCCACCTAACGCCTCTGCAAAATTATGGCAATTCCAACAGTACCTTAAGCCATCCTCTCGGTGCTAACTTTGCAGAAATACTAGGGGAATTTAAATGGCAAAATAAGCAGTGGTTCCTTAAACTATTTCTTTCATATGGGTTATGTGGACTAGACAAAAACAACCTAAGTTATGGCTCAGATAATTACCAGCCATATACCTTAAGACCTTACGATTATGGTGTGTTTATTGGGCAGGGCGAGAAAGTTAATTTTGTGCGGACGAATCTTCAATTGAATTATCTAGTCTCTAAAAAAGGAGCCTTAGCTATTTTTTGGGAATTAGGGTGGCGCTGTGATTTAATGAACGGGGTATATGCCTTGCAATATCTTCCAGCAGTTGGGCTGCGCTCTCAGTTATGGAATGACTACAGAAATTACTAAACGGCTATAATTTGCTGATATTACATGAATCTATTATTTTCTATTTCAAACAAAAAAAGCAGCCGAAGCTGCTTTCATTTGTTTAATTAAGGGTTATTACAGGCCGATTATCTGTCGTAGTTCAACTTCTGTTAAACTACTTTTTTTCCCTTTATCATTAATATAGCTTCGGTTAACAAGCCGGCCATGAATCGCTACCTTTTTTCCCTTTTCCGCATATTCTTCAATAAAACCTGCTAAATTTCCCCAAGCATACACTCTATGCCATTGGATTTTAGCGGTATATTTTCCGTCATTATTGCGGGTTACTTTTTGGGTGGCTAAGCTAAATCTGGCAACGGATTTTCCGTCGTCATACTTTGTTATTTTTGCTGGTGTGCCAATATTGCCTACCAGGGTAACATAATTTCTAATTGTATTCATAATTTACTGTGTGTTTTACGCATTGTTGATATATATAGTGGGACCGGCAAATCCGTGATCATTGCGGCGCCTATGGTCGCCGGTCCTCGTTAGTTTTTATAGTATTACATAATAATTAGGTCATTCACCTCCACCTCTGTTATACATGCTGGCTTTCCATTTGATTGATAAAACCGATTAATGAGCTTGCCCTCGATGGCTAAACGAGTACCCTCTATGCCATATTCCTCAATTATTGGAACCCATCGTCCCCATGCGGAAATTCGGTGGTTGCTACTTCTTGTCTTGGTGGTTCCTTTGCTATCGCAATAAAATTCACTTGTTGACAAGAGAAACCTAGCAACTAGTTTTCCTTCTTCTGTTTTGGCAAATGTGGGAGCCGTGCCCATTTTTCCGATTAAATTCACGTGATTCATAAACGTACTATTTTGTATTTATTTGTTTATCACTTCTTTTTTTTCGCTAATCACTAAAAATTCCGTCGCTTCGATAATAGTAGCATAGCGTTTTTCTCCTGCAGCCGTTTCATAGGTTTGATGAACCAACTTTCCTTCTAATATTATTTCTTGTCCTTTTGTAAGGTGTTGTTTTACACGCTCTGCCGTCTTTCCCCATGTATTGATGGTATGCCACTGTGTACTCTCAACCCACTCGCCCTTTTTATCTTTATAATTTTCGTTTGTTGCCAAGTTGAAACGGGCTAATGTTTTTCCGGAATCAAAAGTTACTACCTCTGGTTGTGCTCCTAAGCGGCCAATTAAATTGACTTTGTTTTTTAATGTGTTCATTGTTTTTATATTTAAATGATTCGATAATTGTGCTGGATCAAACGCCATTGTCTGAAATCAACGGTGCAAAGTTTCGAACAAGGCGATCTTTGTTTCGGTTGTCTTTCGTTTAGTTTCGATTATTATTCGTTTGTTGTCGGATAGACAAGATATAAGTTGGAATCAAGTAATTGATTTAAAGCCAGTTGCTCCTTAAAAATAATTTTCTTTCTTCCAATAAAAAAAATGAGTGTCGCTTGTTTTTTTTATTGTTTAACAAAGCGACGTTGAGATACTCGCTCGTCTATTTGCGTTATTTTTAACAAATAAACGCCGGTATTTAAAGTTGTCAAAGAAATTTGGATTGATATTTAAGGGGCATTAATAGACACAATAAACATGTTTTATTTGCTTGGGTTCGGATAAACATCAATTTAATTGTTCACACTTGATAGAGGTCGTAACAAATAATCCAAGTAACGAAGCAAGGTTTGGGCTTCTAAAAAAATAGTAACTTTGGTCAACAAAAACAATCAGAATGTACGAAAACGTATTAATTAAGACCGAAAACGGAATTCGAATAATAAGCATTAATCGACCCGACCAATTAAACGCTTTAAATAAGAAAACTATTGCTGAATTAAGCCACGCGGTCTCCGATGCAGACAAGGACGACTTGGTTGGACTTATCATTATTACTGGTGAAGGAGAAAAGTCATTTGTTGCAGGCGCTGACATAAAAGAATTTGCTGATTTTTCTATCAGCGAAGGGGGTTCGCTCGCTAAAACGGGGCAATCATCTCTGTTTAATTTAATTGAAAACTTAACGAAACCTGTCATCGCAGCCATTAATGGTTTTGCACTTGGTGGGGGGCTAGAGCTTGCCTTGTCCTGCCATATACGGATAGCTTCCTCTAATGCAAAACTTGGATTGCCAGAGGTTTCTTTAGGGGTAATTCCAGGATATGGGGGGACACAACGACTTGCACAATTAGTTGGTAAAGGCCGTGCAAATGAACTAGTTTTTACCGCGGGTATGATTTCAGCTGATGAAGCTTGGCGAATTGGCTTGGTAAACCATGTTGTTGAATTACCTGATTTACTTATTAAAGCAATGGAAATCGGACAAAAAATAATGCGTAATTCTCCTAGAGCTATCGCTGCGGCAATTGTTGCTATAAATGCGGGTTTTACGGATGGTGTAAATGGATATGATGTTGAAATAGAAGAGTTTGGTAAATGTTTTGGAACTAAGGATTTTAAAACCGGTACTAGTGCCTTTCTTTCTAAAGAAAAACCTAGTTTTAGGGGTAAATGAATAGTAATATTAAAAAACTTCTTGGCCAAACAGCAATTTATGGGCTCTCAAGTATTGTTGGGCGTCTCCTAAATTATTTGCTAGTCCCATTGTATACAGATAGTTCTGTCTTTAAAGATCCCGCTGATTATGGAGTTGTTTCTGAACTTTATGCCTGGGTCGCATTTCTAATTGTATTTCTATCTTTTGGAATGGAAACGGCCTTTTTTAGGTTTCTTCAGGGAAGTGAAGACAAAGAAAAGGTATTTTCAAATAGTTTTCTCACCGTTCTCGGCATCAACATTCTCTTTTATGTTGGATTATTATATTTCAATAATGAACTAGCTGCTTTTATGTTGTATGAAGGGCACAACGAATACATTGTTTTATTAGGTGCAATTGTCTGTCTTGATGCAATAGCAAGTATACCGATGGCCCGTCTTAGAGTAGAAGAAAAGGCGCTGCGATTTACGATCATACAGCTTTCATCCATTGGGGTTAATATTGCCCTAAATCTTATTTTACTGCTTGGTTTTTTCGATCCGGCAAGACCAGAAGAGGGTATATTATTCATCTTAATTGCGAATCTCTGTGCTTCCCTAATAAAATTGCTCTTGGTTTATGATATTATTTCAAAAGTGATCCTTAAAATAGATTGGGTCTTTGTGAAAAGCTTACTCGCCTACTCTTTCCCTCTTGTTATTGCTGGCTTTGCGGGAATTGTCAACGAAACAATTGATCGAATTCTTCTCAAACAAGTGCTGTATGACCCGCTAATTCCCGGATCGCTGCAGGCGGCGGAGGCTGAAGTGGGAATATATAGCGCCTGTTACAAATTAGCGATGTTGGTAACCATCTTATTACAGGCGTATCGATATGCGGCAGAACCCTTCTTTTTTGAACAATTAAAAAACGAAGATAGAAACAAGGTGTATTCTAAGATAATGAACTTATTCATTGCTGTTGTTTGTTTAGTATTCTTAGCGGTAAGTATTAATTTAAGTGTGTTTAAGTTTTTTATCCGGACTGAAGTCTATTGGGAAGGACTGAAGGTGGTGCCTATTTTACTAATGGCAAACGTGTTTTTGGGGATTTACTATAACCAAAGTATTTGGTATAAATTAAGTGGAAAGACCCGTTTTGGTGCCTACATTGCACTGATTGGTGCGGGCTTTACTATTGGAATAAATTTACTTTTTATTCCTGAATATGGCTTTATGGCGTGTGCTTGGGCAACTTTAATTGTGTACGGTCTACAAATGGTCCTTTCTTATTTCCTTGGACAAAAACATTATAAAATTCCATACAATACTAAAAAATTCTTGCTGTACGTGGGTGGAGCCATAGGGATTTTCTTTCTCTTTACTTTAGCCCGTCTGTTTTTTAATTTGGAAATCACAAGTGCTAGTTTTCCGCTTCTCGCATTTGGAAACCTGCTCATTCTACTTTATGCCCTCTTCGTGATTGGAATGGAACGAGGTTTACTTCGTCGGACTTAAATTTTCAAAAAAAGCAATCGCTTTATTCACTTCTTCCTTTGAATTTCCGATCGAGAAGAAGTCGTCATATGCAATAACTGGGCGGCGCAAAAAAGTGTATTCTTCCAGTATTATATTGCGGTATTTTCTTTCGCTAAGGCTTAGTTTATCATATCCTAAAGCCTTATATTTCATCGCTTTTTTTGAAAAGAGCTGCTCATAAGACCCTGCCATACCCGCAATTTTATCCAACGCTTCGCCGTCTATATTTGTTTGTTTGATATCAATCAGTGCGATATCGCTTGGTAAATTTAATTGTTTAAGTATCCGTTGACAAGTAGAACAGGTACTCAAAAAGTAAACTGACTTCATTGCTTAACAATAAGCTTCATAAGCGGCGCTAAGATTAGCGGCTATCATTTGTGCCGTGCCACCTTCAATATGGTGACGCTCTAAAAAATGAACCAATACGCCGTCCTTAAACAAGGCAATAGAAGGCGATGATGGAGGATACGGTAAAAAATATTTCCTTGCCTGATTCACCGCTTCACCATCAACTCCGGCAAAAACCGTGAATAAAGACGCTGGTTTTTTATCCCCTGTAAGCGATAATTTCACCCCTGGACGCATATTTCCTGCTGCGCAACCACAAACCGAATTCACAACCATGAGAACAACTCCTTCCGAGTTTTGTATGGAGCTATCAACTTCTTCACTTGTTGTTAACTGAGAAAACCCGGCATTCGTTAGGTCGGCTTTCATTGGATTTACTAATTCTGCTGGATACATTTTATGTTTTTTTATATGGTAAAATTAAGTTTAATTATTAGAACAAAAGTAGAGGTAATAAATTTTGTTTTTAACGTAATAAATTTACGTGTCCACTGATGGTTCTCTCAATGAAGTTATCATCTTTATACGTTATTTGCCAATTATAAGATCCAATTTGAACACAATTCCCTTTATATTTACCATCCCAAGGTAATGTCAGGTCGTTTGTTTCAAAAACAATTTGACCCCATCTATTGTAAATAGATAAGTAATATTCTGTGACCATCTCATTATTTGAAAAAACAGGTTTAAAGTCATCGTTTATTCCATCATTGTTGATAGTAAACGAATTGGGAACATTCAACACAAGAGTTTCATTAATAACAAAATAGGCTTGTGCTTGATCCGTACAACCATTGGTGTCAGTTGCAATAAGAGTTACAATGTATCCACCATTTGTTTGTGCAGGGTAAATATGTCCTGGGTTTTCTTCTTCAGAATCCAAGGAAAAGTCACCGAAGTCCCAACTGTAAAATTGGGCATTCGTTGAATTATTAATAAAATTAATTAGGCCCGAATAATAGTCTATTTCGGCTGTTGTTGCTTGAAAAGAGGCTGTTGGGATAGGGAAAATGTATATTAAATCCACCATGCTTAATGTATCTGAACATCCATTCACATCATTTGCAATAAGGGTAACAGAATAATCACCTGGCGTTGAAAAAACAATAGATGGGTCCTCCTGGTTGCTTGTTGTCCCGTTCGTAAAGATCCATTCGAAAGAAAGACCTGTACCTACTGTTGTATTTGTAAAATTGATTGTTAACGGAGCACAGCCAATTGTGTCACTAAGATCAAAAGAGGCGATTAGATTGTTTATTGAATTAATGAATAATGTTGTGTCTATGGTACATCCGTTAGCATCCGTTACGGAAATAATATAAGTGCCGCCACCTAGTGAGTCAATACTATAATTCCCGCCACTCGTTGCTATATTTCCAGATGGAAATACAATTTGACCGAGCGGAATCTCTTGCCACTCTACATTGTAAGAACTCAATCCACCAAAAGCAGAAACGGATATTTCTCCTTCGTCATTATTACAGCCACTATTTGATATAACGCTTGCAGAAATACCCATGCTTGTCGCTGGTTCAGTCAGTATAATAATGCTAGGATAATTAATACTGCAATTATTAGCGTCGTAAATTTGAATTATATATTGACCTGGACAAAGCCCATCAAAAGAATATAATGAGTCTGGGTAAAGAGTTTCATCTTGAGAATAAATCGGTTTTGTAGCAATAACTGTAAAGGTTCCTCCGGTGTAATATAATAAGTTCACAGAATAACCCGCCGTTCCTCCATTTGGATCAAATAAAATTTGTCCGGAGCAGACGCCTTTACAATATATGTTATTAAATGTTACGCCCTCCAATGTTAGTGAATCTGGATTTGATACCGTTATATTAAACTGTCTTTCACAATTTAAAGAATCAATTATGGAAAGTGTATAAATCCCTGCTGGCAAGCCGGATAAATTGATAGGGTTGTTATTGTAAATAAAAGGCCCCGCCTGACCAGGTAGTATGATCCCTCCTTGTGATGCTGACCACGAATAGGAGTAGCCATTAATTAAGCTGGGTGTCCCTCCTATAATGGCGCCAACTATGATTGAGCCATTACTATCACCATGGCAGAGCGGCTTTGAAACGCTAACATTAATTGTGTCTATTTGCGAAGACTGAATAATTGTCTCTTGCATTGAAACAGTACATCCGTTGTAATCTATGGCTGTAATGGTATAAGTTCCCTCTGGTAAATTATTAATAAGATAAAGTCCTGGGGCAGTTAACAATTCTGCTCCATTAGGGTTTCCTTGCGTTGGTCCGGCCCATGAAATGTCATAACTAGCCGTTCCACCTTGAAGTGCAACAGAAATGATTCCTGTAGAATCGCCAAAACAATTTATTGTGTCGGATGAAAGTGTCATAACTAAAGCTGGTGGCTCAATAATTATAAAGGTGGTGTCTTTAACACACCCGTTTGCATCCGTCACAGATAAATTATAACTGCCGGGTGTAATAATATTAAGATTGGGGGAAGCTCCTTGTCCTATTGGAATTACCCCGCCATTAGAAGCTGTCCAAACATAGGTATAGCCATTTATCGAAGGAGTTCCTCCAGCAACACTTGTGTAAATATTAGCATCGTTGTCTCCAAAACAATTAATTATGTCAATGTACGTGCTTGGATAATTAAATACGATTGGCAAAGGTTGAATAATCTGTATGGAATTCACACTTGCCGTACATCCAAAGTTATCTGTTACTTGAAGTGAATAAGACCCTATTGGGAGATTACTAATCGATTCTGTTGCAGCAAAAATATTGCTTGGGTTCGACCATAAAAAACTATACCCTGGGGTTCCCCCACTAACCGTCATTGAAATTTGACCTGTTGCATCTCCATAACATAAATTATCGGTCGTTGTATAGGCAAAAGAGATTGGATTTAATGGTTGAACTATGGTATAATTATAAACTGCACTACATAACAAGTCATCTGTTACAATAAATGTATATGTTCCCGCACCCAAACTTATTTGATTTAAATTGGTGTTTGGCATGTTCGGGCTTGGGCCGTTCCATTGATAGGTATATGGAGAAACACCACCTGAAACAACAGGGCTTATCGTTCCATTAAAATCGCCGAAACAGAAAATATTGGTAGTAATTGCAGAAACGGTTATGGCAGAAGAAGGTTCTAAAATGGTAGCTGTTTCAGTATGAACACAATTATTAGCATCCGTAATTACTAGCGTATATTGACCTGCCGGTAAATTGCTGATGTTTTGTGCCGTTTGTAAAGGTATTATTGGGCCGGTACTTGTTCCTATATGCCATTCATAGGTATATGGAACGGTTCCACCTGTTACAGCTACACTAATAGCTCCTGTCGATCCTCCGTTGCAGTTGTTATTTGACGTGATATAAGTAGATGCTATAACTGGAGGTTGGGTTATATTAAAATTATATACCGGTGTAGTGCATCCATTAGCATCTGTTACCACAACGGAGTAGTTGCCAATATTCAATCCTGTAATATTCGGACCGGCAGCCGGAATAATCGGACCAGGGCCGCTCCATGAATAGGAATAACCCGGTCCAGGTGTGCCGCCGGTAATTGTTAAAGAGATGGTCCCATCACTATCACCATAACACAAAATATTCGTTGAAACCCCCGTTGCAACCAATGGGAATGGTTGTGTAACTGTACTTGAAACAGTAAGACTACATGAATTGGCATCTGTCACTGTAAACTGATAAACACCCGCCGCTAATCCTGATAAGGTGGCAGGCGTATTGGTAATATTTGGTATCGTTGCTAAAAAAGGAACCGTTACTCCCGAAATTAAATAGGGAGGAGTTCCGCCTATAGCTGTAACAGTTATCGTACCATCTAAATAAGTATTACAAGATACCGGGGTAGATGTTGCCGCGGCACCGATGGCAGTTCCTGGCTCTGTTATAATAACCGTGTTGGTAGTAGTACAACCATTAGCATCTGTAATTGTTGCTGTATAAGTCCCTGCTATTAAGCCATTTGGAGCAGTTCCGATAATAGGAGTTGTTGAAGGGCCCGGAATATTCCCGGTAGTTGTCGTCCATGAATAGGTATATCCTGGTGTGCCACCAAATGCGGAAACGCTTGCAATCCCTAAGGCATCACCATAACATGGATTATTGATTTGGCTCGCAGTGGAACTTGGTAAAGATGCTGGTTCTGTAATTGGAACAGAAATTGTGTCCGGACACCCATTCGCATCCGTAATAGAAATTATATAATTACCTGTACACAGACCTGCTTGTGTATAAGGTGCGCTAATGGTTGACGTTACAGGTAAAATACATGGCCCATTCGCAAGAGGGAAAAGCCAATCAATAGTATAAGGTGATACACCTCCGCTCGGCGTAATTAAAATTGCACCTGTTTGGTCTCCGGTACAAAGAACATTGGTTGGAGTGGATGTCACTGCAAGTGCCGTTGGGCTACCAACAACAACTGACAATTGAAAAAGACATAGATTCGCGTCTTGTACTGTAAAGGTATAAGGTGCACCATTGCTATTGGCAGGAACGTTTATCATCGTTTGTCCAGATGGCGGAACAGGTGGAAGAATCGTAGGAAAAGGAATGATTGATGTTCCTGTCCAAATTAAATTTTGACCTATAATTGTATAAGGAGCTGTACCGCCATTCGCACCAATTGTTATCGTTCCGGTTGAAATTGCATTAGGAATTGGAAAACACAATTCATCCGTGTGGCTTATACCTGCTAATAGGGCTGATATGGGTTGATTGATATTGATTGTTGTTGAACTTGTACAATTATTTGCGTCCGTTACCACTACTTGATAGGTTCCTGCAGGTAAATTCGTAATGGTAGGTATTGTTGATGAACCAGGAATATTACCATTGGTTGTGGTCCATAAATAGGAATATGCTGGAGTACCTCCACTTACTGCAATCCCGGCTTCTCCTGTCGGAATACCGTAACATAGAACATCTGTATTTGATGGCGTTAGAACAAGTGCGGTTGGCTCAAGAATGGTAGCACTTATAGTGGTGTCACAGCCATTTAAATCTGTAATTTCAAAAACATACGTTCCTGGACAAAGATTTGGATAAGAGGTAGCGCCTGTTACCACTTGAGAAACCGGTAAAATACATGGGCCTGAGTTTGGTCCAGACAGCCAAGAAATAGTGTAATTGGGCGTTGCCCCACTTGGGGTAATGGTAATGTTCCCGTCATTGGACCCATTACAGGTAACATTTAATATACTTACCGCGGCTTGCAAATAGGTAGGCTCCGTTATCGTTGTTGTAACAGTGGTTATGCAGCCATAAGAATCAGTAATGGCGTAAGTGTAAGGGCCTCCTGCAACCATTCCCGGAGAAACAGCATTGCCGCCTGAGAATTGTACAGTCGTTGGTCCATTCCAAGGAGATGGAGGAATGGGGATAGGGATGAGGATGGGGCCAATAGTATATGGTGCTGTTCCTCCACTTGGAATTATGGTAATGGTCCCATCATTATTATTTGTACACGTTTCATTCGTTTGACTAATTGTTGCTGTCAATGGATTTGCTGGACCAATAATGTTAAAGACCGCGTTGCTTGTACAAGTATTGGCATCAGTAACAACGGCACTATAAACTCCAGGAGCTAAACCAGCTATAGATGAGCCTGTTCCAATGTTGATTCCTGAGACATTTAACCATGTAATAGTGTATATTGGTGTTCCTCCACTCACTATGGCTTGAGCGGATCCTGTTCCTGGTAAACAATAAACGGTATCATTATTCACATTGATTAACAGGGGTGCTGGCTCCGAAATAATTGCCGAAGTGTTAATGTTACATCCGTTTAAATCTGTAACCACCACACTATAATTTCCTGGGCATAAGCCTGTTGCATTCGATTGATTAATAGGTATACTACAAGGTGCACCTGCGGTACTTGTCCACACATAAGAATAAGCTGGTACCCCGCCATTAACGGTTATATTAATGAATCCATCACTTGCCCCATTACAAGTTACATTGTTGCTTGTTACCGCATAGGTAAGGGCGGTGGGTTGAGTAATAATTACATTCTGTGTAAATGGACAATTATTTAAATCTTCAACAATTATGCTATAGGTGCCCGCTAATAAACCAGCAATAGTATATGTTCCTCCTGAATTATTTATTTCTAGCCCTGCAACCGGGAATGGTGGTCCAGGAGTCCAAGATACATTATAACCAGGAGTGCCTCCTACAACATTTACAGCTATTGAACCAGTAGCATCATCAAAACAAGCTACATTAAGATGTGAAATACTAACCACCATCGCTTGTGCGGGCGCAGTAATACTAAATTGCACAATAATCTCGCAACCATTGGCGTCTGTGATGGTATCATAATAATCTCCTATACACAAGCCAGTTATTGATGGAGTTGTTTGTCCGTTGCTCCAAGAGTGTTGATAAGGCGCCGTTCCACCTAATGGGACGGTTGTAGCAATTCCTGTACATTGCCCATAACAAAGTATATTCGTTTGGGTTGGGGTTGCGGTAAGCGGTGTATTCGGCGCAACAATGGATTGGGTAAATGGATAGATGCAATTATTAAGATCCGTAATTGTTATGGTATAGGCGCCTTGACAAAGGCCGTTTGCTGCAATAACGCCGGAATTACTTACCGTACTTGCAGGAACAGCGCATATTGCCGGTAATGCAGTTGCTGACCATGAAATTGTATATGGCGCTGTCCCACCTATGACATTGAACGCAATGCTGCCATTCATGTCGCCGTAGCATTGTACATCCGTTACGGCAATATTTGCAGCGCTTAATGGGTTTTGAGGTTGCGTAATGGTTACTGTTATTGAATCCTCGCATCCGTTATTGTCAATTATATGGACCTCATGTATCCCTGCAGATACGTTCGAATATTGATAAGAACCTCCCGCTAAGTTAATTATAGCTGAAGCCGGCGTAAGAGTCGCAGAAGTTAGCGTATAAATTGGGCTTCCTCCATTAGTGATAATGGTAATGGTTCCGTCATTTTGACCCAAACACAACACATTAGTAAAACTTGAATCGGCAACTAAAGGTGAAACAGGTCCTGAAATGGTATAGGTGTTTGGTACAAAACATCCATTAGCATCAGTTACCGTTACATTGTATATTCCTGGAGCTAAATTATTCTGACAGTTTGCATTTCCTGGTAGGGACCATGCATAAGAATACGGCCCTGTACCGCCCGTAGGCGTTAAACAAATACTGCCCGAATTCACTCCTGCACAAAGTACATTCGTAACTGCTGGGTTAACCGAAATTGGATTTGCCGGTTGGGTGATTGTGGCGCTCAGTTGTTGCGAACAAAGCCCATTATTATAGGTTAAATCAATTGTATAATTCCCGCCTGGTAAATTATTTAATAGGAACGGGGACGTATTTATATTTCCGGAATAAGGCCCACCTGGACCATTAATTACGTATGTCACCGGATAAGAACCTGGAGGGGTGGTAATCGTTAAAACCCCAGTATTCCCTGGATTACATAAAATCGTGTTAACACTTACGGTTGCTCCAAAAACTGGGGGCTCTGTGATAGTAAATACATCCTGTATGGAACACCCGTTCGCGTCAATAACAGTAAGGGTGTAGTTTCCTGCTGTTAATATAGGAGGTATTGAGTAAGACCCACCAGACAAAGGAATTTCAATTCCTGGGAGACTAACTAAAGGACCTGGAGGTGAAGTTCGTTGATAGGTAACTTGATATCCGGCCGTTCCACCAGAGGCGGTAACTTGGATAGAACCATAGTTGTTGTTAACCGTAGGGTTACAAGAGATATTAACCGGGGGAGATAAACTCATGGAAAGGGCTAGAGCCGGCTCTGTTATAGCCAAGGTTTGAACATTAGGACATCCATTGGCATCCGTGACGGTTAAGGTGTAAGAACCCGCCGGAACGTTGGAGATATTCGAGGTTGTTGATGACCCTGGGATATTACCGTTGGTGGTGCTCCATTGATAAGTATAAGGCCCAACAGCTCCTGAAACAGATGTAGATATTGCACCAGCTCCTTGTCCGAAACAAAGAATTGGAGTAATCGTTGGCGTCACAACGATTGGCTGCGGTTGGGTTATTGTGGTACTGTTGGATTGCGTACATCCATTTGCATCCGATAAATTGACCGTATAGGTTCCTGCAGGAATGGCGGATATAGGGGTTACCGTAACTGCTGTGCTGGCTATGGTGCCACTAAAACTTGGTGGACCTACAATGTTATAATTGATGGGTGCTGTACCACCAGACGTCGTGAATGAAAGTGAACCAGTTGATGCTCCGTTACACAGCACATTCGTAGTAGAAGTAATTCCTAAAGTAAGGGGTAATGGTTGAGTAATACTCTGGTTCACAGTCACCGAACATCCGTTATTATCTATAATAGTTAAGGTATAATTTCCTCCTGTCAAATTCTGGAATTGTGCCGTGTTGCCATTTGCTGGATTCACAATCTGAGGGGCACCTATACCGCTAACCGTATAATTAGGAGTTCCTCCCGAAATCGCTATGGTGATTTGTCCATCAGTTAAATTACCACAAGAGACATTGGTAAAACTTGAGATCGATGCTGAAAGCGTTAATTGCGGTTCTGTTACCACATATATTTCTGTTAGCGTACAGTTGTTTGCATCGCTTACTGTTAATTGGTAGGTTCCTGCGGGTAAATTTATTTGGCTGGCAGCTGAAGCGGCGGCAGTTAATACTCCACCGTTACTAGCTACCCAGGAATAAGTATACCCCCCTGCTCCGCCCGAAACCGTAGGGATAATTTGCCCGGTGGATAAGCCATGACAATCTACAGGAATAATTTGCTCAACAATTTGAATTGGATTTGGAACGGTAATGTTTGTACTAACGGTATCGGAACATCCATTTAAATCGGTAACAACAACGGTATATGCCCCTTGAGCTAACGATGGTGGGTTAAGAATTCCGCCTATTTGGAGCGGAGTCCCGCCAATAATGATTCCATTGGAAGGGCTCGGTCCACTAATGACATACGTAAGGTTAGGTACACCGCCATTAGCGGTAAGCAATAATTGTCCCGTGGTTTGACCTGCACACAAAATGTTTGTAGGAACGACAGAGAGTGTTAGGGCGGGTGGGGTATTTATCGTAATGTTTTGAGTGTAGCCGCACCCGTTGGCATCTGTTACCGATAGCACATAGGTGCCCGGGCTTAAATTAGGAAAGGTCGCTGTATTATCAATGTTCGGGTTTATCGATTGGCTTTGCCCTCCGAGGGTTGCAATATAATTTGGTGTACCGCCATTAACAGCAATTTGAACTTGCCCATTGTTAGCGCCATAACAAGAAAGATCATTTACATCAATCACTGTAACAACCATGGCAGATTGTGGCTGAATAACAGTATAAGAAGTCGCAAAAGGACAATTATTTGCATCTAATAAGTTAAATTGATAATTCCCTGCACATAAACTACTTATATTTTGTGTATTCCACGTGGTAACTCCATCTGTCCATTGATATACATAGGGTAAGGTTCCTCCGGAAACGGCGGAGGAAATTCCACCGTTACAATCCCCAAAGCAATTTATTGTTGATCCGGTTATTATAGCCTGCAGAGCGGCGGGTTCATTGATTGTTACAACCACAGCGGCTGAAGCGCATTGATTCGCATCTAATACCGTAACAGAATAGGAATTAGCTGATAAATTGGGAATTTGAATAGATAATTGATTGGAAACTTGGCTAAATGGTGGCGCGGGGCCAAAAGGATCAACATTAAACGTATAGGGAGGTGTGCCCCCACTAATTCCGACATTGAATGAGCCGTCATTATCACCAAAACAAGAAACATTGACGAAGGATGAAATCGAAGCGATAATTGGGGCTTGAGGTGCTGTGATGGTAATTGTCGCGTCATCCTGACACCCGTTATTGTCGATAATAGATACTAAATATGACCCAAGAGGAAGGCTATCAGTGTAACTATTTAACACATTAAAAATTTCTGGTCCTTGCGGATCAATTACTGGTGGTGAAGTTGGGGTTATAACCACATTATATGGTGCGGTTCCGTTGGTAGGAGTGACCGTAATTGATCCATTCGGATTTCCAAAACACAGAATATTGGTTGAAGTAAAGTTAGCTTGGAAAGGTGTTGGAGTAATGATTATACTGTCTGAATATGACGTGGCACAGCCGTTGGCGTCGGTTACCGTTACCGTGTAAATACCACATGTTAGAGCAGATGGATTAAAGATATTAGGAGGAATATTTGTCGCCGAGCAATTAATCCCCGGATTTAGTAATGGCGCCCAGAGCCATGAGGTATTATAAAGCGGGGAGATCGCGTTCGGAGTTCCGCCGGAAATTGTTAAGTTAATAAATCCAAGGAAGTTTCCATCGCATAGCGGGCCAGAATCTTGCCATCCGATATTGATTGGTGTAGGTTCAGTAACAACTGTTATTACGGTAGTCGTGCATCCATAAGCATCAGTTACTAATAATTGATAATTTCCATCGGGCAGACCTTGAGGGTCTTCTGAAGCCATTTCTCCCGCGGGGATAGGTCCTCCAACTCCCCCAGAAACTGACCACAAGAAAGAATAAGGTGCCGTTCCTCCTGTAACAGAAGCAAAAATTTCACCATCACTTAGGCCATAACAAGAAACGTTGGTAACATTATCCACCACCGCTGAGACAGCAGAATTCGGTTGATCAATCGTTATCACTTCTGTATCAACGCATCCATTATTATCAATAATTTCCAAGGTATAAACTCCTGCTACTAAATTCAGAATGTTGAATTGTCCACCAGATATTGCAATGTTCCCTTGCAGTACCCCATTAAGTTCAACATCATAATCAGGGGTTCCTCCGGTGGCAAGAAAGCTAATTGAACCCGTGCTGTACCCGAAACAATTTACATCTTGAAAACCTATAATCTGAATGTTTGGTGACGTTAATGGATTGATAATCGCCCACGTTTGTGAATTCAATACACAGCCATTCAAATCAGTAACTTGTACCGAATAATTCCCTGGGCCTAGATTACTCTGATTTTGTTGGGTATTCGTTACAATCGCAATTGGATTTCCTGAAAAATCTGTGCCAGTCCAAAGAAAGGAGTAGGTTGGCGTACCGCCTGAAACAGCTGGCGCAATACTTCCGTTGTTCGCTCCAAAGCAAGTAATCTGCTGTGGTGTACCGCCTACTGTGAGTTGACTCGGTTGGGGGATTGAGCCATTTACGATGTATGTACAGCCGTTGGCATCCGAGACGGTATACGAAT
>Ga0247844_1001316_pt1 | contig 46743 bp, 40 predicted proteins | sample LaCtaG_FD_192421 | JGI IMG/M metagenome (GOLD analysis project Ga0247844, IMG submission 192421) | Freshwater microbial communities from meromictic Lake La Cruz, Castile-La Mancha, Spain - LaCruzMarch201714.5m_1 | ecosystem: Environmental > Aquatic > Freshwater > Lake | place: Spain: Castile-La... | reverse complement strand
CGCTTGCTGAAAACGGTATTTCAAAATCTATCGTTTGTTTTGAAACAGATAGCAATTGTTAAAAAAACAGACGATTCTCGTCAAATTATATATCTTAACGTTGGCTGAGTTTTTCAGCAGACCCTAAGTACAAAACCCCGCACACCGGCATTTATCATTTGGGTATAATGTACAGCATCCGAAAACATAGATAAAGCAATGATGCAAAGTGAAGGTGAAATTTGCAATGCTTTTTTTGTAGTTTCTACCCCATCAATGCCTGGCATATTAATGTCCATCAGCACAATATCAGGGGTTGAATTTTGTAGATAATCCAAAAATAAATAGCCATCTGAAGTGTCAAAAACCACTTCGATACCTTCAATTTGTGTCATAACCGCCTTTATCCCTTCCCGAAACAAATCGTGGTCATCAACCAACGCAATTTTAATATGTTTCATGCGTTCATATTTATTTTTTAGTAAGTTGTCGCATGGAACTCGCAATGAACATAGTCTTTGGTTTAAGTGCCTGTTTTAATGCTCGTTTCATGCTTGTACAGTTTCTTTGTAAGGTATTGCAATGATGGCTTTCATGCCTCCATTTTCGGCATTCGAGAAAGTGATAGTACCACCTAAAGATTGAATCCGGTTTTGTATATTCTCAATTCCCATTCCTTTACTGTCTTTTCGGGTTTTAAATGTTGAAAATCCGCAACCATCATCTTCGTATTTTATATGTAAAATATCTCCTTTTTGCTCAAAACTGATTTCAATTTTATTGCAGTTGGCATGTTTTATCGTGTTGTTTATCAGCTCAGTAATAGTTCGGTAAACAGTCAGTTCGTGTTTTAACTCAAAGCGGTTGAAAGGATTTATATGTAGTTCAATTTTTATTTTGTCACAATTATTCAATTGGTCTATAAAGGTATTTAACGCAGTGGCTAGTCCATATTTTTCTAAAATGTGTGGACTTATATTGTGCGAAATCCTCGACACATCGGCAATTGCATCGTTTATTATAACTTTAAGTTTGGTTTCAATATTGGTTTTTTCTATGCCGGTTGGAGCATCAATATAGGCTTCAAAAAAAAGATTTATGGCAGATAACACCGGACCTAACCCATCGTGCAAGTCACTTGCAATGCGTTTGCGTTCTTTTTCCTCGGTCAGAATAATGGCTTCAATCGTTTTAAGCCTTAAATCTGCTTTTCTTTTTAACAAGAAATATAAAAAACTAAGAACAAATACAATACAAATAAAAATAAAGATGATTATAAGGAATGTCAATTGTTTTTTTTGATATTCATTCTTTTGTTTTTCCTCAATTATATTTTGCTCCTTGGTAAATAGATTATACTTCGCTGATTGGTCATTAATCTCAGAATTTATCCTGTCCCGGTAAAAATCATTCATAAGCTCACGGGACAACGCCATAAAACTGTAAGCGTCTTTATAATTTCCTGATAAATAATATATGTTGGACATTTGCATATACAATCGCATAAAAAGATTCCTGTTTTCTTCAATAGTACAAAGATTTGAAGCTTTAACAACCGCCTGAAGAGCAAGATCATTTTTATTTAATTTGGTGTAAATAATGCTTTGATTAATCAATGTGTTGATCTCATTGTAAAACCTGCCGGCATCATCAAAATTTTTCGCTGATTTTATTGATAAATCTAAGGCTTTTTCATACTCTTTTTTTCTGATTAGCACGTAACTAAGCTCATTTTGAGATGATGCCAGGTAAATTTTGTTATTTATCTTTTCAGATAAAGAAATACACTTATAAGAATATTTCTCAACAGAATCTACTGAGTTGTATTTTTTATTTCCCCATTCATTATAAATGGCTGCCAGTCGATTGCAAGCATACGCCCTGTTAACATCAGACACACTTCCATTTCGAAGTAATATCTCATTAAGAATTTCAATTCCTTTCAAATATTCCTGCTTTTGCCTGTAAGCTTCACATAAATTTATATGGTAGTAGTCAGCTTTTTCGGAGCCTTTTTTTGAATGCATAATGGCTTCCATAATTAAAAGGATGGCTTTATTTGGCATTGATTTTTCAAGGTATTTCCGTGCAGAATAAATGAGTGCATCATCATGTCCAAGAGAATCGGGGGCTTCAAACATTCTTTTTTCAAGTGATTTTAATGCTGTTGAATCGGCATAAATTATCTTTAGCCTTAAAAAATTGGTTTGCGCCTGTTGAATTGGAGAAAATTCCTTTTTATAAAATTCCAGCGTTTTCAGGTATTGCTTTGAAGTATTGAGATTGGAATTTACATTTTCAAGCCCTTTGGTATAAATGCTTTCAAAGTCAAATCCCTTATCAATTTGCTGACTGAATAAGTTCTCTGGAGAAAAAATGAGAAAAAATAATCCGAAAATGAGAAGTGACACCCGTTTTTTCAGGGAGAAGAGCGAATACACTAATATCATGATAAACCACAAAGTCACCAAATTGAGTAAACACAATAATAAATTAAACCAGGCTGTACAAAACATCAACCCTATAAATGCCCAAATTTTAGTTCTAAATTCAATTTTATTTCGAAATAGAGCAAGTATAATTGACACAAGTGCAAAACAAGGTGGTACTAGGCGTATTATCTGGAACTCGCTCTCTTTCAGTGCAAAAAAGACAATAATATTAAGCGGAATGGAAAAAATAGCGACAATAAGAATGCTTATATTTGAGATAATATCATTTAAATTATTTGTCATCTGTCAATTGTCAATTGAATTTTATAGAACATAAAAATAATTGCAACAAAAATACAAAAAAAAATTATTAAAATTTTATTTAGCAACTTTGGTATTTTGAATAGATTCATTGCATTAAAATTGGTATATAACATTACACACCATTTGCAATTAGCTATTTTATTTGTCAACTGATTGTTTAAAAATTGCATCCCCATAGTTCGTTTGTTGTATTTTTTTTACAGTAAACTCTTACAGAGTCTTTCAAACGAAAAATGATTAAATTGTAATCGTAAGAATGACCAGGCAATAATTTGAGTTAAATTAATTTCATTGGGTGCAAAACCCGATTATCATTTAATTTTATAAATACAAAAAGCGTTGTTCATAATTTCAGAACAACGCTTTTTGTTTTACTAATTATTCAATCAAACTATCTTAGCCGCTAAATCGTTTTTGTTTTATGTTAATCAACTGAATGATTATTTCTTCACAATTTTCCAAACATCAAACGTCTTACCATTTTCTATTTTTAGTAAGTAATTCTACTTTACTAAAATAGATTTTATTAATGCCAGAGGCATTTTATATTTATAGAAAGCGTTTTTTTATCCATATTCGACCCCGATAGGGGTCGTATATATCTTTTAATTCTTCTTTTCTATAAATATCTGAACCCGATGGGTTCAATATATTTGGTTCAATTTTATTTTAGTAAAGTAGAAGTAAATATGATTTTTAAGCCGGTGTATTTGTACTGTCAGTTTTTGGTTTTGCGGCACTACGGCGAATGTTGATAGTATTCTTGTAATAATCGATTTGATAATTCACTTTATCGATAAACGTTCTGTAGTCAGCTTCACCATTCAATAAAACCATGGCATTTGTTACATTGCAGATATTCTTGAAAATCTCATCCACTATCACTCTTGCTGCTCGAACATCACCACTTATGCGGGTTGAAACTTCGGTGGAACGTGTTCCAAAGTCAGCAATAAATGATTTGTTGGCTTCGTCCAATTTTTGGAGCAAAACTGTTGCATTACACAATGCAATATCAGCAGCATAATTATTGATAAGCTGATTTGTAAAGCTTGTCAACGATTCACTTTCGAGGTTATAAGCCTGTTTGCGCATATCGCCAACTTGGTCAATAATGCGTTGAATGCGGTTGGCTGCATTTTGTATTTCAGGTTCAAAACTCAATAAACAAGCTTTGTTATTCAATACAAACGAACGATAGAGCTGGTCACGGAACAAATCCGAATCCTCAATGGTTTTGGTGTGTTGACTACCTTGTTCCACTTCAATAGCTGCCAATTCGGCTGCCACTGCATCTGCATACGCTGGAAAAAATTTGATTACGCCCAATTTCGCTGGCGTTTCTGCAATAAGTTCACTTTTCACAACGGTATGAAACTGACCGTGTTCATTGTTTTTAAAGTGCGAAAAATCCACTTGATTAATTTTCTTCATAGAAACACTTTTTTAAAAATTAATAATTTTGTTACTTGTTTTAAAAATATCATTGAAAAATATTGTCGTAAAACCAATTCAGTACTTTGTATTGTCCCAAAGTCCTGTCGCACTTATGCGGGAAGACTTTGGGCTCGCCCAATCTCTTGTCGCTAAACTGCGAGGGTAATTTGAGTTTCACCAATATGTTGCCGAATAAAGCTGCAACACATTGCGTTGCTCCGAACCTTTGGCTCAAAACTGCGGGAAGACTTTGAAAGGAATCAACCCCTTCCCGCTGTTTTTCTGCTCTAAAAAAGGGTGCGCCCCTTTTTAGTTATTCCCTGCCATTCTGATTAATCTGCCAGTTTTTATTTGATTTCCGTTGGTCATTTTATAAATGTACAACCCTTCGGCAAGTGGTTTTGTGAATTGAATGGTTTTTTCAATACCAGATTCTAAAGTTCCTTCAAAAACACGATACATCAATTCGCCTGTAACTGAAAAAATATCAATGGTTGTTTTGCCTTGATTTTCGGGTGTAAAACGGAAATTCATTAGTCGATTGCTTGGATTTGGATAAACCGACCATGCCACTTTAGATATTTCTGATATTTCAGTAACTGTACCGCAACTTGTATTATAACTTGCTCCATCATCTTTACTGGTCCAGTTGGCAGTTGAATATGTGGCATCATCTACCTGAATGCAGGTTAAGTCGGCATTGTTTGTTGCATTAAAGGTATTGAAGTTTGTATTATTCCCGTTTTTCACATTCAAACTGGTAAGTGAATTATAGTTGCAAAGCAACTCCTGAAGCAATGTATTGGTGGAGAAATCTAAACTTGCCAGTTTATTGTACGAACATTCAACTAAACTAAGATTTACAAGTCCGCTAACATTCAGTGTTGTCAACAAATTATTATTACAACACAAATAGACCAGCGCAGCATTTGAAGTTAAATTCAAGCTGCTAAGTTTGTTTCTTTGGCAGTACAAATCGGTCAGATTTGCAAGTCCGGAAACATTTAAAGTGGTTAATACATTGTCGTTACAATAGATTTGAGTGAGTGAAGTAAGCCCTATTCCTGAAAAATTCAAACTTGTAAAATTGTTAGTAGAACAGTCAATGTTTGAAAGAGCAGATAGACCGGTGATATTCAAATTGTCAATTGTGTTGCTGCTGCAAAACAATTTTTGGAGAGCAGTATTTGAAGTAACATTCAGTGATGTAAGTAAATTGTTGCTACAATTTAATAAAGTTGCATTCGTAAGCGCTTCAATGCCTGTCATGTCGGCAATATTTGCTCCGCTTACATTAATTTCATCGGTATAAGCTGCTGCTTCATAACACTGTATTACAGCATCGCCACTAATATCTATTCCTGAGATATTTAATAATGCCGACTTTAGGTTTGCATCGGGAATGTTCACATTGCAGGCGGTACAAGTGGTATTATAACTTGCTCCGGCATCTTTGTTGGTCCAATTGGTTGTTGAATAACTCACATTATCAACCTCAATACAGCTTAGTTTCGAATTGGTTCTTGTATCAAAATAGGTCATGTTTGTATTATTTCCATTTTTTAGATTTAATACTTGCAGTGCATTATTCGAGCAGTTGAGATAGCTTAGGTGTGTGTGCTTCGATAAATCAAGACTAGTCAAACGGTTTCCCTGACAATAAACAGTAGTAAGTGCTGTGTTTTTAGACAAGTCTGCTTGAGTGAGTAAATTGCCGCTAAAATTGATTGTTTGAAGGGCTGTATTACTTGAAACATTCATTGTGGATAACTGATTATTGGAACAGTTCAACGAAGTAATATTGGTAAAAGATGCAATACCATATAAATCGGTTATTGATTTACCCGACACATCGATCTCACCTGTCCAGGCAGCAGCTTCGGAACATTGAATATCGCCATCGCTGTTGGCATCTAAACCGGGTATTTCCAGTAATGCAGTCTGGAAATTTTCGTCATTAAAACTAGGTTTGCAACTAAGATAAAATTGGTAAGGAGCATATATAAACCGTTTATTGGTGCCATCGTTAATTTCGAGCAGTGCATAATAATTTCCATCCATCAATGATGTTGGAGAAAAATTAGCATTTAAGGACAGTATAGTACTTCCTGTTAATGAAGTTGAATATGTATCATCTTGTAAAAAAGTGCCATTGTATGGGTTTCTGTCACTATCGAGATATATTTTAAAAGTGCAGTCTTTTGAATAAGAATTGTATGTTGTATTAATAAACTGCAATTGATCTGCACCACCAACACTATAGGTATTTCCAACAGTTAAAGCATTTGTATTTAAGTCCATTTTAAAATTATACACATTAGGCCACACCGAGCCCGACCAGTCAATTGCTACGCGAGCACCATCACCACCCAGAGAAGTGTTGTTGTGGTATCCAACATTCACGGCATCCTTACCGTTTGGTGTGTCGGCACTTTTACGGTCACCGGCAATATCTAGGCTGTAAACAAATCCCGATTTTTGTCCGGCATTTTCGTATGTATTAAACCATGCTCGTTCGATGGCGGTCATGGTTGCCTGTCCGTTATTGGCAGGAGTTGCCAAATTAATGGTTCCGTGGTAGGCAAGAATGATATTCAAGTGGTCGGAAAAATTATAACTTGTTCCAAGAATATTGTAGGTATAGCCAATTTCGTTGTGATAACCTCCGGGCATCGAAGTCCACAGTCGGTTGTATGCTCCGGTTATAGACTGCCCCTTTGGATAGGCAATATTTTGCCAGTAATTATCGGCAAAAAGAATGTTATCATACACTTTTATGGGAGTATCGATAGTTGAACCGGGACCAATTGGCTGAGGTGTACCTTGTGGGTCGGTTGCGGTAAGCGGATGAGGGTCGAGTGCTGTTACATGGTCCACTTCAATGCCTTGCAATCCTAATAACCTTGCAATTTCAAAAACCATTCCACCACCACGACTGTGTCCAATAAGATGAATGGGTAATTCGGAAAGAGCAGGTTTGGCGTTTTGCGTTTGGTAAATTTTGGGTGCAACAGCCGCAGCCACTTCCTGAGCTGTAACTCCTTTTGTCAAATGGTTCGACACCGCAGTCCAGTTCACCAGTACTACAATTTCGGCTGATGTAGCGGTTGTCAGGTCATAATTCCAGTTGCTACAGGTGGCAATAAGTGCGCCTTTGCTTCCGGTAACGGTAATGGTAGCTTTTATTCCGTTGCCACCGCCACGGGCAATGATGGCATCAGCCATTTTGTCCATCCATGCCGGTTGTGAACCATCGGGATTCCAACCGTGAACGAGAATAGTAACTCCTGCACCTTGTTTGGTGAAGACTTGAGAAAAGCTTGTTAGCGTTGCAAAAACAAGCATTAATGTAATGAGTAATTTTGTTTTCATGATGAGTTGATTTTATTTATTTTTATTTTGTTATTGTTATTGTTATTGTTTCGACCCCCAAACCCCCCAATGGGGGCTTTAAGACCAAGTATATATTTAGCTAAATTTCCCATTAAAAGGGTCATTATTAAAGTATTCAGGTACGTTTAATGATGCTTCAGGGTCTTCGGGAGCAATATCTGACTGTAAGGCTAACGAAATTTCATTATCTAGTTTTATCACCTTTAATTGTGGTGAGATATAGTTTCGTTTTTCCGATATTAAATGAATTGTTTTCATTTACATTCAATTTTATGACCTTACCCGACCCCTTTCTCACTGTGGAAAAAGGGGGCGGGGCAGAGGTCGGTTATTAGTTAATGATTACTTTTTTGGTTGAATTGCTTCCGTCAGAGTTGACAGTAACATAATACACTCCGGGACTGAATTGCTTATTAATTACAATGATAGTTCCGTTTGCCGAAGTGCTTATTAATCGTTGTCCAATTGAATTACATACCGTTATGTTTGCTGACTGGCTCGAATTACGATGTATTGTAATTTGATTGTTCGCATTTTTATAGACAAACAGTATCTGATTCGCATTTTTATCAACTTCGGTTGCCACATCTGCTGTTCTGAAAAGAATACTGAACCGATTGGCATTATCAATCACACCCGAACTGAAAGGATAGGTGGTTCCGGCAGTGAGTTCTTGCTCGGTATTCAGTTCACTATCTTTCAAAATGATTTTAGTTTTAGTATCAAAGTTCCTAATGTCAGTTGCTTTGATAGTAAAGTTACCTGATGCGCCGGTGGTGAATCCCAGTGGCATTTGTTGGTTCAGCGTGTAATTATTCATTCCGTTGATAGCCACTTTTTCATCACCTGCCAAGCTATAAAGCTCCGGCATAGCCACATCGTCATTTGTCATTTTGGGCGAATCGTAACTATCGAAATCATTGGAAGCATTGGCATTGAAAGCAATAACAGTTTCATCGCTGTTTGTATCGTTCGACACTTGTAACCGCAACACTTTTTGTGTTTGAATTGCCGGTGCTTTTAGATTATTGGATGGCGCAGCTACATCGGTCAATGAGCGCAAGCTATTATTCACCGTTATACTAGCTGTTGTATATCCGGCAGCCACTTTTACCCAAAATGCCTGCAATGGTGCAATGTATTGTGTTACAGTATGACCCACGCTACTCACGCCACGGGCACCTTCGGCCAATGAAGAGTTGTAGGTATCGAATCCCATAGCACCACCGCTACTGCACGAACGAGTCCAGATAGTAGTCATTACTGAAGCCGGTAATGTGATTTGTTGCCAATCGAGATACGAAGGATACGGATTGCCAATAAGGTTGTAGCCTCTTTTTTCGTTGGTATCAGTTGCACGGGTCAGATTAAAGATTTTTTCACCATTATAAAATCCGGTACCTGTAAATGTAACCGTGTTATTTGCTCCCAAACGTACAGCATAACCTGTGCCCACCGTTAACTCAGTGGTGTTATTGGTAATTTCGGTATAGGCATGAGCCGGTTCGGAATAAACCCACATTTTATTACTGCCTACTGCGTCAAAAGTACTGCTTGTAGCACCTGTTACCGGATTAGCCACATACCAGAAACGTCCGTTAGGAGTTCCGGCACCTGTCCCTGTAAGGTATTGTTGCATACTTGTTGTTCCGGTAACGGTAAGTGTGCCATTATCAACAAGGGTGGCTGTTCCTGTGTCATCGCTTTGTAAAGCTAAATTGCCACCTACCGCTAATGTTGCCGAACTTACTCTAAGGGTTGCTTTGGGTTGCAAAGTAAGATTTTTACATGCAGCCGATGAACTCACAACCGGTTGATTGGTTACAACGGGTATTGTTACATCATTAATCGATGATGGTTTAGCACTTGCAGTCCAGTTATTGCTGGTATTCCAATCGGTATTGGTAGCACCTGTCCATATACAATTACAAGTTTCACTATAAGTTGCCGTAGCATCTTTACTCAGCCAATGCGAAGTGGAATAAATTGCATCATCTACCTGAATACAGCTTAAGCCGGGATTGTTTGGTACACTAAAGGTAGTAATGCTGGTATTGTGTCCGTTTTTCACATTCAAACTTGTTAATGAATTGTTTTGACAGTTCAAGGTTTTTAATGCTGCATTCGCAGACAAATCTAAACTAGTCAATACATTGTTGTTGCAACTTAGTTCAAGTAGCGTTCCAATAGCAGAAACATCCAAAGAAGCCAGTTGATTTTGGTAACAACGCAGGTACACAAGTGCCGTATTTGTTGAAACATCAAGACTTGTGAGTTGATTGTTGTAGCAAAATAATTTGGTGAGCGAAGTAAGCCCTGAAACATTCAGGCTTGTGATTGTATTATCGGCACAATATAATTCTGTAAGGTTCGTAAACGCTTCAATCCCTGTCATATCAGCAATACTTCCACCAGTTACATCTATTCCTCCTGTATAAGCGGCTGCTTCGGTGCATTGTATTTCGCCATCGCCATTTGTATTGATACCTGCATTTGCAAGCAATGCCGCTCTAAAGTTGGCATCGGGAATATATACACCACAGGCACCTCGGGCAATGATATACTGACTAAAACCGGTAATGCCATTAAATGTAGCTTGCTTTGTAGTTGCGTTAACCGTTGAAGCCGAAGCTACATACACCCAGGTTGAATCGTCGGCCATGCTACCACGTTTGTAGAGCTTTATTTTGGTTGGCACGCTTTGGTCGTCGGCAGTGAAACCTTCGCTGATTGTAAACGTAAGGTTTGCAGTAAGCGTACCTGTACCATATTTATGTACCGCCCAGTATTGATTGTCGAAAACTGCATTAAGCCCTGTGGGGTTAATGTTTGGGAAGTTGTCTATTCGTGCCACAACAATAGAATCCAGTCCTGTTTTGGCAGTAAAGTTCATGGCAAGCCCGGTAGTTGTAAAGGTATTTGTGCCGGTAGCAGTTACTACTTGTGTATTGCTGTTACCCAAGCCAAATGGGGTGGTGGAAACCAACCAAAAAGGGCTAGGATCGGGCGCAACTACATAATCATCATTATAAGTTGCACCTCCATTTACTATTGTTCCATTATTTATTCCCATTTTGTCGCTTACGGTTCCTTCACTACCTTCGTCGAACTGCCAGTAGGATACAAGTCCTGTTTCCGTTCCTGTAAGCGGGAAGTGCATGTGTTCGCGTATCTGGCTCTGGCTTAGGGCTGTATTCCATAAGCTGATTTCATCAAATTTACCATAGAATGGCTTATAACTACCAGCTTTATTGCCGCTACCAATGATTAGTGGTTCACTATTTGCGATAACAGTTTTCGGAGTTCCTGTAAGCGGATATTCCACCCCGTTCACATAGATATGCCGTGTTCCATTATCGTTTACAGCAGCTATATGATTCCACATATTAGGAGTAAGTATATTGTCGGCTGTAACCATATCGTCAAACATAAGTCCTAAAAAATTTCCTGTAGTTGTCCTTTCCAGGTAATAACCTTTAACAGAACCACCAGTAAATAAACCTTTGTGTATTAACATACAATCTCCAGAAATTACATCACGATTAGCAGGATTTATCCATGCTTCTATGCTATAATTGTTGGTCAAATCCAGGGTGTTGTTGTCAGGTATCCGAATACGATTAGACGAAACACCAATATCAACTATAGCCTGTGAAAAAGTCATGCAAGTCACACCCATAGGAACATTGGTAGTTGTGAAATTCACCACATTACCATAGATGGTGTCATTGGCATCAATGGCATAAGCACGTAGATAATAGCTTGTGTTATGATTAAAACTGTTAATGCTTCCCGAATAATCGGCTGAAGTAGTTGTTGCACCCAGGTTTACTTTGGCATCGGCAAGGGTTGGCGTGCCGGTGGTATTCCAGCAGAAACCATGCGCCGTAATAGGCAATGCTCCTATGTGGTTAATGCTTCCGGTGGCGGTTGCCGTGTTGTTGGCAATATTGCTTACGGTGGCAGTTGAAATCTGGGTAGCAGGATAATCAAAATACGGATAGCCGTTGTTTACGCTGCCCGAAATTTTCCAAACCGTGCTAAAATCCCAGCCTTCGTAAGTTGCCTGGGTTTTCATTTCGGCAGTGGTTTTCCCTTGCAGGTGGTTGTATGCCGGATAATCATTTCTTCCAGCACCTGTTGCTTGTCCGGAGGCCTGAATATCATAATAGCTACTATCCAACGAATACACATTGCCCAAACACATCCTATAGCCTACAAATCCACCAACATATTTACCGGCGTTACCGCTAACCAAGCCCGCAGAATAGCATTGGTTTATATAGCCGCCATAAGTATGGCCAACAAAACCACCAACATTATCCTGACCACTAACAGTTACCGCGGCAAAACAATGAGAGATACTACTATTATTGGCAGTATATCCGGGAGTGGATCCAAACATTCCGCCAACTCCAGATGCATATTGGGAATTAGTTGCCGTAACACTTCCGCCAGTAACACTGCAATGGTCACAGTTAAAATCGATTGCATAGCCACCAAGTCCTCCAACATGCGCAAATCCTGTTATATTCACATTGGTTAAACCAAGACTATCAATGCTTGATTTTCCGCCAGATGGTGTCTGAACAATAAAACCAAAAAACGCAACATGACCTGACCCGGGGCGATTGATATAAAGGCTGTCAATACTATTCCCCTTGCCATGATAATGTCCTTTGAATTCGACAGACTGATTTCCTATAGGAATAAACCCTTGTCCGCCATCCCAGTTGCGGGTTTCGGCAGCATTGATATTGGCAGTTTGTATATAGGTATAACCCTGATCCCATAAGCCGGGAGTGGTTGAGAGGTAGTACAGATTATTCAGATTGGCAATTCGATAGGGGTCGCCAGCGGTGCCGCTTCCGGCAGGAGCTGTCGAAGTAATAGGGTCAACAATAAACGCCCCGGAAACTGCACTGGTTGCTGTTGTACCACATTGGTCACTTACGATACAATAATAATAAAGTGTGCCTGCTGTTGTTACCTGTGGCGTATAACTATTGGTTTGTGCCCCATTGTTGGCTTCGAGTGAAGTTCCCCCACTATTGCTTGAACTTGTTTTTTTATACCATTGATACGTTAAATTATTTCCGGTTGCTGTTACTGTAATGGGTGTAAAAGTTCCATTTAAGGGTTGTGTTTGACCTGCTGTGGATTGGCTGCCAATAGCAGTTGAAGGGTAAAATGATATTTGAAGCACATTCGATTCAACCGCTCCTGTCCAATCAGTTTTGCATGACACACGTGCCAGACGTTTGTACCAGGTTGTTTGTGTAATAGAACCTGCATCATAAGTGGCGGCATCACTACCGGCAATATCCGAAAATCCGGCACTGCTGCTTGTTGTTGATTGCTGCCATTTGTATTCCAATGTTCCTGCTTGCCCGGTTGGGAGGGCGGTACTTGTAAATGCGGCAGGGTCAAAGGGATTGCATCCTGTTTGATCTCCTGCTATAGTTCCGCCATTGGTTGGGTTAATACATTCTCTTGCAACAATAAACTGGCTGAACCCGGTTATTCCATTAAATGTTGCCGTGTTATTGGCTGCATTTACCGATGTAGCAGTAGTCAGCAATGTCCAACTTGCATCGGAATTATCCGGTCTTGCGTACAGCAAAATAGTGGATGGCGAACTTTGGTCGGTTGCAGTTAAATCTTCGCTTAGTGTAAAAGTGAGGTTTGCAGTGAACGTGCTAGTTCCAAAACGTTTAACTACCCAGTATTGTGAATTAAAAACGGTTGAAACACCCGTTGGGCTGGTATTTGGCAGCGTATCAATGCGGCTTGCTACTATGGTTTCGTAATCGCTTAAAGTCACAAAATCTGCTTTAAAACCTGTTCCGGTAAAGCTAAATGAGCCTTGATACGTTACAGTCTGGGTATATACGGCTCCGGCTGCAAAAGGAATGGTAGATGCTATCCAGTTGGCATTTGTCATATTGTTGAGCGTACCGGTGGCTGTTCCTTTCGAGTCGGTCAAAGTAGTGCCGCTTCCATTGTTAAACTGCCAGTAGTTTTTAAGGTTTGCATTGGCAGTAGGTGCATTGCGGTACATATCTTCGCGTATATCGGCCTCAGCACGGGCATAATTCCATACACTCACTTCGTCCATCTTTCCGTTAAATGCTTCCGCACCGCTGGCGCTAAATTTGAAATCACCAGTTGGTGGGTACAATCCACCGGCAGGTGTAGCAGTCTTTAATAGTTTGCCATTCAGGTATAGCTTCATCGTTGTGCCGTCGTAAGTTCCGGCAATATGCATCCATTTTCCGGTTGTCAGCACATTGTCAACACGCAAACTATAAATACTGCCGTTTGATTTCTTAATGTAGAAATGCAATTCGTTAGTACCTCCAGTTCCGCTTCCATCGTAGCGCAATACTGCCACTTCGGGGTTAATGGTTACATAACGCTGAACCACACCCGCGGGCAAGGTGTTGTGATACACCCATGCTTCGATGGTGATTGCCGTAAGGCTGGTACTTATTCCCGTTGTACCGGAAACATAATCATTTACGCCGTCAAAACTGAGGGCTTTTTGAGGCGATTGTGTTTGCGCCGACAACTGAATGCTGATGGCTAATACCAACAGGATTACGAGGTTTTTTACTAAATTTGTTTTCATGGTGAATTGATTAGTATTTGTGTTTATTTTGTTTTTTTCGACCCCCAAACCCCCAAATGGGGGCTTTTGATTAGTATTGATTTGCTGCATTTCGATTTCATCTGCCCCAAGCCCCTCCCGATAAAAGAATCGGGATAAATTGCGGGGATGTGAGGTTACCATCGTCTCGTATATTTTATCTTTAATTTTTTGTATTTGTCCTTCTCTTATATTTTTTTTCTTTTTAAAGATACTGCGTCTTAACATCCCCTTTAGGGGCTTGGGGCAGTATTTTCGATTTCTCTTATGTGTTTATTAAAGTCCTTTTTTGTAGAGTTTTTTAGCATTACATCCATGCAATAAGTCTGTATAAGGGTTTCGTACCTGCAAATTTCGAGTGATGGAGTGAGTACGATAATCTTGGTTTCGGGATGTAGTTTTATGAATTCCAGCAGTTTTTTTGAACATTGTGTTTCGATACATTCAAATCCGATGAAAACAATGTCGGTGCTGTTGGTTTTAAGAAATTGTAGAAAGTCGGAATTATTATCCGTATCGAAAACAACCCGAAAGTCAGGAGTCTGATTTAGAAGCACTTTGAGTCCTTCACGGAATAGTTTATTCTGTTCTACAATGGCTAAGTTCATCTCTTTTTTGGATTGAAAAAGAATTTGAACAAAAGTACGGTTGAGAAAAATGTGATTTAATAGGGAAAACTTGTATTTTGACTAAGGGTAAACCCTTATTTTTGGACTGCCCCAAGCCCCTGAAGGGGATGTGAAGAAAATTTGCATAACCCAGATAAATCTGGGGGTTATGCATATTATACTCCTTCGGAGTTATTCAGCAGACCCTAATTATTATTCGATGGTGATTAAATTGGTTTTTACTGCCCAGATAATGAGTTCGGCAGTATTGCGGACATTGGTTTTTAAAAAGATATTGGTGCGATGCACTTCCACGGTTTTAGGACTGATAAACAATTTGTCGGCAATTTCCTGTGTGGTGAGTCCTTTGCAAACCAAGTCCAACACATCCATTTCGCGGGCTGTAAGTTGATTGATTTGATTGGCATGAATGGATTGAAATGCCAGTTTTTGTAGAATTTCAGTACTGAAATAATTTCCACCCTGCGACACTTCTTCAATGGCTTTTTTGAGTTCGGGCTTGTTCGCATTTTTCAGTACAAAGCCCCGCACACCAGCATTTATCATTTGGGTATAATGTACCGTATCCGAAAACATGGATAAAGCAATGATACAAAGTGAAGGTGAAAGTTGCAATGCTTTTTTGGTAGTTTCTACCCCGTCAATGCTTGGCATATTAATGTCCATCAGCACAATATCAGGGGTTGAACTTTGCAGATAATCCAGAAATAAATAACCATCGGAAGTGTCAAATATCACTTCGAAACCTTCAATTTGGGACAAAACCGCCTTTATGCCCTCCCGAAACAAATCGTGGTCATCAACCAACGCAATTTTAATGTGTTTCATTCTTGTCAGTTTCTTTGTAAGGAATTGCTATGGAGGCTTTCATACCACCATTTTCGGCATTTGAGAAAGTGATTGTACCACCTAATGACTGAATCCGGTTTTGAATATTTTCAATTCCCATTCCGTTACTGTCTTTTTGAGTTTTAAGGTTTGAAAATCCACTACCATCATCTTCATATCTTATCTTTAAAATATCACCTTTTTGCTCAAAAACGATTTCTATCTTGTTGGAATTGGCATGTTTTATCGTGTTGTTTATCAACTCGGTAATTGTGCGGTAAACAGTCAGTTCGTGTTTTAACTCAAAGCGATTGAAAGGATCGATATGAAGTTCTATTTTTATTCTTTCGCTGTTGTTCAATTGATCTATAAAGGTTTTTAAGGCAGCAGTCAGTCCATAGTTTTCCAAAATGTGCGGACTGATATTGTGTGAAATCCTCGACACATCGGCAATTGCATCGTTTATTATAACTTTAAGTTTGGTTTCAATATTGGTTTTTTCAGTGCCTTTTGGGGCATCAATATAGGCTTCAAAAAACAGATTTACAGCAGATAATACCGGTCCCAAGCCATCATGCAAATCACTTGCAATGCGTTTGCGTTCCTTTTCTTCGGTCAAAATCACAGCTTCCAACAGTTGGTCTTGCAGTTCCTTTTTCTCTTTCATTTCTTTTTCCAATGTCATATTTGCTTGTTGCAAGTCGGTAGCTTGTGCTTGCAAATTGCTGACATTAGAACGATTTGTAGTAATAAATAAATTCAGGATATAATATATGACCGAACTGATTAATAAAAAATGCAGGATACGGACTGTTACACAAGGATAATGACAGTTTTCGAAATTGTACTTCAGCGGAATAAATGTTAGTTCTGCCATCATCAGAATTCCCACCACCAAAATGGATACAAAAGCTGCAATATAGACAATTAAAGATTGCTTGTTATGCGAAATAAATAAGGAATAAATAATTGCCATAACAAACCACAAACTCGCCAAGTCGAGCAAACCCAGCAGCAAGTTAAACCAGGCAGTGCAAAACATCAGCCCGATAAACATCCAAATTTTAGTTCTAAATACAATCTTTTTTCTGAAAATGGCAAGTAGTATGGCAAAAAGAGAAAAGCAAGGTGGAATTAGGCGTATTATCTGGAACTCGCTCTCTATCAGTGCAAAAAAGATAATAATATTGAGTGGGAGTGAAAAAATAGCGACAAGAAGTATGCTTCTATTTGATATAATATCATTTAAATCGTTTTTCATCTGTTTATAATTGTTTTTTTAGTTGTCAGATGGAACTTACCATGTTAAAATAATCATTGCTTTGAGTGTTAATAATTATTTTAACATGGACGTTTCATGGCTCAATTAAATATTACATGACCTAAAATAATTGCTACAAAAATACAAAAAAAAACGGTTTAAAAATAAAGTCATTAACTTTAGCATGAAAAATGGAATTGTTGTATTATAATAGCATTGGATTGTTGATGTTTTCAAAAAAAGTACTGATTTATTTTCAAAATTTCGTTGTTAGGTTCTGCGCTGTCTTTTTTGAATAGAAACTGACTTTAAAGCACAATTATAAGAAATTGTATTTAACAATACTTTGAGGATAATTGAAACAAATTTTCTTCTCTGGCTTTTTTTATTGATAAACAGAAAATAAATATGTATTTTTGTCTCCGAAATTTATTTGTTTCAATAAAAAAAAGTTTTAGGAATGACAACCGACGACAAACGATTAACTATACGCGAGTGGAGCGAAGACGACCGCCCACGCGAAAAAATGGCGCGCAAAGGTGCAAACAGCTTATCGGATGCTGAATTATTGGCAATTCTGATAGGTTCGGGAAATAGAGATGAATCGGCCGTAGAGCTTTCGCGACGAATAATGCGCGAATGTGGCGATAATATTAACGAGTTGGCGCGACTTTCGATTTCGGATTTATGCAAACGCTTCAAAGGCATAGGTGAAGCAAAAGCAATAACCATAATGGCTGCTCTCGAATTGGGTAAACGTCGGAAAACAAGTGACGTATTGCAACGCCGAAAAATTACTCGAAGCCATGATTTATTTGAACTTTTTGAGCCAAACTTGCAAGACCTTATCCACGAAGAGTTTTGGGTTGCCTTGCTCGATGGCGCTAACAAAGTGATGGAAACACGTAGAATTACAAAAGGCAGTCAGAATCAAACGGTGGTCGATTTGCCGGCCATTTTGCGACTGGCATTGGAAAAATCGGCTTTGGGAGTTGCAGTGGCCCACAATCACCCGTCGGGACAATTGCATCCGAGCAATGAAGATGTTAAAATTACAAAAATGGTAAAAGAGGGTTGCGATGCTATCGGAATTCGTTTAATCGACCACGTAATTGTGGCACAAGGGCAGTTTTATAGCTTTGCGGACGAAGGGAGGATTTGAATGTGGTAATGTGATAATCAGCAAATAAATTAAAATAATGAACATACATATTTTACAACACGAACATTTTGAGTCGCCAGCTGCTGTTGAAAGTTGGATAAAAACTTGCGGACATACTGCTACTTATACTCGCTTTTATGCATTCGAAAAACTGCCTGAAAGCATTGATTCTATTGATTTTCTGCTAATTTTGGGCGGACCACAATCGCCTTCAACTACCATAGACGAGTGTCCCTATTTCGATGGAAAAGCCGAAATTGCATTTATTAAAAAGGCCATTGAGGCCAATAAAAAAGTACTTGGTATTTGCCTTGGTGCTCAGCTTATTGGTGAAGCTTTGGGTGCAAAAGTGGAGCATAGCCCTAATCGTGAAATTGGAAAATACGCAATTAAGTTGACAAATGCAGGGATGAGTGTCCCATTGACATCGCTATTATCCGAAATTATTGAAGTTGGGCATTGGCATGGTGATATGCCAGGCTTGACTCCTGAATGTGAAATATTGGCAACAAGCGAGGGTTGCCCACGGCAGATAGTGCGTTATTTGCCAACGGTTTATGGGTTTCAATGTCATTTGGAATTTACAACTGATGCCATTGCCGGAATGATTGAAAACTGCGGCGATGAATTAGTGAAATTTGCCGGAGAACATTATATTCAAACCCAAAATCAATTATTGGAAAATGATTATTCGGAGATGAACGTGCTATTGTTTAAAATGTTGGATAAGTTTTCAACAATGCACTGAAAATTATAGTCGAAAATATTGGCTGTGAACAAAATTATTCTAACTTTGCACAACTGAAAAAACATATAAATTTAAAACAAAAATAAATATAACTATGGCTGAAAAAACAACCAACGATGCACGCAAACCGTCGTTAGAAAAACTGAAAGCATTGCAATTGGCAATGGATAAAATTGACAAAGATCATGGTAAGGGCGCCATTATGCGTATGGGCGACAACAAAGTAGAAGATATAGCCGTAATTTCGACCGGCTCAATTGGCCTTAACGTGGCGCTCGGTGTGGGTGGATATCCTCGCGGACGTGTGATCGAAATTTATGGTCCTGAATCGTCGGGTAAAACTACCTTGGCTATTCATGCTATTGCCGAAGCACAAAAAGCGGGTGGTATAGCTGCCATTATTGATGCCGAACATGCTTTCGACCGTTTTTATGCCGAAAAACTGGGTGTAAATATCGACGAATTGCTTATTTCGCAACCCGATAATGGTGAACAAGCATTGGAAATTGCCGATCAACTTATCCGTTCATCGGCAGTGGATTTGGTAGTAATTGACTCGGTAGCTGCACTGACTCCTAAAGCCGAACTCGAAGGCGATATGGGCGATTCGAAAATGGGTTTGCAAGCACGCCTTATGTCGCAAGCATTGCGTAAACTGACAGCCAACATCAACAAAACAAACACTACTTGTATGTTTATCAATCAGTTGCGCGAAAAAATTGGCGTTATGTTTGGTAATCCCGAAACTACTACAGGTGGTAATGCACTGAAATTCTATGCTTCGGTACGTTTGGATATTCGTAAAATTGGTCAGTTGAAAGATGGCGAAGATGCAGTAGGTAACCAAACACGCGTAAAAGTTATTAAAAATAAAGTGGCACCTCCATTCCGCAAAGCTGAATTTGATATTATGTTTGGCGAAGGAATTTCGAAAACAGGCGAAATATTGGACCTTGGTGTGGAATACAATATTATCAAGAAAAGTGGTTCGTGGTTTAGCTACGGTGACACCAAACTAGCTCAAGGACGCGACGCTTCAAAAGCAGTTATCAAAGACAATCCTGAATTGGCTGCCGAACTGGAAGCTAAAATTGTAGATGCGATAAAAAACAAATAAGCATTTTTATATCTAATTTATAAAAAGAATGTCCGAAATTCAACACTGAATTTCGGACATTTACATTCATTTCTATCACACTATTTCTTACTCAATTTATTCTTTTAATCAACTATATTTCGGTCCGTTTTGCGCTTAAAGCATGTTTTTAAACCGCATATATCACAGCCATAAGGAGTAGATTCAAAACCTTTACCTAACCCAATAATACCGCTAATAGATTTGACTGGATGCATCAAACTCGAATCGTTCAACTCCACACCACAAGGTTTATCGGGCATAAGTGCAAATAGCTGTTGTTGCTCACGAACATGCCAACTGCAATGCCCCGGACTGTACGAATGTGAAATTTGGAGTCCGAGTAAATCGGCTTCTATATCGATTTTTGCCGTTACAAAACGAACGGTTGCTTCGGCTATTTCAGTGCCTATGGAATATGCCAGATACTCTGAAACAATATCACCTTCGGCTCTGAATTGGTCTAAATACAGGTCAAATTCCTCACCTGCAGTAACTACAAAAGCCGCAAAATGAGATGCATCAGACAAGTATTTTGTAATTACCGCTCCAACTTTTATATGCACATTATTTATTTCGAGGTGATTTTTATCGGGTATTTTTCCGGATGAAATAATAAAACCAAACTGTGGAAAACAAATGTTACCAATTTCGGAAAGCATTAAATTAATCATTTCAACAAATTGATCATCAGGCGTATTACCACCATAACCAAGATTCAAATATATTTCATTTAAATTTATGTCCAAATCGCTGATTGATAGTCTATTCTGTATCCAATTCATCTTACTTGATCTTTCTTATCTTTGTTCTTTTGTCTTTGCTCTTTTGTCTTTGCTCTTTTGTCTTTGCTCTTTAATCTTTGATCTAATTAAACAACATTTTATCCACATAAATATCCTGAAAATTTGGGTGACTTTCGAGATTTATATGATTGGTTTTTGAGCGAATTTCGTCAATTGTATTTTTATCCTGAAACAAAAACATTTTTGCTCCAATCAATGCCGTATTTCCCATTTTATGAATTTTTGTTTCGGGCAATTCCACTATTCCGGTTTCCACTAAATGCGTGGTGTTGATATAATTACCAAAACCACCGGCAATATAAATACTTTGAATGTTAGCGAGTTGTATATTCAAACTTTGACAAAGAATTTCCAAACCAGCGGCAATGGCGGCCTTTGCCAACTGAAATTCGTTGATGTCTTTTTGCGTAAGCGAAATGCTTTTTATTAATTCTATGCTTGATTCGCCGGAATTTATCTCGCCAAAAATGCCTAACAAATCCTGTTTTCGCAATAGGGCAATGGCATCCACCAAAGCACTTCCACAAATTCCTTTAGCCGTAACATTGCCAATCACATTTGCAATTAATTTTTTTTCAACAAGTTTGAACGACGAAACAGCTCCTGTTGTTGCCCGCATACCCATCGAAATATTCGTTCCTTCGAATGCTGGTCCGGCAGCTGTGGAAGCGCAAATTAATTGATTTTTGTTGCCCACCACTATTTCGCCATTCGTGCCTAAATCTATTAGAGCACAATAGGCATCGTTTTTGTGCATGCCTGTAGCAGCAATTCCGGCCAAAATATCACTGCCCACAAAACTGCCAATGGATGGAAAAAAAGTTATATCACCCACTACTTCAAAATTCCAATCGAGTTCAGTAGTTGTGAAAGTTGTAGCGTGTAAATGGGGTGTATCGAACGGATATTGCGCTAGCGGTGATACATCAAAACCGCTGAAAATATGATGCATAGCGGTGTTACCCACAATAGCAATTTTTTGCAACGCTACTTTATGTTTAACTAATAAAAGTTCTATCATTGTGCCGATATTGAACCGAATCAGTCGCTTCAATTCGTGGTCATTGCCATCGATACAAGCTTGAATGCGGGAAATAAGATCGGCACCAAATTTCACCTGCGGATTGAGCAGCGTTTCTACAGCTAGTACTTTTGCGGTTGCGAGGTCGATTAATTGTGCCACAAGCGTTGTGGTTCCCAAATCTACTGCCACACCAAAGCCCGTTTGAGGGATATATTCAAATTCGCTTTCGTCGGCCAGAATCAAGTGATTGTATTGGTCAATATCGAGGGTAATATCGCTCGTACAAGTGCTGTAACAAGCCAATCGCCATTCGGTACCAAGTCCGAGTAATGCTAATTTTTGCCTGTGAATGTCGGTTGTTTCAATCTCGCCAGCAACCAACTTTACTTTACATTTTCCACATGTACCTTTTCCACCACACGGAAACTCAATGCCGTATTCGTGCAACACATCAATAAGCGGCGTTTGGTCGTTTACTGTCAGCGTTTTGCCTAAGGGTTGGAGATGTATGTTGTGTTTTTTCATTTTTTAGAACTGAAACTTCGCTAATGAAGCTGTATGACAAAAGATTTTAGAACGCAAATTACACAAATAAACGCAAATATACAAAAAGTGTATGCTTTATAGATCTGAAAGAACAATATGCGTAATCTGATTTGTGTAAATTTGTGTAAATTTGTGTAATTTGCGTTCAATAGTGGAATCTAGTTCAATTTATTTAGCATTAAACTCCACTAAAGCTTCAAAAAATGCAACCACATTTTCGGCTGGTACATGCGGAGGTAAATCGCATCCTGTTGAAAGTACGAAATTATCGAATTCGGCTGTGCGAATCAATAAATCGCCGATATAAGCTTTAATTTCAGCAGGATTCATCATTTTCATGACACCAACAGGGTCAACATTACCCATTATCATTTTATCTTTGGGGCACACTTTCAAGGTTTCAACCATATCAATGGCATTGCCAAAATGATAAGCTGCAGCTCCTGTGTACAACATGGCATCAGTGCAATGTCCTGTATTTCCGCAATTATGTAGAATAATGGTAAATGTGTCGTCCTGCAATTCGTCCACCAAACGTTTTACGTAAACCGACGAAAACATCTGACAATCTTCGTTCGACAAAAGTCCGGCAGCCGGCTCAGCAACAACCACTCCCGAGCAGCCGATAGCTTTCAATTCGCGACAGTAATTGATAATAAATTCGGTACATTTATCGAGAAGCATCATAATTGCATCTGGTTCAATGTAACACGCCATCATTATTTCCGACACATCGTAAAGACGACCAGCCAACGAAAATGGTCCGATAACGCCTGCCAACACAGGTTTGTCAATGCCCATTTCCACTGTCAATTTATTCGCTTTCAGGTATTCCTGCATTCGTCCAGCATTCATATCGGGCACTTTTAGATTTTCAATATCTTCGGCACAAGTGACCAAGCGCCCCAAAATATGCGGCATGTCGTTATCCTGAAACTCAATCTGACAGCCAAAAGCTTCTGCCTCGAGCGTTAAATCCATAATTACGGTTGTAGCAGCCGATGGAAATACTTCAGCCAATTTTTTGATGGCCTGCGCATGTACTTCGCCACTCTGTACAGCATCTTTTACTTGCTTTCCAATCATTTCAATACCCGGATGAGTCATAATTGGAATACTTATTCTTGTTCTGTTATTTATTTGTTGGCTTATCCAACTTTTCATGTTAATCATGTCTTTTATTTTTTATAATACGTTTATTTATAGTCTGTTAATTATATTTAGCGTGCTTCATTTTTGGGCAAAAAACATCCTGTGGCCTTAATTATAAGGCCCTTTATAAGGATATTTTTTTAGAGAATGAGTGGAAATGCGTTCTTACGAAGCCATTTTGTTTAGGTACTCAACAACACCTTGTGGGTCTGGTGTATAAGCATCGGCACCAATTTTTTTGCAGAATTCGTTATTCACAGGCGCACCACCAATAAACACAAATGTATCAGGCAGTTCGGCTTTGATATCAGCAACAATCTGGCCCATATTTACCATAGTGGTTGTTAAAAGTGCCGACAATGCAACTACCGCTCCCGGATGCTCTTTTACAGCCTGAATGTAGCGTTCGGCAGGCACATCAACACCCAGATCAATAACCGACCAACCCGAACCTTCTACCATCATGGCAACGAGGTTTTTACCAATATCGTGTAAGTCGCCTTTTACGGTTCCAATAATAAATGTTCCTTTTGTTTTGATAGCTCCTGAAGCAAAAAATGGTTTCAAAACCAACATAGCTGCACCCATGGCACGCGCAGACATGAGCATTTGTGGTACAAAAATTTTGTTTTCAGCAAATTTCTTTCCCACTTTATCCATAGCCGGAATCAAAGCATTTTCGAGAATGTCTTGTGGGCTTACTCCTGCTTCCAGGGCTTTAGTTGTTAACTCCGAAGCTCCGTCCTGTCCTTTCAACTGTGGTGGAAATGGTGATTTCTGGTCGGCTTTTCCTAATTCAACAACTTCGAGTAGTTGTACTAATAATTCGTTCATACTTGTTTTTTTGTAAATAGATTATGATTATATATTCCAATTTTTAAATCTTAATTGGAATGATGCAAAAATAATTCTGTAATAGTTAGTGTACTACAACAATTTTCACTACTTTTGGTGCTATATTGACATTTTAATTGCAAATTATACAGATTTACATTAGAGTAAAGAGCCAAGACAAGAAAAAAAAAAGACATAAAGAATTAATATAAGAAAATGTCACAAGTTCCAGAAAAAATTACAAATCCGCATCAACCGTCCATTAAAGTAGGTATTTTTCAGGATAATCTGGAAGCAATCAACTGGCATTATCACGACTATTACGAGATAAGTTTTATTACCGAAGGCACGGGCAAACGATTTGTGGCCGATTCGTTGGATGAATTTTATCCGGGCGATTTGGTTTTTGTTGCTCCAAACATTCCTCACACCTGGGTGGTTGATAAAGAACAAGTTACAACCAACGCGCGTAAACTCGAAATGGTGTATTTGCAATTTACAGATGCCACTTTAGGAAAAGAAATGCTTGCATTGAGTGAGTTTAGTAATGCTGCCAAAGCTTTAACTCTTTCGGAAAGAGGCCTTCGTATTGTAGGAGATACACTCAACGAAGCTAGTAATATTTTACTTCAAATGCCTTATGCAAACAGTTTTAATCGTTATATTTTGTTTTTGGAATTGTTGGATGTGATTGGAAAAAGTACCGCTTTAATTCCCTTAGCAAGTAAAGAATACAAGAACAAACGATTTAATACGGAGAATAAACGCATTCTGACTATTCATGAATACTTTATGAAACATTACCGCGACGAAATAGATTTAGCACAAATTGCTTCGTTGGTAAATATGGCCGAAGGTTCGCTTTGTCGGTTTTTTAAGATGCAAGTTGGATTAACTATTTTCGAATATCTGAATAAAATTAAAGTTGATTTTGCTTGTAAATTGCTTATGAACAAAGAGTTAAGCATTACCGATGTGGCATTCGACAGTGGTTTCAATAACCTGAGTCATTTCAACAAGCAATTTAAAATTATAACGGGTGTAACACCTATGGTTTATCGTAAGCGTTATTAAGTAGCAAAATAGGATATTTTCACAAAAATGAACGCAAATAATACCAAGTGGCGTTATTTGCGTTCAAAAAAATCATTTGAGAAAAGGTTTCGTGAAATAGTTGTAAACAAATAAAGATTATTATTTGCGAAGCGAAATAGTTTTGCTTACACCGTCTACTGTTGTAGTAGCTTTTAGGTCGCGGGTTCCGTCGCCATAATCGAATACTACTGAGCGTTTTTCTGTAGTTATCACCATGGTGCCTTCAACAAATACAGGCCATACGCCGTCGATAATTAATGGTTTGGTTATAGCCATGGTGTAGGCAACTCCTTTGGCATTTATACCACTTGCAGATCCTTCGATGGAATAGCTATCGTCGAAATATACGTTTGGTGTGCCACCATCGCTAATACGTGTACGGATACGTGTTGAGTTCGAAACTATCATTTTACCATCGTCGGCTTTTACAATTGTATCGCTAACAACTACAGTCCAGCTTTTTTTAGCAGCATTTTCACCATTATAAGTCACTACTTTTGAACCTTTTACAGCATTATCGTTCACCGTAAAGTCAACAAATGTGTAAGTACGACTTGAACCCGAAATGTCCATACGATTGCTCACTACAACAATGATTTTTCCTTTCAAAACATTGTCGCGTTTGCCTTTAATGCCTGTAGTCCCAAAGTCAAGTGTAAAAGTTTTCGGAAATTCGGTTCCAGTTTTATCAACTGTAATAATTACACCATCAATGTTGCGGTTAAAGCCCACTTTTTGCATTCCTTCAGCAGCTGGCGCATTAAAATTTGTTGCAAAAACGGTGTTCACATAAGTATCAGCATTGTTTAAAACATCATCGCTGATAGCACTTACTTGCGCTTCGTCCTGAGCCGTAGCTGTAAGCGAAGCATCGCTCAAATTGTCAGAATTACAAGAAATTAATCCAACCGAAATGGCTAAGATAGCCCAAAATTTTAAGTTTTTCATAACGTTTAATTTTTAAATGAATAAATTGTTTTGTTTGTGTTATACCTCTATGACAATTGAAAATGAAAGTACCACTAGTGCCAAACAAAAATATTTTAATTGTTCTTTATTTTTTTGCCAACAAAGCCGAAATAAGATTGAATTTCACCCCTATAAGTGCTCCTACACCGTAGTTTGTGCCCAAATCGGTATTGGCTGTTACATAGCTCGATTTGGACATATAAAGAGATGGGCCAATGAAAAGGGTAAAATCGCGACTAATATCAAATGTAATAAGTGGATCGATGTGTGTGAGTGTGGCTCGTACGCCCAAGTTGTATGATTCGCCAGCAAAAAGTGTGTTCTGTTCCATATTTACACTTACACCCATAGTATTCCGAAAACTAAAACTATAACCCAAGCCATAACCCATGCGGAAAGAATTATTGTAGTCGGTACTCACCGAAAAAATACCATAAAAGCCATATATGCCAATATGTGTAAAAACGGATGAGAGAGGTGAACTGCTCGAAAAGCCTAGGAGGGCAATCACGTTTTTGCGTAGAAATTGTTCCGTTATTAATCGGCGCACCTCACTACTATCAGTAGTTTTGGTGTATAATGATTTGTTCGAATTATTGGTTTTCGAAACAGTATCAACGGTAATAGTTGAAATTTGCGATGGCAAAATGTATATAAAAGTGTCCTTAACAGTTGATTTTAAGCTTTTAAAATACAATTCACGTTCGTTGATTTCGGGAATTACCAACGCCACTTTTTTAGGGTTTTTGTCAATATTACTGTCCGTTTTGCTACCGAACAAGGATTGAGTTTTTATTTTCTCAGGTATTTTTTGCAATAAAATATATTTTCCCTGTAAAGTAAACTGTATGTCCACCGGTAAAACTTTACGCAATGCTTTGGCTAGACTTATGTTGTTAATATCATTAATATTCAATGGTTTAGAATCCGAAATCAGAATTGGGTTGTACGAAAAAGTGCAACCCGTTTGGTCACTAAACGATTTTAGGATAAGTTTGAGTGTAGTATTACTTTGCGGAAATGAGACGTTTTTATCCAAACACGAATTGAGTGCTGCAAAACTTGTTGTAGCACTCAATAGCAACAAAATAACAATTTTAAATCGTAAAACCATATTTTAAAACCAATAGATTCGTAGTACAAAAAAAATCAATTTTGCTCTTTTAAAACGGTTCCATTTCCTTGCTTAGTAACTTGTAGTCCAAGTGTTTGGCTCATTATGCGTACTACAGTATCGAGGTTTTCGTTGGTAAACGAAACCGTAATTTGCTTCTCGCTTGAACCATTGCCTTCGAACTGCAAATTTACATTATAAGCATTACTAATAATGTCGATTGCTTGTTTTATTGTAACTCCGTCCAAATTCAATACAATAGATTCAACACCATTTTGAACTGTTGAATTTGCTAAATGCCGAAACTTTTTGGTTTGTTTATCGTACAAGGCTGTTTCGTGTGCACGAATAGTAACTCCTTCATTAGCGGCTGTATAAAACTTAACTAATCCTTCGGTCACTTTTACTTGAATATAATCTGCATCAGGATAAGCTGTAACTTGAAAAACCGTTCCAATATCTTCGATAAATGTTTCGCCGACAGCAATGCGCAATTTGCCATTCCCTTTGCTACCCACATCAAATCGGGCCTCACCTAGCAGCGCAAGTTCTTTGTTTTCTGCCGCATAATTGGCTTTGTATGTTATGGTGCTATTGGCTGATAGCGTTATCTTCGATTCGTCGGCGAGTTTGGTTTCTACGGATTTGGTAGTGCTGGTCAAAATTACTTCTCTATCGGAATTTGCACGGAATACAAAATTGCTAATGGTTATAAATAATGCAATAGTTGCAGCTGCAAAATACCATTTTTGCTTGGTAGTAAACACATTGATTGAGATATGTTTACTAGCTTCGGTTGAATGCTGCATGTAATTTTCGAAATTTGTTTTGGCTAATGCCGCATCAAAATTCTGTTTCGAATCCAGGTCAGAGCCAACTAATTCGTATAACTTAGTTAAACGCAGAAACTCTTGCTCGTTTTCGGGACTAGCTGCTATCCAATCCTCGAGTTGTGTTTGCTCCTGTTCTGTGGCATTTCCACCAAAATATTTTGCCAATAAATTATCTGCTTCCATATTGTGCTGAGTATGTAAATCTGTTTTCATAATCGAGGTTTAATTTAAATGTAAAATTAAAAATAGGAGAACCAAAAAATCGTTGAGTGCCACACGCAATAGCCGCAAAGCTTTCGATATATGATTTTCGACGGTATTTACTGATATGGCAAGGCTTTGTGCAATTTCGGAATATGATTTTTGTTCCATTCGGCTCATTTCAAACACTTTGCGACATTGTGGCGCTAAATTGGCTAATGCCTTATCAATAGCTTGTTGTAAGTCCGAAGCCGCTACTTGTTCATTTACATCATCCGTATTTTCGCCAGCAAAACCAATAATTTCGCGGTTTATTTCGCCACGGTTTGTTTGTTGATGTACAAAATTCAAACTTTCGTTGTGTACAATACGATACAAATAAGATTTAATTGAAGTGCGAATTTCTAAATCAGCATGTTGATCCCATAGTTTGCAAAACACCTTTTGCACTATATCCTGAGCATCGTCAGTATCTTTCAAAATTGAGAAAGCATACCTACAAAGCGCATCGTAATAGTTATCGAACAAGCTAGCAAATGTAGTGTGATTGCCTTCCCTCAAAGCTATAATTGTTTCGTCCATACCTTCTCCATGTCCATATTGTGTAATGCAAAGATATAAATTCTAGTCGGTTTTCCAATTTGCAATACCATGTTTACATTAATGACAACTAAAAATGGTGTTACCACTACTAGTTTTAAAAAAAAAGACATTTTACAAAGAAACAATGAACAAAACCAACTCACTTGTTGTTTGAGATAAAAAAAGCAACTAATTATATTCAATAAATAATCAAATTTTTAAAAACAAAGAACTATGCCAAAAGTAAATAGTTATCAGGACATTAGTCAAATTGACAGAGAATCAAAAAAAGATTTTATCGACCGCCACTCACCATTTATTCACGTAGCTGACTCAGCAAAAGCAGGTGAAGTATTGGCCGTAAATGTAAAAATGGGTAATGAATATGTTCACCCAGATGAATTGGATCATTACATTCAATCAATCAAATTGTTTAACGGCGAAAGTTTGTTGGCCGAAGCTAGTTTCCTTCCAGGTACTCTAGGTAACAAAGCAGGACATGCCGAAGTTGTTTTCAACATTGTTCCACTTAAAGATTTGAGTTTAGTAGCCATTTCGTATTGTACCAAACATGGTTTGTGGCAAAGCGATCCTCAGGTTGTAAAAGTAAGCGAATAATCTGCAGATATTTTTATAGTATTAAAAAAACTCGTTCCATTTTTTGGAGCGAGCTTTTTTTGTGTCAACTTGTTCGGCAAACAGAATAAAATCATTTTTAATTTACTGACATTTTTGCAGTTTTTATCTCATTTTACAAACTCAAACAAATAGTTGATTATCACCAATTTTCTCAACATTCCTTTGAATTTAGTTTCCGTTAAACTGAATTTATGTCAGCACAACATGCTTATAATCAGCAATTATGACATGTTTTTTGTGTTGGTATTTATTTTGCAAAAGCATAATCATAACAATAAAAAATTTAATGTTTAACTAAAATTTAAAGGAGGATTCATTATGTTACTCGTACGTAATTCAAACCAGATGCCATCGTTATTTGATCGCTTTTTCGATGGCGAGATGTTCGACTGGAACAACCGAAATTTTTCGAACACAAACACAACTTTACCTTCGGTAAATATTAAGGACAATGCCGATGCTTTTACCGTAGAAGTGGCTGCGCCAGGATTTGAAAAGGGCGATTTTAAAATTGAGTTGAATCGCAATTTGCTAACCGTTTCGTCGGAAAAGCAAGTTGAAAATGAAACCAAAGAAAATGAAGTGTTTACGAAACGCGAATTTAGTTATCAGTCGTTTACACGTTCATTTACCTTACCTCAAATAGCCGACGGCGATAAAATTGAGGCTTCGTACGAAAGTGGAATACTCGTAATAAGTATTCCAAAACGTGAAGAAGCAAAACCAAAGCCTGCACGCACCATTGAGATAAACTAATTTTGCATATTGTAAAATACAGGACAATTCGAATATCGGAATATGAAATTTCATATTCCGATATTTATTTTATCGTTTTTCGATATATTTATTTTGTTATTCAAAAATAATTGTTTTTCTTTGTATCGAATTTGCATGAACAAACAACATGGATTATTCATTTTAAAATACAAAAATCAAACAATTTAAAAATCAAAATTATGAGGCAATTTCTTAAATTCACACTTGCTACCATTGTAGGTATATTCTTAGCTTCTATCTTAAGCATGTTAATCCTATTTGGAATTGCAGGAGCTATTGGCAGTTCATCAGAAAAAGTAACCGAAGTGAGCGAAAACTCTGTATATCAGCTTGATTTAGAAGGAACATTGGTTGATCGCTCAGAAGAAAATCCATTCTCGGGAGCATTTGCCGAAGCATTGGGTCAGGACGAACAAAAAGTGATTGGACTGGACGATGTGCTAGCCAATATCCAAAAAGCAAAAAAGAACGAAAACATTAAAGGTATTTACCTCAAAGGAGGCATGCTTATGGGTGGATTTGCATCCATCAAAGAAATACGCGACGCATTGGTCGACTTCAAAAAAAGCGGCAAATTTGTTGTAGCTTATGCCGACAATTACATGCAAAAAAACTATTATCTAGCCACTGTGGCCAACAAAGTACTGATTAACCCGCAAGGAATGGTGGAACTGAAAGGACTTTCGGCCGAATTGATGTTTTTCAAAAACACCTTGGACAAATTAGGAATCGAAATGCAAGTGGTAAAGGTAGGCACTTACAAATCGGCAGTTGAACCATATATTAACACCAAAATGAGCGATGCTAATCGTGAACAAGTGAGTATATTTTTAGGTTCAATTTGGAAAAATATGGTAGGCGAAATCTCAAAATCGCGCAAAATTTCACCAGAAAATCTTAACTTGTATGCCGACGAGATGATGTTGTTTCAACCTACCGAGAAATCAAAACAATACAACTTAGTAGATTCGCTTGTATTTGCCGACGAAGTGGATAGCATTATTGGAAAATTTACAAAGGACTTTAAAATAGTGAAACACAATGATATGTGTAATGTACCCGAAGATGTGAAGTTCGAAAAAGACAAAGTTGGCATAATATACGCTGTAGGTGGTATTGATAGTGGCGACAGCGAAGGAATTAATTCTGAAAAATTGGTTGAAACCATTAACGAAGTAGCTAATGACTCAAGTGTAAAAGCTGTGGTTTTCAGAGTAAGTTCACCTGGTGGTAGCGCTTATGGATCAGAACAAATATGGCGTGCATTAACACTGCTTAAAGCTAAAAAGCCTTTAATAGTATCGATGGGCGATTATGCCGCTTCGGGAGGTTATTACATTTCGTGTATGGCCGATAAGATTGTGGCTCAGCCAACTACAATTACTGGTTCAATTGGTATTTTCGGATTAATTCCTAACATCGAAGGGTTGAATAATAAACTCGGTTTTACTTACGATGGAGTAAAAACGAATAAAATGGGCAATGCCATATCGGTAAATCGCAAATTTACACCTGAAGAACGCGATTTAATGCAAAATTACGTAAATCGTGGTTACGAGTTATTTGTAAAACGCTGTGCTGATGGCCGTAAAAAAACACCTGATCAGATTAAAACTATAGCCGAAGGACGCGTATGGACAGGCGAAGACGCATTAAAAATTGGGCTAGTTGACAAAATTGGTGGCATGGACTTGGCTTTGAAATTAGCAGTTGAAAAGGCCAAACTCAAAACGTATATGATTAAGGATTTCCCTGTGAAGGAAGATTTCTTTACTAAACTTATGAAAGATTTCGACACTAGTTTGGAAACTCGCATACTCAAATCGCAACTTGGGGATGATTACAAGCTACTCAAGAAAGCTCAGGAACTTAAACAACTAAGTGGTATTCAGGCACGTATGCCTTTTGATTTTGAAATAAAATAATTTCATAATCTTTTTTCAAACACAAATAAAATACATATCTTTGTAGCATAACATTTTATTAATTCACCAAAAAAAAATTACGAGCTATGGATCAGATTCCTTTAATTATTGTTGGAGTTGCAGTACTCCTCATTCTTTTTTCAGGTTTTGTAACCGTTAATCAGGGTTATGTGGCTGTTGTTACCATTTTTGGCAAATATCGCCGAATTATGGGTCCTGGATTGAACTTTAAAATTCCATTTATCGAAATTGTACATCGCCGAATTTCTATTCAAAATCGGTCGGTAGAGCTTGAATTTCAGGCAGTAACACAAGATCAGGCCAATGTGTATTTTAAAGCCATGTTACTGTATTCTGTGTTTAATCAATCGGATGATGTAATTAAAAACGTAGCGTTTAAGTTTGTTGACGAACGTAATTTTATGCAAGCACTTATTCGTACTATCGAAGGTACTATTCGTAGTTTTGTGGCTACCAAAAGACAAGCTGAAATCTTGAGTCTTCGTACCGAAATTATCGAAGAGGTAAAGAAACATTTGGACGACACACTCGAAGCTTGGGGTTATCACATGATTGATATTCAACTTAATGACATTACGTTCGACGATGAAATTATTAAATCGATGGCGCGTGTAGTTGCATCGAGCAACCTGAAAGCGGCTGCCGAAAACGAAGGTCAAGCTTTGTTGATTACCAAAACTAAAGCTGCCGAAGCCGAAGGTAATGCCATTAAAATTTCGGCTTTGGCCGAAAAAGAAGCCGCCATGCAACGTGGACAAGGTATTGCCCTTTTCCGCGAAGAAGTGGCCAAAGGTATGGCACACGCCGCTAAGGAAATGACTGATGCTGACCTCGATGCATCATTCCTGTTATTCAGTATGTGGACAGAAGCTATTAAGCATTTTGGCGAAAATGGCAAAGGAAATGTTATTTTCTTGGATGGTTCAACCGATGGAATGAACAAAACAATGAATCAAATGATGGCTATGATGCAACTGGATCAGAAAACAGATAATTCAAAGCCTGGTAAAAATTAAAACAACTTGCTAATATATTGCTACTTGCAATAGTTAATGTGAATACGATGCATTGGATGCAGAATACAAACAAAACACGCAAAGAAAATTTCACTTTGCGTGTTTTGTTTTTTGAATGACTTAAAAACTTATTTCTTATAGTATTTAAGTGCCTCGGGTAAAACCGATTTCATGGCTGCAATTCGTTTATCGTCAGACGGGTGTGTGCTCATAAATTCGAAAGCTGAACCTTTACTATTAGCCGACATGCGCTCCCAGAATGCAATTGCTTCGTTAGGATCATAACCTGCCATGGCCATAAAAATAAGTCCGAGTCTATCAGCCTCATATTCGTGTTTACGCGAATAAGGAAGAATAACACCCACCTGAGCACCTATACCGTAAAGGATATTAATAGTTTGACGCGTTGCAGCGGACTTGTTCGACAATAACATATCAGCAATACCTGATCCAAACTGAGCAGCCATTTGTTGGCTCATACGTTCATTAGCGTGTTTAGCCACGGCATGTGCAATTTCGTGACCCATAACCACAGCATTTCCAGCTTCAGTTTTAGTCATTGGCAAAATTCCTTCGAAAAAAACCACTTTGCCACCAGGCATACAAAATGCATTTACCGATGTATCTCTAACTAAGGCAAATTCCCATTTTAAGTTGGCAATTTCTTTTTCCAATTTATTAGCTACAAGATATTCTTCAACAGCTTTGGAAATATTAACACCCACTTTCTTAATCATTGCTGTTTGAGTTACATTTTTTGACGCAGGTACAGAATCAACAAATTGTTTGTAAGCAGTGGCACTCATCGAAAGTACTTCGGCATCCGAAACGAGTAGTAGTTGTGAACGACCTGTAAGGATCACCTTGGAACACGACACTGCCATAACAGCAATCAATGTCAATAAAATTAGTTTTTTCATATTCAGTTAATAATTGATTATTGAAATATTGATTTAAAAAATTATCTTTGCAAAGATATAAACACATTTCGAAATTCAATGCTCAAAAGCAAATTTTATTCAAAAACGATTTATAAAATTTACCTGATTTATGACAAATACATTCATTAAAAGCTACTGGAAGTCAATTCTTTTTACCTTACTACTTTTTTATTTATCGTTTGCAAAGCCAGCTTCTTTCAAAGATATTAATGTAATGAACCTAACTGATAAATGGGCGCATTATCTTGTGTATGTGGCCTATGGCATGGTAATAATATTCGATTTCATAAAACGCAATACACTACAATACAAAAAAACGCATTTCGTTATATATTGCATTATTTTTCCAATTGTTTTAGGTGGATTAATTGAAATAGTGCAAGAAATGTTTTTCAAACCGCGGTCGGCCGAGTGGATTGATTGGCTATGCGACATATTGGGTATTCTTAGCGCTTGGCTGCTTATGAATTTTGCCGTAAAACACTTTAAATCAGTTGCTAAATTATTATGATTTACGATAACTTTAACTACAAAATTGGCATTACACTTATTAAAGGCATAGGTAATGCGCTGGCTAAAAATCTTATTGCCTATATCGGGTCCGAAGAAGGTATTTTCAAAGAAAGTCAGAAAAATCTAGCTAAAATTCCCGGAATTGGCGAAGTGCTCTCGCGCGAAATAGTAAATGCGGATGTACTAAAGCGTGCCGAACAAGAAGTAGAATTTATTACAAAAAATAAAATTGTACCACTCTATTTCACCGATCGCGATTATCCGTTCCGACTGAAAGAATGTCCCGACTCACCCATAATGCTGTATACACGTGGCAATTGTAGTTTGAACGATGGCAAATTTATTGGATTGGTGGGCACACGTAATGCTACCGAAACAGGTCGTGAGAATTGCCGAAAACTGATTCAAGACATAGCTCAGCAACTACCTAATGCTATAATAGTGAGCGGATTGGCTTACGGTGTGGATATTTGTGCCCACAAAGCAGCAGTGGACTGTGGGCTGCCAACTATTGGTGTGGTGGGTCATGGTCTCGACCGCATTTACCCGGCAGTACACAGACCTACGGCAGTAAAAATGGTCGAAAATGGCATGCTACTTACCGAATACATAAGTGGTACCAACCCCGACCGACAAAATTTTGTGCAGCGTAACCGCATTATTGCCGGCTTGTGCGATGCCACAGTAGTTGTGGAATCGGCATCGAAAGGAGGAGCTCTCATTACAGCCGAACAGGCCAACGATTATAACCGTGATGTATTTGCATTCCCTGGTCGGGTGAACGATGAATGGTCGGCAGGATGTAATGCGCTGATAAAAGCCAACAAAGCTTCGCTAATAGAATCGGCCGATGATATGCTTCGCTTTATGAATTGGGAAAAACAAAACGTTTCGAATCAAATGAATATTCAAACTACTTTGTTTCTGGATTTAACCGACGAAGATCAAGATATAGTAAGTCTGCTTCGTCAATTTTCTGATGGCATACAACTGAATGAATTAGCCATAAAACTCGAAATGCCCATAAGCAAAGTTTCGGCCATGCTACTCGAATTGGAGTTTAAAGGTATACTCAAATGTTTACCAGGCAGTGTTTATAAAATAGTGAAATAATACATTAGGTTTGTAAAGTTATAAGGTTTGTAAAGTTCATAAAGTTATAAAGTATAAGACATTTTAAATCATTATCTTATCTTCACATTATCATATCTACTCATCATCACATCACCATATCACCACATCAAAATAAATGTACACGAAAGAAGAAGCAAAGCAATTAAAAAAAGAATTTTGGGAAGGATTTGGGGTGTATTGCAGTCAGATTCCGGCATTGAAGCGGCGTAAGAGTAAGTTTATGCTTTACAATACCAAAATGAAAGGTGTGGAATTAAAATTCGATACCACGCGAGATGGTGCGTATGTTATTCTCGAAATTAACCATCACGATGCAGTTAAGCGCTTTGAATCATACGAGAAGTTCGAAATGTATAAGACATTGATTGAAAAAAACTTTCCCGAAGGTTTGATTTGGGATTATGCGTACATTCGCGAATGTGGCACCGAAGTTTGCCGTATTTACACCTGCAAAACCGGCATCGACATTCACCGCCGCATACAATGGATGGAATTTTACAAATTTATGTCCGAAGAAATGCTAAAACTCGAAAAAGCATTCCGATTGGTGAAAGAGGCTATTGAGGATTAACAATTCATGTAATTTCAAAATAGAATCCGTGTAATTTCAAAGTTGAAGTCATGTAATTTCAAAGTTGTTGTTTGGATATTTCAAAATATGTTGTATGTTTTCAGCTCAATAACAATGAATTATGGTAGTAGATAGATGTTTGAAAGTTGGAATTTGTGCAATGATGGATAAGTATCCAATAATAGCACTTACAGGGCCTCGTCAATCAGGAAAAACAACCTTGTTAAAAACGCTTTTTCCGTTCGATATTCAGGAATTAAGAGATGCAAATTTGCTCAACGATAATTATCTCGAAAACATAATCAGAGGATTTTATCCAGCCTTATACGATAGAAATATTCCAACGCGAACATTTTATTCTAATTATATGCAAACCTATATTCAACGGGATGTAAGTGAATTGGTTGCGATAAAAGATATACGGCTTTTTCAAAACTTCCTGGCACTTTGTGCAACCAGAGCTGGGCAATTACTTAATTTAAACTCGCTAGCCAACGAGTGTGGAATTTCGCAGCCAACAGCAAAATCGTGGCTTTCGGCTTTGGAAAATAGCTTTATTTTGTTCACGCTTCATCCTTATTATGAAAATTTCAGTAAGCGCATTGTGAAAAGCCCGAAACTCTATTTTTACGATACTGGTTTGCTCTGTTATTTGTTGAAGATAAATAATGCTGATCAATTGCTAACGCATCCAATTAAGGGGAGTTTATTCGAAAACATGATGATTGCTGAATATGTAAAAAGGATGCATCATGTTGATAATGTTCAGGATGTGTGGTTTTGGCGAGATTCTGCTGGTCACGAAGTTGATTTTTTGATACAGCATGGTATGTCATTGCATATTGTTGAATTCAAATCAACGCAAACAATAATGTCAGAAGCATTCAAAGGTTTAACTTATTTTGAAAACTTAGCCAAAGGTGTGTCATTAACAAAATCGCTGGTTTACGCTGGATCAGATTCGCAGCAGCGAGCAGTTGCTAATGTAGTTCCTTGGAAATTTTTTGCTCAGACCATTTAAGAAAAATTCATCTTAAATGGTCTGGATTAAATGTCAGTATGTCAGACTTGTATCGCTTTTGTAAATTGCCAATTTCACTTTCTCACCCATTACAAGCGGCAAGTTATAATTCACATGTCCGGCAGGGAAGTTAAAGCAAACCGGGAAATGGTATTCTTTAACGGCTTCTGCAATAATTTCGGCAATACTCATTTTCATCAGCGGGTCTTCATCGCAATAGCTAAACTGTCCAACAACAAGACCTGAAATTTTAGCTAAAGCACCACTCAGACGGAGGTTTTGCATCATGCGGTCGATGTGGTAAGGTTTTTCGGCAATTTCCTCGATAAAAAGAGTATTCCCATCGTATGGTAAATCAAACGGTGTTCCTATCATTCCGGCAAGCACCGACAAATTTCCACCAATGAGTTTCCCTTGTGCACTACCAAATCGGTTTAGTTCGTGTGCAGGTATTTTGTAGTGAGGTAAAGTGCCAAATAGAATAGTTTTCAACCCTTGCACCAACTCACTCGTTACAGGCAATTCAGTCAAATGTTTAGCCATTATGCCATGTATCGATGCTATTCCTAAATTAGAAACAGCATTGTGCAAAATAGTAATATCGCTAAAGCCAATAAGCCATTTCGGGTTAGCTTTAAATTTTGTAAAATCCAGTTTGTCAATAATTTGGGCTACGCCATAACCACCACGGCTGCAAAGAATCGCCTTTACTTCCGTGTCGTCCAACGCTGACTGCAAATCTGCTATCCGTTGTTTCGTAGTGCCAGCAAACCGACCATACTCCGCCCTTGCAAATTCACCTTCGGTAACTTGTAAACCCCAACTAGTAAGTGCCTTTATTGCCCCATCAATGTAAATTGGGTCGATAGCACCCGAAGGCGAAACAATACGGATTTGGTTGTTGGGGAGTAGAAATGGAGGAGTCATACGGATTTTGTTTTGTGAGTTATGATGCAAAAGTAGTAAAAAAGGCTGACTTTCAAATATACGCTTTTATTCGTATTTCAAATAAGATTTCGAATAACATACTTTGCATTTGTTACTTAATTGGCAATGAAAATGATAGAATACTTCCGACAGATAAAACTCCACCATAAGCAAGTAGCTCAACTAGAGGAATTAATCATTGAGCTTAGAGCAAAGCAAAAGGTTTTGAACGAGCAGGATAAAATTATGAGAAATTCAGCCAACAATCAGAAAACACGGCTAAATTCTATCTGTCATAATATAATTGAAACAATAGAAAGCTATTTTAAATAAGTTGTATCATGTTTTAAATGGTTTTTTTATTTCTATTGAACATTTTATAAAAAAATGTGTTTTACGAAAAATGCAATTTAAACATAACCCTCTGATTCATTGTGTAGATGACAAAATTATATCCCGTTTTGATGCTTTTATTTCTTCCATTTTACGTTCAGTCGCAAAATGCAACGGCCATTATCGATAAACTGAAAGCAGAATTACAAACCAATCCTGATAAAAAAAGAACGGCAGTTATTTATTCCGATTTAACATGGTATTATTCCACCGTTTCTATCGATTCGGCTTTGGTAAATGGGCAAAAAGCAATTCAGGCATCGCAGGCTTTGGGCGATTCAACGCTTATAGCACAGGTATTTAGCGATGTGGGCGCAGTGTATTTTCGCAAAGGAGATTTCGAAAATTCGAAACTCAATTACCTGAAAGCCTACAACATTCGCAAAGCCCGAAACGACCACAAAGGATTGGCTAAAATAATCAACAATTTGGGTAATATCTACGAAAAAACTCAGCAATACAAGCCGGCAATGGCTTCGTTTTTAGAGGCTTTGCAGTATTTTGAAAGTATTAATGACCAGAAAAACATTCATATTACAAAAGGGAATATTGGACTTATATTGCTGAAAATTAAGAACTACGACAAGGCATTTTCGTACATCAGCGAAGTGGTAAATTATCAGCAAATCAATAATTCAACGGAGGAATTGTGCGTTTCGTGTCTCAACCTTGGCAATGTTTACCTCCAATTGAAGGACACAAGCAATGCGCTAAAAATGTACGAAAAAAGCATACAAGCTTGTACTACTGTTGGTAACAAAAAAGGCTTGGCAAGTGGCTACAACAACATTGCAGCCATAAAAACGGAGCAAAAAAAGTCGAAAGATGCGCTGGCACTTTATGCCAAATCAGCAAAGGCGCGTCAGGAATTGAATTCTGACTTGGACAAGGCAAATTTCGACCTGAATCTGGCTAAAGAATACATTGCTAAAAAGGATTACATAACAGCTAAAAAACTTTTACTTGCCGTCGAAAATGTATTTGATAAAACAAAACGCAACAGCAACTTAATCACTAATTACAAATCGCTTATCGATGTATATTCGCATTTGAATGAACCGGATAGCGTGAATGCGTACGTAAATAAACTGATGTCACTTAATGTGGTTCTGCTCGAAAATACGGTAATAAAACAAACGGCTGAACTCGAAACAAAATACCAAACGGCAAAAAAAGAGAAACTTTTATTGCAAAAGGAAAATGAGGCGAAAGAACAGCGGACTTTGTTACTTCGAATATCTGCTTTAGCATTTTTAATTGCTTTGCTCGGCCTGATATTTTATCGCCAACAACACACAAAACGCAAGCAAGAGGCGCGCGAATTTGCACTGCGGACTGAAATTGCCGAAATTGAAACTCAAAATATGCTTCAGGAGCAACGAATTAGTATTTCGTGCGATTTGCACGATAACATTGGTTCTCACCTCACTTTTATCATTTCATCCATCAATAACCTGATGTTTAAATATAAAAATCAGAACGATGCTCTTGTCGAACAATTGCGTAAAATTGAAGCTTTTGCTGCCGAAACCATTGCAGAGTTGCGCGATACAATTTGGGCTATGGATGTGGTTAATTTTCAGTTCGACGATTTGAAAAACCGCTTGATTGGTTTTATTGAGAAACAAAAATCGGTCAATCCCGATTTTAAAATTGAGTTCGAAGTGGATGAAAGTAAGAGTTTGCCACTGCTCAATTCGTTTGCAGGCATTACAATTTATCGCATAATTCAGGAGTTTACAAACAATACGCTGAAACATGCAAATGCGTCAAAAATTATTATTTCGATAAATCAGGGAAATGACCTTTTGCATATCAAACTCAATGACAACGGAAAAGGATTCGATATGGAAACTTGCAGTCGGGGTCACGGACTTTATAATATGGAAAAGCGTTGTCAAGAATTGAATGGGGAAATTGAAATGCAGTCGGAACCCGGAAAAGGAACAGCTGTAAATTTAACGTTTAAAACTGATTTTTTAAAATAATCATGATAAAAGTAGCTTTAGTAGACGATAATAGTTTTTTGCGGCATACCATTTTAGAAAAACTGCAATTTTTCGACGATATCAGTTGTAAATTTGTGGCTGAAAACGGAAAGGATTTATTAGCAAAAATTGTTGAGAATACTACCGTTGAGCTTATTTTGATGGACATTGAAATGCCGCAAATGAACGGCATAGATGCCACGGCCGAAATAAAACGCCTCTATCCGCATGTGAAAGTAATTATGCTCACCGTTTTCGATAACGATGAGAATATTTTCAGAGCCATTAAGGCTGGTGCTGATGGCTATTTGCTGAAAGACATTACACCCGACGAACTTTACAAAGCCATAATCGACACCATGAATGGCGGTGCCTCTATGACACCTTCCATTGCCCTAAAAACACTGCGCATGTTCCGCCAACCACTTGATTTTGAAATAGAAACGGAAAATTTAGATTTGAAACTTACAGAGCGCGAAATCAATGTACTCGAACAACTTGCCACCGGTATTAAATACGACCATATAGCAGCCAATTTGTTTGTTTCTACAGGCACTATCCGCAAGCATGTCGAAAATATTTACTTTAAACTACAGGTACATAATAAGTTGGAGGCAATACAGAAAGCGAAAAACAACAAACTAATTTAGACTATAATATACGACATTTTTCGTATTGCCATAAAATTTCGAAACAACTATTTTTGCAATTAAAAAAAGTTTTTTGCAAATTTATATCAGTCGTTTATTTAAATTAGTTGGCATTATGATTAAAAAATTACTTCCATTTTTGTTTATACCAATAGGTATTTTATCGGCTCAGGTTACCATTAAAAGTGTAAAATCGTTTGCAGTTGGAACTGACATTAGCGAGTCCGTAACTATGTGTGCAACACCCGATTTGTTGTTTTTTGGTTCGAACAACAACAGTACTTCCGAAGGACTTGAACCCTGGGTAAGCGATGGTTCTACTACAGGAACACGTATGCTCAAAAACATAAACGATAGTTACAGACACAGTAATCCCAAATGGTTCAAACAGGCCTTGGGCAAAGTACTCTTTGTGGCCGATGTATTTGGTGCAACTACTACCAGAACCAAATTATTTATAACTGATGGAACCGATGCAGGAACTGTTGCACTGTGTGATTTATCTTACAATTTTCCGGCTTCTGTAAGTGTAAGCACTTCTATTTTTTATGGAAAGGAAATGAATGGCAAGTATTATTTCAGTGCCGAAACCGATGCCGAAGAAGCTGAACTCTGGGTTACTGATGGAACTCCTGCCGGCACTAAAATGCTGAAAGATATTTATGCTACAACGAATTTTGCAAGTTTCCCCAAAAACTTTGAAGTGCTTGAAAATAAGTTATACTTTACAGCAAAAAATGATGTATATGGCGACGAATTGTGGGTTAGCGATGGCACCGAAGCGGGGACTATGCTTGTGAAAGATATTTATCCGGGCAACAAAGGTTATGTTACAGGTCAGCTTATTGCTTACAAAGGAAAACTCTATTTTGCCGCAGCCGACAAAGATGCCAACAAGGGTATTGAGTTGTGGGTTAGTGATGGTACTGCTGCCGGAACTGTTCTGTTGAAGGATATTAATCCGGATTACAGAGATGCCAGTCCAAAAGAATTTTATATTTTCGATGATAAACTTTATTTTACAGCTACTAATTATCTCTCTGGTGCAGAGCTTTATGTAACAGATGGAACAGCTAACGGAACTGTACTAGTTCAGGATATAAATCAGGGAACTTCTTCGAGCAATCCGTCATCGTTTGTAACGGTTGGCAATTCGCTTATTTTTGTAGCCAAAGATGCCGCATCAGGCAGCGAATTACGTAAGTTAACAGCTGGTTCGCAAACAGTTGAATTAGTAAAGGACATTAACTCCGGCACTCTGGATGGCGTTCACAAAACATTTTATGCCGACTCAAGGTACGTACATTTGGGTAGAGCCGTTATTGGTAATAACCTCATTTTTACGGCTGTAGATAATGCAAACGGTTATTATCAGGTATGGATATCAGATGGAACGGCAGCAGGCACTAAAAAATTAACTTACAACAATGTGCCTGGGTCTTTTGTAGTTGGGTTTACTGTTTTCAAAAACGAAGCGTACTTCTTTGGTAATTATTACACCAAATACGAATTGTATAAAGTTTCGGGAATTGTTTCAGGAATTGACGATAAAAAGTTGGAGCAAAACAAGTATCGGATATATCAGCAAAACCAAAATCTGATTATCGAAAACGTGGAACCTGCTTCAAAAGTTACAATTTATTCAGTAACTGGTCAGGTAGTAGCCGAAAAAATACAATTAGCGAGAAATATTTTGGTTCAATTTCCGGGATTAAACACTGGAATGTATGTAGTTAAAATACAATACAATAACAACAAATCAACACAAATAATAAGTATTAGATAAAACGCTAAAAATTGTTTGTTTACGAACGAAGGCAGAATCCGATAATCGCGATTCTGCCTTCATTTTTTTTAAGCTCTATTTTTTCCTTCCGCTTTTCTTAAGCGCCTGATCGAGCAAATACAAGATTTGACCGTTGGTGCTGCGAAATTCATCGGCAGCCCATTTTTCAATTGCATTCATTGTATCGGAGTCGATACGCAATACAAAGCTTTTATTTTTTATTTCTTTTGCCAAAATAAAACTAGTAACTGGTAAATGATAAAATTGTAAATGTATTTACTGGTGTAATGTTCCTGCATTTACAATGGGTTGAGCTCCTTCTTCGCTACAAAGCACCACCATTAGGTTACTTACCATGGCTGCTTTTTTGTCGTCGTCCAAATCAACCACTTTTTCGTCGGCCAGTTTTTTCAAAGCCATTTTCACCATACCAACAGCCCCTTCTACTATTTTTTCGCGGGCGGCAATGATAGCATCAGCTTGCTGACGACGAAGCATAACAGCAGCAATTTCGGGCGCATACGCTAAATAGTTGATGCGCGCTTCCACCACTTCGATTCCTGAAATGGTAAGGCGTTCGTTGATTTGTGTTTCGAGGATGTCGTTCACCTCTTCGCCACCCGAGCGCAAAGTCAGCTCGCTTTCGGCATCTGTACCGGTGTGGTCGTATGCATACAATCCTGCCACATGGCGTAAGGCTGAATCGGACTGTATTTTTACAAAATGTTCGTAAGCTTTCATTTTCTGACCCACATTATCGAAAGTAGCCGAGTTGGGAGTTGTTACTGTCATCGACTCATTATCCACATCGAACGATGCTTTGTAAGTGTCGGCTACACGCCAAACAACCACCAAACCAATCATTATCGGATTTCCTTTTTTGTCGTTTACCTTTATAGGTTCCGCATCGAGGTTACGGGCACGCAGGGTGAGTTTTTTCTTGGTATAAAATGGATTTACCCAAAAATAGCCAATGTCTTTTACTGTTCCTTCGTACTCGCCAAAGAAAATCATTACACGGGCCTCGTTGGGTTCAATTTGCATAAAACCGCCCCACATAATGCTGTTGGCGATCAATAAAACTACATCGCCAATAATTAAAGTTACAATGAGTGCTGTCGATAACTCAGCAGTTACTGTCCAGATAAAAAGCACCACTATTCCAATCAAAAAGAGTAAATTGAAAAGCAGCATTGGTATGCCCGAAAGCTTTACTCCACTAAAATTTTCTTCTTTTGTTTTCATTTTTTTCTAAATTTATAATGATATTATTTTGATATCACAAAGATTCAGAAAAATTTTCCGAATAACCAAATTATTAGTGAGGTTTTTTTGATTGTTTTTTTTAAATTATTCAATTCTACTCAACCAGGATAAATTATTAAACCACATAATTGACGCAAAAGTAATTTTTCAATATTGAAAACTATTCCTTTGGTCGACTTTTGTGTTTTATTCTGCCAATTCTTTGAGTTTTTTATTCATTGCTTCAAAACCATTTATTGTATTGATGTCGAGCATTTTCTTGAACAGAGGAACCAGAATCCCTTTAAAACTTTCGCTCTGAATAAACGTGGTTGTTCCGTTTCCGTTGTCAATCAATTCAAATTTATGTTGCCCGTCAAACAGTCCTGGAATAATTAAATGCCCAAGCCAACTTAATTCTTTATTAACGTCATAACTTAGAATTCGGGGTTTAAAAGTCATGCCTGATGCTTCGGGTGGCTCTATTCTGGCTGTGATTTTGTTGCCAACTTTCACCTCTCCATTTATTGATTTTATAAAAGGATTCCAATTCGGATAATTGTCGAAGTTTGTAAGAATTGACCAAACTTTTTCTGGTGTTGCATGAATTAAAATTTCTGTTTTGATTTCTTTTGCCATTGCCGTAGTGTTTTAAAATAATTGTTATTAATACCTCTTTTTTTGTTTTTTAAATTACGCTACAAAGGTCTATCAAAATAATTATTTTGCTCTTGACAAAAATCAAGAAATCACAACAGTTGTTTTTTTCTGATTCTACTAAATGTTTCAGGAGTCATTCCAAGCATAGAAGCAATGTATTGCAATGGAACTTGATTAAAAAGTTCTTTATTGTTTTCAAAAAAGAGCTTATATCTTTCTTCGGCGGTCATAGCTAAATGACTAAAAATACGGTCTTCTAAAATAGTAAAACAACGCACAAGAAATAGTTTCTCAAGTTCGCTCCACTTAGGAACTAAATTTCCAATTTTTTTATAGTCTTCTTTTGATATGGAGTAAACTTCGGTGTCAACCAATGCCTGAATTGTCCAACGTGAAGGTGTCTCAAAAATGAAACTCGATAAATCCGTTGAAAAATAACCTTTTGTCGAAATCCATTGCGTTACTTCTTTATCTTCTATCGGTACAAACATTCTCAACAGTCCTGATTGCACAAAACTTAAACTATTACAGTATCTTCCCGATTTTAATAAAAATTCGCCTCGTTTTAGTGTCGAAGTTTTAAACAAGGAAACCATAGTTTTCAAGTCGTCAATTGCAACTATTCCAAAGTATGATTTTATGTATTGTTCAAGTTCTGTCATGATTTTTATTTGTAATTTTATAGCTCCCGCAAAGCGGCATTTTAATATGCAAAACTGGTGCTTTGCTTCTACCGCGACATAGGCAAGAGCCAATACCGAGCTCAACAGCCTGTTCAGCATGGGTCGTTGTTTTTTCTTTTCTCACCTTCATTTTTAGTCATTGTAAAAACTAGAATACCTTGTCTACAGGTGACCGCAGTTGCATTTAAATAATGTTTGAACGTCATTGTAAGTTTTTAATTTATTTGTCTTTTTCAGAAAGCCCGATTGCTTTTTTGAGATTATAATTTTCTTGTTGTAAATGTCAATTTGACCCACTGAATTGTCTTCAAAATAGCTTATAAAGTATTTTCCGTCTTGAACGTAAATGTTTTCAAATTGTTTGTCTTCTACACTTTCTTCACTCAAAATTGTTTTTCCAGTTTTAAGGTCAAAAATTGAAATTCCTGTAATGTCACTGTCCCAAACTGAAAATAGATATTTCTTGTCTGCGGAAATTGAGAATGACCCTCCTATCAGCACAATTAATTTTCCTGTTTTGTCAACGAGTAATGTTTCTCCTTGATAGTCACCAAACTTTGAAATTATAAAGTAGTTGTCCAATAGCTGTTTTGTCTTATCCAAAGTAAAATATTATCCCTAATTTGCCATCTATCTACATTGTAAATAATTAATATTCAACTCAACTTTTGATAATGTTGTTTTGATAATATTACTTTGTTCCGGGAACGAACATAATCG
>Ga0247844_1001314_pt1 | contig 46752 bp, 34 predicted proteins | sample LaCtaG_FD_192421 | JGI IMG/M metagenome (GOLD analysis project Ga0247844, IMG submission 192421) | Freshwater microbial communities from meromictic Lake La Cruz, Castile-La Mancha, Spain - LaCruzMarch201714.5m_1 | ecosystem: Environmental > Aquatic > Freshwater > Lake | place: Spain: Castile-La... | reverse complement strand
AGTTCTGTATAAGACTCTTTGATATAGTTAATTATCTTCATATAAAAATAGAATTTGCACGGGCAGAGAGACTCGAACTCCCGACACCTGGTTTTGGAGACCAGTGCTCTACCAACTGAGCTACGCCCGTAATTAAGTCGTCCTCCGTTTCCGAAGAACGACTTTTAATTTATAATTCACCTATTTCCGATTAAGAATTAGGAGATGTTTTTAGTCTAACAATTCAGTAATTTGACCTGAACCTACTGTACGACCACCTTCACGAACTGCGAAACGTAAACCTACGCTACAAGCTACTGGGTAAATCAAAGTAACAGTTAATTCTAAGTTGTCACCTGGCATAACCATCTCAGTTCCTTCTGGAAGAGTGATTTCACCTGTAACGTCCAAAGTACGAATATAGAATTGAGGACGGTAACGGTTGTGGAATGGAGTATGACGACCACCTTCTTCTTTTTTCAAGATATAAGCAGCAGCTTTGAAAGTAGTGTGAGGTGTAACTTTTCCCGGGTGGGTAATAACCATACCACGTTTGATACTTTCTTTGTCGATACCACGAAGCAATAAACCTACGTTATCACCAGCTTGACCGTCATCCAAAATCTTACGGAACATTTCAACACCAGTTACTACTGATTTCAATGCGCCTTGGCCTAAACCAATGATTTGAACTTCTTCACCTGTTTTGATTTTACCAGTTTCGATACGACCAGTTGCAACAGTACCACGACCAGTGATCGAGAATACATCTTCAACAGGCATCAAGAAAGGTTTGTCAACTGCACGTTCTGGCAACAAAATCCATGTATCAACAGCATCCATCAATTCCATAATTTTATCTTCCCATTCAGGAACGCCATTCAAGCCACCAAGAGCTGAACCACGAATTACTGGAGTATTGTCACCGTCGAAATCATAGAATGTAAGCAATTCACGCATTTCCATTTCTACCAATTCCAACATTTCTTCGTCATCCACTTGATCACATTTGTTCATGAAGATAACCAAACGAGGAACGTTTACCTGACGAGCCAAAAGGATGTGCTCACGAGTTTGTGGCATAGGACCATCAGTTGCAGCAACTACAATGATAGCACCGTCCATTTGAGCAGCACCCGTTACCATGTTCTTTACGTAATCCGCGTGACCTGGACAGTCAACGTGCGCATAGTGACGCAAAGCAGTTTGGTATTCAACGTGGGCAGTATTAATTGTAATACCACGTTCTTTTTCTTCTGGTGCATTATCGATAGAATCGAAAGAACGCATTTCAGAAAGTCCTTTTTTTGCAAGTACCATGGTAATTGCAGCGGTCAAGGTTGTTTTGCCGTGGTCAACGTGTCCAATAGTACCAACGTTTACGTGGGGTTTTGACCTGTCAAATTTTTCTTTAGCCATAACTCAAAGATTATTTAATTGTTAATTTATATGTTTTATAAAAGCTTTACAAAGTTGAGCTGTTGATGAGAATTGAACTCGCGACCTCTTCCTTACCAAGGAAGTGCTCTACCACTGAGCTACAACAGCATTAATTGAAACGATACTTTGTGATTCACCTAATAAAAGGCACACACAACATTTCGTTTCTTTACAAATAACGCTTATTGGTCTTGCATTTCTGCTTTTCCTAATAGATTGCTCTTTTCGGAGGACTTACGCAACGTTATTTTTGAGCGAAAGACGGGACTCAAACCCGCGACCCTCAGCTTGGAAGGCTAATGCTCTATCAACTGAGCTACTTTCGCAATTTAGTTGACAGTTATTAGTTGATAGTTGACAGCGAACTGTCAATTGTCAACTTTAAACTGTTAACTGTGTTTGTGGGCAGTGAAGGATTCGAACCTCCGAAGTCGAAAGACAGCTGAGTTACAGTCAGCCCCAGTTGGCCACTTTGGTAACTGCCCCAAAAAATAATTAATAATTAACAATGGATAATTAATAATTTCAGCTATAAACCGAAAAATTACAACTCAAAACCACCGTTTTTAATTATTAATTCTTAATTATTCATTACTTTGAGCCTCTTGTCGGATTCGAACCAACGACCCCGAGATTACAAATCACGTGCTCTGGCCAACTGAGCTAAAGAGGCAATGTGCTATATGATAGCGCTTTTAGGGATTAAAAAGCCGTTTAAATACTGCTATTCAAACGGCTTGCAAATGTACGGAAATATTTTGGACTACAAAACATTTACCGCATTATTTTATTTATTACTGCTTTTTTCTTTGTATTTACGTATCTGTTTCTCTAAGGCATCGATAGTTAGGTCAATTGCCTCTTCAAAAGAATCACAAGTTTTGGATGCGAAAAAATCTACATTAGGTATGGAAATCTTCATTTCGGCCTCTTTATTGGTTGCCGACTCTGGTTTTACTACTTTTAAATAGACATCTACGTTTAGTATTTCATCAAAAAACTTTTCTAGCCTCAACGTCTTCTTGTTAATGTAAGTCTCCAGACTGGCAGTTGCATCAAAATTGATGGATTGAATCCTTAGTTTCATAATTTCCTCCTTTTTTTATTTTGCTCTGGGATGAGCGTGATTATATATATTGTATAGTTCATCAAAACTCGTGTGCGTGTACACTTGAGTTGAGGCCAGACTACTGTGACCAAGCAATTGTTTAACGGCATTTATGTCAGCACCTCCATTTAGCATGCTGGTGGCAAAGGTATGACGAAGTACGTGTGGGCTTCTTTTGTGCAGACTACTTACCTGAGACATATTATTGTGTACCAAATTATACAGCATCTTTGGATACGTTTTCTTTCCATTTACTAGCACAAACAAATTAGAAACAATACATTCCACCGATTTATTTCTAGTAATAATATAGCGGTCTATATCAGTGCATAATGCTTTACTTATAGGAATGATACGTTGTTTGTTTCGCTTACCGGTAACGCGTATATTTCCTTCAATTAAATCAACATCGCCATCCATCATGTTCATTAGCTCTGCTAGACGAATTCCGGTTTGATAAAAAACGGATAATATCAATTGATTTCGTTCCGGCTCAAACCCTTCAGGCACGAATTCATTTTCTAGTATTGAAGCCATCTCGCTGTCTTTGAAAAACGCAGGGATGGGCTTTTTTGTTTTAGGAAGTACAATTTTTAACGTTGGGTTCTGAGTTGTCAGTCCACGTTTCAGCAAAAAACGCCACAATGACTTCAACGTAGATATTTTACGTGACAATGTCCGTGCAGATATTTCGCTGGTCATTAGGGAAAGTACCCATTGCTGTATTTGTTGGGGTTTGACTTCAGAAGGCGAAAATTGTCCAGGTAATATATTCAGGAAACCGCAAAACTGAAGTAGGTCGATATGATATGACAAAACAGTATGAGAAGAATAATTCTTCTCATACTGTAAATATTGCAGAAATTCGTTTATCATAACCATAGAATCAAATCTGCAACGAAAATAGACTAAATAAATCAGGAAAACAAGTTTTCCGATGGTTTATTTCTATTCTTCGCGAAGATTTTTCTTTTCAATGTAAATCGCGTGCATCTTGTCATCACGTTTTACAATAGAAGGCTTGTCAAAGCATTGACGGCGACGAAGTTCCTTCACCACACCTGTTTTTTCAAATTTACGTTTGAATTTTTTTAATGCTCTCTCAATGTTTTCGCCTTCTTTTACTGGGACTACGATCATAATTACTAATTATTTTAATGTATTAATTCTGTTTTTTATTTTGGACTGCAAAGATAGATAATCATTTTGGATTATCCAATATTTATTTTCGTTTTCTTGTGAAAGCAGATTCAATTTTGTCAATTAATTCAAAGATGTCCCAAAAGTCAGGAAGCGAATAGGTTTGGCAAGGAGGAGACTGCCATTTTTTTGGTATTATCAATTAATTTATTGAATTGAAATCAAAATTATCTTGCATAAGCTTGTATCTTATCAATTAATCCTTTTTCATACGCTTCTTTTACATATTTCCACTCCCCAAGTCGATTAAAATACAAGCTGGCATAATTCCTTTGTATCAATGTTCCGTTAAACAAATAATGTTTAATACGCTCAAATCCGTCAGAATTGGTTACTAGGCCCAATGCATAATCTACATATCTGGTAACCGCCAGGCTTGATTCTTGTGTGAGTTTGCTCATTATAAAATCAATATCCTGGGCTGTTCCAATTTCAGCTTTTTCAATTAATGCTTTCAACAGTCCCTTAAAACAATTGTTTGACATTTTAATCGCTTTTTAGACAAAGTATAGATACAATGCTAATATTTATTTTGTAGCTAACAAATTCAGTTGTTTAGTGATACCTATTTCTTTGCAAATTCATTTATAATTTTTACAATTGCACTCCAATCAGACTTTCAGTAGTTTCATCAATTCCGTCATTCCCTCCGAAGCTCCTTTCTGAATAACCGTGACTGACTTCGGTATATTGGGCATTTGATTTGGGTCAATCAGGTAAATTGGCACATTATTTCTGACATTTTGCATCAAACCGGCAGCAGGATACACCTGCAATGAAGTGCCAATGACCACAAAAATATCGGCCTGCTCCACCATCAATACAGCGCGCTCAATTTCGGGAACTGCCTCACCAAACCAAACAATGTGCGGACGGAGCTGAAACCCTTTCGGACACAACTCACTTAAAACAATATCAGGTTTTGCCGCATCCAACTCAAATATTTCCTGACCAGGGCCTGTAGATCTTGCTTTCAATAATTCTCCGTGCAAGTGCAGCACCTTTGTGCTGCCGGCTTGTTCGTGCAAGTTGTCGATATTTTGGGTAATAATTTGCACATCAAACTTCTTCTCCAATTCTGCCACTGCAATGTGTCCAGCGTTGGGTTTACAGGTCAGCAATTGCCGGCGCCGTTGGTTATAAAATTCCAATACCAATGTCGGATTGGCTTGCCAGCCCCTAGGAGTCGCCACATCTTCAATGCGGTGCTTTTCCCACAGTCCACCTGCATCTCTAAAAGTGCTGATGCCACTTTCGGCACTCATGCCGGCACCTGTCAGAATTACTATTTTTTTCATTGCTTGGAAGGTGGTTTGAAGTTTATGTTTGGCAAAGGTATTGATTAAAATTGAAATGAAGGGCATATTTCCATTTCAATCACTGTCAGTACCTGCCGTAAAGCGTCAATGAGATACTTACTTGGAGTAAACTATCATTTGAAATCTATTCAATATTGCTAAATCACAAATTCCTTTTTAAACGCTCTATCAAACTCAATCACATTTTGTTCGGTATAAAATGGCATTCCCCAGATGTGATAATCACCCACGTGTGTTGAAAAATTGATGATGGATTCATCTTTTAGACGCAACATGAAGTTTTGTTTCCAACTATCATTAGCCACTAAATGACCACCTTTTGGTTCGATAAAGATTTGTATATTATCGTATCGGTCGTTTTCGTCTTTCTTCTGCATAAAGAGCAGAAAATCGGGTTCAAAAGCCTTATCACTGTCGAAATCATATATTTTTATCTCTCGTTCGTTACGTACAAGGTATATTTCTTTATATTTGGTTTTGAGTTTTGGATATAGTCCTTCAATGTATTTAACCAGGTATTTTTCTTCCGATGTTCCGTAACAATCATCAAAAGCATACCAATCTTGATTGGACAAATCTGCCGCTAAATCTAGGTTGGTTGTTTCCTTCATGGACTTCCCAAATTCTTTATCTTCCGAACCATCCAACGATACTTTGAGGACCTTGTCTTTTATTTTTTCTCGCAAACTTTTGGCAATAAATTGCTTAGTTCCTTTTATCCCCACACCCGCCTTGCTTAACATGGGTTCTATTTGACGAAGAACTTCGGTGGCAATACCCAATTTGTTTAACTGTGACAATTCCGAAATCACTTCTTCGCGTCCCGAAACAGTTATAAATAGATTGGCTAAATACTTTTCTGATGCAATAAAATCTTTGATGGAAGTCAATGTCGGAAATATCTCTTTTAGCGTTGAGAACTTATAGGTTTCCAGCCGATTGATGGCAGCACGAATGATGTGATTTCCCAAATCTGCCATCCTGAAATTGATGGTTTTCAAGGCATCGTTATCCAAAGAATTTTGTAATTTCTCGAACACCAAACTCGACTTCATTTCTCCACTTTTGATACGTACTTTGAAGGAATTATTCAGAATGTTTTGCCCAAACGAAGTTACATTCTCATCAAGCAGTCTGGTTTCTTGTTCGTTCACAAACACATATCCGTTTTTGTATAAATCGGTGAGTTTAAAACTCTCCTTTATTGTATGGTTTATTTCTTTCGACTTCTTAGCAATAATGCCCGTAACCTCCATGGCCGATTTTAGCTCCGAAACATAACGCGGATTGTGCGAACTGTGATAATGCAATTTCTCAACCGCACGCAGACGGTTGGTAATGTCATCGTCGTACTTGCGCTGTCCTGTTGGTTTGTCGTTTTCGGGTGCTGCAAAAGGCATATAACGTGCACCACGACCAATCAACTGTGCTTCTTGCATGGTGGTTTTTCCCGGAATACCATCCTTAGCATCACGTGTTTCGTACAGTCGTACTATGTCGTAAAGGTTCAGCACATCCCAACCTTCGTTGAGCATATCCACGGCAAATACTGCCCGAAACTCATTGTCCTTGGCTTCCAGTGAATTCAGTTTCAATTGCTTTTCTGGAGTTATGGTATTGCCATCCACCAGCAACAAATTTTCTTCCTTAAAATCTTCTTTTAATTCCAACAGCAAGTTATCCGAATCAACCTTGTGCTCTTCAAAAAACTTGAATGATTCACGAATATCACCCGTTGCATCGTGCCGTATCTTATCCAAATCAGTTGGAGCAAGCTTCTTGACCGTGTCTATAAACAATTCGAAAAATGCTTTGTTTTCTTTTATTGTTTTCGACTTCAACATGATTACCGGCTTGATATCCTGACCGATGGCTGATAATAATTTACGTTTATATTGACTCAAAACTACTGTTTGAATGGCACGGTCGATGGGTGAAAGGTCGCTCTGCACCACTTCAATATCTTTGGAATAACCATCTTCACGAAACTTTTTGAGCGGATAATCAAAAATTACTTTGTTGTGGTATTTCTCTGCAATATTCCCATCTGCAAGGTCGGCAGTGGCAGTAAATTCAAGTAAAATGTTCGGCGATGATGTTCCATTATCCGAATTGAAAATCCGCATCACGGTTGTTTCCCAATCGTCTGAATATTCATCTTGATAATCCATAGTAGTTTGACTTGCATTCTTTCCTTTTTTGGTGGCTGTATTGATATGGTGCGCTTCGTCCGAAATCAATACTATTTTATGCTGCGCAAAATCATCATAAGTTATGGAGTTCTCTTTGGGATTATTGAGAGACGAATGCAAACCTTGTGTACTAGTCAGACAAAGATTGATACAACCATCATCAACCCCTTGAAAATTATCAACCATTTTTATCTCAATGCGTTTTTCGCCAATGGAAATAGACGGTGCAAAAAGATATTTGGGCGAAGCCTGATTCAAAAAGTTATCTTTTGTTTTCTCAATAATATTGTTACTCGGTACAAAGAACAAAAAGTTTCGGTAACCTTTTTCGAATAGATACAGCATAGCACCAGCCATAATCAAGGTTTTACCGCTACCGGTAGCCATGTGAAACAGCAATTGCGGTTGGCGGTTCTTACCCGCAAAATCATTTCCCCAATAGGTAATAAAATACTTGAAACATTCCTCCTGATACGGACGCAACTTCATGGCCGGATTGAGCGACTGCAAAAAGTAGTTGGGCAGTTCTGTATTTTCAATCGTCCGTTTTCCAAATTCTTCTTTCAGTAAGTCCTGCAAGTTCTTTTTCGCCACTTGTGGCACTTCTGTATTACGCTTTGCCATAGAATTGTGCATTCAGTCGTTTATCATCTTCGGAAATTACGAATTCTTGGTTATCTATTTCGGAATAAGGAATATAAAGTAGGTTCTTGTCCAAAGCTTCGAGCAGAAACTTTTGCGTGTCTTCAACAGATAATGCAGCGAAATCTTCCGCATTCTCGTCTATCTGTTTTGGATTCACTTTCCAACTCAAAAAACCTGTTTCCTGCATTTGTTCCCAAATACGGCCAAGTTCATCTTTGTTTTCGCTTGCTAATATTCTTTCTGCCAATTCCTGATTGGCTTTGGCTAACTCGCAATAAACAAACGAACCTCCACCTTTCCAGTTTAGGGCTTTGGAGATACCTGTTTGGTCAGAATCAATCTTTTCAAACATATCATTTGTAACATTCTTACCGACTACATTTTGAAGTCGAATTACACTATCGTTATCTCCATAGTCCATTTGCTCTATTCCAATATATTGACGTCCCATTTTATGTGATACAGCTGCCGTAGTACCGCTCCCTAAATGATAATCTAAAACAATATCCATAGGATTGGTTGAAAGTTCAATAATTTGTTTTATCAATTTTTCTGGTTTTTTTCCATTTTTAAGTTTCACTCCACCTTCACTTGCAATTCCTGCCCAAGAGATATGACTCCAGAAATCTGTCAAAAGTTCCGTAACTTCTTTTTTTCCATCAATTATCTGTATCTTATTTGAATAAAATGCCAAAGAACCACCTTTGTATAAATATATAGGTGTTGAATTTTCTCTTTCAAGTACAATAGGATAGTCAACATTTTTTGATTCAGTCATCAATTCTTTCACTTTCTCTGTTGGTTTATGTGGGTCTCTCACACTTACAACTCTTTCAGCATTCTGAAATGCGAAATCTTCAATCATTACTTTAAGAATACTATTCCATAATTCACCATATTTTTGCTTTGCTTCTTTTTCATCCCTAAAGCCAGCATTTAAAATAACCTTATCTTTTATTGGATAAAATTTCCAATCTTCTACTTTGTCTGATTTTTCTAAAAAAAGATTATAGTTTGAGTTGTATGATACTGGAACATAACCCTTTTTGAAATTAAAACAAGGCTTATTCTTTGTATAAAAAACAATATACTCTGTAACATCAATTGGACCAGGATTTACTGTTTTGAATCCTGCAGGAGATGCAGTTTTGACTGAAATTACTTGAACTTTGTTTTCAACTCCAAAGACTTCATCCATTAATACATTTACATAACCTAATTCATGATGGTCTACATGAACGAATATTGCTCCATCAATTTTCAAAAGCTTTTTTGCTATTTCAAATCTATTTTTCATAAATGTCAACCATGTTGAATGGTTGAAACTATCATTATACTTAAAACTGTCACTGCCCGTATTATACGGTGGGTCAATATAAATCAACTTCACTTGTCCTGCATAATTTTTCTTCAAACTATGCAATGCCAACAGATTATTTCCTTTGATAATCAGATTATCCTCTTTTGAAATTGATTCTACTTTGTGCTCTCCATCAGCATCGTACTTCTTGAAGTTGGTGAGTGCTTTTGGTTCGGTAAGTCGGTTGATTTCGTCGGGAGCAAGTATTTCATTCCAAAATACTTCGTTCCGTTTCGCATCTTCTTTGGTTTGTCCACCTTCCAACACACAATCTTTGTAAGGCCACGAAAGCACTACTTCGCGACTATCAGCCATAAAATCTCCATCGTCGGTGGTCAACCCTATTTTATTTTTGAAACTGGTATAGCTGTCGGGTAGGAAGCGTTTGTTCATTACAAACTTTTGGAAACGCACTTTGTCGAACACCAAAATGTCCTCCACTTCGATAAAAAAGTTTGCTTTCAGTTTTTCGTTCCCCAAAATAAGTTTCAATAAGTGAGGTCGGAGTTGAAGTGCAGCTTCTACTACAGTGTTTTTGAGCATTACACCATCTTCGGAAGTATATTGGCTGTGTGGGCGGAGGAGTTGCTCCAGTTCTTGAAATTGCGAGAGGTCTGACATGGGTTGTGGGGTGAATTATATGGTTATCAGCTTTTGCCGATTGTTCCCCAGACTTTTGTCCACAAAAAAGGCGTGAACCAAAGTCTTATCTACACCCGAGGCCTCGCAAGCCGCACAGAATTAATAAGTCAAAAGCCCACGCCATTTGGCGTGAGCATCTTGCTTACTGTACTAATTCTGTTCGTTATTGAAAATTTGCGAGTTTCGGGTGTACGAACAATAGCTAAATGCTATTTATAAAATGTTGAAATTATTTTGTTATCTGTTTTGTTTCTTCTTTTAATTTTTTAGGGTTCATTCTGTTATCAAATATTGTAAGAATATAAATTCTCTTTGTATCAAATGTATAGTATAAAGTAGTTTGTTTTGAAACAACGCAACGATGCAATTCTGGTTTTAGTTGGGATTTTTCACAACTTTGTGGATATCTTCTGATTTGTTCCGCAGAATTATCGAGCTTTTCTATGAAATTATGTTTCACTTTTTCTGACCATTCCAATTCAAGGTATTTCAGTAATATTTCCAATTTCTTTGCTGCAGTTTTCGAAAGCACTACAGTTCTCATTTCCTGTGTTTCTTTATTACTCTTTCGTATTCAACAGTATCTTCACTTACAATTTCAGCTAAACCTTTTTCAATTTCCTGTTTTTGTTCATCAGGCATTGTCTGCCAAAAATCCTGTTGCTTAGCTTTAACAAAGATGTTCTTTATAGATTCCAAAATTTTTGGATTGTCTGTTTCGAGTATCATTTTTGCTAGATTGATTTTTTGAACTTGTATATTCATTTTATTTTTGAATTTTGTTGAACTAACTCTATATTTACAATAGCTAAATGCTATTTATAAAATGTTGAAATTAAAACTACCGCCTATTTCGTTGTAAGTTAGAAAGTTATATTTTATCTGAATATATTCCTTTTTAATCATCAAGATTATTTATTCCATATTCACTGTATGGCTCACTAGCAATTTGTTGTTGGCACTGTGCTAAATCATAGAGATATTCTGGAGCAAAATCAGCACCATTTTCCCATTCAATAGTATTGAAAACGATTGAGAATTTTTTGAATTTGTCTTTATCTTTTAATGGAGTAAACACACTACCTTTCAATTCATTTTCCAAGTCCACGGTCATTTCTACCCCATTGTTGAATTTCAATGCTACTTTGAAATCAGTTATATAACTGGCTTGTGTTACTTCTAAAAACATAGTGGTCTATTTTAAAGGTTCAATTTTAAATAATTCGTCTCCTTTTTGTGCTAAATCCCAGTCTAAGATTAATTCCTCTTTATGGATTTCTAGCCAATCAAATATCATTTTTAATGCTCGTTGCGGCATTTCTCCCTTCACGATACCATCCTGAATAGTTACAATGGCTTTATAATCACCATACCAAACATGAAAATGCGGTGGATTATGGTCTTTGAAGTTCATTAGTATAATTAGTCCGTAAAATCTTGATATTTCAGGCATAGTATATTTATTTTAGAAATGATTTCTCAATTTCCGGTATCGCGAACAATAGCTAAATACTATTAATAAAACGTTGAAAATGTTGCCATTGCATCGATTTGTTGTCGATGGGGTTTTGTTACGTTATGTTTCTCACGTAGAGAAGGGGGCGCGCATCGTCTCTACCAAAACCAGCCCGATTTATACCGACCCGTTTAGAATTGCAAATGTACGAAAATGATTTGTGTGAACAATCGAATTATTAAAATAGTTTCTACACCACCCGCAACACCTTGCCTGCACCAGCATATTTTACGCCTTCCGGTTTTCCGTCAAATCCCATTTTCCCAAACTCAAGTCCAATGCCTAAAATGAGGCTAACACTTTCGGGAATAGCAGTTCCATCAATAGGATAAGTCAACGCAAAACTCATGGCTGGCAAATTTCCAGCAGCGGGGAGCCATTCCGATTCAAATTCGGATGCTGCAACTCTGTAATTTACTTCGTGCAAACTGACATATTCTTTTCCAGTTTCCGAGTAGGTTTTATCGCACACACCTCCTAGAATTCCCAAAATCCTAAAAAAAGGCAGCTTCCTGAAATTGTATAAATTCATGTCGGCGTTAATGGTTGGAATATCTATTTGAGCTACGCCGGTTTCTCTATTGAGCGAGGAATTAACAGAAACCCGCAACATACTTTCAAAAACCTGCTTTTTGCTGAAGTTAAAACCAACCATGGTTTCTTTGTTCCGTGAAAATAAAATACCGCGTTTTCCTTGCACGCTTTCGGTATCCGTTTTTTGTATGTGCTTGCAAATCGCGTTGATAGCGCCCGTAACCGGATAATCCTCCAGTCGGTTCAGAAGGTAGAATGCACTACGTATCTGGCTGCCCATTTTTGTACAACCCGCCCACTCGCTATTATTTTGTCGCACCACCGCAAACTGAGGTTTGGTTTTAATCTGCCTTTTAGATGGACCGCCTTTGGTGCGGATTATCACCTCATCGTGTCCCTGCAAGGTGTACATGCTTACCATGGCCAACGAGCCTGTCATTTGCATAAAATTTTTCACTCTTGCCATAGTGTTATAGTTTTTAGTGGATAAAAAAATGGGATTTCCTAAGGGATGTTCTTTGCATGTTGTATGCTGCTCCATACCATTAAGCTTATACAAAGATAAGTTTATTTATTATCTTTTGCAAATAATACTATCTTATTTCATAGCATAAATAATGAGTGATAAAGTAGGGATAACTATGGGATATATATGGTAGATATGTATGATTATGGATATAATGGTACGGAGCAGCATACAACATGAACCGAAGAAAGAAAAAGATTACCAATCAGTATTGAGCATTAAAACTCAAAACAACGAATGATCGTTTATTTGAGAACTAGACTACACAAATGTCGTAAACAAAGAGTTTTGGTCTCGCAAATTTCAGCCACATAATAAAAAAAACAAAACCCGTAATTTTGGTATTTTCAAAAAAATGCATAAGAAGCTGTACATCATGTGTATACCTCAATGACTTCTGATAGGTTTAACATCTTTCAAAACGGTTCAAAACATAATCAATTTAAATTCAATTAATGTAGAATTAGTGATTTAAATATTACTATCTTTGCCATTTAATAAAAACATTGATTCTTAAATCTAATGACCTATTTCAAATTTAAAAAAATACTGAACATAAAATTTATTCCGACAAAGAGAAGGTATTGTAGTACTAACCTTAAAGAAATTCACCACCTATCATTTAGTTAAAGACGCTATCATTTCTACTATCAAGTGTTTGCTTAAAGGGAAACCTTTACGTCCAGAATTGGTTTTTAGAATCCCGCTTATAAGGCTGAAAATTCCGAAATCCTTGAAGATCTTAGTGGAGTGGCTTTTTATTGGTTTGTGCCGAGCCAATCGAAAGATGGCGAATGTACCTGTCGAATATAAATGAGATTTTTTTCAAAAGCTACGTAATTACAGTTAAATAATTATTAGGCATAAAGTGATTTCGTGAGTAACATGTATTATTCTTACTCTCTTAATTTATATAAACTCACTGTTTAAATCTTTTTATTACTTTAAAAACAAAACATTATGGAACACGAAGTAACGTACGATGAACAAAACGAAGTGGCTGTACTTAATTCTAATATGAACTTAAGACTAATTGATGTTGAACCAATATCTAACAAACTTAAAATTATATTGGAAGATAAAAAATATAGGCATTTAGTATCAATGATTAGTGATGTTTATGTAGTAGAAAACCGAGAAACAAGAGAAGCTCTTGCTCAAGAATTGAGTAACCTTAATTTATCTGCTGTGGCATTTGTTGGTGGCTCTGCTTACAACAGGATAATGGCTAAAATACTAATCAAAACAGGCATTGTAAAATTAAATGGAGATTTCTTTAAAAGTTATGACGAAGCAATAGAATGGTTAAAAAGTAAAAGATAATAAATTATGGAAGCAAACACAGAAATTACAAATGCCAAAGCACGTATCGAACATATTGAAGATGTATTATCTTCAGTAGCAGCCGGAGATCTCGATATCAGGATTGAATCAGACATTGAAGACGATCTTACTGGCATAGAACAGGCTATCAACCTCCTCATAGATGACTTGACTCACGAATTGAAGAAAAGCATCAAAATGAAAAACGAGATGGAAGAAAAACTTCTTAAAATTCAGGATCAACAAAAAACCATCCTGCAACAACAAGAAGATTTAATGGAATTGTCGAGCCCTGTTTCTAAGGTGTGGGACAATGTACTTATTCTACCGGTTATTGGTACGCTCGACAGTCAGCGCACACAAATAATGATGGAAAACTTGCTGCAAAAAATCGTTTCCACAGGTTGCACCACAGCCATTCTGGACATTACCGGAGTACCTACAGTGGACACACAGGTGGCAAACCACTTATTGAAAACGGTAACCGCTGCTCGTCTTCTCGGAGCGGAATGTATTGTGAGCGGAATTAGTCCTGCCATTGCCCAAACAATTGTTCATCTGGGCATTAACCTCTCAAATATACTCACAAAAGCGACTCTTCAATCAGCAATGATTTATGCACTGAAGAAAAACGAACAACTTGTGAATGGTAAAGTAAAAATCAATGAAATAGACGAAAATCAACTGTAAAAGGCCATGGACTTAAACGAAAAAAGAATTCCAATCATCAAAATCCGGGACTATCTGATTGTTTCTATTCAGGTAGATATGCACGACAGATTGGCATTACAGTTGCAGACTCAAATTCTTGAAGAAATTTATCGCACTGGTGCAAAAGGTGTACTTATTGACATTTCGACTCTCGAAATGGTCGATTCTTTTATTGGCAGGGTACTTTCGGGAATGGCATCGATGGCGGCGATTATGGATGCTGCAGTTGTTATTGTGGGAATGCAACCGGCAGTAGCCATCACTCTTGTAGAACTCGGACTGGAAATGCCGGGTGTAGATACTGCACTGAATATGGAGTTGGGCATGGAAATGCTCGAAAAAAGATTAAACAAGGCCTAATAAACTTGCAAATGCAGGAAATTATATCAGATTTAAGTTGGCAACTGCTCAACAAATCTCCTATTCAAAATGAATATGACATTGTGAAGGCAAGGCAAATAGTACGTCATTTTGCCAAAGAGGCTGGCATGGGTATTGTGGATCAAACCCGCATCACAACAGCTGTTTCCGAACTTTTTAGAAATATGTTTTTATATGCCGGAGGAGGTGAAGTGCTCATTGAGAAAGGGATCGTTGAAGAAAAAAACGCCTTGATAATTACTTGTATAGACAAAGGACAAGGAATAGCTAATATAGAATTGGCGATGACTGATGGCTATACTTCTGGTGGAGGAATGGGCTACGGCTTACCCGGTTCTAAAAGACTTGTGGACAAATTCGAGATTTATTCCGTATTAAATGTAGGAACCACCATCAGGGTAATGAAATGGAAATGAAGCGTGAGCAAATTTTAATCCTCGAAATTGAGACTGATGCCGATGTGGGTGTATGTAGACGAAAATCAGTCAGTTTAGCTGGTCAACTGGGTTTCGACGAAGTGAAAACCGGGGAGGTAGCTATCCTGGTTTCAGAGCTTGTTACCAATGTGTTGAAACATGGCGGTAGTAAAGGTAGAATTGTTATTTGCCAATTGCAAAACGAAGACCATCAAAAAGCTATAGAGATATGGTGCTACGACAGTGGAACAGGAATTCCCGATGTGGATGAAGCAATGCACGATGGATTTACCAACAAAAAAACACTTGGAATAGGATTGGGTACAATTCGTCGTTTTTCTGATATTTTCGAAGTAAATCCCATCATCAAAGAATCTATCGATTTCAATGTTTTGAACAATTACAAGCATTGCATACGAATAGTGAAATGGGTTCCCGAAAACCGTTGGATAGGTACGAACCGAAGTTTGATAGTAGGTGCAGCTTCGCGATGCATACCTGGCGAGACGCTCAATGGCGACACCTACCTGATGAGTCATCTAAGTCCAGTAAAAACTATAGCTGCCATAATTGATGGATTGGGTCATGGCAAAGAAGCACACATAGCTTCCAATATTATAAAAGAACAAATACTGATAAAAAGTGAACTTCCTCTCAATGAACTTATAAAATATATTCATCTGGCTGCACGTGGCACACGTGGTGCAGTTATCGGTATCGTTTTTATCAATATCGAAACATCTAAACTGTATTTTGTAGGTATTGGCAATATAGAAGGATTTATACTTTCTGCTTCAGGAAAAAAAAGTTTGATTTCGTTTGGCGGTATTATTGGTCATAATATCCGTACACCCCATATTTTTGAATTTCCGTTCAATAGTGGTGATTCCGTATGTCTATTCAGTGATGGAATAAACACCCGTTGGAATTCTGATGATTTAAACTGGAATGAACATCCACAAAAAAATGCCGACTTTCTAATCAATAATTATTCAAGAATCAATGATGATGCTACCGTTCTTATTATCAACCACTCTTAATAAAGTAGGTTCGATTCCCGTTCAGTTTGAGTCGGATGTGGTTCGTGCCCGTAACCTCGGATCTTTACTTGCCCAGGAGATAAAGTTCGATAAAACATCCAGTATTCGTATTGGCACTGCTGTTTCGGAATTGAGCAGAAATATGATTGAACATGCTAATGGGGGGATTATCGATTTTTTCATTGCAAAACGTGCCGACAACAGTGATGGATTAGTGATTGTATTTACTGATAGGGGAAAAGGAATTCAACAATTAGAGAATATAAAAAACGGTTCGTTTGTATCGAAAAAAGGCATGGGTGTTGGGCTGAGTGGTTCACAACGGCTGATGGATGATTTTGACATACAAACAAAAGCGGGAAAAGGGACCACAATTACTATTGCCAAATGGCTGGCTCCATATTCAGTCGGAATTACCGAAAATATGTTAGTGTTAATTCAAACCGCTTTCACCAAAATGATTGAACGTGGCGATACAAGTTTGGTTGAAACCATCAATGCTCAAAATAATGAATTGCTATTTCTTTTAAAAAACATTCAAGAGCGTAATGAAGAAATAGAAGCTATTAACAATGAATTAGAAGAAACGAACAAAGGTGTATTGGCACTCAATAGGGAGCTGGAAGACAAGGCAATGGCTATTGACAAGGCCAAACGGGCTGCAGAACAAGCAAATATGGCCAAGAGTGATTTTTTGGCTCATATGAGTCACGAAATCCGAACACCAATGAATGCGATTCTTGGCTTTACTGAATTATTGCTTAAAACAAATTTGAACAACACACAAAAGCAATATACTGAGAATGTAAATACTGCTGGTAAATCACTTCTTGAAATTATAAATGACATTCTTGATTTCTCGAAAATTGAAGCGGGAAAACTCGAGTTGGAAATTGTGGAAACCGACATGATTGAATTGCTCAATCAAATTATTGATATTGTAAAATATCATGCTTCCAATAAAGACCTTGAATTACTATTGCACATTCATCCCGACATGCCTCGCATGGCTATGGTAGATCCTGGTCGGTTGAAACAGATTTTAATAAATCTTTTAAGTAATGCCATTAAATTTACCGAAAAAGGCGAAGTTGAACTAAAAGTTGAATTCACAATTCAAGAAAAGAACAAATGCACCTATAAATTCTCGGTTACCGATACAGGTATAGGTATAACTAAAGAGCAAAAACTTCGACTGTTCAAAGCATTCTCCCAAGCAGATGGTTCAACCACTCGTAAATTTGGTGGCACGGGTCTTGGTTTAGTTATTTCCAACTTACTTGCCGAAAAAATGGGAAGCACTCTTCATCTTGACAGTGAATGGGGCAAAGGAAGCAATTTTCATTTCAGCATAGAAACTGAATGTAGAAAAGAAAATATCACTAAAAAAAATCCGATTATAGCCTACAACGAAGTATTAATACTGGACAGCAATATCAATAATTCAAAAAATATTGGGTCCTACTTATATAATTGGGGAGTTAATTACACCATTTGTGAAAGTTCTATTGATGCATTAATAAAACTTCAGTCGGGGAAATTCGATTTATTCATCAGCAATTACAATATGGATGATATGAATGGATTAGATATCACATCTCATATCCGTGATAAATTTCATATCTGTCCACACAAATTGAAGATTGCACTCATGTACAATGGATATGAAGAAGTGAAAGCAAATGAAAAAACTTCGGGAACTGTTGATACATACAAACTTATGAAACCAATAAAGTCAGAAGATTTGTTTGCACTCATCAGCAATTCTAAATATGACGATGAGGAAAATGATTACAGTTCAACATTGATAAATGGAGAAGTGATTGAAGAAAAAGAATTGGGTAATATAATTGGCCGAAAAGTAATTTTAATTGCTGAAGATGTAGAAATGAATATGTTTCTAATCAAAAAAATAATCAGTAATATTATACCTGATGTTGAAATTATTGAAGCAGTTAATGGTCGTGAGGCTTTGGAAATAGTCACACAAACACCAGTTGACCTTGTGCTGATGGATGTTCAAATGCCTGAGATGGATGGTATGGAAGCGACCCAAAATATCCGACTGCTTGATATTGAAAGAGTAAAACATCTACCAATCATTGCACTTACCGCTGGTGCGTTGAAAGAAGAAAAAGAAAAAGCTTTAAATGCAGGAATGAATGATTTTCTTACAAAACCAATTAATACTGAGCTTTTGAAAATGATGTTGTATAATTACCTAAGCGACTGTAATTAATAGGTATTTAAATCATCTTGGATTTTGGACAATATAACCTCCACTTGCATCAATTTCGGCTTGCGGTATTGGCATCAGGTTACATGTGGCAGGCTTGAATGTTCCTTTCGACACAAAAGCAGTTGCAGCTTTGCCGGTGCGAACCATGTCCCAGTAGCGACGGCCCTCTCCTGCAAATTCGAGGCGACGCTCCAGCAATAGAGTTCCGATTTATTCCTCATCAGTAATTTGTTTCTTCCATTCACCAACAGACAATCCTGTGCTGGACAAAACTGCTCGTTTCATTGAACTTACTGAACCGAATCCACACTTTTCAGCTAACTTTTCGTTTGAGATTTTAGAATCTTCAACAAGTACCAGCCTCATTTCGACAATTCTGAAATTATTCACAAACGAACAGAAGTTTTGATTGTATTTCTGATTGATTAATAGCGATATATAGGTTCGATTTGATCCAATAGCCTTAACTACATCCAGAATATTTAAATCGCTATTCAAGTGTATTTTATTGGCGTTAAATTCATATTCTAGTTTATTTAAGAGGTTTAGCTTTGATAAATCTGAAATGTCAATTGATTCATTTTGTATTTCATTATCTATGAACAAATCAAAAGTAGGATTTACAGGTTTTTGTTTTAATCCCATGTATCCAACTAGATAAAGTCCTAATGAAAAAACTGACCAACCAATGTAGATAAACATATTGAATGAGATAACCAAATAGCGACCCATTAAAGCAATAACAAATGCCGAAATGCCCATAATCACGATAGTATTATTCAGCATTTTGGCATTGTTATATTTCCCATCCGAAATGTCTGAATAGAAATCCTCTGCTTTGTCACCATATTTTTTGATGAGCAAATAGTTGGCTATCACCGTTAAAACTACTTGCAGCAAATAAGTGAATTTGCAAATTTGTCGCATGGTGGCTAAAAACTGTATTGAAGCAGAATGTGGGAACGCTGTGTTATTATAAAGCCAAATTCTGTATTCGTTTTTTGGAGTAAAGATTAATGCGATTCCGTATATACTTACCAGTATCATCCCTGGAATCAAATACTTACTGTGTTTTTTAATAGAGAATTTCTCGTCTATGGTCAGCAACCTGAAATAGATATAATACATAGGGAATCCCATGATGGAGGCCATATACATGGGTGTTTCAAAGTAGGGATAAATTTCGGGAAGCGGTGCAAAATATAAAAAATGCCCTAAAAAAATTATGAATGGAAAAAGCATAAACCAACTCAGAAAAACACGTGGGGTACTGTGCTTTTTTGAATTTGCAATTAACATAATTGACCAAAACAAACTTACATATACAGGACTTAAAAGAAATATCGTTCGAAGCATAAGTCTATTTAGTTACAAATAAATGAATTTAACTAACTATGAATGTTTGATTTACTTTCCATTTGCCGATGGTTGTGCCTGTTTTCACGGATATAGCACGCTTCATTGATACTACAGAACCAAATCCACTTAATTTAGCCAGTACTTCATCACTAACTTGAAGATTATTCTGGTATATCGTTTCCAATTCAATTAACCGATAATTATTTACAAAAGAACAAAAGTTTTGATTGTACTTTTGATTAATAAGGTTTGATATATACGTTCTGTTTGAGCCTACAATTTTAGCTAAATCCATTATTGTTAGCTGATAATTAAGATATATCTTATTTTGCTCAAATTCGTTTAATATTTTATTTAAAATCATTTGTTGCAAAATATCTGATAAATCATCAATCGCAATTACAGCACTTATCATTACCACGGGTTCGATAGTTGGATTAATCGGTTTCTGCTTCAACCCCAAAAAGCCAATAATAAACAATAGAATTGAAAAAACAGCCCAGCCAACATATAATACTACATTGTGTGTGGCTAAAAATTCACGTCCCAAAGCAGTAATCACAAATGCAGCTACACTCATAAGTAGTATGGAATGATTAAGTGCTATTACATTGTTGAATTTACCTTCCCTTATATATGAATAATACTGTTCGGCTTTAACACTGTATTTTTTAATCAGCAAATAATTTCCTATTACAGTAATAATTACCTGAACTAGATAGGTAAGTCTTATTAATGTACGTAAAGCATTCAAAATCTGAATTTGCAACATCTCTGGATACGCATTCTGGTTGTATAACCAAGCCCTGAATTCTATTTTGGGAGCTAAAAATACTATAATAGCGTAAGCGATAGAAACTAATGTGGCTGGAATAAAGTACCTCCCATGTTTTATCCAATCAAACTTTTCATCCACAGTGAGCAATCTGAAATACACGTGATACATGGGGAAAACGATGAGCGATGCAAATTGCAATAATATGTCGAAATAGGGATAAATAGTTGGGAAAGGCCTAAAATACAAAAAGTGACAGATATAAATTATTAAGGGAACGAACATAAATTTACTTAAAAACACTCTTGGGACACTATGTTTTACTTTATTGCCTGCCAAAGCAATACTCCAAAACAGAGTAACATAGATAGGTGTTAAAAGGAAAATATTTCGAAGCATAAATTATTGATATAAAATTTGCCCACAAAGATAATGGAAATATGATTGAATTTTAGAATGAATTCTACCTAAAGTTAATTTATTGATAAAATACTATTTTTTTAATACATATAACAACTTATTGTATTAATTGTATGTCGTAAGGGTTTCAAAAGGTAGAATGGGTAGATGGTAGAAACCCAAAATCGATAAAACTTCAATTATCTCAATTGAATTAAACTTGTCAAAATACACATAGCAAGATGTACGATTCCAGCCCATACTTATTCAATTTACTACAAGCGCAGTAATAATAATGACATATTGCTACATTTTACACAACAAATTTACCTTTTGAACAAATAATTTACGTTTTGGATAGTAGAAACGTACGAATTGATATAAAAATTTTACCTTTTGCATAGCCTTTAAAAAAGTATAATAGTAATTTTACGTTTCTTAAAGTCGAAATTTCTAAAATCTCACCACTTATATTATTTTTTATGAAAACACTAAACAATCAAACTTTGCTTTTGTATAAGCTATGCAACCAAAGTAGTATTTCATGTAATCAAAACAACGGAAGGAAATGGACAAATCCATTATTGATTTTGATGGTATTAATGTTTTTAATACCTGTGCAAAAAGTTAGTGCAGTACAATCAATGGAAATCTATTATTCCTTGTATCCAATCAAAAAACCTCAGTACAATGTAAATAGCCCACTTACTACTGTTGATATCAACTTCATGTACTATTCTAAAATAGAAAATTATAATTGTGCTAGAAATATGAAAGTATCTTATTTGAATCCAATAAGTCAAACTTATGTAAAACTTTTTGATTACAACTATGGTGAATCTGGAAATAAATTTGGCTTCACCAATAGCACTTATACTACTACTTCTGGTGCATTTAATAATATAGGTGCAATAAACAGTATACTTATCAATGATGCAGCACAAACTAATTTTTCAGCTACCAGTGGATATATTGATAATGTTTATAAAGTAATAAATCCTGGTTTTTATTCTGGAACTTCGGCTAAATGGGACTTTCCTCCATGTTTGGCTGGAAAAACAGTTACTATAAAAGTAGAAGGACTCTGGCAAGAATCCTTCAACACTGGAGATTATCCAACAGGATTCACCATGTATTATGAATTGCCTATCCAAAGCTTCAATCCTGTTACAACTTTATCAACTACACCTGCTTCTAATGGAAAAAAAATGTTGAAGTGGAAAAACAATACCGTTGGTGGAGTTTCAAAAATTGTATTATACTCAGATTACACCTACAAAACAAAGGTTGACTCGGCAATTGTTTCAGCAACAGCAGCATCAACAAAGGAGAGTGATTCTATTATATGTGTAGGGGCTGTTGAGAATATGGCACAAGGTTACACCTATTATGCAAAACAATTCTATAATATATCAGGCCCTTTGAGTGGTGCTAACTTTGTGACACAAAGCAAAGAACTCGGCCAAATAACTCATTACGGTTATAAATATCCAACTACTTTAAAAGCATCTTATAATGCTGCTAACCAAAATGTTCATTTGACCTGGGTGGCAGGAAATGCAACTCTTGGTCAAGACGTGGTGTATTATGTCAAAAGAGATGGTTTAGTACTCAATACAAAGGAATTAACCAGTTGTAGTTACGATGCTCCAATTCTAACAGCAGATAATTGGAAAAGTCTTACTTATACAGTTTATGCAGTGCCAAAAAATTGGGGAAACGTACAAACATTCTTTCAGGAATTAAGTAGCTCAGTAACTGTATCGACCACTCCAAATCCACCAGATTTTTCAAACTTTAAAGTTACAGCCTATCCCACCAATGGAACAAAACAACCTTATATGGATGTGAAATGGGGAGTATCAATGTATCCTCAAAATAAGGTAACGCTTTATCATAGAGCATCTACGTCAAGTGTATTCACATCAATAGATATACCATTACTGCAAGAAGGGTATATTGACAACGCTGTGACTGATAATAGCAAGCATTTTTATAAAATGGATGTGAATGTTTTTGGCAAAACTTTCACCTCTCGAACAGACAGTCAAACTGTAGAAAAGAAAGTGTCATTTAATAGCATACAAGCATCAAAAAACACCATTGGTGACCGGATTAATCTTTCGTGGGAAATAGACCGTCTGGATTTGTGCGACAGGTTTGAGATATACCGTTCCTATTCTAAGGATTCTGCTGGCATAGATGTCAATTCCACACCCGAAAAGGTACAGCAACTCTCAGCTCAAACAGTTTATACAAGCTGGGATGATTTGACAGCTGCACCAGGAGTGGTATATAAGTATTATGTGAAAGCATCTAAAACTGGATTGGATGGCGTGTTGCGTTCAACTCAATCATCATCAGATATCGGCTTCAGACTACCTTTGGGAACAGTAACAGGCCGTGTTACCTATGGTGGCGGAACTGCAGTGAGTGGAGTGTCATTATATGTAAACAGTTCCAGTTTAGATGACAATCTATTGTACAAAAGTATTCAATTTAAAGGCAGTGAATCGCAGCGGGGCGATGTATCTCTAACAAAAACACAGCATGGTTGTGTAAAAGATGGATTCACTTTTCAAACTTGGATGGTTTCGAGCCGACCTGCATTGTATTCGCCAATTTTTGAGGTTAACAATGAATATTCTATCGGTATTCGGCATGATAGCGTATTTGCATACATTGGTACATTTGATTTGAAAAATCCTTCATTGAAATATAAATTGAGTTCAAGCCTTGCTGAAAACACTTATTTTCATCTTTCGGTTAGTTTGGATAAAAATGACAGTTTAAAGATATTCATTGATGGTCAACCTCAAAAAACAGCCTTCAAAAAATTGCTAACGCATATTAGTACTTGTTCATTTTTAGAAAATGACATTATTAATGCTACAACAGGTTTAGTGACAACAGCAAGAACTAAATCGTATATTGGAGGAAAAACTACTGTTAATGCAAATGTAGGCGCGTATAACGGATATATTGACGATGTGAGGTTGTGGAACATTGCACTTACCAACAATGTCATTTTAGGCAATTACAATCGATATTTGGGAGGCACCGAAGTGGGTTTAATTGGCTACTGGCCAGTAGATGAAGGTATTAATTCGAGGGCTTTTGACTGTTCCAAAACAGGTCAGAAGTTTAATGAGCACCATATTGCCTTTACCAATGTAAATACATCTACTTATGTGCCAGATAAAACTCAGTTGTCCATAAAAGGAGTAACTGATAAGGATGGCAATTATATTATACGTGGAATACCATTTAGCGGAACAGGTTCTACCTATTCCATTGAACCACTATTGGGCACTCATAAATTTGAACCGACACAGTTGGTGCGTTATATTTCTACTTCAAGTCTTACGCATAACAGTTCCGATTTTACTGATAAATCATCATTCCCTGTAAAAATAAAAGTAAGATACAGCAATACACAATATCCAGTAGCCGGAGTTATGTTTTTTGTAGATGAAAATCCTTGTTCAGTTGAAAATAAGTTGGTAAAAACAGCTTCAGCACTTAGCTCTGATAATCCGGGAGAATTTAAAACCATAGATGCTGGTGAATGTGTTATTGATGTGCCTATAGGCGAACATTATATACGCGCCGAATTGACTGGACATACATTTGAAAATAATGGTAGATGGCCACAAGTTGGAAAGGAGATATTTAATGAGGGATCAATTAATACCATCGAGTTTAAAGATACCACGCTTATTACCGTAGCTGGTCGTGTAGTAGGTGGCGCAGTACAAAATTCTTACCCGATAGGCTTTATGAAAAGTAAAGCCAACATTGGTAAAGCTCAAATAATTTTGCAGCCTACAACTCTTCAAAGCTATAAACTAAATGATAGTGCTTCGGATTTAATAAAACCTTTGTCTGTATCAGAGGAATCTAGATTTAAAAGTACAACCACATTCAAAGCCAACAGCAATAAAGTTGAGATTATCACAGATGCCACTACTGGAGAATATATGGTTAAATTGCCTCCTATACAATGGGATATTTACAGCGTGAAAACTTCAACGAATGCAGCGTACACTTATGACAAAGCTATAACCGAAGGTATTCAATCATTTAACACGAATAAACTGATTTATGCTACCGATACAGTCCAAAATATTGTGACCAATAAAATTGATTCGTTTACCTACAATGTAAAAAAATCATTTGTATATCAAGCGCCAACTGTTATTGAAGTAAGAAATTCTAATGCAGGTGAAATTGCTTTTGGGGAATCGGAATGGAATGTTGTTTCGCCAGGTTTGCCCGATGAGAATAGAAAATTATACGATGCTTCAAAAGGAAAAACTCCAAAATCGGTAAAATATATTTATGGTAAGGACAGTATTGGTGGTTATCCAAATGGTAAACCGATATTTGTACAAAACCAATCATACGGTTTAAATATATATGCTTACGAAAAATACATACATCCTGAGGGAAAAGATACTACAATATGGAAAGACTTTGCAAAAGTTCCACTCAAAGGTGCAATAGTATCCGTGAAAAACGAAATAGGTTTGTTGCAGAAAAGTTTGGTTGCAAATCCAAGTGATACCATTGCAGCTCATGTAATGAAACTAGATGCCAACGGAAAGAAAAATTATATCTTTAGAGCAGGATTCCCCAACTTATCAAATGTAAACGCGGGTTTGGGTTTAAGTATTTCGGTAAAGAATGGCAATGCATCTCCAATTTTCTGGGATGAAATGGGTGATTTTAGAGGAATTGTAACTGGTTGTGAGCCAATTGCTGGAACCAACTTTGTAACCAGTGGTCCCGATAAAGCGTTAGTGGTATTGCGTGACCCACCAGGTTCTAATAGTTATGCTTATTGGGAATCAGGATCCACTTTATCATATTCGTTTATTGATAAAAATACAATTAATACCAATGCTTCGTTAACTGGTACAGTTAGAATAGGTCCAGAAATAAAAACTGTTGCAGGTTTTGGATTAATGATTATGACTGAAGCCAATACAAAAGGCAATCTCAGTATAGGTTATGAAGGTGAATACGAATCATTTAGTGGCACAACAGGTACCAAAACAATTACAACCAAAGAACGGATTCAAACCTCAGCTTCTCCACTTTTTGTAGGATCAAACGCTGATGTATATATTGGGGTATCAACAAATATGTATTTTTGCCAAAGTAAGAATCTGAATATTCAAAAATCAGGTCTTAAAATAGATACCGTAAGTACGGCAGATATTAGTGGTAGTACCGAATTTAGGTTTAGTCAGAATGAGATTGTTACTGCTCAGATACCTAAATGGAAACAAATGATTAGAGAAATACTCAAAAAAGTGACTGTAATAGATGCTGCTACAAAATCATATTACCAAAACTTAGCAACTACAGAAAGGAAAAATTATTATTTAACAACATTAGAATCGTCGAACGAGAATTTTGCCAAAAGTGGTAATTATTCAATTATCAGACCTAACGTAACAAATTTAGTTTTACCGGATACCATTGAATCTATAGTTAACAACATCAATAATTGGCAAAATGTTATTAGTGAGAATGAAAAAACAAAGAAAAATGCAGCAAGCAATGATACTTATGTAAAAAACAACATCTCATTTGATGCTGGCACCTTAGTAGAACGTTCATACACTTACACCGACATTACAGGAACTACTACCGGAGGTTCAGATAAGTCACAGGCGGTAATAGGAGCGGAAACAGGATTTACCTTGGGTGGCGTTGGCTTTTCAGTGAAAGCTGAAACTAAAATAGGTTCTGGTAACGTTACCGATAATAATAACGCTTCAGAAAAGCAAACTACTTTTGGTTATGTATTATCAGATCCAGATGCCGATAACCGATTTGCAGTGAATGTATTTAAGAATAAAATGTTGGATATAAGCGAAAACACCGATGTAAATTCATTCCCTTCAGGGTATTTAGATAGCTCATTGGGCAGTTATATCTTCGAATTGGTTGGGGGACAAACCTCTTGCCCATCTGAAGTTGCTGATTCATCATTGTTCTATAAAGTAAATGATAAACTAGTGTTATTGGCAAATGGTACAGTACCGCTTGATGCACCTTCTATGAGCTTTGCTAACTATACCAAAACGGATATTCCTAATGGTAAGGATGCCACTTTTGTACTTGAACTCAGTAATAATTCTATCGTTCAATCGCCAAGGCCATATATGTTATCAGTAGATGATGCGTCCAATAAAGATGGAGCAATAATATCGGTAGATGGAAGTCCATTGACAACTGGCAGGATATTTTATGTTACTCCAAAACAACCACTTACAAAAACGCTCACTTTGCATCAAACCAAACTGGATGTATTGGATTATCAAAATATTAAATTAAGATTCAGTTCAGTGTGCGATGCATCAATAAATAAGTCGCAGAACATTAGTGTAACCTATGTGCCGTCATGTAGCGATTTGGAAATTGCGCTTGACCGACAAGTAATTAATGCTGAAAATTCTGCTCCATTGGCAGTTACTTTAAAGAATTTCAATCAAGAGTATAAAAACTTCCTTGGTATTCAACTAGAATATAAAATGGAGGGCGAAACCAATTGGAAGAAAAAAGTTTTTGCCAAAGATCAGACAACAAAAACCGCTTTGGCACTCAAGAGTATTACCGCCGATATGCTAATACCAAATACTGGAAATAGCTTTATCAGTTCATTTAATTATGATTTATCGTTGGGTGAATACGATGGTAATTATACAGTAAGGGCAAAAACTTTGTGTGATAATGGAACACAAACCCCTATAAACAATATGACTGCTGAATATACAGTTGTTAAGGATTTGGTTAGACCAATGGCTATGGGAGTTCCTTCGCCATCAAATGGAATATTAACTCCTGAAACAGAGGTGTCGGTTACTTTTAATGAGAACATTCTAACAGGTAAATTAATACCTGATAATTTTGAAGTAAAAGCTGTGCTTAACGGTGCAACATTGACACATGCCGAAGGTCTTGCCCTCGACGGATCTGATAAATCTCAGGCTTTCACAGAATCATCAATCAGTTTACAAAATGGGTCATTTGCTATTGAGGGCTGGGTGCGTACTGCTCCTGATTGTCTGAATTATGGTAATTTATTTACTATTGGTACTGGTGCTGACAAAGTAGCATTGAATATGAAAAGGACTGGAATGGAGTTAAGAGTAAATGACGTTCTGATTGGTTCAAAAACATTTAATGCAACATCCGAATGGCAATATGTATCAGTAACTTATGACGGAAATAGCCAATACATTTCTGTGAATTTATTAGTAGGCATCACTTCTACAAATATTGTTTTACAAAAACTTACCGCAGCTATTAGCCCGGTGGGCAGATTATTGGTTGGACTTGGATTTATAGGGAATATCCATCAAGTTGCAGTATGGTCGGAATATAGAAACATGTCTGATTTAACCGATATGAATACTACTAAAACAGGGACTGAAAACAATTTAATTGGTTATTGGCCAATGGATGAAGCTTCAGGGAAAATAGCTGTAGATAAAGCCAGAAGCCGGAATATGATTGTAAATAGTTCTTGGTTTATTGAACCGAATGGTAAATCAACAACTTATAATGGTGTTGATCAATCGACTATATTAAAATCTACAAATATTCCATTTACTTCCAATGATAATTTCAGTGTTGAATTTTGGTTCAAGTCAAAATCTGTAAAGAGTACTACCATGTTCTCTTGCGGAAAAGGTGACACAGATGCTAAACCGATTGAAAAACTTTCTATTGGATTCAACGATAATAAAGAATTATGTCTGAATACCAAAGGTAATAGTTATGTAGTTCCAAATGTATCGGTACAAGATACGGTATGGCATCATTTTGCACTAAGTGTAACTAGGAGTGGTAACACCAATGTATATATTGATGGACTTCAAAAACTACAATTGTCTTCGACAAAAGTTGGAGGTATGGCTTCAGATAGAATCTCATTGGGTTCGCGGACGTACACCGACAGCACATTAGTTAGTGGAAAATACACGTACAAAAATGCTGAGAATCAGTTTTTTAATGGATCTTTAGATGAAGTCAGAATTTGGGGGTCAGCACTTTCAAGTGATAACATTAGATTGGACATGCATTCTAGAATCAAAGGCTCTGAAATAGGTTTGATGGCGTACTATCCTTTTGAGGAAATAGTTACTGGTAACACATCAACTTACTCACTAAAAGATTTTTCAGTAAAAAATGCTGATATTGCCGTTTCTACTGCATTGGCGAATGACAATACCCCAGGCATAAAAATTCCAAGGGCCAAAGAAGCTGTGAGTTATTCTTATACAGCAAGCGACAATAAAATAATTTTTAGTATTGATGCTGCAATGACAAAAACAGAAAATTGCACGTTAGAATTTGCTGTTAAGGAAGTGACTGATTTGAATAATAATGTGCTAAAATCGCCAATTAAATGGACTGCCTTTGTAAATAACAACAGATTGAATTGGGAAACTGAATCTTCTTCATTGACGAAGCAGGTACTAGAACCTGCCGCATTCAAAGCTATAATTGTAAACAATTCGGGCAAATATGAAAACTTTGTCATTAAAGGTTTGCCAAATTGGTTGAGCGTTGATAAATCTTCTGGAAAATTGAATCCGTTAGAAAAAATGGAACTTACTTTCACAGTAGACAAAGCCACAAATGTTGGTTCCTACGAAACCAGGGTTACACTTACTGGTAATAATAATATTGAAGAATTATTACCTGTGTCATTGAAAGTGACAGGAACTCGTCCTGATTGGAGTGTTAATCCTTACGCTTACGAATCGTCGATGAATGTAATTGGTCAAGTAAAAATTGATGGTGTTTATCAAGAAGATGCTGAAGATATTTTGGCTGCATTTATTGGAACTCGCTGTGTAGGATTGGCGAATCCACAGTTTGATAAAATTAAAAACAGTTATGTATTATTCATGGACGTTTATGGTAACAGCACTGATAACGGACAAGCACTTAGCTTTAGTTTGTGGGATGCTGGAACAGGTAGAATTTATCCAGCAGTGGAAGTTATTGGTAGCCCGATAAGTTATATTGGAACAACAATAAAAGGTTCGATGAGTGTACCACAAGTATTTAATGCCACTGATAAAGTAGAACAACAATTGAGCTTAAAACAAGGTTGGAACTGGATGTCGACCAATGTCGTGAATACCAACCCAACATTATTAAATCAATTCAAAACCGGAATGGAAGCAGCTTGTATTCAGATTAAATCACGAAGCGGTGATTATATTGAATATTCTAATGGCGCATGGAATGGTAATAATTTTGAAATAAATCAAACGTCCATGTATCTGGTTAAAACAAATCAAGCTAAAACACTCAAAATGGTTGGAGCTATGGCAAAACCTGCTGATTTAGCGTTACCGATTAATTCTAATTGGAACTATATTGGTTATGTACCACAATTTGTTGCCCCAATAAAAGATGCTTTGAGCAATCTCTCAGCTACTGAAGGTGACCAAATTAAAGGACAAATTGGATTTGCAACCTATTCGGGTGGAAATTGGTACGGTAGTCTTCAATACATGATGCCAGGTGCTGGATATATGTATAACTCTATGAATTCTAGTCCAGTAAGTTTCAAATATCCATCGCAGTACTTCTCACAATCGAAAGTGGCCCAGCAAAATGAAGTAGCCGGAAATATGCGTTGGACAGTGGATGTAAATAAATATCAAATGAGTATGACAGCTACTTGTATAGCTTCTGTTAACAATCAGGAAGTTACAAATGGCGATATGCAAGTGGCAGTATTTGTTGGTGACGAATGTCGCGGTACCACCACCTTGAAATATGTAGATACTTACAGCCGTTATATGGCATTCTTGATGATTTGGGGCAACATAGAAGATGTGAACAAAAAAATCACGTTCAAGAGCTTTAATACTATCAATAATCAAGAACTTAGTTTCTCTGACCAATCACTTTCTTATGTACCCGACAATATTGTTGGTACACCAGCAAGTCCTTATAAGATTAATTTTGTGTTGGCAGGTAATAATGAAGTGAACATAGATAATCTTAAATTGTATCCAAATCCAGTGAGTGATGTACTACATTTCGATTGTAATCCTAACGGAATTGAAGCACTTGAAGTGATTGATAATCTTGGTCGTAGACTAATTGGTTACACACATGTAAGCAAGAATTCAATTAATGTAAGCAGCTTACTTTCAGGAGTTTACACGCTAAGAATTAAGTACAACGGAAATGTAACCAATCTTATGTTCGTGAGAAAGTAAGTGATAATTTATAGAAGAGGCGAACCTTAAATTTGGGTTGCCTCTTCTATATCTTTTATTTTCATTTGCAATTGAAGTTATTCTGAAAATTTCATCAACTTGAATTTGTTGGATTTTAATTAAACACAGATATTATCGGTTTACTTTTATTCCAAATTCAAACAAAAATCACATACCAATGAAAACTTGGAAAGTAATACTACGCCCAATAATACTGGCAATTTTTATACTAATGCCCCATTTAAGCTTTGGGCAGATAGTGGCATGGCAATTTTCCTCATCTGGAACTGGTAAAGAGCTAACTCAAAATGCAAACCTCAATGATTCTAGATTAATGCCTTCTGTTCTGTCAAGAGGATCTGGAATTACAACTGGCAACTTGCCAAGAGGATTTGGTGCCGCAAGTTGGTCGCTAACAAAAGCATTGGCAATTAGCACAAATGAATACTTCGAAATTTCAATGCAAGCTAAATTTGGTTATAACATTTCATTGAGTACATTAGATGCAAGAATTATAAGTATTTTATTTGGGACTGATCATGGCCCAACCAATTATATATGGAAATACAGTATAGATGGAGGCACTACCTTTAAGGATATAGGTTCTGATGTAGCGGTTACTCAGACTAATACAACCGACGGAACTATACAACCGCCGATTGTTTTAAGCGGTTTGTCCGATTTGCAGAATGTCCCATTTACAAAACCAATAAAACTTCGGTTATATGCCTGGGGTTCAACTTTCTCAGTTCTGATTTTGGGTTTTGGAACCTACCCCGTGGGCGATACTTCGAATAGTTTAGCATTTGGTGGATCTGTTGGTGTTGAAAACATTACAATTTCCTCCTCTCCTAGCTCCTTGAATATTGAAAACGCAAATAATAGTACGGCTACAGCCAATATAACTTGCAATTCTACTTGGACAGCAGCTTCAAACCAAACCTGGTTAACAGTAAACACTGGCAGTACCGCTGGCAACGGTATTCTAAGCTGTACCGCCACAGTCAATCCAACTGTATCAACCCGACAAGCAACCATAACACTTTCTGCAACAGGAGCAACAGACCAAACGGTTATAGTAACTCAGGCTGCTGGCGACGCCACTTTATCCATTTCGGCTACAACTGCTAATGTCGCTAAAACACTCAATAGCACATCCTCAATAGCGGTAACTTCAAATGCTAGCTGGATAGCATTTTCGGACCAAGGTTGGTTAAACGTAACTGCAGGTGCTACAGGAAGTGCCCCATTGATACTCACTGCAGCCACTACAAATCCTGCAATCACAACCCGTGTAGCAACTGTAACAGTAAGAGTTACTGGCTTACCAGATAAAACAATTACCGTAACCCAAGCTGTAGGAGATGCTACATTATCAGTTGCAACAACTACGGCTAATGTTGCCAAAACAATAAATAGTACTTCTACAATAGATGTTACATCCAATACCACTTGGACAGCTACATCGAATCAATCTTGGTTGAATGTAAACGGAGGCGGTACAGGAAATGGAACACTTACTTTCAATACCACGGAAATAAATCCTAATATCACCACACGCTCGGCTATTGTTACTGTAAAAGCTACTGGAGTAGTAGACAAAATTGTAACAGTAACTCAAGCAGTAGGCGATGCCACATTATCATTAGCATCAACTACTGCAAACGTAGCTAAAACTGCAAATAGTACTGCCAATATAATTGTTACTTCCAATACAAGCTGGACGGCTACTTCCGACCAAAATTGGATAAGCATAACTGCAGGTGCAACTGGAAACGCCACACTAGCCATTACAAGCATAAATGACAATTTAACTATTAATGCCCGCTATGCAACTATAACTGTAAAAGCGACAGGATTAATTGATAAAACAATTACTGTAATTCAAGCAGCTGGAGATGCCTCTTTATCTGTTTCGGCAACTACAGCAAGTGTTGCAAAAACTGCCAATAGTACTGCTACGGTAAATGTATCGTCAAATACAACATGGACAACATCCTCCAGCGAAACTTGGTTATCTGTAAGTTCTGGTGCTACAGGTAATGGCACGCTGACTTTAACAGCCATATTAAATCCTACAATCAATACGCGAATTGCAACAGTAACTTTAAAAGCTACAGGAGCAGCAGACAAAACAATAACTGTGACTCAAGCAGCTGGTGATGCTACATTATCGGTTTCGGATATTACTGCTAATGTTGCAAAAACAGCCAATAATTCAGTCACTTTAGATGTAACTTCTAATACAACATGGTCTGCCTCGTCCGACCAAAATTGGATAAGTTTTACTCTAGGTGCAATTGGTAACGCTACGTTAAGGATTACTACTTTAGTTGCAAATTTAACGATAGTGGCTCGATCTGCAACTATAACTCTTAAAGCTACTGGAGCTATTGATAAAACAATTACAGTGACTCAAGCAGCTGGTGATGCTACTTTATCAGTGTCGGCAACTACTGCAAGTGTAGCTAAAACGGCCAATAGTTTTGCATCAGTTAATGTAACATCCAATACCACATGGACAGCTACTGCCGACCAAAGTTGGTTGACTATTAGCCCTGGACTTACAGGAAATGGCACGCTGACTTTTACTGCAAACTTAACCAATCTGACCATCAACTCACGCTTAGCAACTGTAACATTAAAAGCTACTGGAGTGGCAGACAAAACAATAACAGTTACCCAAGCTGCTGGCGATGCCACGTTATCAGTTTCAGCTGCAACTGTAAGCTTGTCTGAAACAGCTCAAAGTACTGCTAATGTTGATGTAATTTCCAATAGTACGTGGACAGCAACTTGTAATCAAAGTTGGTTAACTATAACCGCAGGTGGATTAGGCAATGCCAAACTTAATTTTACAACAGCAACAGTTAACCCATTATTCACAACCCGTACAGCATTGGTTACTGTAAAAGCCTCTGGAACAACCGATAAAATAATTACCGTTACTCAGCAAGCAAATACAGCATTTGTGACTGTTTCTAACAATTCAGTTGTAATTAATCCTGCAGCCAATAATTCAGTTTCAGTTGTTATTACTTCCAATACTACATGGAGTGCATCGACCAACGAAAGTTGGTTAACAATAAGCAATGGTGCAAATGGCATTCTTACATTTTCCGCAACCAAAACATCAGTACCACGGCAAGGAACAGTAACCATCTCAGCAGCAGGTGTTATCGATAATATTATTACGGTTATTCAATCATCAGTATCAACTGATAATAATTATCAGCTCAACATGACAGTAACTTCAATAGCAATCGTTGATAATTCAGAAATAGCAAGCGGGGACATTCAACTTTCGGCATTTATCGATAACGTAATTAGAGGAACAACCACTTTAAAATTTGTGGAGTCCTGCAATAGATACATGGCGTTTTTAATGGTGTGGGGCAATGGCGATGATATAAACAAAACCATAACTTTTAAAAGCTATGACCCTACTAGTACCACCGAGCTAACAGCAATAAATTCATCACTTATATTTATGCCCGAAAACATAACAGGTTCAGCAGTAAATCCTTATACCATTAATTTTTCTAAGAAAATTACGGGTGTAGATAATTTCCTGGAAAATCAGGTAGATGTCTATCCAAATCCTATTACAGAAGCTTTTAGAATAAAGGGTTTGGTTGGTATAAATTCAATTTTACTTACCGATTTGAATGGTAAAAACCTGATTCAAAAACAAATTTCCAATAATGAAGCTGTTTCGATAAGTACATTGCCCAAAGGTATTTACGTATTGAAAATTAGCAATAAAGAAGGTGTGGAAGAACGTAAGATAGTGAAAAAGTAAAACAATAAATATTATTGCTATCCAATCAGCTTCCTATTAATTAACGCTTAATTAAGTTATTTGAATAAAAGGAACAAGCATTTTCCATTATTGAAACTAATAAAACTCTTTGACTTTTCCATATATCAACACTAATATTGATTTGTTGCACAGACAGTGATTCCTTTTTTTTTGTGATTATCAAATTAGCTTTTCACAAACAAAACGGATCAAAACTTTTAAACCGAAAAAGGTAAACCTATACAGAACAAAAGATGGTAGGTTAAGCTTAGGTTGATGAAGTTGATAAGGGATAAGCGACATGGATGTCGCTTGTCCCTTGATTTTCTTGCAAACTCTATTGTTCAACAGGATTAAAAAGGCAATTTGCAAGGTATAGCCTTGTTTTCAACCCGACGAAGCAGAAACCGCTGCGCCAAAACAAGATGATTGTAGAAATAAACGTAAAACGTAAAATTTACTAATAACTACTCTTTTACACATCTACAAGGCAGTCCTGCTTGCGGTAAATGTGATTCGGAATAAATGCCCATTTTGTTATAGTAAATGGCTGCACTTGTATATATTGCAGAAAAGGGTGTCCAAAAGTAAGCAACAGTCCCTTCTGGTTGAAAATTACCGTAATCCCCTTGTCTCCATCCAGAAGGATATGCTGAAAATCCAGTACTATTATTCGAATTGACGTTATTGCCTACATGGCCATAAGTAAGAGAAAATCCCCAACCAGTTTTACTTGCTATGGATTTTGCACTTCCATTCAAATAAGCACTCAATTGATTCCATTCTTGCATAGTAGGTATACGATATCCTTTTGGACAGATATTTTTTGTGGAGTCCAATACTATGGAATAAATAGCCAGTTGGTTATACAATATGCCGTATTTTTTAGCAGTTGTTGGATCGTTATTGTAGTAGCAATATGCAGGAATACTTGTTTCACGCCATTGTATATCGCCAAAAATAGAGTCCGGATTTGTCATAATATTGGTTCTTTTGATGTCGCTATATCGGGTTGTTCTCAGGTTTTCGGCCATCCATTTTTTTCCATTTATTGATACGGTTGGATATCCGTTTCCACTGCCATCAATACAGACAATAACATGGATAAGATAATTGTTGCTTATAGTAGGAGTGTCATAAGAAATTACACTACTAATTCCCGAAAACACCTGATATTGAAGTTGGTCGCCGTTTTCGAAGTACATTGAAGTATACAGGGCCGTTTTCGCTTTTTGTGAAGTTTTTGTGTCTTGTGAAATCGCTGTTGCGATAGCTTCAATTTTAGTGTAATTAACGTGTTCTTTCAGATTCACAAATTTTGTTTGCAGAGAATATTCGTTTCCATAAACTTTGAGAATATATGAGCCTACTGGTACTGAAATTTGATACGAGTTTTCTCCAACTTGTAAATTGCTGTTTATTTCAGTCTGTTTTTTTCCATCTATACCGTAAATAGCAATTAACGCTTTTCCAGTATATGGAGCAATGATTTTAGCAGTAATTTGTGAAGTTGATGGATTGGAATATACAAAAATATTGTTCTGGTAACTATTCAGATTATTTAATCCAGTTCCAACATCTGACAACTTCAAACTATATCCTTTAGGCACAGTTACAGTTGTGCTTTTCGATATATTTGTAACTTTTACGCTGTCAATTTCAATAAGTAAATCATCGGAAGCAAAACTAATTATGTATTCAAGTGCAAAAGATTTTACTGACGAAAATCCAAGAATTATAGAAAGAAAGACGAGTTTTAATAAATTGTTTTTCATTGTGTGTTGTTTTTAATTGATAGTTATTTTAATTGAAGTAAAAATCTAAAGTATTACTAATTAGCTTTTTGCAAATTAGAAATATGTTCAGCATTGTGTATGTTTTTTGTTATCGAAAAATGTATCATCCCGATTCCCTACCCCCAAAATAATACTTGCCCTATTTCTGTGCCAATAGGTTGACCGTAAAAACAGGAACAGGATTGATTTTTGTTTCATGGATGGCACAATAGATGTCAACACAGATACTGTTTAGTATTTTACAAACTTTTCCAATGTACTGAAACGTTGGAAAAGTTTGCAAATTCAAGCAACTGTTTCAATTGCAAAGTAATGAAAATTAGTCTTTTATGCAACGAACAGAGAATCCAAATTTAGACCAGTGATTATCTCGAATTAGACTTTTATCGCTGTAACTCAATCTTCTGACCCATGTTCCATCTTCATTAGATCCAATACTCCACCAACATGCTGATGTATAAACACCAGTGCTTGCCAATCCTTCGTCACTAATATAGCCTGCTGGTAATGCACCGAAATGACTACTATTGTTTAAACTTAAATCATAACCCACACTACCAGGAGTAGCATCATATATTGGGTTAGTGCCAGCCCCATATGCCCAAGCATAATTAGCAGCCAATGCTGTAGCAACGTTGGGGGAAATGCCTAAATGTTGAGCCACATATACTTCTAAAATAAACCATTCTTCATCAGTGGGTATATGCCAGCCTACAGGAGCAATATTCCGTTTTTCTATTACTGCGTCCCAATTATAAAGTTTGCCATATTTGGACTGTCCCACAGGTGAACCTTGAAACATGCCATATCCTCCCATCTGCCAAGCCAAAAAATTTTCTGATGCAATAACATCTCCATTTCTGTAATGGGTAGTATTCAGATTCTCCATCATCCAAGTTTGGGTACCTATAGTAACTGTATGATAAATATTTCCATCTATGTCGGTGACAATATTATCTAAAGTTGTAAAGCTAACTTCGTTTCCGTAAGATGTTCCTGTACTGTTGGTTGCATAAGCACGGGCATAATAAGTAGCGTTCGTTGTTAAACCGCTTATTTCAGCAGTAAACAATCCATTACCACCTCCATTTGTAGTTTTCGTGCCTTCGATTGTTGGATTGTGAGATATTCCATAACAAATACCACGAACAGAAATAGTTCCTCCACCATTGTCGGAAATTTCCCCCTTTATAGAAGCGGTTGTTGAAGATGTCGTAGTTGCATTGACGGTTATTACTACTGGTAGAGATGGTGAGGTACTGGTTTTAAAGACTTTTTCCAGCCCGTACATAGTTCCTGTAGCATTAGTTGCATAGGCTCTTACATAATATGTGGTATTAATGGTTAGTCCACTTATTGTACTTGTTATAATGCCAGAAGTAGCTCCATCGGAAGTTTTGTTGTTCGAGATTGTTGGATTTGGCGTGGTGCTCCAGCAAACACCACGAGCCAAAATAGTGGCTTGTACACTCATAACATTGCTACTACAAAGTGCAGAACTTCCGGTAATTGAAGTAATTTCGTTTGTAACTGCTAAAGGTAGAGTTAGAAATGTGCGTTGTTCACCATAGATTGTACCTTTATTGTTTGTAGCATAAGCTCTTACATAATAATTATTGCCAAAAGATAATCCTGTCATCGTACCAACGAACGAACCGTTACCTATACCATTTACTGTTTTTGAATCGTTAATGGTTGGTTGCTCCAAGGTACTCCAGCAAACTCCTTTGGCTGTAATATCAGATCCCCCTGTACTTGTTATATTACCAGCTGCTAAAGCTATTGTTGTTGAAATATTATATACAGAGTCGATTGTAACATTTGGCAAACGAATATCGTTTGTTTTTACGTTTTTTATAGCACCATAACCAACGCCTGCATCATTAATGGCATAAGCTCTGAGATAGTAATTTGTCTCACCATTCAAACCTTCTATTTTAGAAATAAAAGTACCACCACCAGAACCATTTATTGTTGCATTATTGTTAATAGTAGGTGGAAGTGTTGTACTCCAACATATACCTTTAATGGTTACAAAATGACCTGCATCGCTAATAACATTACCTCCAGTAATAAGATTGAATGATTCATCGGTTGAAGTTTCAGAAGTAGTAACCTGAGGTAAATTACTTGTAGTATTGTTTGTTTCTTTCCAAATAGGTGTACCGCTTTCTACAGTTAAGAATTTTCCATCCAATGTCGGTGCCACTGCTATCCAACTCGTTCCATTCCAGTATTTTATTTCGCCTACGGTTGTGCCATCGGGGCAAGTGCTTCCGCCGGTAGCATTACCCGCCGTTTTGGCATATAGTGCATACGGCACGCTTAATAATTGGCTTGAACTAAGGATTGTATAATTTGTACCACCGCTTAAATCGTAGTTCGCCGATACGCTTACATTTCCATTTTCCCATTTAATGGTCGAGAAATTTCCCGATACAAGTTTTCCTCCTCCAAGTTGTAGTGTTAGTAAACCATTGCTGTTGGTTGTGGCAATGTGAGTTTCGGAATACACCGATATAGGTGGGAATATTCCTTGTGTTATAGAGATTAATACACCAATCTGTTTGTTCACAATCAATTCGTTACTGGCATTGCGCACCACAGCTTGATAACTCATTTTTTCGGGAACTTGCCCAAAAACACTTGTGCTAAACGATGAAAATACTACCGCTATGATTAGCAATAGACTAAATTTGAAGTTTCTTGTTTTCATGATTTCTTGTTTATTAGTTTGTTATTTCTTTATAATTTTGAATGTTTTCATTTCTAAACCTTTGGTGGTTTTTCCGTTTTTGGGTTTGCTAACAACTTTCAGAAAGTAGTTTCCCGCCACCAAAGCCTGCATCGAAATGGTAGTTTCCGTACCAGTTATTTGTTTATTTACCAGCATTTTGCCAGAAATGTCGATAAGTTGATAATATAAATTATCGAGGTACAATTCACTTAAATCGCCAAGTGTCAATCGCAAATTGTCAGCTACCGGATTTGGATGTGCGCTGCAGGTAAGTTCAATGCTTTTTGCCTCATCGATACCCAAAATAACTGAGATTTCGAATGGTTGCTGAACGCCTTGTGCCACCGAACCGCCTGATGCCGTGGTGGTGGTGTAAACGGTTTGACCAATGCTGTAACTCACAGAGCCTTGCGTTCCAGTAGAGTTTCCACCTGCAGCAGTTACGGTGGTTTGTGCATTGCCAACAGCAAAACCAATGGAAAAAATGAAAAGAATTATAGTTCTCAATTTGCTGACTTTGAATACATAAAGTCGATGTTTGTAGTTTTGTAACATGGCGTTTGTTTTTTTAGGTTGATAAAAAATCTTTGTTGATTATTTAATTTGTTTCATTTTTTAATGCATCTAAACTTTCGCTCATTTGTTGAAATTTGATGTTTTTCGGCAATTCAAATTTGTTGGCGGGCACTGTCGCGTTTGTGTCGAACGAAGTAGCCGTTTCTGTATAAGTAATTCCTATCAATGCTACATTAGATTTTAGGGGAATACCCTTAAACTGTAGAAACTTAGTACTTCCCATGTTGAATTTCAAGCAGTTTCGACCCAAAAAAGTTTCGTAGCCTTCAATTTCGCCGCCCATGTCGGTTATCATTTTACGTTCCTTGGCGTGAAGTTGTGCATCGGTTTGTCCTGAAGTTATTTCTTTGCCAATCTCGGTTTGATCCTCAATACCCATTTGAGAGCCTGTATTATCGAGCAAATTTGCTAACCAAATTTGATTCCCTTTCCGAATTTCCAATTTCTTTTCGCTGGTTTTATTGCTGAATCCAAATACCTTTACGGTAGTTGTACTTTCGATTATTGTGTACATAAGCATGCCGTAGTTATCAAACCAAACCGACTTTGTTCCTGTAGTATTGCCACCAAGGGTGTATTCTATGTGTCCTGATTTTACAAAGAAGTATTTGCCTTGTTGTTGTTGTTGTGCAAAAATGCTTGCCGAACAAAACAAGAAGAGAAAGAGCAAATTTTTTGATTTCATAATTTATATTTTTAATATGTCGTTATTCAAATGAAATATTTCAAGTATTGGCATTAAAAATAGCGTATTGCTCTAATTTTATTTTCTTCTGACTTTTTTGTTAATTGTGAAATATAGTGATTTTGATAGAATTGTGCTGAATAAGCATAGACTGATGCATAGTATGTTTTTGTTTCACGGACAAGTCTTGAGGTTAAATAATCATAATAATATGAATCTAATTCACGATCTTCTTCTAATTCAGAAGAGCTCCAGTAAGTTGCCTCCGAAAAACCTCCGATTAAGTCTTTATTATACAACAGCTTCTCTAATTCATACAAACTTGGCAAATACCAATCATCGTATTCGCCAATAATCAATCCGTCACATATTTTTGCAGCAATAGCACCATAGTCCCTCGAGACTATCATTTGAGTATTGAGTTTACCGCCACCTAAATGTTTAATACGAGCATCTGTTATACTCACGGTAGATCCCCATATTTTTTCTGAGCTAAAATCAGATTCGGCAGCAATAATTCCATGAGTTTCGTTTGGCACATAACCAGGATCACCGGTTTTAAAGACATAGGCAAGTTTACCTCCTCCAAACGATTTTCCAATTTGCAGTGCAGTAAATTTTATTTCATTACCATAAGATGTTCCAATGCTATTAGTTGCGTAGGCTCTTACATAATATGTAGTGTTATCTATTAAGCCCGATATTGTATCACTAAAACTTTCACTAACGATTTTATTATTTGAGATTGTTGGATTTACCGTTGTATTCCAGCAAAAACCCATTTCAGAAATCGTTGAGCCACCATCTCTAGTCATTTTACCCATACAATAAGCATTCAAAGTTGAAGTTGCTTGATCAACCGACAGAGTTATAACTTCGGGTTTTATTGCTTGTAAAGTGGTAAAAGATATTGGATCACTATAAACTATCCCTGCACTATTTTGAGCAAAAGCTCTGACATAATACTTTGTTGAGGCTGATAATTTAGAAATTTCTGTAGTAAAAGTGCTAACAGAGTCTGCTGTGATCGTTTTCGAATAGTTTTCGATAGTTGGGTTTTCTGTTGTAGCCCAACATAAACCAGATTTACTTAGTTTGCTAACACCTCCAAAACTAACAATAGTACACTTAATGCTGGCAAAGTCAGAGCCATAACTACTTAAAATTGCAGGACTCAACGTCGGCAAAGCAGCTAAAGTAGTGAAAATCAATTCATCGCCATAGGCAGTGCCCATACTATTAGTGGCAAATGCTCTGGCATAGTACTTGGTATTCAGTTTTAAATTTAATATTTTACCATTAAAAGGCCCGTTTAAGTTTCCAAATACGTATTTTTGACTTTCAATGGTCGGATTTGGAGCGGTACTCCAGCAAATTCCTTTTGCAGTAACGGTTGAACCACCGTTATCCGTCACATTTCCACCAATTTTGGCTGTAGTTGCAGTAACTGAATCTACCGCACTGGTTGTTAATAATGGTATTTCAACTAAAGTTTTAAAATTGAGTTCTTCGCCGTAGGTAGTGCCAGCAGAGTTAGCCGCATAAGCTCTTAGATAATGGATTGTGCCTTTTTCAAGATTGGTTAATGTACCCGAAAAAGAACCTTTTCCAAAACCTGTTGCAATTTTCGACCCTACAACAGTTGGATTCTGAGTTTTTGCATAACAAAACCCTCTTTCAGTATCCGATTCTCCTCCGGCAGAAACCACAAAGCCTTCGCATTTTACGGTTGTAGGGGTAATTTCACTTGTTGATATAGTATTTACCTGTGGCAAACTTATCGTTGTTGAGGTAAAATCTTTCCAAACGGGCATATTCTCTTCAAGCATTAGTACATTTCCATTTAATCCAGGAGCTACAGTTATCCAACTCGTACCGTTCCAGTATTTTATTTCGCCTACTGTTGTACCATCCGGGCAAGTTGTACCACTAGTTGCATTTCCAGCCGATTTTGCATACAGCGCATACGGCACGCTGAGTAATTGACTTGAACTAAGAATTGTATAATTTGTACCACCACTTAAATCGTAGTTAGCTGAAACACTTGTGTTTCCATTCTCCCATTTAATGGTCGAGAAATTTCCTGATGCAACCGTTCCTCCGCCAAGTTGTATGGTTAGTAAACCGTTGTTGTTGGTTGTGGCAATGTGCGTTTCTGAATATACAGTTACAGGTGGAAATATGCCTTGAGTTATTAAAATCAACACACCAATTTGTTTGTTAACAACTAATTGATTCGAAGCATTGCGCACCACAGCTTGATAACTCATTTTTTCGGGAACTTGCCCAAAAACACTTGTGCTAAATGATGAAAATACTACCGCTATGATTAGCAATAGACTAAATTTGAAGTTTCTTGTTTTCATGATTTCTTGTTTATAAGTTTGTTATTTCTTTATAATTTTGAATGTTTTCATTTCTAAACCATTGGTGGATTTTCCGTTTTTAGGCTTGCTAACAACTTTCAGAAAGTAGTTTCCCGCCACCAAAGCCTGCATCGAAATGTTAGTTTCCGTACCAGTTATTTGTTTATTTATCAGCATTTTGCCCGAAATGTCGATAAGTTGATAATATAAATTATCGAGGTACAATTTACTTAAATCGCCAAGTGTCAATCGCAAATTGTCAGCTACAGGGTTAGGGTGCGCAGTCCAGTTAAGGGCTATGCTTTTTGCCTCATCAATACCCAAAATAACTGAGATTTCGAATGGTTGCTGAACGCCTTGTGCTACCGAACCGTTTGATGCCGTGGTGGTGGTGTAAACGGTTTGACCAATGCTGTAACTCACAGAACCTTGTGTTCCAGTAGAGTTTCCACCTGCAGCAGTTACGGTGGTTTGTGCATTGCCAACAGCAAAACCAATAGAAAAAATGAAAAGAATTATAGTTCTCAATTTGCTGACTTTGAATACATAAAGTCGATGTTTGTAGTTTTGTAACATGGCGTTTGTTTTTTTAGGTTGATAAAAAGTTTTAATTCAATAGAGTTTATATAAGTTCGATACTAAAGATAATAGTACGCGGATTTACAATGATTTAGCGGATTTTAAAGCGGATTGTATCTCGCCTTTGGCGATCTGATTAATACGCAGTTCTTTAAATCAGACCCGATTTATCGGGGATAAAAATTTGTTTTTAAATTTGTTTTTAATTTTTATCAGTACAGATCCGCTTAATCCGCTTAAATCAGCGTCCTATTTCTTAATATTAAAATTTAAATATCTGTTTATCAGATACTCTGAACTTGTATAATGCTAAATGAATTAAGATAATTCAGCAAATTTTTCTTGTATTTCTGGTTTACGGTTATAATTTGTTGATTCTCAATTTCTAATTCCATTGTTGATATTTTGAAAGCACTTATTTTGTTAGGATTTATTGCAAAGTTTTTATGAATTTGAATAAATCCGACTTTCAATATAAAATCCTGATATTTATCTTTGTAACATTGAATCATATATTTTTCATTATTAGCATACAATACAAATTTATTGACTTCCAGTATTTCCATTAGATAAATTTCTTTGCTACTGGCGGTAATAATGGCTTCGTTAGTTTCCAATAGTATTTTGTGTGTATCGGTATTAATGCTGATAATTTTTTTGATATTCATCTGATATATTATGAGTTGAGTACAATACAAATTTATAGCATTTGTTTTCCAATTTTTTCGTACTTATATATTTGCTGGCAAAAAGTATATTTCCGTAGGGATTTTTTTTATATCTGTTCCAACATTGTCAGCACTTTTTCCTTGAAGCGACTAGCCACTGGCACATGTTTCAGGTCGGAAAGTCCAAGTGCGCCACCATCCGCTTTGTGAAAACAGACTATGTGCTTCGTATTGACCAAGTGCGATTGATGACAACGTATAAAATGATTATTTTGTAGCATTGTATCGTATTCTTTCAGATTTTTGGATACAACTATAGGTTTTTTGTTGGTAAAAAAGAAGGAAGTGTAAGCACCATCGGCCTCGAGACGAATAATATCATCGAGCTGTATAACGTGAATGGAATCGGCGGTTCGCAACACTATTTTGGATGGTTGATGCTGATTTTGAGTATTTTGGAAAAGTGCTGAGTAACGGAGTTGAAGCTCGTTTTGCTCTGTTTTTTTTATGGCTTTGCGGATGGCTTCAGCAAACTCGCCTGAAGTGTATGGCTTTAACAAAAAGTCGAGCGCACTAAATTTGATGGCTTGCAGTGCATATTGTTGGTAAGCAGTAATAAAAATGATATTGAAATTGATTTGCGGAAACCGTTTCAGAAGGTCAAAAGCAGTTCCATCGGGCAAATCCACATCGAGCAACACCACATCGGGTTGATGCACCAGGATGGCTTCGAATGCTGTTTCTACACAATCAGCTTCGGCACATAACGTTATTTCGGGAAAGAACTCGGCGAGCAGTCGCTTACTTTGTTCACGGGGCGACAGCTCGTCGTCAACGATTAAAAGTTTCATAAATAAATAGAAGCCTTCTTGCCCCCAAAAATGGGTGAAGAGTTATAGATTATTATTAGTACATATACCCTCTTAATCCCCCCTTTAGGGGTTAGGGGGCTTGTAGCCTCTTAATTCCCCCTTTAGGGGGTTAGGGGGCTTTTAATCATATCTTTTAAATGGCATTTCAATATAAACCAACGTTCCTTTTCCAGTTTGAGGATTGGGACTTGAAATGATTAATTTTTCGGTATTATTACCCGTAATATTCAGTCGCTCGCGCGTAATGTCGAGAGCAAAAGATTTATGTTTTATATTTTTTGAAGATGATGAAAATCCTTTTCCATTATCGGACACATTTAGTGTAAGCTTCTTGTTATTAATGCTAAAGCTAATGTTTATTTGCCCATCTTTAATGCCTCTTACTCCATGCTCAATGGCATTTTCTATAAACGGTTGGGCTATCATTGGTGGAATTTCAAAAGCTTCGGGGTTTATTTCATCTTCCACATCTATTGCATATTCAAATGATTTATCGAACCGTAATTGTTGCATTGCAAGGTAATTGTGCAGAAATTCTAATTCGGTTTCGAGTGAAACAAACTCAACTGCCGAATTTTCGAGAATCTGCCGCATCAACCTCGAGTATTGAGCCAAATAATCTGAAGCTTCGTTTCCTTTATTGGTCTGAATATATTGATTGATAGCATTTAATGTGTTGAACATAAAATGCGGATTCATTTGCGATCGCAATAATTTCTGCTTTAATTCTGCTTGCTGTTTATCAAATTTAAGCTGTTTGCGACGATACAAAATAAAAGTCAACAAGCTAATCAAAAGCACGATAAACACAATTGAAACAATCAGAATTTGAGCCCGTTGCAGTTGCAAATTATTCAGTTTATTTTCACTGTCCAGCCGTGCTATTTCCTTTTCTTTTTCCGAAGTTTGATATTTTACGTCCAAATCCTGCATCGACTTCTGAACTTCTGCATTTCGGATAGAATCTAGTCCTTCGCGATAATTCTGTGCATGGAAAAAGGCATTCTTCCAATCGCCCAGCTGCGTATTTATTTTAGCCAATATACGATGCGCATCAGCTTCTTGTTCTGGGTAGGTTTTCTTTTCTTGGGCAATTTTGAGTGCATCCAATGCATACTTTTTGGCTTCGGCAGCACGGTTCATATCTAGCAATATGCTACTGGCATGTATATTATCAGTAATTATGCGAATCAGGAGTAGAGACTCCATAATTCATTGTTAGTATAAAGTGTTTATATTCAAGAAAATAAGTGTTAAGATGTTTGTTTAATTCCCTGAAAATCATTATCTTAGAGGAAAATTTGC